>Ga0160435_1000056_pt1 | contig 80564 bp, 66 predicted proteins | sample HID1973K_E0MG_FD_108213 | JGI IMG/M metagenome (GOLD analysis project Ga0160435, IMG submission 108213) | Enriched mosquito-associated microbial communities from UW Madison campus, WI, USA - HID1973K_E0 MG | ecosystem: Host-associated > Arthropoda: Insects > Digestive system > Unclassified ...
ACCCCTCGACAAGCTCGGGGACCGTGGAGCGCGCCGCAGGGCCGACCCGTCGACGGGCTCGGGGTCGGGCGATGGCTGGGCCGACCCCTCGACAAGCTCGGGGGCCGGGCGGGCTCGGGGACCGGGGCTCCCGACCGGCCCCTCGACAAGCTCGGGGACCGGACGCCGCCTCAGCGGAGGGAGTCTGCGACCTCGCGGAGCGCTCCCGCCGAGTGCTGCAGCAGCTGCAGCTCGTTCGGCGCGAACGTCGTCTCGCGGATCGGCACCGCGCCGACGCTGCTCACGACCGACGGCACCGAGAGTGCCACTCCCGACACGCCCTGGAAGTCGTCGAGCACCGGCGACACGGGCATCACGGCGTGCTCGTCCTGCAGGATCGCCTCCACGATGCGCGCACTCGACAGGCCGATGGCGTAGTTGGTCGCGCCCTTGCCCTGGATCACCTTGTACGCGGCATCCCGGACGTCCACTGCGATCTGGTCGAGCTCCTCGGCCGTGAACTTCGGCTGCCCGTCGAGCGGCACCCAGTCGAGGATCGGGACGGTGCCGATCGTCGCGTGCGACCACAGCGGGAACTCGGTGTCGCCGTGCTCGCCCACGATGTAGGCGTGGACGCTCGCGATCGACACCCCGGCGCGCTGAGCGATCTTCCACCGCAGCCGCGACGTGTCGAGCACCGTGCCGGAGGCGAAGATGCGCTCGTAGGGGAGGCCCGTCGACTCCTGGGCGAGCACCGTCAGGACGTCGCAGGGGTTCGTGACGATGACGAAGACGGCATCCGGAGCGACGTCCAGCAGCTGCGGCATCATCGACTTCAGGATGCCGGCGTTCACCCCGGCAAGCTCGATCCGCGTCTGACCGGGACGCTGCTTGGCGCCGGCGGTGATCACGACGACGTGCGAGCCCTTCGCGACCGAGATGTCCGCGCCGCCGATGATGTCGCTCGAGCCCGTGAACTGGGCGCCGTGGGCGAGGTCCAGCACCTCGGCCTCGGTCTTCTCGGCGGCGATGTCGTACAGCGCGACGTGCCGCGCCGATCCGCGGATGAGGGCGGCGTACGCCACGCTGGAGCCCACCGCGCCCGCGCCGACGACGGTCAGTTTCGAGTTCTCGATCACGCTCATGGGCCCAGTTTGGCAGGGCGGGGGATGCTGCGGCCAGCCGCAGCGTGTCGCCCCCGACTTACGGCGTGACCCAGATGTCCGAACCGCCCTCGACCGAGAGCAGCACCGCCGGTGTCGTGCTGTTCGGCGCCTCGAAGACGAGGGTTCCGCCGGATGCCTGGCCGGGCTCGAGCGTCCCCATCGGCGGCGACTGCTCCTCCAGACGCAGGTCCGGGTCGGCGGCGACGCTCTCGGACGCCGTCGGGGCGTAGCGGATGCCGATGGCGTCGACGCCGGCCGGATCGCCCCCTGTGCGCGCGATCATCACCTTCACCACGGCGAAGACCTGTCCGTCGGCGGGGATCGCGTCGGGGTCGGTCGCCTGCACGTCGTGCGTGGCGTCGGCGTCGAGCTCGGTCACGACGATCGTGAAGCAGCCCGCGACGATCTCCTCACCCACGCGGAAGGGGTCGTCGGCCGTTCCGGCAGGGGCGTCCGCAGGCGCGTCGGGGCACGCGGCATCCGGTCCGTCGCCCGGCTCCGCGCCGGGCGTGGCCGACGTCGTCGGCGAGGGTGTGACGGGGGACGTCGCGGACGGTGATGAGGACGACTCCGCCGGCTGCGGCGCGGATTCGACCGCGCACCCCGTCGTGAGCAATGCCATCCCCATCAGCATCGCCAGCGCCGTCCGCCGCAGCGGCAGGCTCTTCATCGGTCCATCCTCGCACCGACCGGGGTCTTGTGCGATGTCGGAGGGCCGAAGGAGCATGGTCGCGTCACCGAATCTGCGAAAGCGAGCCGTCATGACCTCTCCCGCTCCCGCCGCCCTGCCGCCCGTGGTCGATGCCGAGACGTGGCGTCGCGAGGTCGACGCGCTCCGCGAGAGGGAGAAGGCCGCGACCCGCGAACTGGATGCGATCGCCGCGGCGCGACGGCGGCTGCCGATGGTCGAGATGCCGGACTACACACTCCAAGGTCCGGACGGCCCGGTTCGCCTCGTCGATCTGTTCCAAGGGCGGTCGCAGCTCGTCGTCTACAACCACATGTGGCGCGATGGCGCCGAGTGGCAGTGCTCGGGTTGCACCGGGCACACGTCGCAGTTCCGGGAGCCGGGGTTCCTCGAGCCGTACGACGCGCGCTTCGTCATCGTCACTCAGGGCCCGATCGACGCGGCGCTCGCCTACAAGGCGAAGGTCGGCAATCAGCTCGAGTGGTACTCGACAGCGGGAAGCGACTTCGGTGCAGACGTCGATGCGCCGCCGAACGGCGAATTCCACGTCAACGTGTTTCTCCGCGACGGCAGCACCGTCTACCGGACATGGCATACGACCGGTCGCGGAATCGAGCAGCTGAGCCACATCTTCCCGCTGCTCGACATCCTGCCGTGGGGGAGGCAGGAGGTCTGGCAGGACGTGCCCGAGGGGTGGCCGCAATCGGGGACGTACGAGCGCTGGCTCGATTCGCGCGACGTCGCGCGTCTCTACGGCGCCGGCTGATCCGCGGGCGCGCCGGTGCCTGCACGGTCGCCCCGGTGCAGGGCGTTGCGGATGCCGACGAACGACACGGCGGCGCCCGCCACGAGGAGCACCGTGGTGACGATCGCGGCGCGATGGAACCCCGCGAGGTCGAGCGCGCCGCCGGTGATCGCCGCGAGCGCCGCGATCACGAGGAGTCCCGCCACCCGCGCGACGGCGTTGTTCACCGCGGACGCGATGCCGGAGCGGTGGTGCTCCGCCGAACCCAGGATCGCGGAGGTGAGCGGAGCGACGGTGACGGCCAGACCGAGCCCCAGCAGCACCATGCCCGGAAGCACCTGCCACCAGTAGTCGAAGTCCTCCGACACCGTCAGCAGCAGGATGGCGCCCGCCGCCATGATGAGCGGTCCGACGCTCATGAACAGTCGCGGCCCCACCCGGCCGGCGAGCGCGCCGATCCGCGAGCTGAGAACGATCACGATGATCGTCGTCGGCAGGCTCGCGAGGCCCGCCAGCGTCGCGCTGAGGCCCGCGCCCTGCTGGAGGTACACGGCGACGACGAATCCGTTCAGCGACAGCCCCGCGTAGACGAAGAGCGTGGCGATGTTGCCGGCCGAGAAGTTGCGGCTGCGGAAGAGGTCGAGCGGGAGGATCGGCGCGTCGGTCAGATGCTGACGCCAGACGAACCCCGCGAGAAGAAGGATGCCGGCGGTCAGCGGCATCCAGATCCACGGCGCCGCCCACCCGGCGTGCGGCTGCTCGATGAGGGCGAACACCGTGGCGCCGAGGCCGAGGGTGCACAGTGCCGCGCCCACCCAGTCGACGTGGGCGCCGGGTTCGCGCTCGTCGGCGACTCCCATGCGGCTGACGAGCCACAGGCAGACGCCGATCGGCAGCACGTTGATGAGGAACACCCAGCGCCACGAGAAGGAGTCGACGATCACCCCGCCGATCAGCGGGCCGACGATCATGGCACTGGTGGTCAGCGACGTCCAGATGCCGATGGCGCGCGAGCGCAGCGGATCGTCCATCGTGCCGGTGATGAGGGCGAGGGAGCTCGGCACCAGGAACGCGCCCGCGGCACCCTGCAACGCGCGGAATGCGATGAGGAGGGTCGTATCCGGCGCGAGGGCCACCGCGACCGAGGCGATGCCGAAGCCGATCAGACCGATCCGCAGCACGAGCACACGGCCGTAGGCGTCGCTCACCGCGCCGGCGACGAGGATGAGCGCGCCGAGCGTCACGAGGTAGGCGTCGACGGCCCATTGTTGCGTCGACAGTCCGCCGCCCAGCTCGCGGGCGATCGCGGGCAGGGCGACGTTCACGACGGTACCGTCGAGGAAGGCGACGAACGAGCCGAGCACCGCAACAGTGAGGACCAATCGCTGCGACGTCGTCATCCGCTCGGCCATGCGTTCACCGTACGCCCGTCCGGCGACAGTGGGGCGATTCGCGGCATCCCTTCCGATGACGTAAACTCTTCGGCGGTGACGTGTCCGAGCGGCCGAAGGTGCAACTCTCGAAAAGTTGTGTAGGGTAACCCCCTACCGTGGGTTCAAATCCCACCGTCACCGCCAGTGAAACCCACTCAATCGATCAGGTTGAGTGGGTTTCGTTCTTCCCCGGCGCGCCGATCGGAGGAGATCGGCACATCGGAGGTCGCCTGGCGGGCGTGGGCCCTCCGATGGCGGGATCTCCTCCGATCGGCGGGCCACGACCGGACCGCGCGACCCCGCCCGCACGACGACGGGGGCACGAGCCTCTCGACCCGTGCCCCCGCCTGTCCGTCGAGATCAGTTCAGGGTGAACTCGACGGTGGTGGTGTTGCCGGCGACGTCGTGGACCACGAGCGTGTTGGCGCCGGCGACGGCCCCGAACACCCCCGGCTTGACGAAGTTGACATCGGACCACGCGTTGTCGGTCAGGTCCTTGACCTTGCCGTTGAGCACGATCCTGTCGATCTTGCCCGCATCGTGGAGCTTGAAGCTCACGAGCGAGTACGTGCCACCCGAGCCGACCGTGAACGACGAGCCGTCCTTCACGGTGACGGTCGGCTTCGTGCCGTCGATCGTCACGTCGAACGTCTTCGTCTGCGCGACGTTCCCAGCCAGGTCGTGCGCGTTGTAGCGCACGGTGTAGGCCCCGTCGGGCAAGGTCACGGTCGCCGTGTGCGACGCCGCCTTTGCCCCGCCTGCCGCCGTCTGCGTGCTCTTGACGAGCGTGCCGCCCCGGTAGACGTTCGCGACGATCTTGGCGAGACCCCGGTCGTCGGTCGCATCCACCTGCAGCGCGAGCGTCCGATGCGGGCCCGCCGTTGTCGGCGTTGCGAGGGTGACGACCGGCTTCACCGTGTCGGGCTGCTCGTCCTCGGCGAGGATGACCCGGACGTCGTCCACGAATCCGGTGTTGTCTCCGGTCACGGTGGTGGCCACGAACGAGATGGTGTGCTCGCCGGCCTCGACCGTGAACGGCGCGGTCTCATGGAACGTGTACCGTCCGTCCGCCGTCGGCGCGTAGTGGCCGAGGAGCTCGTCGTCGACGAAGACGTCGAACTCCTGCAGCCCGCCGAAGTCGGCACGGTTGGCGGCGTGGAAGGTCAGCGCGAACGTGCCCGCGGGGAACCGCACCGTCTGGTCGATCCGGCTGCCGAGGCCGGAGTCGGTCTTCAGGTACGCCGTCCGCTCGCCCTGGGGCGCGTCGAAGGCGGGGTTGAACACGCTGTTGTTGTGCTGGATGCCGGCACGTGCGCTGAACGTCCAGCCGTTGACCATCGGCCCGTTCGAGGTGCCGCCGGTGGCGGGGCTCTCGAAGCCGGCGTTGAAGATGGTCACGATGGGCTGCTCATCCGGGATCTCCGGGTTGACGAAGCACCGGTTGTCGCCGCCCGGGTTGGGGTCGCCGCCGAAGGCCGCCGCCGTGCACTCCACGCCGTCGGTGAAGGTGCCGTACGCGAAGAGACCGGCCGAGCCGAAGGCCACGCTCGCCTCGCCCTCGAAGGCGCACTCGCCACCGTCCTGGTACTGGCAGAACTTGTAGCCGTCGGGCGCGTTCTGCACGTCGAGCACCTTGTAGAGCCGCGACGTCACACCGGAATCGGCGAGCCCGTCGGCGACGGCGATCGCACGCAGGTATGTCGTGCGGAGCGGATCGAGGATCAGCTGGCCGGTGTACAGGGTGGAGGATGCCGTCGGCACGCTGCCGTCGGTGGTGTAGCGGATCTCGGCATCCGGGGTTCCCGAGGTGATCGTGACCGCTTCGACGGACGGGTACAGGCCGGGCTCCAGGCTGAACACCGGTGCGTCGACGATACCTGCGGTCGAGGCCGGTGTGACGAGCACCTGCGCCACGCCGTACACGCCCTCCGACAGCGTCGCCCGGACGGCAACGGTGCGCTCGGTCTGCACGGTCGGGGCGGTGTAGACGCCGTCGGCGTCGACCGAACCGTTTCCGTCGCCGACGACCGACCACTCCAGCTGGCCGGCGCCGTCGATGATCTCGGCGTCGAGGTCGATCTGCGCGCCCCCGGCGATCGTCGACTGCACGGGGTCGAGCGCGACCTGGGTCGCGGCGGGCGCCGTCGTGTAGATCGCGAAGGTGTGCTCGTCGCCGATCGCGTCGTCGACGAACGCGTTGCCCTGCGGCGTGAGGGTGCCGGTCGATGCCGGCAGCAGCGCGTTCTCCTCGCGCTCCACGATGGAGTCCGAGAACGCGAGGCGCGTGAAGCCATCCTCGACGTCATCGCCGGTGAACTCGACGCGGACGTCCTTGGGCGAGCCGGACTCGGTCTCGACGAGCACCGTCAGCTCGCCGTCGGCGTCCCGGAAGGCGGTGGCGCGGACGTCGTCGTGCGACGTGCTCGTGCCGAGCACGGTGCTGTGGGCGGGGATGTACCGCATCAGCAGGCCCGCCTCGTAGAACGCGGCGGTCGGCTCGAGGCCGAGCACGAGCGAGTCCCACATGTTGAAGGCGCCGTTGGTGTCACCGGCGGGATCGTTCGTCATGACGCCGTTCATCTGCCAGACGAGATTCGAGTGGATGCCGTTGTTGGCGCTTCCGATGATGTAGTTCGAGTAGCCGGTCTCCCAGACGCTCGTGCCGGGGTTCGTCCACCCCATCTCCGACAGGTTGAGCGGCGCGTCGCCGATGGAGGCGCGACGCTGCTCGATGGCCTCGCCGAGGAAGTCGTACGACTCGCCGTAGAGGTGGAACGAGTACTGGTCGAACACGTCGGCGGCGTTGTCGGCCATGTACTCGGTCCAGTCCGGCGCGTTCACCTCTTCGGGGCCCCAGATCTGCACCTCGTCGCGCAGTCCGTCGGTCTGCAGCTGTTCGTGCACCTTCCGCGCCATCTCGGCGTAGTAGGCCTTCTGGTCGGCGGGTCCTTCGAAGTCCCAGCTGCCGTTGGGCTCGTTGTAGAACGTCAGGTAGTCGACGTTGTCGTACCCGCGCTGGACGATCAGCTCGTCGAGCAGGGCGGATGCGGAGCGACCGTAGGCGTCGAGGTCGCCGGGTGCGCTCTCATAGGGCTTGGTGACACCCGGGTAGAGGAACCAGTCGTGAACGCGTTCGCCGACCTTCCACCCGAAGTTCAGCAGCACCTCGGTGCCGGCCTGCTCGAAGGCGTCGAGGTAGCGGTAGAAGGCCTTCATCTCGGGGCTCTCGAAGTCGTACTGCCCCTTCTCGAGCTCCATCCAGTCGATCTGGAACCAGACGCGGGCGACCTTGGGCTGAACGGTCAAGATGCGCTCGACATCGACCTCCCAGTCCGCGTCGTCATAGCCGAGGGTGGTCGTCCCCTCCAGCAGGCTCCACGGGATGACATTCACCCCGATTCCGAGGTAGTCCTCCTGGACCACGTCGTCGAGGTCGACGGTCACGGTGCGGTCGAGGTCGTCCGCGGCGGCGGGCAGCACGGGGAGCAGTGCTCCCGCCGTCGCCACCGCCGTCGCGGCGATCATGGACCCGATTCGTCGTCGCATGAGGTCGTTCTCCTATCTCCATCGATAGAGCGCGCGTGCCGCTGAGGGGAGGGTTGTCGGAACCCGAGGTAGTGACACTACGCAATATGGGGTTGCTGACACCGTAGACGACCCTTCAAGAGCCCCGCAAGGCCTCGGAAAGAGGTAGTGAGGGTAGTGGAGCTACCGTTTCGTCCGCGCGCTCCGAATCCAGACACCCCGACGTCCGCCCCGTCGCCGGGGCGGTGCGATCGTGCCGGGGATCAGGAGATGGCGCGCATCGACTCCCTCGCGAGGTCGCGGATCCCCTCGGCGTCGCCCGCGGCGAGGAGACGTCCCGGCACCATCCACGACCCGCTGACGGCGAAGACGGCCGGATCGTCGAGGTAGGCGCGGGCGTTTTCGGCGGTGACGCCGCCGGAGGGCAGGAAGCGCACGTCGGGGAAGGGGCCGGCGAACGCGCCGACCGCCGCGAGACCCCCGAGCAGATGGGCGGGGAAGAGCTTCAGGTCGCGGATGCCGGCAGCCACCGCACGCTGGATGTCGCTCGCCGTCGCCACGCCCGGCACGAGCGGGAGCCCGCGCTGCGCGCAGCGGTCGACGACGTCGGGGTCGAGCCCGGGCGATACGGCGAAGCGCGCACCCGCGTCGACGACGGCGTCGACCTGTGCGGTCGTCGTCACCGTCCCGGCGCCGACGACGAAGTCGCCGCGCCCGGCGAGCGCGCGGATGGCATCCACCCCCGCGGGTGTGCGGAGGGTGATCTCGGCGCAGCGGATGCCGCCCGCTTCGAGCGCGTCGGCGAGGTCGGGCGCGAACCCGGCATCCTCGAGGACGACGACGGGGACGATGCGCTCGCCGTCCAGGGCCGCGGCGCTCATAGCGGGAAGCCCACGCCGGCGGTCAGCAGCACGTTCGCGTACGGGGTGTCCTCGGCCGTGCGGACGGCGAAGCGCGCGCCGACCGCGGCGCGCTTCAGCTCGGCGTGGGGCACGCGATCGACGACGGCGCCCGCGTCGGACCCGAGGGTCTCGCCGATCACCGCATCGATCGCGGTGTTCGCGCCGGCCAGCTCGGTCGCGACGACGGCCGCTTCGACGACCACCTCGTCGAGGACGGCCGCGAGCACCGGCGCGAAGGCCGGCAGACCGTAGACGACGCGGAGGTCGACGACGGGAACGCTCTCGGGCACGGGGAAGCCCGCGTCGACGACGAGGAACCGATCGGTGTGGCCGAGGCGCGCGAGGTGTCCGCTGAGCTCGGCGTGAAGGAGGCCGGCGCGCTTCATCAGGCGTCCTGAGAAGTCGGCGCGACGACGATCTCGCGGAAGCTCACGTGCTGCGGCAACTGGTAGGCGGTAAGGATCGCTGAGGCGATGTCGTCGGGGTGGAGCCCGCCGCCGATGCTGCGCTTGTAGTCCAGGTAGCCGTCGAGCACCGCGCCGCCCGTGTGTCCGAGGAGCCCCGTGTCGACCATCCCGGGGGCGACGAGCAGCACGCGCACGCCGTGCGCGGCGTTCTCGCGCCGCAGCCCCTCGGTCATGGCGTGCACGGCGTACTTCGTGCCGTTGTAGACGGTGTGGTCGGTGTACAGCTGCTTGCCGGCGATCGATCCGATGTTGACGATCGTGCCGCGCCCGCGGGACTGCATGCCGGGAAGCACCAGCTGACTGTTCTTCATGAGGGCGACGCAGTTGACGTCGAACTGCTCCTGCACGAGCACCGGGTCCTGCTCGGCGACGGAGGAGAGCGCCATGAGCCCTGCGTTGTTGATCAGCAGGTCGACAGGTCCGAAGCGCTCCTCGGCGCGCGCGATGGCGCCGCGGACGGCATCCGTGTCGGTCACATCGACGGCGGCGAGCTCGGCGTCGTCCAGGCCGAGCGCGGCCATCGGCTCGAGGCGTCGCGCAATGAGCAGCAGCGGGTGCCCCGCCGCTGCGAAGGCCCGTGCGGTGGCGGCGCCGATGCCGGAGCTGGCGCCGGTGATCACGACGAGGGGGAGCGAGGTCATGTCAGGTCCTCCGAGAGGTTCGGGTCGGGTGAGAGGGCGGCGACCGCCCGGGTGAAGCGCTCGCGCGCATGCGCATACGGGTCGGCATCCGAGGACGCCGCAGCACTCGGCGCGACGCGGGTGAGGTCGCGGTGGGCGTCGTCGGCGCGCGCGTGCGCGTCCCAGATGCCGAGACCGACGAACGCGATCGCCGCCGCCCCGAGGGCTGCGGCCTGCTGATCGACGGCGGTGCGCACGAGAGGCGCCCGCAGCACGTCGGCGTAGATCCGGTTCCACAGCTCCGACCGGCTCCCGCCGCCCGACACGAGCAGCTCGTCGGTGGAACCGCTGAGGTCGCGCATGAACCGGAGGCTCCGGTCGAGCGAGAAGGCGATCCCCTCCAGGCACGCGCGCACGATGTCGGCGCGGCTCGTGCCCAGCTGCAGTCCGGTCAGTCCGCCGCGCGCCGCGCTCCCGCCCTCGAGCGGCGTGCCGCCGGCGAGGGTGGGGACGAATGTCGCCCCGCCCGCGCCCGGGCTGCTCTCCTCGGCGAGCGCGATGAAGGCCGCGGTGTCGAGGTCGGGCGCGATCAGCGTCCGCAGCCAATCGAGGCTGGTCCCGCTGCTGAAGGTCGAGAGGGCGCTCACGTGCAGACCCGGGATGGCGTGCCGGAACACATAGGGTCGCGCGTGCTCGTCGATCACCGGCTCGGCGCTCGTGACGGTGATCCAGCTCGACGAGCCGAGCGCCGCGTAGATGCGCCCCTCGGCCGTGCCGAGCGACCCGAGCGCCATCGCCGCGTTGTCTACGGCCCCGACGAACACCGGCGTGCCCGCGCGCAGGCCCAGGGCCGCAGCGGCCGCCGCAGTCAGCGGGCCGAGGGGATCGCTCGACTCGCGCGGCTCGGGGAGGAGCGCGGCCGGCAGACCGACGGCATCCAGGATCTCCTCGTCGTAGCGCCCGGCGTCCAACCGGTAGGCGCCCGAACCGGATGCCATGGAGTGATCCGTGGCGACCCGGCCCGTCAGGCGGAGGTTGATCCAGTCCTTCGACCCCAGCAGACGGCGCGTGCGCGCCCACGCGTCGGGGCTCTCCGCGCGGAACGCCGCGGCCTTGAAGATCGGGTAGAGCGCCGCGCCGAAGCCGTTGCCCGTCCGGCGATACCACTCGGGCTCGGGCAGCCGCCGGAACGCGTCGTCGACCCGGCCGCGGGTGTCGGACCAGATCGGGGTCCACTCGGCGACGAGGTCGTCGTGCGCATCGATTTGGACGGCGCCCAGGCTGTGACCGGACAGAGCGATCCCCGCGATCCGGTCGCACGCGTCGGGCCGCTCGGCCAGCAGCGCGCGCGTCGAGGCGACGACGGCGTCCCACCAGTCCTCCGGACGCTGTTCGCTGCGTCCCGGGCCGGGATGCCGCGTGCCGTAGGCGACGACCGCCTCCGCCACCGGGCGCGCATCGGCGTCCCACAGCGAGGCCTTGCAGCCCCCTGTGCCGAGGTCGTACGCGAGCGCGAGGTCGGTCATGGCTCAGCGCGTCGAGCGGGCGAGCTCGCTGAGCCGCTCGAAGGAGGGGCCGGAGGGCGGGATGTCGACGTGGAACACCTCGGCGATGACCTGCGTCCATCCGTGCACGAAATAGATCCAACCATCCTCGACCTGGAGGGCGCGCTCGCGCTCCTGCCGGCGAGCCTGGTCGAGGAAGACGAGATCGCCGCGGTAGTTGAGGTCCCATGCGACGGCGCGTTCGGGAAAGAGGCCCGCGTCGGTGAGCGGAGACCCCGGGGCGTCCTTGCCGAGTCCGGTGGCATTGACGACGAGCGAGCCGGGGGCGAGCCCCGCGAGCACCTGGTCGTTGTCGGCGGCGGTCGGGGTCAGCACGTACTCGAAGGGGGTGTCGGTGTCGAGCTCGGCGTGGATCGCGCGAATGTGGTCCAGGCGCTGCGGCGAGCGGTTCGTCACGACGATGCGGCGCGGCCGATCCGCCCCCGAGGACTGCCGCGAGAGGTACCAGCTGATCGCGATGGTGGAGCCGCCCGCGCCCATGCACAGCGCGTCGGCCCCGGCGTCCACCCAACGGCCGGTGGGCAGGAACGCGTCGAGGGCATGCCCGCTGGAGATGGGGTCCTTCGCGTGGCACACGAGGCGCCCGTCGCGCTTGGAGATGCAGCTCGTCTCGCCCATGAGCGCGGCGAACGGGTCGATCTCGTCGAAGAGGTCGGCGCACGCGGCGAAGAGGTCGAGCTTGTGCGTCGTGACCAGCGCACCGAGGCTCAGCCGGTCGTCGCGGATGAACTCGACGACGCGGCGGTAGTCCTCGGGCGCGGCGTGCAGCGGCAGGTCGATGCCTTTCAGCACGGCATCGTCGAGGCCGAGCGCGTCGGCCCAGCGGGGGAAGACCCGCTGGATCGAGGAACGGCCGGTCGTGACGCCGATGAAGTACAGCGTCGGGACGGCCGCGGGGCGGAGGTCGTGCGCCGTGAAGGTCGCCACAGCGGTCATCGCGGACCCCCCTCGGCGGCGAGCGCCGCGATCGCCGCGACGGCGGCGTCGGCGTTCATCCCGAATCGGGTGACGCCGAGCTGCGCCATCGCGCGGATGGTCGCGACGTCGCGGATGCCGCCCGCCGCCTTCAGCGCCGCACGTCCGGCCGCCTGCTCGGCGATCACCCGCACGTGCGCGACGGTAGTGGGGCGACCCGACCATCCCGTGCCGGTCTTGATCCACGGGACGCCCGCCGTGACGGCGGCCTCGACGCCCGCGCGGATCTCGTCGTCGGTCAGGGAGCCGACCTCCAGGATCGCCCGGAGCGGCACCCGTCCGCCGACGACATCGACGACGGCGGCCAGCTGCTCGGCGACCGCGTCGGACTCGCCGGAGCGCAGCCGTCCGACCGCGACGACCACATCCAGCTCCTGCGCGCCGAGCTCGAGCAGCTCCCGCGCCTCCGCGACCTTCGTGGCCGTCGTCGCGCCGCCGCTCGGGAAGCCGACCGGCGAGCCGGCGAGGACGGTCGACCCCCGCAGCTGCTCCCGCAGGAAGGGGAGCCACCCCGGAAGGACGTGCGCGCTCACGAACCCACCGGCGATCGCCCGTCGCGCGAGCTCTTCTACGTCCGCCCGGTTGTGGGCGGCCTGCACGCAGCTGATGTCGACGTGGGCGGCCAGGTCGCCGAGCACGGTGTCGGCCGTCGGCGCAGGGGCCGTGGCATCCGGGGCCGGAATCGGATCAGGCACGGTAGCCTCCGTGGTCGGGATTAGGGCGGGTGGCCCAGCCGTGCTCGCCGTCGACGACGACGAGCTGCTGCATCCCGCCCGCGTCCTCGATGATGCCGTAGTCCTGCCCGGCCTCGGTGGCGTAGGCGAAGAGGGTCACGAGCGTCTCGTCGCCGACGTTGACGCTGCGGTGGACCCAGCCTCCCGGGACGTGGACGACGACACCCGGGCCGATGGGGAGCGCCCGCGATTCGCCCGCGACGCTCTCGAGCAGCATCACGCCGGAGCCGGCGATGCCGTAATACAGTTCCGCGAACTCGGACTGCGCGTGCAGGTGCCCGCGGGTCATGGCGAACTCGTCGCCGATGCGGCCCGCACGCAGCACGCTCAGTCCGATGGTCAGCGCCCCGCGCCCGGATTCGGGTGTGCTGCTCTCGACCCAGTAGACCGGGCCGCCGTCGTCAGAGGCGAGCGCATCGGCGTAGGCGACCCCGTCGCGGTACACGCCCGCGAGGTCGGCGAGGCGCTTCTCGTAGCGCTCGGACGAGCCCGGCAGGGTACCGCCGTCGGCTTTCACAGTGAGGACAGCCGGTTCGGCCGGTCGTGCAGCGGCGCACATCGTGTGATCCCATTCGTCAAAGGCTCCGGATCGGGAGCCTGTAGTGATACTACGCGATCCGGAGAGAATGCCGCAACGAACGGCCGACTCGCACGGAGAAGCCCGACTTTTCGGTAGTTGTGCTACTTCTAGAGGGTGGAGTTTCGCGAGTTGCAGACCGATTGGACCCTCACCCACCGGGGCGGCGACATCCCGCCCGGCAGCGATGTGACCCCCGGCTCGACCGTGCCCGCGCAGGTGCCCGGTGTGGTGCACACCGACCTTCTTGCGGCGGGCCTGATCCCCGACCCGTACGTCGACGACAACGAGGCGGCGCTCGCCTGGATCGGTCACAGCGACTGGGGCTACCGCACCGTGTTCGCTCACGCGGGCGACGGCTTCGATCATCACGACCTCGTCGCGGAGGGGCTCGACACCGTCGCGACCGTGCGCCTGAACGGCGTGGTCATCGCGCGCACCGCGAATCAGCACCGCACGTACCGGTGGCGGATCGACGAACACCTCCGCGAAGGCGACAACGTCCTGGAGGTCGACTTCCGCTCGCCGATCGCCTACGCGCGGGAGCGCGAGGCGGTGCTCGGCGAGCGTCCCCACTCCTACGTCCACCCGTTCAACGCGATCCGCAAGTCCGCGTGCAACTTCGGCTGGGACTGGGGTCCGGCGCTGGTCACGAGCGGCATCTGGCGACGGATCGGCATCGAGGCGTGGTCGGGGGTCCGCGTGGCCGGCGTGCGTCCGGTCGTCGGCGTCGGCGGCGACCCGCGGCGGGTCGATGTGCACGTCGACCTCGAGTGGAGCGACGCGTCTCCGGGACCGGCGCGCGACGTGTCCGCAGAGGTGGCCGGCGCCCGTTCCTCGGCGACGGCCGCGCCCGGGCAGGATGCCGTCGTCCTGCCGGTCACGGCATCCGACGCGGAGCTCTGGTACCCCCGGGGCCACGGCGCGCAGCCGCGGTACGACCTCGCCGTCACGGTGGGCGCCTCGCCCGCCGTCCACCGCCGGATCGGCTTTCGCACGGTCTCGGTCGACGTCGAGGCGGACGAGCACGGAAGCCCCTTCGCGCTGAGCGTGAACGGCGCGCCCGTCTTCGTTCGCGGCGCCAACTGGATCCCCGAGGACACCTTCTTCCCGCGCGTGACGCGCGCTCGGCTGGAGGAGCGCTTCACGGATGCCGTCGAGGCGAACATGAACCTCCTGCGGGTGTGGGGCGGCGGCATCTACGAGTCCGAGGACTTCTACGATCTGGCGGACGAGCTCGGCATCCTCGTCTGGCAGGACTTCCTGCTCGCGTGCGCGGCCTACAGCGAGGACGCGGAGCTGTGGGACGAGTTCGAGGCCGAGGCGAGGGATGCCGTCGCCCGCCTCGTGTCGCATCCGAGCCTGGTCGTCTGGAACGGCGGCAACGAGAACATCTGGGGCTGGGTCGACTGGAACTGGCGCACGCAGCTGAAAGGCGCGACCTGGGGGGACGGCTACTACCAGGACCTCTTCCCCCGGATCGTCGCCGAGCTCGCCCCCACGACGCCCTACTCTCCCGGCAGCCCGTACGGCTTCAGCAGCTACGTGCACCCCAATGATCCGGCGCACGGCACGACGCACATCTGGGATGTGTGGAACCGCGTCGACTACCGCGTGTACCGCGACTACACACCGCGCTTCGTCTCGGAGTTCGGCTTCCAGGGGCCGCCGGCGTGGTCCACCCTGTTCTCGGTCGTGCACGACGAGCCGGCCGATCCGTACGGCCCGCTCATGCTCGTCCACCAGAAGGCGCAGGACGGCAACGGCAAGCTCGAGCGGGGGCTGGGGGAGCACATCGCCGCGCCCGGGTCGATCGACGACTGGCACTGGGCGACGCAGCTCAATCAGGCGCGCGCCGTGCGGTTCGGGATCGAGCACTTCCGCTCGCTGCATCCGCTCAACCAGGGCGCGATCGTGTGGCAGCTCAACGACTGCTGGCCGGTGATCTCGTGGGCGGCCGTCGACAGCCACGGGCACCGCAAGCCCCTCTGGCACGCCCTGCGCGCCGCGTACGCCGATCGTCTCGCCACGGTGCAGCCGAGGGGCGACGACCTCGCGCTCGTCCTTCACAACGACACCGACGAGCTGTGGGAGACGACCGCCGCGGTGCGCCTCGTCGCGGTCGACGGACCGTCGCGCGACGTGAAGACGGTGCGAATCGCCGTCGCGCCGCGCGCGGCGGAGACGGTGGTGCTCGATGTGCCGTCTCACGACGCGGCGCGGGAGCTCCTCGTCGCGGATCTCGCCTCGGGGGAGAGGGCGCTGTGGTGGTTCGGCGAGGATCCGACGCTCGCGTTGCACCCCGACCCCGTCGTCGTCGTCGCGGCGGAGGAGGTGGACGGCGGCTACCGCGTCCGCGTGCGGGCGACGACGGTCGCGAAGGACATCGCGCTGCTCGTCGACCGGGTGGAGCCGACCGCGCGCGTCGACCGGGGTCTCGTGACGCTTCTGCCCGGGGAGGAGGCGATCTTCGCGGTGACGGCGCCCGCGGGCCTCGACCCGGCGGCCTTCACGACCGCCGCGGTCGTGCGGACGGCCAACGACCTCGTTCCCGCGGCGGAGGCCGTCAGCGCCAGGTGAGCCAGGCGGCGGGGTTCGCGCGGAGGACGCGGTCCACGAGCGCGTCGCCGCCCGCGGCCGCGACGCGCGGCACGAATCGCTCGCCGAGGTAGCCGAGCCCCGGGAGGCCTCCGTACGCCCGGTAGCGCGTGCGCCGGGCGACATCACCGCCGAGCAGGATGCGATCCGCCGCGCCGGCGGCCGCCGCGGCGACGAGGCAGTCCACGAGCACGGAGTCGGGCCAGTCCCGCGCCCGGGCCGCCCCGTCGTAGCCGAGGAAGGCGCCCGCCGCCGCGAGGTCGGAATGCAGGCCGGGGTCGGGGTTCCGGTCGATGTGGGCGAGCGCGACGCGGTCGGCGGCGACCCCGGCCGCCGCGAGCGCGTCGAGGGCCTCGAAGCCGGCGGTGCCGTGCTCGAGATGCACCATGACGGGTGCCCCGGTGAGGCGGTGCGCCTCACCGGCCGCCTCGATGGCGGTTCGCGCGAGCCTGTCGATGCGCCAGTACCCGAGACCGACCTTCAGCACTCCGGCGCGGACGGGATCCGCGTCACCGGCATCCGCGTCACCGCCGAGCTCCCGCGCCCCGTCGCGCAGGTCGCGGAGGAACGCCGCGGCGAGATCGTCGACCGAGGCGGCCAGCAGCGGGTCGTCCTCGGCGTAGTGCTCGCGGCGGTGCACGCCCGTCGTCAGCACGACGCGGAGGCCCGTGGCCGCGGAGATGCGCCGGATCGCCGCGGGACGTCGCCCGAGACCGAGCGGGGTCGCATCGACCATCGCCTCGAAGCCCGAGGTGCGCAGCGACGCCGCCTCCGCGCCCGAGGCCCGCTCGTCGTCGAGGTCGTCGCCGGGAAGCAGGGGCGAGACCTGGAAGAGATGCTCGTGGTAGTCCACCCGGCCGAGTTCGGCTGGTGCGATGTCGCCGCGCACCGTGCGGACGAGTCCCCTCACGGCGCCACCGGGTGGAGGGGCGCGCGTCCCTCCAGTACGGCGCGCAGGTTCGCGGTCGCCATGGATCCCATGCCGTCGACCCCCTCGCGGGTCTGCGCCGCCAGATGCGGGGTCACGACGACGCGGTCGGCGAGGTCGGATGCCAGCAGCGGCGACGCCCCGTCACCGTGGTTCTCCGTCGCCAGGGTGTCGGCGGCGTAGGCGGCGACGCGGCCCGTGCGGAGGGCCGCGGCGACCGCCGCCTCGTCGACGAGGTCCGCGCGCGCCGTGTTCACGAGGATGACCGGTCGGTCGGCGGCGGCGAGCCAGGCCGCATCGACGACCGTCTGCCCGCCCGGCGCGTGGAGCGTCACGACGTCGGCGTCGCGGGCGATCTCGCTCGCGTCGGCGCGCTGCACGGTCTCGAAGAGCGGATCGTCGGCCGGCACCCACGGGTCGGCGCCCAGCACGCGGGGGCCGAACCCCGCCAGCCGCTCGATCACGAGGCGACCGATGCGCCCGAGGCCTACCACGCCTACCGTCAGCGCCGACAGCTCGCGGGTCGACCACGCCGACCAGTCCCCGGCGCGCACGCGCCGATCGGCGGCCGGGATGCCGCGGAGCGCCGCGAGCAGCAGGGCCACGGTGTGCTCGGCGACTGCGGGCGAGTTGGCGCCCGGGGTGTTGGTCACGGTGATGCCGCGAGCGGCGGCCGCCGCGATGTCGACCTTGTCGTACCCGACGCCGTAGCGGGCGATCACCCGCAGGCGCGGCGCGCGCGCGAGGTGCGCCTCCGTCACCGGGCCCGTGCCGGCGATCCAGCCGTCGACGCCCGGCAGGAGGGGCGCGAGCTCCGCCTCGTCGTGAGCCGGCGAGGCGCGCACGATGTCGTAGCCCGCCGCGCGCAGCTCCCCTTCGAGATCGAGGCCGCCGGCCCCGAACGAGCGGGAGGTGACGAGCACCCGCGCGGTCATGACGCGTCGGGGTCGTCGGCCGGCTCCTCGGCCGCACCGCCGCCGGAGCGCATCGCGGCGAGCTCGCTCTTCATCCGTCGGACGGCGTCGGTGTGCTCGGGGCTGCGGCGGAGGGCGACACCGGTCGCGAGGATGTCGATCACGACGAGCCCGGCGAGGCGGCTGGTGGAGGGGGTGTAGACGTCGGTGTCCTCGAACGTCCGCGCGATGAGCGGCACGGTCGCGATCTCGGAGAGGGGGCTCGGGCGGCCCGTGATGGAGATGACCGACGCGCCGGCCTTCCGGGCGGCCTCGGCGACGATGAGCGTCTGCTCGGTGTGCCCGGTGTTCGAGATCGCCACGGTGACGCTCCGGGGACCGCTCATGGTGGCAGCGATGAACTGCTGGTGGAAGTCCTCGGGCGCCTGGCACGGGACGCCGAACAGCGGGAACTTCTGCTGGGCGTCCTGGGCGATGATGCCGCTCGCGCCGAAGCCCACGAAGAGGATGTCCGATGCGTCGAGCAGCAGCGCGATCGCGTCGTCCACGGCGCTCGCCGCGAGGGTCCGGCGGGCGCGGTCGAGGCTCGAGATGGTGTGGTCGAAGATCTTCTCGGCGAGGTCGGCGCTCGAGTCCTCCGGCCCGATCGAGGAGTGGGTGACGGGCAGGCCGAGGGCCAGCGTCTGGGCCAGCTGGATCTTGAAGTCCTGGAATCCCTCGCACCCGACCGACGCGCAGAAGCGCATGACGGTCGGCTCGCTCACTTCGGCGGCCTCGGCCAGGCCGGCCATCGTGAAGTGGACGACGCCGACCGGGTTGTCGAGCACGATCGTCGCGACCCGCTGCTCGGAACGGCGCAGCAGCGGCAGCTGCCGGGTGATGCGCTCGAGCAGCGTGTCGGTGGAGTCTTCCGCAGTGGCGCCGGTGCCCTGCGCGGTGTCGATGGTCATGACGCGACCTCCATGTAGTATCGCTACACACCCTAGCGCACGTCTTCGAAAGGTCCGCCGATGTACCGAGAACTGCTCGAGCTCACAGGCCGCGTCGCGGTCGTCACGGGCGGGTCGCGAGGGATCGGTCTCGCCATCGTGGGGGCGCTCTGCGAGTTCGGTGCGACGGTCGTGATCGCCGACCTCCTCGACGACGAGGGCCGCGCGGCCGCCGCCGCCTTCCCCGATCGCGTCGAGTACGCGCACCTGGATGTCGGCGACGCGGATGCCGTGGAGACCGTCTTCGCCGAGATCGCCGCTCGGCACGGGTCGATCGACGTCCTGGTCACGTCGGCCGGCATCGCCAACCACGATCCGTCGCTCGAGCTCTCCCGGGCGGCGTGGGACCGCGTCCTCCGGGTCAACGCCACGGGGACCTTCTGGTGCGCGCGCGAGGCGGCGCGCCACATGACCGGTCGCGGCGGCTCGATCGTCGCCATCGGGTCGATGTCGGGCGAGCTCGCCAACGCCCCGCAGCGCCAGGCGGCGTACAACGCCTCGAAGGGCGCGGTGCACCTGGCGGTCAAGTCGCTGGCCGTGGAGTTCGCCGACGAGGGCATCCGGGTCAATGCGGTCGCCCCGGGCTACGTCGGCACCGATCTCACGCGGCAGGGCGTTCCCGACGACTGGTGGGCCGACTGGGAGCGCCGCACTCCGATGGGACGCGTCGGCACCCCCGAGGAGATCGCATCGCTCGTCGCCTTCCTCGCCTCGGACGCCGCGTCGTACATGACGGGCTCGGTCGTCCTCATCGACGGCGGCTACTCCGCCTGGTGACCCGCGCCCGGAAGGGCGGCGGCAGCCACGACGCGGTGATGGCTGCCGGAGCCGACGGTCTCGGTGCGGCCGCCGAGGACGATGTCCGCCTCGACGCCCACCGGAACGTCGCATCGGACGGTGGTGCGCCCCTCGGCATCCGTCTCCCACGCGACGGCCAGGCGCCCGTACGGCGTGTCGATCGCACCGGCGGCCCGGTCCACCCCGCACCCGATGACCGCCGGTTCGATCCGCGCGCGTCGCCAGCCCGGCTCGGCGGGGCGGATGCCGGCGACGTCCTGGAAGAGCCAGTCGTCGATCGTTCCCAGGAAGTAGTGGCCGCGTGAGCGCGACGCGGGCTTCCAGTGCTCCCACAGCGAGGTCGCGCCGTGCTCGATCCAGTGGCCCCAGCTCGGGAACGTCGTCTGCCGCGCGACGGCGACGGCGGCATCGGCGTGGCCCCACGCCGTGAGGACGGGGAGCAGGTACTTGGTCGCCAGCGCCCCCGTGGAGAGATGGTCTCCGCGGTCCCGCACATCGGCGGCCAGTCGTGCGGCCGCGGCGGCGCGGACGGCGGCGGGCAGGACGTCGAACGCGAGGGCGAGGACCGTGTGGGCCTGCCGGTACCCCTCGTCGCCCACGCCGCGCACCTCGGCGGTGTCCGGATGCCAGAAGGTCTCGAGGAACGCCGCGCGGCTGCGTGCGGCGGCATCCTCCCATTCCGACACCGGCTCGCCCACGAGGGCGGCGATGCGCGCCGCGGTGTCGCACATGGCGACGAGGTACGCCGTCGCCGCCACGCGCGGATCCTCGGGCGCATTGCCGCCGCCGGGATCGGTCTCGGGACTCACCCAGTCGCCGAGGGTCGTCTGGGCGATCCCCTGCGGGCAGCGCGCCAGCTCGAAGCGCAGGTAGGCGCGCGCGTCGGGCCAGCAGTCGCGGAGCACCCGCTCGTCGCCGCGCTGGAGGTAGACCTCCCACGGCACGAGGAGGAGCGCGGCGTGCCACGTCGGCGCCGGAGTCCAGTCCATCGTCCAGCCGCCGAAGGGCGCGATGACGGCCGGAGCGCCCGCCCCGTGCCGAGAGTCGGCGATGTCGGCAGACCACTTGGCGAGCAGCTCGTGCGCGTCGAGGTTCTGGAGCATCATGCGGGCGCCGACCATCCCGTCGCCGGTCCACCCGTTCTTCTCGTACTTGGGCGTGTCGGTCGGGAAGCCGTGCAGGTTGTTGAGGATCGTCCGCACGGTGAGCTCGTGGATCGTGTCGAACAGCGGCACCGAGCTCGCGAAGTCGCCGATCCGTGGTGCGCGCGTGTGGACGAGCGCCGCGCGCAGCCGCGGCAGCCGCCGCGCCCGCACCTCCACGTGCTGGAAGCCGTGCCAGGTGAACCGCGGCCGCCAGCGCAGCGGAGTCGCCCCGAGCGTCACCCGATCGGTCTGGAACCTGCCGTCGAAGTAGCCCTTCTCATCGACGCAGTTGGGCGTGCCGTCGTCGCGGAGCATCTCGCCGAAGCGGAGCTCGATCGTCTCGCCCGGTTCCCCCTCCGCCTCGACCTCGACCCACCCGGCGATGACGCGGGGGAACGAGACCACCCAGCGCCCGTCGCCGAGTTCGGTCGTCGCGACGGGCTCGAAGAGCTCCGCGACCTCGATCGCCGGCTGCCGCTGCGCCTCGAGACGCCCGCGCGGACCCGCCGCGACGCGCGCGGGCACGGCGTCGGGCGCCGCCTGCCTGGCCGTGCTCCAGCCCGGCCGGGCGCGACGGGCGTCGAAGTCCTCACCCGCGTACAGATCGTCCGACGTCGTCGGTCCGTCGACCGCCAGCCAGTCGGCATCCGTCACGATGGTCTCCTCGCCGGCGGCGGAGCGCAGGACGAGGACGATCTTCACGCACGGATCGTCGTGCCACGGGGCCGTCTCCCAGTTCCAGGTGTTGCGACCGCGCATGCCGTAGAACCCGCGGCCGAGCTCGACCCCGATCGCGTGCCCGCCCGCGGTGAGGCGCGCGGTCACGTCGGTCACCGTGTACTGCACGCGCACGTCGTAGTCGGTGAAGCCCGGCCCGAGGACGGCGTCGTCCAGCGGTGCGCCGTCGATCTCCACGGCGGCGATGCCTCCGGCGGCGACCACGAGGTACGCCTCGCGGGGCGGGTCCGCGACGGTGAACTCCCGCCGCAGGAGGGGAGCGGCGGCGGTGGGCGTCGGGGCGGCGATCCAGGTCGCGTCGTGCCAGTCGTCGTCGAGCACGCCCGTCACGAACGTGCCCTCCGCGGCGGCGGGACCGGCCGTCGTCTCGACCTCCACCCGCCAGCGGTGCCGGCGCAGGCTCCGGAGCGGCGTGCCGTCGTAGGCGACGTCGACGCTCTGCGCCCCGGCGCCCCCGGCGACGACTCCCGACGACCAGGTCTCGCGTCCGCCGTCCTCCTCGACGGTGAGAGCCCAGGACAGCTGACGGGTCGCGGGGACATCCGTCGTCACGACCCAGCCGAAGCGCGGGCGCACATCGACACCGACGGGGTCCGGCCGGTGCTCGACGGTCAGCCGGTCGAGGCGAATCACGCGTCCTCCCGCAGCTGCGCGAGCTCGGGGGCGTCGCCGTAGCGCGCCTGCAGCGCTCGATCGACGTCCGGGTGGGTCGCGAGGAAGCCGGTGAGCGGGACCGGCACGTCCTGCGGTCGCGTCTGCTTCTGGTTGATCTCGCCGAGAAGGCTCCACCGGCGCTGGCCCAGCACGTCGGGTTCGCTCGCCGCGCCGTCGTAGGCGGTGTAGTCGAATACGCGCACGCCGTCGGCATCCTGCACGACACCGAGTCGGAAGTCCGCCGTCATGAACCACGTCACGGTCTCCCCGGCGCGGGAAGCCTGGATGCCGGTGCCGGACTGCTGCAGGAGGTACGCGAGAGCTTCGTTGTCGGGGTGCGCCGCGCGCCACGATTCGCCGAACTCGGCGATCGTCGGCATGCGCAGATCGGGCCACCGGTCGTGCAGGCCCGACAGCCAGCCGGTCCACGCATCGAGCATCGTGGGGTCGGTCTCGAGCCCGCGCGCCACTTCGCTGATCTCGTAGTTCACGGTGAGCCAGCCGACGCCGTTGCGTGCGACGTTCCGGTCACCCAAGTGTGCGGCGCTCGTCGCCTCGAGCTCGGTCAGCGCGTCCGCGCGGGGCAGGCGGTGAAGCGTCTCGATCGGGCCGAGTCCGAGGCGGGAGTTGAAGTCCGACGACATTCCCGCGGTGCGGGCGGCGACGAGGTCGACCGTCCACCCGTCGAGCTGCACCGCGTCCAGCCGGTCCTCGCCCCGCCCCGGAACGAGGAAGTGCGACCGCGACGGGTAGTACGGGTACGCGAGGGAGCCGTCGCCGTCCTGCAGGTCGATGTCGAACTGACTCCAGATGTTGCCCTGCACGGTCCGGATGCCGAGCTCCCGCGCGCGGGCGATGTTGTCGGCCGAGAGGAACCCGGCCACGAGCGAGGTCGTCGGGCGGTCGAACGCCTCGCCGAGGAGGCCGACGGCATCCTCGATGTCGCGGGCGACCTCGTCGCGCGTGCCGTAGAGATTGGCGAAGAAGCCGCCCGGGACGAACGTGACGTCATCGCCGTGGTCGCGCGCGATACGGGCGAGCGTCCCGCGGATGTCGCGGTAGCGTCGAGACGTGTCGGTGATCGCCCCCCACGACAGCGCCCAGGTCAGTCGCGCGCCCGGGAGCGCGGCGCGGACGGCGTCGGAGAACCGCTCGACGAGCGCCGCCGAATGGAGGGCGGACTCGTCCTCCCAGAGCGATCGCGTGCGTGTCGCCTCGATCTGGTGTCGACGGATGACGGTGTTGACGGTGAGGGCGCGGCCGAGCGACGGGGAGGCGATCATGAGCAGTGACCCTACCGGGAAGGGAGCGGCGCTACGTAGTCGCACTAGCGAATTCGCGCCGTTTCCCGACCTTTTCCCTCGAAGGGGTAGTGGAATTGCCGAATGTGTGTAGTATCGCTACCAATCACACTCACTGTCGCGGAGTTGCACGACCGCGACCATCGACGGAGATAAAGGAGAAGCCATGACGAAGTGGCTGAACAGCGCAGCACTCGCGGGCGTCGCGATCCTCGCGGTCGGAGCCCTGGCGGGCTGCACGACCGCCGCCGAGGGGGACGGAGACGGCGGCGACGTCGAGATCAGCTTCCTCATGTGGGGCGACGGCGGCGACACCCAGACGGCGTACCAGGACGTCATCGACGAGTTCGAGGACGCCAACCCGAACATCACGGTCAACGCCGAGTTCTTCAACACCAACGACTACGACAACATCCTGAAGACGCGCCTGTCCGGCGGCGCCGGCCCCGACGTCTACGGATTCGACCTCGGCAACATCGACACGTTCATCCAGGACGGCTTCGCCGCCGACCTCTCCGAGGGCGGCGAGAGCTACCTGTCGAAGCTGACCCCCGAGGCGGCCGAGGACAGCCAGCGCGGAGGCGGCACCTATAACCTGCCGATCTCGGTGTCCGGCAACGGCATCATCTACAACAAGGCGCTGTTCGAGAAGGCCGGCATCACCGAGGAGCCGACGACCTACACCGAGCTCCTCGCGGCCTCGCAGAAGCTCGTGGATGCCGACGTCATCCCGTTCGCGATGAGCGCGCAGGACAACTGGTGGCCGCAGTTCATCGTGTACTACCCGCTGGCCGAGCACGGTGCGAACGAGGACCTCGGCGCCGCCATGAGTGCCGGCGAGGCGACCTTCACGGGCAACGCGCCGTGGACCGAGTCGCTCGACATCGTGAAGGAGCTCGTGCCCTTCTACATGCCGAACCCCGTCGGCACGAACCAGACCGCCGCGCAGTCGGCGTTCCTGGCGGGCGAGGCGGCCATGTTCCCGGCCACCTGGATCCTCTCCGACGCGCGCGCCGCCGATCTCGACGTGGCGTACATGAACTTCCCGACCACCGACCAGCCGGCCGACGCCATCTGGGGCACGTACCAGGTGCGCTTCGGAGCGAACCCGAACAACGGCGAGGCCAAGCTCGCCGCCGCGCAGAAGTTCCTCGACTTCTTCATGCAGGACGACGTCTACGAGGAGTTCCTCGGCAAGGTGAAGCTCTTCCCGACCACGACCACGGTCGAGATCGGTGAAGACGTCGACCCGCTCTTCCCCGACATGCAGGCCTCGTGGGAGGGCAAGCAGTTCATCGCCGCCTTCTCGCCGACCGACCCCAGCATCCAGGACGCGCTGCTGGTGGGGCTGCAGAACATCATCGCCGGGCAGAAGACGACGCAGGAGGTCCTGGCCGACCTCGACGCGGCGCTCGAGCAGTACATCGCCAACAACGGCTGAGCTGCTCTGCTCACCCGAGGGTCCGGCCCGCCTGGCGGTGCCGGGCCCTCGGTGTTCGCGCGAGCGTTCCGAACACGCTCGCGCCTCCGGTAGCACCGCTACCGCAGGCACGCCGTCAGCGGCCTGCAAGCGGTGTCGAGAACGACGAACACGGCCATTCATGTAGTATGGCTACACAAACGAGAACGAGGATGTACTCCGTGACTCAGCTGCTCACGATCGAGGACGATCGCACGATCGCGTCGTTCGACGCCGTCAGCGGTGCGCTCGTGTCGATCGAGAACCGTGGCACCGGTCCCTGGCTCATCGAGGGCACGCGAGGCTCGCTGTTCGTCGTGGAGATCCCGCGCGGCGGCGACCGTACCGTGGTGATCGAGACCTCCGCCCAGACGCTGTCCGCCGCCGAGGTGGGAGACGCGTCGGTGCGCCTGCGCTGGACCGACCCGACGACCTCCGCCGGCGAGACCCTCGGGGGTGAGATCACCGTCGACGCCGCTCTCACGGCAGGTTCCCTGAGCCTCCGCCTCGAGCTCTCGCTCGACGCCGGCGGCGTGGAGGCCGTCCGCTTCCCGTCCGTGCGCGGCATCCGCCCGGCCTCCGGCCCGCTGGAGCTGCGCGGCCTCGATTACTCGACCGGCACCCGCGTGAGCCTCCTGCCGACCTTCGACAGCAACGCGCCCTACTGGGGGACGCTCTTCCCCGACTACGCGAGCGGAAACCTCCGCCCCGAGCTCGTCGGCAACCCGACGTCGCCCTTCGTGATCCTCGCCGGCGCGCACGGCGGGCTGACCGTGATGCCCTCGCAGCCCACTCTCGATTTCATCGGGTGGCGCGCCTCGCTCGAACCCGGCTACGTCGACAGCATGGCGCGGGATGCCGGTGACGACGGGGCCGTCACCCTCGACGCCATCCACTTCCCGCCCGCCCCGACGACGCACGTGACGCTTCCCGCGATGACCGTCGCCCCGTACTCCGGGTCATGGGAGCGGGGCACCGACGTGTACCGCGCGACCCAGGGGCCGACTCGACGCTCGCGCGCCCGCTGGCTCGACGAGCCCCGATCGTGGCTGCAGGTGCAGCTCATGTCGACGGAGGGGGAGCCGCGCTACGACTTCGACGATCTCGTGAGCATCATCGAGGAGTGCGCGGCGTCGGGCATCGGCGTCATCCAGATCACCGGCTGGAACGAGGGCGGCCAGGACGGCCTCGTCCCGTGGCACCGCCCCGCCGCCAAGCTCGGCGGGGAGCCGGGTCTGCGGCGCGCGCTGGAGCGGGCGCGCGAGCTCGGCGTCGCCACCGTGCTCTACGTCAAGTACGTGTGGGTCGAGAAGCCCGGCCCGAACTGGGACGCCCTCGGTGGCTTCGTCGCGCGCGATGCGAACGGACAGCCGTACGCCCAGCCCGGCCCCGTCTACCATTCGTCGCGCAAGAGGTACGGGATCAGCACCCCGTGGTACGTGCCGCTGTGCTTCGGCGTCGAGGAGCTGCGCAGCGCCTTCGCTGCTGAGGTGGCGCGTTTCGCGGACTGGGGGGCGGACGGCATCCTCGCGGACGAGTCGCTCTATCACGGCCGCGCGCTCCTCTGCTTCGCCGACGACCACGGGCACGCCCCCGGTGCGAGCGCCTTCACGTGGGACGCCCACTACATCGCGGACATGCGCACCGCCCTCGGCGACAGGGCCGGCGACTTCGTCATCGCGGCCGAAGGCGCCTATGACGACCAGTTCGAGCACTACGACGTGTCGTACTTCCGCAGCGCGTCGCGCCAGCATCGCCCGCTCGGTCGGGCCCTGCGGCCGGAGGCGCGCATCGTCACCGCGCTCACCGGGTTCGACGATCGCAACATGGCCGTCCAGAGCCTCCTCTACGGCTACGGGATGAGTCTCGAGCCCTACAACTTCAAGGGCCGCCCGGGCGACATGCCCGCCACGGTGGCCCTCGCCGGACAGGTCGATGCGCTGCGAAGCCGCTACGCCGCCTGGCTCTGGAACGGCCGCCTCGTCGAGGACGACGGCATCCGCGTCCGCCGCGAGGACGGCGCGGCTCATGAGCTCGTGACGACCTGGCGCGACGCCGCCGGCACCGCGTCGGTGCGGGTCGTCGCCAACGATTCGGACGATGCCGTCCGCCTGACGATCTCGGGGATCGAGCCGTCGGACCTCGTGCGCCTCGACGGCTCGTCGCACCCCCTGGGTGACGACGCCGTCGAGATCGGCGCGCGCGATGCCCTCCTCGTCGTCCCGCTGTCCCACCCGATTGGAAGAACATGAGCAGTACGCGCGTCGAAGACATCCGCGTCCTCGCCCTCGACGATCCGCAGCGCACCAGGTCGCTCCGGGAACGCCTGTGGACCGGACGCAGCTCCACCGGGAAGTTCTGGATCGCGGTGTCGCCCGCGCTCCTGCTGTACCTGGTGTTCACGGTCTACCCCATGCTCCAGGTGGTCGTCGCGAGCTTCACGGACGCCCGCGGCTTCAACCGCCCGTGGGAGTTCGTCGGCCTCGAGAACTTCGCGCGCATCTTCTCGGGCGACCCGGTGCTCATGGAGGCGGTCGGGAACACGGCGATCTACGCGTTCTTCAAGATCGTCGTGCAGACCGTGGTCGCGTTCCTCATCGCCGTGCTGCTGCACCGCCAGCTCATGCTCGGCAACATCTACCGCGCGATCTTCTTCGCACCGATGGTCATCTCGCCCGTCGCGATCGTCTTCGTGTGGAGCTTCATGTACGACCCGACCTCCGGGACGTTCAACACGATCCTCGAGAGCATCGGGCTCGGCGCCTTCGCGCAGGACTGGCTCGGCAACTACGATCTCGCGCTCTACAGCGTGATCCTCGTCGATCTGTGGAGCGGACTCGGGTTCAACATCGTGATCTTCCTCGCCGGGCTCTCCACGATCCCCAGCGAGATCCTCGAAGCGGCCAAGGTCGACGGTGCGCGGGGATGGAAGTCGCTGCGCTACATCACACTGCCGCTCATGATCCCCTCCATCGGCCTGGTGCTCGTGCTCGCCATCAACGGGGCGCTGCGCGCCTTCGACACGGTCTACCTCATGACCCGCGGAGGGCCGGGCAACTCGACGCAGCTCTACATGACGCAGGTCTTCCAAGAGGGCATGGTCAACAACAACTTCGGCTACGCGTCGGCGATGGCCGTCCTCGTGCTCGTCGTGCTCATCGCCATCGCCGCCGCGCAGAACCGTCTCAACAACCGCATCGCCGCCGAGGAGGGCAACCGATGAACGGCCGTACCCTGTCGCGCATGGCGCGTCGCATCCCGGTCAACGTGCTGCTGGTCGTCCTCAGCATCCTCATGATCTACCCCCTCGTCATCATCGTCATCACGGCCTTCAAGCCGAACCTCGAGGTTCTGACGAATCCGACGGGGCTCCCGCAGAATCCGACGTTCGACAACTTCGTCACCTCCTGGGTCGAGGCGGGTTTCGCGAACCTCTTCGCAAACTCCATCCTGCTGACGCTCGTGAGCATGACGGTCGCGACGTTCGTCGCGGCGCTGGCGTCCTACGCCATCGTCCGCCAGGCGACGAGGATCGGATCCGGTGTCTACCTGCTGCTCGCGGCGGGCATCTTCCTTCCGATGCAACTCGCCCTCGTGCCGCAGTTCCGGGTCGTGCGAGACCTCGGCCTCATCAACAACTACGCCGGCGTCATCCTCCTCTACATCGCCGGGGCGCTGCCGTTCGGCGTCTTCCTCATGGCGGCGTTCATGCGGCAGGTGCCCAAGGAGATCGTCGAGGCAGCCACCATCGACGGCGCCGGCTACTTCCAGCTCTTCTGGCGGATCTTCTTCCCGCTCGGCCGTCCCGCGATCGCGACCTTCTGGGTGTTGCAGGGCGTCGGCGTGTGGAACGACTACCTCGTCCCGCAGCTGCTTCTCACCGATCCCTCCAAGCGCACCCTCACGACGGGTGTCCTCTACTTCAAGGCGCAGTACCTGGCCGACTGGGGCAACATCATGGCCGCCGTCCTCATCATGAGCCTGCCCATCCTGCTGCTGTTCGTGTTCGCTCAGCGGTACTTCGTGAGCGGGCTGTACGCCGGAGCGGTGAAATAGCCCCATGACCGCATCGCTCGACGACCTCGAGCGGCGGCGCTGGCTCGCGTCGCCGCTGTGGGGCGACCGCTGGGTCGAGGATCACGCGCGGATCGCGGCGGTGCCGGCCCCGCGCCGCGGGAGCCCCGCCGTCGACGCGTCCGGACCGGTCCCGTCGCTCTCGCTCGACGGGGAGTGGCGCCTGGCCGGCGCGACGCCGGGGCGCGAGTTCTCGATCGACGTGTGGACGGGCGCGGGTGAGGGGCGGCAGCTGCCGGTCGACTGGCATCGCTCGGACACCGACCGGTCGGCGTGGGTGCCGGCCCGCGTGCCGGGCACGGTGCAGTCGGCCCTCGTCGAGGCGGGCCTGCTCCCCGACCCTCTGCAGGACTCTCACACTTACGACGAGCTGACGGAGTTCGGCGTCCCCGAGGAATGGCCGTGGCACTTCCGCCGCACCCGGGTCGAGCAGCAGGAGTGGTGGTACGCGCGCACGATCGACGTGCCGGCCGACTGGCGGGGGCGACGCGTGCGCCTGTCGTTCGACGGGGTCGACTACGCGGCATCCTTCTTCGTGAACGGCGAGCCCGTCGCCCGGCACTCCGGCATGTACGGCGGCCCCGACATCGACGTCTCCGCGCTCCTGCGCTGCGACGGCACGGACGAGGTGGTCGTGCGCATCGACCCCGCGCCGCGGGACTGGCACGGCGTGATGAAGCCGTCGCCCGGATGGGGGTGGCACTACGGTCACCTCATCAGCGCGGGCATCTGGCGGAGCGTCCGGCTGGAGCTCGTCCCCGATGTCGAGCTCGCCGACGTCTTCGTGTCGACGACGGCCGTCCGTGACGGTGATGCGCACCTCCGCGTGCGGTGGGACCTCGTCCGCCACGACTTCGGGTCCGGAAGGGTCCCGGTCACGGTCGTCGTCGAGCGCCCCGACGGGAGCACGGCCGCCGTCGCCGACCTCACCGCGCGCGCCCTCCCGGGCACCACGCGGCACGAGGCTGACGTCGTGGTCGGCGACGCCGAGCTGTGGTGGCCGTTCGGGTACGGAGCCCAGCCGCTCCACCGCGTCGCCGTCCGCATCGGAACGACGACGGTCACGGTGCCCGTCGGCATCCGCACCGTCGACTACCGGCCGCTTCCCGAGCGCGGCGGACCGGACCTCTACGACTGGGAGCTCGTGGTCAACGGGACTCCTCTCTTCATCAAGGGCGCCAACTGGTGCTGGACCGACCCGATGGCGCGCCGGGGGTTCGAGATCGACCGGCATCTCCTCGATCTCGTGCAGCGCGCGAACCTGCAGATGCTGCGCGCCTGGGGCGGAGGCACTGTCGAGAGCGATGCGTTCTACGAGGAGTGCGATCGTCGCGGCATCCTCGTGCTGCAGGAGTTCCCGCTCAGCTTCGGCCTTGACGCGAAGGCCGCCGACCTGGCGGCGATCGACGAGCAGGCCTCCCGGATCGTGCGTCGACTGCGCAATCATCCTTCGCTCGTGCTCTGGGGCGGCGGCAACGAGAACCCCGCGACGATCACGTCCGACGACCCGCTCACGGTCATCGGCAAGCGCGTGGCGCAGTACGACCCGTCCCGCCGCTTCCACCGCACCGACCCCTGGGGCGGAAGCGAGCACTACTACGGCGTGTATCACGAGGGGCTCCCGGTCGAGGCGTACAACGAGCTGCTGCCCGTGGTCTTCGGCGAGTACGGCCTGTCGAGCCAGTGCGACCTCGAGAGCATGAGCCGGTTCGTCGACCCGGCGCTCCTGGACCAGTGGCCGCCCGAGCCGCACGGGGCGATCGTGCAGCACCAGTCCCAGTTCTCGCTCTTCGACCTGGTCAAGCAGGCGAGATACGCGCACTACGGGCCGATCGCCGACTGGCGCACGTTCATCGAGTACAGCCAGCTCGCCCAGGGGGACGCCCTGCGCTTCGCGTCGGAGCGGATGCGCGCCCACAGCGGCCAGCGCACCGCCGGCTATTGGTTCTACAAGGTGGGCGAGGTCTTCCCGGGTGCCTCGTGGGCGGTCATCGACTACTACGGCCGGCCCAAACTGTCCTATTACCGGGCGGCGCAGTTCGGTGCGCCCGTGGCCGCGTTCGCCGTGAGTCCCCGCACCGCCTGGGGAGCGGGCGACGCCTTCGAGGCGTCGGTGCACGTCTCCAACGACACTCCGGAGGCGCTGGACGCGGCCTGCGTGACCGCTCGCCTCTACGACGCGCGGTTCACCGTCCTCGCGGAGCGCTCGAGCGTCGTGTCCGTCCCCGCGGGCGGGCGCGTCGACCCGTTCGGCCTGACCGCCACCGTGCCCGCCGAGCACGCGCGGCCGCTCATCCTGTCGGTGCGGCTCGAGGATGCCGAGGGCAGACGCGTCTCGAGCGCCTGGTACACCTACAGCGCTCAGGCCCAGGCGCCCCGCGCGCGGCAGTGGGAGGAGATTCCCCTCGCCGAGCTCGAGCAGCACCCGGCATCCGAGGTGCTCGCGGCCTACGTGGACGGCGACGCGCCGCTCGCCGACCAGCCGCGGACGACGCTCCGCGCGCACCGTTCCGGCGATGCGCTGGTGGTCGAGAACGTCGGCGCGGTGCCCGCACCGCTCGTCCTGATCGACGGCTTCCCCCACGCGCCGGGGCGATGGCTCGCCGACAACGCCTTCGGTCTCGAGCCGGGCGAGCGCCGCGAGGTGCGCTTCTGCGACGGCGGTGCGTCGATGGAGGCGGTCTCGGTGCGGGCCTGGAACGCCGACGCGGTGCCGGTTGCGCTGTGACCACGCGGACGATCCTCGCCGCGTGCACGGGATGGACGACGGATGCGGACGGCCGGCGGCGCCTCAGCCCCGTGCAGCGTCACGCGTTCGCGCTCACGGGCGTCTCGGGCCGCGCCGTCCGGGTCGTGTACCTGAACACCGCGGGCGGTGACCCGCGGGAGGAAGAGGAGCCGGAGGCCGCGGCGGCGCGGGAAGCGGGCGGAGAGGCGACGCATCTGCGACTCTTCGGGCGGACGGTGGTCGACCTCGCCGACACCATCCTCGGGAGCGACCTCGTGTGGGTCGGCGGCGGCAGCGTCGTGAATCTCCTCGCCGTCTGGCGCGCGCACGGGCTCGACGTCCTCCTGCGTCAGGCGTGGGAGTCCGGCGTGGTCCTGGCGGGCACCTCGGCCGGCGCGCTGTGCTGGCATTCCGGCGGGCCGACATCGGCCTTCGGCGATCCGGCCATCCAGCGTGGCGGCCTGGGGCTCCTCCCCGGGTCGCTCGGTGTCCACTACGACTCGCAGCCGGAGCGCCGCCCCCTCCTCCGTCAGGCGGTGGCCGGCGGCGTCGTCGGCGACGGATTCGGCCTCGACGAGGGAACGGCGGTGCACTACGTCGGCACGGATGCCGTCGAGTTCCTCACCGAGAGCGAGGATGCCACGGTGCACCGCGTGGCGCGGACGGCGGACGGCGGACGGCGCCCGCGAGACCGCGATGGCGTCCCGGCTCCTGGTCGCCTGAGAGACCGGCGCGCCTCGCGGCATCCGACCCCGTGCCGCGGCGCGGTCAGTCCGCTAGCGCGGCACCACGTGCGCGCGCATGCGCGCGGAACACCATCCACCGGCCGAACGCGCAGGCGAGTGCGCTTGCCGGCAGGAGCACCATGGTGTTCGGGTTGTCGAACGACACCGGACCGAGCAGCGGGGGATCGCCGCGGTCGAAGAGGGTCGCGATCGCGAACACGGCGGCGCCGGCCGCGCCGAAGGCGAGCACGTGGACGAGCGGATGCGCCACCCGCTCCAGCGCTCGGCCCAGAAGCCAGGCGAGCGGCGCGCACAGCCACACGGCGATGAGCGAGACGAGCGCACCGCCGACCAGCAGCACGCCGCCGATGAGGATCCGATCGCCGGGCTGGAAGAACGCATCGCTCACCGGAAGGCTGATGACGACGGCGACCACGACGGCGACCGCGATGAATGCCGCCCAGGTCCACCACGTGTGCCGGGCGACGTCGCGCCACGGAAACGGGGTGGCGACGGTCGTCGGCGGCTCGCTGGTCATCACGCTCATGTGCTCACTATGGCCGGGGGCTCCGGCATCCCGCTGTCGGCTTTGTGGGGGACACGGCTCCCGGAACCCCGCCGTCAGGCGGACGGATCGGCCTCCAGGTCGCGGAGCGCCCGGCGCGCCTGCGCGATGCGGTCGGGAACGGGCTCGTCCCACCACGCGGGACCCCGCTCTCCAAGGCCGCGCTTGGCGATGCCGACCCGGCGCCGGGCGGCGGCCACCGCGTCGGCGTCGCCTCGCCTCCCGGCAGCGCCCACCTCCGACCGAGCACGGCCGAGGTGCGAGGTGAGCGCGTCGACGAGCTCGGACGGCAGTGCAGGGTCGGTGCGGCGCCATCTCCGCCCGTCGATGACGAGCCAGCGCTCGTCGTCGGACGCGCTCATGACGCGGGGTCGTGGCCCCAGTTCTTCAGCGAGTACCGCCATGGGGTCTCGGTGATGTCGCCCTCGGGGCGCTGGGCGAGGTGGCGGTGGACGTACCCGACGACCTTCCGCATGTGGGCGAGGTCGGCATCCGTCAGGTCGTCCTTCTTCTTTCGGAGGATGTCGACGATGCGGCGTCCGGAGGCGTGACCGGTCGATTCCCCGCCGTCCTTCTGTCCGACCGCCTTCGATTCATCGGTGTCGAGCCATCGCTCCAGTTCGGTGGCCGTCATGGTCACCGCGTCGGCGAAGTCCGTACGCGTCTGGTCGTCGTCCTGGGTCATGCGGCGATCTTCAACGCAGCGCGGCGGGGGCGGCAGTGCCTTGACATCGGTCAGGCGCGGTGCACGCGTCGCCCGCGCCGGCTGTCAAGCCCCTCCGCGCGGGACCGGGCGGTTCGTAGGGTCACCGAAGGAGGTGCACGCATGAACGGCGAGAAGCACGGAGACATCGGCGGCGACATCCAGTCCGTCGAACCCGGCGTCGACGCGGGCGCTGCGCGGTCGACGAAGGCCGCCGGCGGCGAGACGCTGAGAGACGCGGGCCTCGGCTCGCGCGACGCGACGCGCGGGTCGGATGCCGAGCATCGCGACGGCCGGGGCGGCATCCGGCGGGGACTGTGGCTGGTGATCGGACTCGCGATCGCGGTCATCGCGATCGTCGCGCTCGCGCTCCTCGTGCCGACGGCGCCCGCGCTCGCGTGGATCGGCATCGCGCTCCAGGTCGCGCTGGCGGCGATGCTCGTGGTGAGCGCGGTTGTCCTCCCCGCGGGCGGCTACCGGACCTCGCGCTTCGTCTGGATCACGGGCTTCCAGGCGGCGGCCGCCGTCGTCGTGCTTCTGCTGATCCTCATCGTCGCGGTGGTCTGACCCGCGCTTCGGCGCCGGTGAACCCTCCGGCTAGGGCGTGGGCCGATCCCCCAGGCGATCCCGGGCCCACAGCGCGGCGCTCGTGCGATCGGCCACGCCGATCTGCGTGAAGATGTTGCCGAGGTGCGCCTTAACGGTGCGCTCGGAGATGCCGAGCCGCGACGCGATCTGCTTGTTGGCGAGTCCGTCGGCGACGAGCCCCAGCACCTGCTTCTCTCGGTCGCTGAGGACGTCGGTGCCCCGGTGCCTCGGCAGCAGCGCCGCGGCCACCCGAGGATCGAGCGGAGCGTGCCCCGCGTGCACGGCGCGGACGGCCGCGCGCAGCTGGGCCGGCTCCGCGTCCTTCAGCTGATACCCGGTCGCCCCCGCCTCGAGGGCGCGCTGCACGCTGTCGCGCTCGGTGAACGAGGTGAGGACCAGCACGCGCGTGTCCGGCGATGCCGCGCGGACGAGGCCGGTGGCACGGATGCCGTCCATCACCGGCATCGAGAGATCCATCACCACGACGTCGGGCTGCAGCTCGCGGGCGAGGTCGCAGCCCTGTTGTCCGTCGGCGGCAGTTCCCACGACCGCGATGTCGCCGTCGGCGGCGAGGACGAGCGCGAGCCCCTCTCGCACCATGGTGTGGTCGTCGACGACGATCGCGCGGATCATGCGGTGCTCCTTCGGGCGAGCTCGAGACGCCACCGGGTGCCGGCGCCGGGCGCCGTGGCCAGTCGCAGGACGGCATCCGATTGGGCGACCAGGTCGATGAGGACCCTCGTGCCGAGGTGCCCGTCGCGGGGGTTGCCGTCGAGCGCGCTCGCGTCGAAGCCGCGTCCGTCGTCGGCCACCTCCAGCACCACCGTGCCGTCCTCCTCGAACAGGCGGAGCTCGGCCGTGCACGGCGCGGCGTGAGCCATCGTGTTGCGGAGAGTCTCCTGGGCGACGCGGTACACGAGTCGCTCCTCCGGGTCGTCGAGGCGGTCCGCCTCCACCGCGATGTCGACGCGGACGTCGACGCCGCGGGCGTGCGCCGTCGCGGCGAGATCGTGGAGGGCGGTCGCGAGTCCGCCGGTGCGCAGGCTCTCGGGGTAGATGTCGACGAGCAGCGACCGCAGGACGCGGACGTTCGCCCGCGCGTCGCCGGCGACCCGGCGGAAGTCCGCGGCCTCGTCGTCGTGACCGCGGGAGGCAGCGGCGTCGGCGGCCGCCTCGGCGCGGAACGTGGAGCCGACGAGCTCCTGCACGGGGCCGTCGTGGAGGGTTCCGGCGATGCGGCGGCGTTCGGCATCCGACGCGTCGACCGCGTGCTCGAGGAGCGCGATCCGTCGCCGCTCCTGCGCCCGCAGCCGGCGGAGGAGTCCCCACACGATGGGCGCCGTCAGCGCCGTGAGCAGGAGCAGACTGCTCGTCGTCACACCGGCGAATCCTCGCCACAGGTCGGCGGAGCGGGCGGCGACCGGCTCGTACGGCAGGTACACCTCGAACAGCAGCTGACGACCGTCAGGGCTCCACACCGGCCGATACACCTCGAGCAGCCGCGTGCCGGACTCGAACTCGTTCTCCTCCTCGTCGAGGTCCGACACTTCGGCGCGCGTGGCGGGGCTCGCGAGGGCGAGCTGCTGCGCCTCGTCGAGCGCGAAGGCGCGGCCCACCAGCTGAGGCTCGTCGGCGTAGACGACGACGCCGTCCGGCGTCCAGAGCTTCACCCGGACGACATCGGCGCTGAGCACCTGCTGCCGCACGATCGCGTCGAAGGCGGCGACCGCGGCGGGATCGCCATCGGCCAGGGCGTCGGTGAGCGACGGCTGGATCACGGCATCCGCGAGGACATCGGTCACATTCGCCGCATCGTTGACGGCCTCGCGCTCGGCGAGCCACTGCGCGGCGAATCCCGCGAGGACGCCGACGACGAGGAAGACGGCCAGCAGCCCGGCGCCGAGGCGGAGGAACGTGTTGCCGGCGCGCGGAGGCGTCGCGTCGTCGCCCGGTGCGGGAGCCGCGTCGACGAGAGTGCGCCAGGCGGGCGTGCCGACGGCGCCGACCGCGGGGGATGCGGTCGGCGCCGAGGGCGAGGGGGAGTCCGTCGTCATTCAGTCGTCGTCTCCGCCGTGGCGGTCGTCGTCATCGTCGTCGTCTCCGCCGTGGCGACCGCTCCGGTCGTCGTCGTCGTCATCGTCTCCGCCATGGCGGCCGCTCCGGTCGTCGTCGTCGTCATCATCTCCGCCGTGGCGCCCGCTGTGGTCGTCGTCGTCCGACCCGCTCGTCGCGGAGTCATCCGAGCCCGACCCGTTGCGGTCCCGATCGTCGCCCTCTTCGTGGCGCTGGTCGCGGTCGCGGTCGCCGCCGTTGTCGTCGTCCGCCTCGGCGGAACCGCTCGGGCTCGGGGTGGGCGACGGCGTCGCGTCGCCGTTGCGGTCCCGATCGTCGCCCTCTTCGTGACGGTCGTCCCGGTCGCGGTCGCCGCCGTGATCGTCCGCCGTCTCGGACGGCGACGGGGTCGCGACCGAGGCCGGCACCCGTACCGGCACCGACTGCGCGAAGGACGCGTTGCCCCACAGGCCGATGGTGGCGGGAGCGGCGACGAGGAGGAGCGCCCCGGCGCCCAGCAGGATCTTGTTCTTCATGACGTGGCCTTTCGCTCATTCTGTCGTGTGAGGCCGCGTCGGTGAAGCGTCGCGGCTCGGGAGGTGCTTCCAGCATCGCCACGAGCGCGCGCGGTCACCATTGGACGATGGTCGTACGACCATCCGGCGGCGATTCGACGGTGGCGATCCGCGGATGCCGGGGCCGCGCACCCGTGAACCGGCGCCGGTGAAGGGTCCACGCGCCGGCGAAGGGCGCCGCATCGACGCCACGCGACGAGCGACCTGCGGCCCGCCGGCGCCCCGGCCGGCGAGACCGCAGGAGCCCCGCCGGAGTGACCGGCATCCACGGGAGGATGCCGGTCAGCCCGCGTCGTGGGCACCCGTGTCGGGTGCACGTGAATGGTGTCTGCGAGCATGCCCGTCACCGGTCGCGCCGCCCATGGGGTTGACGGCGGCGCGCACCGGGAGTAGCTCCTGCCGCCGCGTCGCCTCCACGTCAACCCCTTCGCCCGTCGTCCCCGGCGTGCCAGGCTCGACCGTGTCGACGGGAGTGGCGATGGTGAGGCGGAGCGCATGACGGGACCGACGGAGTGGGTGCTGATCCGGCACGGCGAGAGCGCGGGCAACGTCGCGGCCACGCGGGCCGAGCGACTCGGGGCCGACGTGATCGAACTCGGCATCCGCGACGCCGACGTGCCGCTGTCGGACACCGGCGTCGAGCAGGCGCAGGCGTTGGGCGTGCGGCTGCGGGCGCTGGCCCCCGCCCCGCAGGCGGCATGGCTGTCGCCCTACCTCCGGGCGCAGGAGACGTACCGACTGGGTATCGAGGGCGGTCCGGAGATCACGCGCGTGCTCACCGACGAGCGGCTGCGCGACCGCGAGTTGGGCATCCTCGATCTGCTCACGCGGCGCGGCGTCGCGGCGCGCCATCCGGAGGAGGCCGCCCGGCGGGCGCACCTCGGGAAGTACTACCACCGGCCGCCCGGCGGCGAGTCCTGGGCGGACGTGGCGCTGCGGCTGCGCTCGTTCCTCCGCGACGCTCAGGACGGCGACGCCGAGACCGCCCTGGTGGTCGCGCACGACGCCGTGGTCATGCTCCTCATGGCGCTGCTGACGCGGATGGACGAGCCGGCACTCCTGGACTTCGCCTCGCGCAACACTGTGCTGAACGCCTCGGTCACGCGGCTCGTCTGGGACGGCGCGGCGTGGCAGGTCGCGGAGTTCTCGGACGTCCGTCACCTCGAGCGCGCCGGCGCGGATGTCACGGTGCACCCCGGAAGTCCCGATGTCGAGCCCGAGTGAGGTCGTGACGGTCACCCCCGCGCTTCTGAGGGCGTGGGGCCTGCCCGAGCCCGGCGCGTCGAAGAACTCGCGCGGGCGGCTGGTCGTGGTGGGCGGGTCGGCGACCTCGCCCGGAGCGGTCGTCCTCGCCGGCGAGGCGGCGCTGCGCGTCGGCGCGGGGAAGGTCGGCATCGCCACGGCGGCAGACGCGGCCGTCGCCGTCCGGACCTCCTTCCTCGAGGCCGGCATCCACGAGATCGGTGCCGACGGGACCCTCGCCGGAAGCGGGGTCGACGCGCTCGCGGCCGCGGATGCCGTGCTCGTCGGGCCGGGCCTCGACGGTCCCGTCGTCGCCCACACCCGGCTCGGGCTCCTGCGCGGCGACACGAGCGCGTGCGCCGTGCTGGACGCGTTCGCCATCGGCATCCTGCCCGACGTCGACCGCGCCGACCTGCCCGAGACGCTCATCCTCAATATGAATCTCGACGAGGCGGCTGTGCTCCTCGGCCGCGACGTCGACGAGCCCCTCGCCGACGCGGCAGCGCTCGCCGCCCGCTTCGACGCCGTCGTCCACTGCTACGAAGCGGTCGCGACGCCGGACGGACGCGTGTGGCGGGTCGCCGCAGGGGGAGCCGGGCTCGGCACCGCCGGGTCGGGCGACGTCCTCGCCGGGGCGATCGCGGGATTCGCCGCCCGGGGGATGAGCCCCGAGCGTGCGGCGGTCTGGGGCGCGTGGTCTCACGGCCGATCCGGCGACCGCCTCACGGCTCGGACGGGGCACGGCTTCCTCGCGCGAGAACTGGCGGCCGAGCTGCCCCACTCCGTGCGCGAGGTCGTGCCGGAATCCGCCTCGGATGCCGAGGACGGCGACGGCTGACGCACTCGCTGCGCCGCGCTCAGCTCGCCGGGCCCGGCGTCGCCGCGCGCGTCCAGCGCCGCCACGTGCGCAGGCTGCGCGTCACCGACGCTCAGTCCCCGTCGATGAGCTCCCGGAGCTTCCGGAGCTCGACGCCGATCGCCGTGTGGTCGTACTGCCCGGCACGGCTCTCACCCGCGACGACGCCGGAGCGGTGCACGCGGGCGAAGTCGCCGAACGGGAAGGAATAGGCCTGCTTGGTGTGCGGATCGGCATCCTTGTCGACGCCGAGGTGCCAGTGGCTGTAGGCGGTCCAGCCGTGGTCGTCGATGAAGCGGTTCTCCTGCGCCGGCGTCGGCGCCGCCTCCGACCACGCGTCGCGCTCGTCGCGCGCGACCTTGCCGTCGCGGACGAGGGCGCGCGCGTTCTCGAGCGCGGGCCGGTTGAGCTCGATGCCCATCACGAGGCCCGGGGCGTGCGGTTCTCCGCGCTGATCATCCACGCGAACTGCTCGAGCTTCTCGATGATCGCGTGCAGGATGTCGGCGCTCGTCGGGTCCTCCTCGTCGACGGCGTCGTGCACGTCGCGGCAGGTGCTCACGGCATCCTCGAGCCGGACCGTGACCAGGTCGATGACCTCGGTGGTCGAGATCTCGCCCTGGGGGAACTCGGGGAGCGTCGTGGTGGCCGACACCGTGTCGCTCCGGCCGTCGGGGAGGGCGTGCAGCGCACGCATCCGCTCGGCGATCGTGTCGCTGAACTCGCGCGCCGCCTCGATGATCTCGTCGAGCTGCAGGTGCGTGTCGCGGAAGTTCGTGCCGATCACGTTCCAATGGGCTTGCTTGCCCTGCGAGGCGAGCTCGATCAGATCGACGAGCACCTTCTGCAGGTTGTCGCTCAGCGTCTTCGACGCGGTGAAGCCGCTCTCGGCATTCTGCTCGTCGGTGAGACGGGCTCCGCGGGCGGGCTTGCGCTTGTTCTTGGTCGTCGTCGTAGCCATAGGGCGAAAGTACGGTGCAGCGCGGAGGAGGGAACGGGGATTGCGCCTCCCCGCGCCCGGTGCTACGTCACGGGGCGACACCGTCGCCGGGCCCGCCGCGCCGCGGTGCGAAGATGAGCGGGTGCCCGACCTCTCCGCCATCGCCTGGGCGCTGCTGGCCGTGGGCGCGCTCGTCGTCGGGCTCTCGAAGACCGCGATCCCCGGCGCCGGTTCTCTCGCCGTCGCGGTCTTCGCCGCGGTGCTCCCGGCGCGGACGTCCACCGCGACGCTCCTCGTGCTGCTGATCGTCGGCGACGTCCTCGCGCTGGCGCTCTACCGTCGCCACGCCGACTGGGCGACGCTCCTGCGCCTGGCGCCCGCCGTCGTCCTCGGCATCGTGGCAGGGGCCTTCTTCCTCGCCGTCGCCGACGACACGGGCGTCCGCCGTGTGATCGGCGGCATCCTCCTCGCCCTCGTCGTGACGACGCTGTGGCTGCGGCGACGCCGCGAGGGCGCGGCCGCGCGCACCGGCGCCGCCGCGCTCATCGGCTACGGCGCGCTCGGCGGTTTCACGACCATGGTCGCCAACGCCGGCGGCCCCGTCATGTCGATGTACTTCCTGGCCGCGCGGTTCGACGTGCGGGCCTTCCTCGGCACCGCCGCCTGGTTCTTCGCCATCGTGAACGTCTCGAAGGTGCCGATCGCCGCGGGGCTCGGACTCCTCACCCCGCAGAGCCTCCTCGTCGACCTCGTGCTGGTGCCCGCCGTCCTCGTCGGGGGCGCCATCGGATGGCGGATCGCCGGACGGCTGACGCAGGCGGCGTTCGACCGCATCGTCCTCACCCTCACCACCCTGACGGCGCTGTACCTGATCGTCGCTCCCTGAGCCCGGCCCCTGAGCCGGGCACGTGAGCCCGGCCCCTGAGCCGGGCCCGTCCCGTCAGTTCGGCTGGATCCGCGTCATCGCGACGGCGTCGGCGAAGAGGCCCGAGGTCGTCGCGACCGTGAGGCGCGCGGCATCCGTCGCCAGCGGCAGCTGGATCCGCAGCGCCCGCTCGAGGGTCAGGTCGTAGGTCGCTCCGAACCGGCGGCCGCCGATGACGCCCGACACCTGTGCCTGCGCGGGACCCGCGAGCGCGTCGCCGACGAGCTCCCAGCGTCCGATGCCCGGGCGGACGTTCAGGGTGAGCGGCGCCGCCGTCTCGGCCGGCAGGTCGACGAAGCGCGCCTGCACGACATCTCCGCGCAGGCCCACCCGGTTGGTCACCGAGACCGTGACGCGCCGGCCCGATCCGGGCGCGACGGTCAGCGTGTTGGCAGCCGTCCGCAGGTTCTGCCCCGCGATCCGCAGCGCCGAGCCGGCGCGGCCGTCGTGGTGCACGACGTACTCGCGCAGCGCATGGGCGATCGCGATGCGGCCGCCGTCACCGTGGACGGCGATCGTGTCGAGCACGAAGTCGTCACTGTAGAGGGCCTTCACGATCGCGCCGACCTCGGCTGCCACCCCTCCGCCGAGCCGACCGAGGAACGAGGTCTTGGCGAAGAGACCGAGCGGCGCGTCGGCGGATGCCAGTTCGACGACGGCCGCGCGGTCATCCCCCTCCGGCAGCTGCGTCGCGAGGGCGAGCAGGTGCGAGCGCAGCGGCGGCAGGTCGGCGATCGCCTCGGCGCCCGGCGCCGTCTGGGCCGCCGCGTCCTCCGCGTCACGGGCGGCGATCACGAGCGGCGTGCGCTCGAGCGCCAGCTCACCCAGGTCGTGCCGCCGCCGCGTCCGCCGCCGCGGTCGCCCGGCCCCCTCGAGGATGCCGCCGAGGTCGATGTCGCCGATCTCGTCGAGCACGCGCCGGTGTCCTCCGCGCGGACCGCGGCGGTGGAGCGCGGGCTCGCGGCGGGCGCGGGCGAGGACGCCCGAGGCCTTCGCGAGTCGTTCGATCAGGTGCGGAGTGAGGAGCTCGCCGACCCGCCGGTCGATGCGGATCGCGTCGGCACGCAGGTCGCCCGGGTCGATGCGCCGCGCGTAGTCGGGCACGGGCACGAAGCCGTTCGGCGCGCCCGCGGGCCGCGGCGTGGGCGACGGCTCACCGCTGAGCAGCAGGTTGTCGCCGTCGGCGGTCGTGATGCCCGTCGCGGCCTCGCCGTCGCCGAGGATCGCGATCGTGCCGCCGAGGATCAGTCGCAGCGCGTCCCAGACGGGCAGGCGCGCGGCGCCGGCGAAGGTGTGGAACGGCAGGAAGTAGAGGCGCCCGCCCGACCACTCGCCGCCCGCGTACGAGCTGCCGCCCGCGTACGAGAAGGTGTTCGCCCCCGGGTCGACGAAGAGCTTCCTCGGCCCGCCGGCGAAGTTGGGGTCGAGCACGTCGATCTCCCACGTCGGCGTCGTGTCGTTCCAGCGGATCGGGCGCACGACGTGCGGCGCACCGGAGAAGTCGTAGTTCTGCGCGAGGCACAGCACGGGATCCTGACCGGCCGCGTGCGCGGCCTGCGTCATCCGGAAGACGTCGACGGGGTCGTGGGTGTCCCCCGAGAGGAAGAGGCCGACGAACGTCCAGATCGCCTCGGATCCCACCTGGGACTGGTGGCGCACGTTGATGAAGTCCTCGAGACCCGAGGTCCAGGCCGCCGAGCCGAACCGGTCGAGCGGCAGCTGGTAGAGGCCGGAGCCTTTCTCAGCGAGGATGCCGGCGGCGCTGAAGCCCATGCAGTTGCCGTTCGCCGACAGCCCCTTCGAGACGAGCTCGTAGAAGATGCTCTCGATGCCGTCGGTGATGTCCCACCACTCGGGCTCGCTGTCGACCTCGGGGAACGCCGTCGCGAACGTGTTCCGTGAGACGCGGGCGGTCGACGGGTTCCCGGTTCCCCAGTGGCGTTGCACGTCGGTGAAACCGCCGGGAGGCGGCAGCAGCGAGACGGATGCCGTGATGCTCTTGATCATGTCGAACCCGCCCGAGTTCAGGATCCCCTGGTTCTCGCGGAGCCCCCAGCCGTTGCCCGCGTCGAGGCGCTTCTGCCAGAGCCCGAGTCGCGGCCGGTCCTCGGGGTCGCGTTCGTGGACGTCGACCCGCAGCTCGTAGGACCGCCCCGGCCACGGTTCGATCCGGGAGGCCAGCTCGCGGTCGATGCGCCGGATGTTCTGGCCGTCGCTGACGTCCTGGAAGCCGGCGACCTGCGCCCCGTCGCGGAGGAGGCCCACATCGATCGTGAGGTCGTTCTGCCCGCGCCCGAAGCCCTCGTCCTCCTTGGTGTCGACGGTGTCCACCCGCACCTTCAGCGGCGCGAGCTCCATGGCGCCGGTGTCGGGGTACCAGACGATCGCGCCGTGCTCGAAGGTGTTGTACCGGGCGCCGGGAGCGTCGGGCAGGTCGAGCTCGTCCGACGTCGGGAACCCGAGGCGCCCCTGCGGCCCGCCCGCGGTGCGGTAGAAGTCGGCGATCGCTCCGTAGACGACGTGCGCGCCGGTCCCCGCGCTCCAGAAGAAGGTGCCGCCGGCGAATCGCGAGTACCGGCCGAGTTCGCCGCCGCCACCCGGCCGCAGGATGCCGAGTTCGTCGGTCTTCGGGAAGCCCCAGGCGCCGAGACCGCCTGTCGCGTGGAACGCCTGCAGGATCGCGCCGTGCACCTCGAACGCGGTCGCCGAGCCGTCCTCGAGGTAGATCTCCCCGCCGGTGAAGCGCTGGAGGAGCCCGCCCGCGGCCTTCTGCTCGGCCGCGACCGGCGGACCGATCAGCGCGGCCTCGCCCATCGCCTCGTAGGCGACGTAGAGCTCCTCGAACACGGGGAACGCGCCGGTGGCGGCCGTCCAGTAGACGGCCCCGTGCGAGAACAGGGTCTTGCGCACCGTCGGGAGTGCGCCCACGATCTCGTCCGACACCGGGAACCCCAGGAGCGCCCGCTGGGTCAGCCGGTTGTACTCGTCGCGGATGGCGCCGTGGATCTCGAACGCCGCGCCGACGTCGGCCGTGAAGCGGATGTCGGCGCCGGCGAAGCGCCGCACGGTCGACTGCGCCGCGGCATCCGCTTCGGCGGGCCCGGACGGCTGGCCCGCGTCGAACGGGAGGGTCCAGCGCTTGGCGTCGATCATCCCCGCCGCCGACAGGCGCCAGTCGTCGACGATCGCGTCGAGCGCGGGAGGGATGTCGTCCGCCCACGACACGGCGGCCAGATCGCCCCCGAACGGGAAGGTGGCGCCGTCGGGCAGCGTTCCGACGCTCAGCGTCGGTCCGCTCGACGGCGCGAGGGCCGCCTCCGGCAGCGCGACGGCGGTGAGGAGCGTCGCCGCGGTCTCGTCGATCACGCCGACGACGTCGTCGTCGAGGACCAGCGCGACGGTGTGCCACTGGTCGATCGGGAGCGTGGTGTCCGCGGCCGCGGTGCGCCACGATCCTGCCGGAGTCTTCACGGCGGCGCACACGCGCACGGATGCCGCGTCGCCCGCGACGGGTTCGATCCAGAGCGCCGCGGGCGCGTGCACGGATTCCACGAGGTTCTGCCGCTCGGTGACCGCGCCGCGGGCGGCGAACACGACGCGGAGCGATCCGCGCTCGCGGTCGGCCGGCGGCGGGGCGGCGAGGTGCACCCGGGCACCCGGACCGAGTCGCACGGCCTCGGCGAAGGTGCCCAGGGGTGTGGCCCCGGGACCCGCCGCGGTGGTGAGGCCGGCCTGATCGACGGATGCCGCAGCAACCGAATCGACGAGGATTCCGGCGGCGGCGCTGAGGTGGACGAGCTGGGTCATGGCGACTCCTTCGATCACAGGTGAGGAGCGGCGACCGACGATCCTGATACCGACCCGCCGAGCCGCAGACCGAAGGGGTGCAGGCCGGGGCTTACGCCGCGGACCGCAGGGGCGTACTCTGCACACGAAGCCACTCTGGCTCCGGGTCGAGTCGGGGGGCTCCCCGGAGTCAGCTTTTCCGCGAAGGGCCGCACGACATCGCACCTGCTAGACTGGGTGTCGGTCTCGAGCCGGTTCGTCCCCACATCGTCTGCCTCGCTGAAGAGCTGCAGATGGGTTGATGATGGTTCGCTCGACACCCCCTCCTCTCTCCGGCGCGATCCGCCCTTTCGAAAGTCTTCTCATTCCCCTCTCTCCTCCTCCGGCGTCGCTGTCGTGGCGCCAGGCCGACCATGACGTGCACGTCGCCGGCGACGACGCCGGCTATGCCGGTTTCGTCGCGGCCGTTCCCGACGGCTTCGAGGCGCACACCGGCCTCGGCGAGATGCTCGGCGTCTTCCCGACCGCCGAGGCGGCACGTCATGCCGTCGGCACCGCCCGAGCCCTCCCCGCGCTTCGGCGCGCACCCCATCGTCCGCGGCGGATTCATCGTCGCGGCAACCCGGGCCGCTCCGTCGGCCCAAGAAACAAGAAGAGGAACACGATGGCCACTGGCACCGTGAAATGGTTCAACTCCGAGAAGGGCTACGGGTTCATCGCTCCCGATGACGGCTCCGCCGATCTCTTCGCGCACTTCAGCGCGATCGCGGGCGATGGCTTCAAGGAGCTCCGCGAGGACCAGAAGGTGGAGTTCGACGCTGAGCGCGGACCCAAGGGCATGCAGGCCGCGAACATCCGCGCGCTCTGAGAGCTCCGGTCGGCCGGCGCACGTTCTTGTGCGTCGGCTGACCATCCCCTCCGAGACCACAGGGCATTCCGGTCGGGACATGTCGGCGCGCGTACAGTGAGGATCAGCGATCGGCTCCCGCCCATGGCTCATCGGCCTCAGCGGCCTCGGCCTTCGGGTCCCGATCACACCAGGGGCATCTCATCTCCGCCACAGTCACCGAGGCCCGTCTCGGGCCCATCCGTCAGACGTACGCCGGAACCGCCGAGTTCCCGCCCCTGACCCGCGCCTATACCGAGGTCTCGCAGGTCGTGCGCGAGACGGGGCTCCTCCGCCGCACCCCGTGGTTCTACACCATGGTCGCCACCGTGATCGCGCTCGGCTTCGCCGGCTGCGTCACCGGATTCGTCCTCTTCGGCCACAGCTGGTTCCAGCTGCTTATCGCCGGCGCACTCGGCATCCTCTTCACCCAGGTGGCCTTCCTCGGTCACGAGGCCGCTCACCGTCAGATCCTGACGTCCGGCCCCGGCAACGACCGGCTGGCCCGCGTGCTCGCCAACGGCGTCGTCGGCATGAGCTACTCGTGGTGGACCACGAAGCACACCCGCCACCACGCCAACCCGAACCGCGTCGGCAAGGACCCCGACATCGAGATCGACACGATCTCGTTCCTCGACACGGATGCCGCCTCGGCCCGCGGCCTGCGCCGCCTCATCACCAAGAAGCAGGGCTGGCTCTTCTTCCCGCTCCTCACCCTCGAGGGGCTCAACCTCCACGCGCTCGCGTTCCGCCACCTCAGCAGCCGCGAGCCCGTCAAAGGACGCTGGACCGAGATCGGCCTCATCGCGCTGCGCTTCGCCGTATTCGTCGTGCCGGTCTTCATGTTCCTGCCGCTCGGCATGGCCTTCGCGTTCCTGGGCGTCCAGCTCGCCGTCTTCGGCGTCTACATGGGCGCCTCGTTCGCGCCGAACCACAAGGGGATGCCGGTCATCGCGCCGGACGCCAAGCTCGACTTCTTCAGCAAGCAGGTGCGGACCTCCCGCAACGTCGGCGGCGGCTGGTGGGCGACGTGGCTCATGGGCGGACTGAACTACCAGGTCGAGCACCACCTCTTCCCGAACATGCCGCGCCCGCATCTGTCGCGCGCCCGCGAGATCGTGCGCGAGCAGTGCCGGACGCTCGACGTGCCTTACACCGAGACGAGCCTCTGGCGCTCCTACGGGATCGTCATCGCCTACCTGAACCGGGTGGGCCTGGCGGCGCGCGACCCGTTCGACTGCCCGATGGTCGGCACCTACCGACGCGTCTGACGGCGGCGGCGGGGCACAATGGCCTCATGCCGCCGGACGACACCGACGCCCTCGACGCCCACGTCGTCGAGCTCTACGCCCTGCCGCCGGCCGACTTCACCGCCGCGCGGACCGCGCGGGCGAAGGATGCCGGTCGGCCGCTCGCGCCGCGGATCACCGGCATCCGCAAGCCTGTCGTGTCGGCGTGGGTCGTCGATCTCCTCGCGCGTGAGGGACACCTCGCCGACGCCCTGGACCTCGGCGCGGCGCTTCGCGAGGCGCAGGACGATCTCGACGCGCAGGAGCTCGCGCGGCTCGGGCGGCAGCGGCGTCAGCTCGTGGCCGCTCTCGCCCGGACGGGCGCCGGGCTCGCCGCCGAGCGCGGGGTAGCGGTCAGCGCCGCTGCGCAGCAGGACGTCGAGGCGACCCTCAACGCCGCGCTGATCGACGAGGATGCCGCGGCCGCCGTCGCCACGGGTCGCCTCGCAAAGCCTCTCGACGCGGCCGGCGACGTCGACCTCGCCGATGCCCTCTCGGGGTCGGTGCCGACGGCATCCGCCCCCGCCACTCCCGACGATGAGCTCGCGGAGCGTCGCGCGCGCCGCGACGCCGAGAAGGCCGTGCGCGAGGCGGAGCGCGACGCGGAGCGCACCGAGCGCGAGCAGGAGCGGGCCGAGACGGCGCGGGAGCGGGCGCAGGAGCGGGCCGACCGGCTCGCCGAGCGGGTGGATGGCCTGCGGAGCGAGCTCGAGCGCGTCGAGCGCGAGTCCGCCGATGCGGACGCCGATCTCGAGGCGGCGACGCGAACCGCCGCAGAGGCCGCCGCCGAGGCGCGGGCGGCCGCGGGCCGGGCTCGGGCGGCGCGCTCCGCGCTGTCCTGAATGTCGTCGGTGCGCGCGGCGTCCTGGTCCCTGCGCGCACCGATCGGAACGTGTGCTCCGGGGGTGTCGGATACTAACCTGGAATGTCAACGGCTCCTGCCTCACGTGCGGGGGCCGTCGAATACTGTCGACGAGAGGAGTGACCATGCCCTTCCGGAGCAAGGAGACACTCGAGAAGTGGCTCGCCGAGTTCCACAGCGCCCGCGGCGCCGGCGACCTCATCCGGGTGATCGTGCAGGACGGTGCAGACGGCGGCGACACCGGTCTCGTGGTCGTGCCGCTGCACAACGCCACCGTGTCGGTCTTCATGGAGCCGGTCGAGATCGGCGATTCCCGCTGGCGCATCACGCTCGAGCCGCAGCCCGACACGACGATCCTCAGCAGCCACCAGCTCCACGCGCTCGCGGTCGAGCTGCAGGTGGCGGCGGAGCTGTGCGCATTCCTCGAGGCGAAGTCGAACGGGTTCGAGGAGCCCGACCAGACCGACTGAGTCCGTCGTCGTCCCCGCGAAGGCCGAGGACCCGACGCGCCGGGCGATACCGGAATACCCTCGAGGTATGCCGCAGTCCGACGCGTCGCCCTCGTCCCGGCGGCGTCCCGAGCAGATGGGCGGACGCCCCGTCCTCGACGTCGATTCCATCGTCACTGCCGCGCTCGACGAGGTGGAGGAGGTCGGGCTGGCAGCGCTGTCGATTGCCGCCGTGGCCCGGCGGCTCGAGGTCACGCCCCGTGCCATCTACCACTACGTGGATGACCGCTCCGCCCTCGCGCGACGTGCGGTGGGGCGGTGGATGCAGCTCGTGCCGACGCTGACGGCATCCGATGCGCCGCGTGAGGCCCTCCGGAGCTTCATCGTCGCGTCGGCGCGCCACTTCGTCAGGTACCGGTTCGTGCAGGACATCGCCCTGGCCGACGGGTTCGAGTACGGCGAGGACTTCTACGCGATGCAGGAGGCGCGCCTCGGTGCCCTCGTCGCCTGGGGTGCGCGCCCCGACGAGGCGCTGCTGCTCTTCCAGGAGATCGCCCGCTTCGTCGACGGCGCGGCGCGGCACTACCCCGAGGCGTTCGTCGACGGCGCGGCGCCCGTGTGGCACGGCATGGGCCAGTCGGTCGCAGAGCTCGCCGCGGCCGGTGCACCCGAGCGCTACCCGGTCTCCGCCGACGCCGGCGAGGTGTCGTCCGCGCAGCAGGTCGCTTACGGGATCGAGCTGTTCCTGGACGGCCTGTGCACGCGGCTCCCCGCGCTGCGCGCACAGCAGCCGGACGCACAGAAGGGGGTCGGCGGCATCTCGCTCACCTGACCCCCTTCGATGGCCCCCCAGGGTATTCGTCTGACCCCCATCAGACGTTCTCAGAGTACCCGCTCCGCCGCCTTCGATTTCACGAAACGACCATCTTCGTACATTCCTGAGGAAGTGTTGCGGAAGTCCTCAGGGAAGGATCGGCGGACCCGCCTTACGCGCTCTTTCGGGGCGCTCTCCTCACCACGCATAGGCCTCGGGAGCCTCGCCGGGACCTGGCCAGACGGCGTCCAATCGCTCGACGAGCGGCTGCGGGATCTCGACCTCGGGCACGACGGCCAGTTCGCGCAGCTGACCTGTCGTGCGCGGTCCGATGATGGGCGCGGTCACACCAGGTCGTGACGCGACCCAGGCGAGCGCGAGGACGGCCAGGCTCACCCCCAGCTCGTCCGCGATCGCCCGGGTCGCCGTCAGTTGGTCGGCGTGCCGCGAGGCGCGTGCGGCGAAGCCGTCGTCGGAGCGCCGGCCGCCGGCGGCCACGTCGGCGAGAAGCCCTCCCGCGAGGGGGCTCCACGGCACGAGTCCGATGCCGAGCGCCCGAGCGGCGGGCAGCACCTCCCGCTCGATGTCGCGGACGGCGAGGCTGTACACGGACTGTTCGGTCACCAGCCGCCAGCGGTGCGCGGCGCCGGCGCTCTGAGCCGTTGCGAGGTGCCAGCCCGCGAAGTTCGACGAGCCCGCGTAGAGGATCTTCCCCTGCGCGCGGAGGACCTCGAACGCCTCCCAGATCTCGTCCCACGGCGCGGCGCGATCCACGTGATGCATCTGGTACACATCGATGCGGTCGGTGCGCAGGCGCCGCAGCGACGCGTCGCACGCGCGGCGGATGTTCAGCGCGGACAGGCCGCCGTTGTTCGGCCAGTCCGCCGTCTTCTCGAACACCTTCGTCGCCAGGACGGTGCGGTCGCGGCGGTCGCCGCCCCGCGCGAACCAGTCGCCCAGGATCTCCTCCGCGGCGTGAGGGCGCTCGGGCGTGCCGTACCGGTTGGCGGTGTCGACGTAGTTGATGCCGAGCGCGAGGGCGTCGTCGAGGATGGCGTGGGCGTCGTCGGCCGCGACGTGACGGCCGAAGTTCATGGTCCCGAGGCACACCCGCGAGACCTCGAGGCGGCTCGCCCCGAGTGTCGCGTACTTCACGAGCGGACGGCCTCGGCGGCGGTGGCCAGCCGGTCGACGAGGTCGGCCACGAGGGCGCCGTCGACTTCGGACGCGCGCCACCGCGACCGCGGCGTCCAGCCGAGGCCCGCGCGCCGTTCGACGATGGCCTTCGCGGATGCCGGATACGTCGGTCCCATCCGGGTCTCGACGTCGACGAGGGCCTGCTGCAGGCTGCGCACGCGAGGCGTCAGGCCCTCCGATGAGGCCAGGGCGCCGAGCCGTGCGACGAGATCGGGCGCGACGTTGACCACCCAGCCCGAGAGCCCGGCGACTCCGGCGTCCACCGACTCCGCGTAGTTCTCGATGCCGGCGTTGTAGACCCGGAGCGGTGTGCCCGCGGCATCCGCGACGCGCTGGCGCATGCGCCCGACGTCGTGGCTGGTCTCTTTGAAGAACGCGAAGCGTCCGGTCGCCGCCAGGTCTGCCACCGCGGCCTCCGACAGCACGCGGTGGTACGGCAGCGGACACTCGTAGATGCCGAAGACGATGCCGGGTGACCCATCGATCACGGCGAGGGCCCGGTCGAGCACCGCGCGCTCGGACTCGGTCTCGGCGGCGAGGGTCGAGGCGATCAGGACCACGACGTCGACACCGGCATCCGCGAGCGTCCGCGCCTCGTCGACGAGGGATGCCGTCGGGTCCGACGCGCCGTCTCCGACCGCCGCGGCGGCCACGGGAACCCGCCCCCGCGCGCGGGCGACGACACGGCGGGCGACGAGGGCGCGCTCGGCGGGCGTCAGCTCGTACATCTCGCCCGACAGCGCGACGGCGAAAAGCCCCTCGGCGTCGTGGGTGATCAGCCAGTCGACGTAACGGTCGAGTGCGTCGAGGTCCACGTCGTCGGCGTCGGTGAACGGGGTCAGGACGACGGGCCAGGCGCCGGGTGTTGCGGTCATTCTCTCTCCAAGGAAGGGCCCTCAGCGGGCCGGGTGCAGGTGCGCGCGACCGAGGTCGAGGTCGGCGATGAAGGTCGAGAGCTGCCGCAGGGGTTCGCCCTCGTGGTCGCCGATGGTCGCGGGCTTCCATCGGCTGCGCGCTCGCCACGACAGTCGGGACGAGGCGTCGAGGAGCACTTTCGCGGAGGTCGGATACCGCAGGTTGATGCTGTGCTCGGCGACGGTGAGGAGCCGCTGCACGCGGGCCACGTCCGCGTGGTCGGCATCCGCCGCGTGGCGGCAGAGCCAGGCTGCGAGATCGGGGTACACGCTGGCCGCGTAGCCCGAGAGGCCCGCGGCCCCCGCGCGGATCGACGGGACGAGCGAGGCGATCGCCGCGTTGTAGAGGCGGAGGCGGCTGTCGCCGATCACGTTGATGCGCTCGGTCATCGTCGCGAGGGAGTGGCTCGTGTCCTTGTAGAACGTGAACCGGCCGGTCTGCGCGAGCCACCGCACGGTGTGGACGGGGAGCAGGCGCTTGTAGGGCAGGGGGCACTCGTAGATGCCGAGGTCGACGCCCGGGACGGCGTCGAGGATCCGCTCGACGGTGTCGATCCAGACCGAGTCGGCAGCATCGGGAGGGGCCACGAGCGAGCTGATCAGCACCACGGCATCCACTCCGGTCGCCGCGACCTCGGCGACGCGGTCCGCCTGCGCGCGCCAGTCGCCGCGCGCCGTCGACGCGGCGACGACGGGGACCCGCCCTGCGGCCCGTCGGCGCACGCGCTCGGCGAGCACGAGCTGCTCCGCCGGGCTGAGGTCGTACATCTCGCTCGACAGCGACACGGTGAAAAGGCCCGCCGCGCCGAGCTCCATGAGCCAGTCGGTGTACTCGTCGACGGCGTCGAGGTCGATCGACAGGTCGTCGTGGAACGGGGTGAGCATGACGGGCCAGGGGCCCTCCGGAAGCCAGCGCATGATCATCCCTTGAGCGAGCCGCTCACGAGATCCAGTCGCCAGTAGCGCTGGAGGAAGAGGAACAGGAGGATCAGCGGGATGATCGCGAGGAGGCATCCGATGATCACGAGGTTGTAGACGTTCAGCTGATCCGAGCCCTGATTCATCATCGAGTAGAAGCCGACCGTCAGCGGGAACGTCTCCTCGCGACTCAACATGATGTAGGGCAGCAGGAAGTTGTTCCAGATGGCGACGAACTGCAGCAGGAAGATCGTGATGAGTCCGGGGACCATCGCCGGCAGGCCGATCGAGCGGAAGAGCCGCCACTCGTTCGCCCCGTCGATCCGTCCCGCCTCCAGCAGCTCGGTCGGGATGACGGCGCCGGCGTAGATCCGCGCGAGGTAGATGGAGAACGGGCTGATCGCGAAGGGCAGCAGCACTGACCAATAGGTCCCGGCGATCCCGATCTTCGACAGCAGCAGGTACTGCGGGATCGCCAGCACGACGCCGGGGATGAGCACACCGATGAGCAGGAACGTGAACACCACCTGCTTGCCGCGGAACTCGAACTTCGCGAGCCCGTAGCCGGCGGCCGCGGCGACGGCGGTCGCGAGGACCGATCCGCCGACCGAGAACAGGATGCTGTTGCCGCTCCACACGAGGAAGGCGCCGTCGTTGAAGCTCAACAGGTCGCTGAGGTTCTGGAAGAAGCCGCCGGTGAAGCTCGGGACCATCGTGGACGTGGTGAACAGCTCCCCGGCACCCTTGGTGGATGCCGAGACGAGCCAGTACACCGGGAACAGCGCGTAGGCGGCTCCGACGAGGAGGATCGCGGTGGGCCAGAACGCGGGCTTGACGCGGCGGCCGGTATCGAGGCTCATGATTCGTTCCCGAAGGCGCGGTTGCGGAGGAGGCGGAGGATGCCCAGGCTCGCGATCATCGTCACCGCGGTGATGACGATCGCCGAGGCGGATGCGCCGTAGAGGTCGTTGGTGACGAAGGCGTCGCGGTACACGAGCATCATCGGCACCCAGTCGGAGGTGATCGAGTTGGTGAGGGTCATCATCATGTTGGGTTCGCTGAAGACCTGCAGGGCGCCGATGATCGTGAACAGGCCGGTGAGGATCACGCCCGGGAGGATCAGCGGAAGCTTGATGCGCAGCGCGAGCTGGACCTCGGAGCAGCCGTCGAGGCGCGCCGAGTCATAGATCTCCTGGGGGAGGCCGCGCAGCGACGTGTAGAGGATCACCATGTTGAAGCCGATGCCGCCCCAGATGGAGACGTTCGCCACAGCGAGGAAGACCGAGCCCCCGCTGAGCGGGTCGGGCACGGGCCAGCCCCACATCGTGAACAGCTCGCCGACCGGGCTGACGCCGGGGAGGTACATGAACCCCCACATCAGCGCGGCGATGACACCGGGAACGGCGTAGGGCACGAAGATCGAGATCCGCGAGAAGCGGGCGAAGCGCGTGGACAGGTTGTCGAGCAGCAGCGCGAACACCAGGGCGAGTCCCATGGTCAGCGGCACCGAAAGCAGCGCGTACGCCAGCATCCGGAGGAAGGATCCCAGCAGGGCGGGGTTCGTGAGTGCCGCGATGTAGTTGTCGAGGCCGACGAAGACCTCGGTCGCGACGCCGATCCCGGATGCCGGGACCTTCCGGCCCTGGAGGCTCAGGATGACGGTGTAGACGAGCGGGGCGAACATGAGGCCGGCGGCGAGGACGATCGCCGGCGTGAGGAAGAGCCACGGCGCGACGCGAGGACGCAGGCGTGAGCGGGGTGTCTGCATGGGGGAGTCTCCCGGGCGTCGGGGTCCGGCCTGCGCGGCCGGACCCCGACGGGTCGGTCGGAGGATTACTCGACGGTGAAGCCGAGCTTGGTCATGTCGGCGGCGACGGCGCTCTGCACGGCGCCGAGGGCGGCGCCGAACGAGCCCTTGTCGGTGATCGCCGTGCCGAAGGCGTCGCCGAATGCGCTGTAGGCCAGGGCCACGTTGGGCCCCCAGGTGACCGGGACCGTCTCGTCGTCGATCTCCTCGGCGAGCGAGTAGAAGTCCTCGAACCCCGGCGCGAGCGCTTCCGGAGCGGCATCCTTGATCCCCGGCAGCTCGCGGCCCTCGAGGTTCGCGGGCCAGATGCTCGCGTTCTCGATGTAGGCGTTGAGCGCCTCGGTGGAGTTATTGAGCCAGATGGCGAACTCGCGGGCCTCCTCGGGGTGCGCCGTGCCCGTGGTGACGACGGTGCCCGAGCCGCCGAGCGCGGCCGAGACGGCCTCGCCCTCGTTCCACTGCGGGATGCGGACAGCCCCCCACTTGCCTGCGGTGTCGGGCGCGTTCTGCAGGATCAGCGGAGGAGCCCACACCGCGCTCAGCCAGCTCGCGATCGTGCCGTCGGCGAGCGCCGCCTGCCACTCCGGCGTCCAGGTCTTGAGTGTCGTGACGACGCCCTCGTCGACGAGGCCCTGCCAGTAGTCGGCGACCTTCGTGGCCTCGGGGCTGTCGATGCCGATCTGCCAGCTGCCGCCGTCCTGCGACCACCACTCGGCGCCGGCCTGCGCGCTCAGAGCCGCGAACAGCTGCGCGTCGTTCGCCGGGAAGGTGGCGAGGTAGGTCGCCGGGTCGGCCTCGTGGATGGTGCGCGCGGCATCCGCGTACTCGTCCCAGGTGGTGGGCGCCTCCAGGCCGAGCGACTCGAAGATGTCGACGCGGTAGAAGAGGAACTGGGGACCTGTGCCCTGCGGAACGGCGTAGTTCTTGTCGTCGAAGGTCGTGAGGTTCCACGCGGCCGGCGCGATCTGATCCTCGTACGAGCCGAAGGCGTCGGTGATGTCGGCGGCGATGCCGTTCACGACCAGGTTCGGGAGGTTCTCGTACGTGGTGTTCGTGATGTCGGGGAGGCTTCCCGCCTCCTTCGCGGCGGACAGCTTCGCGACGATGTCGGCGGCGCCGACCGAGGTGTTGACCTCGACCTGGACGTCGGGGTTCGCCTGGTTCCAGACGTCGACGATCTGTGCGATGTTCGGCGCCCACGACCAGTAGCGCAGGACGATCGGCTCGCCCTCGGCGGCGTCGCCGTTCTGCGAGGTCGAGCAGCCGGCCAGCGATGCGGCGACGAGCCCGGCGGCGACGGTACCCGCGACGATGCGCGGCAGGGTGCTGTTCATTGGCAACTTCCTTGTCGTGAATGAAGGGGCGGTGGGCAGTTTACCGCTCACCTAGCTTGTTTAGCGGTAAACCTAGCGCGAACGCGGGAAGTCCGCAACCCCGCGCCGACGCGACTCAGTCGAGGATGGTGGCCGTCGACGCGCGCGCGACGAGGGCGCTGCGCGGGTAGGTCGGCATGATGTCCCCCGGGCGCTCGATGAGAGTGAGAAGACTCCGGGCGGCGACCTCGCCCGCATTCGTGAAGTCGATGCGCACGGTCGACAGCGGCGGGGAGAAGTACGCGGACTCGGGGATGTCGTCGATGCCGATCACGCTGATGTCGTCCGGTACGCGCAGGCCGCGCTCGGCGAGCGCCCGCAGCACGCCGAGCGCCATGCGATCGTTCGCGACGAAGACCGCCGTCGCGTCGCCCAGATCACCGGCGGCCATGACGCGGTGCCCCGAGGCCGCGGACCAATCCCCGTAGCCGAGCACGCGCGGTTCGATGACCCGGTCGAGGTACACCGCCTCGCGATACGCCGCGGAGTCCCAGCCCTGCGGGCCGCCGACGAACGCGACCCGCTCGTGGCCGAGCGCCGCGAGGTGGTCCAGAGCGATCTCTGCTGCGAGGCTCCGTCGCTCGCCGGCCGTCGTCGTGCGCTGGTCGCCGTTGACGTCTAGGAACACCGGCATCCGGAACCGCACGCGCGCGAGCGCCTCCCGGACGTTGCTCGTCGGCGAGGTGGCGAGGACGCCCGCGACATCCGTCGCGTTGATGCGCTCGAGCGCCGCCGCGATCTCGTCCACGTCGCCGAGGGGATCGACGCTGACGATCTCGAGCAGGTAGCCGGCCGCCTCAGCGACCTCGGAGACTCCGCGCAGCACCTTGCTCGTGCTGGACTCGAACGTCTCGTAGCCCACGACGCCGAGGCGCTTCTGCTGCGATCGCGCGAGAGCGCGCGCGCCGACGTTCGGGCGGTAGTTCAGCCGGCGGATCTCCGTCTCGACGCGCTCGCGCGTCTCCGGGCGCATCCCTCCGAGACCCCGCAGCACCTTGGACACCGTCTGGTGCGAGACGCCGGCGGCCTGAGCCACGTCGTAGATCGTCGCCGGTCGGTCGGGGCGGGCGCGGCTCATGGCTTCGAGATTAGCGCTCACCCGCGCGCCGCTTGCCCGCTGCGCTCGCTCGGCGGGGTGCGGTGCGGTCAGCGGGCGGTGACGGGTGCGGCCGGGCTCGGCGTGCCCGTGGAGCGCACCGCCGTCGAGGATGCACCCGCCGGCGTCGCGGCGGCGCGCGCCGCCGGGGTCGCGTCGTGATCGGGGTCGGGGAGAAGGTGGCGGATGCCGCCGTGGACGCGCTCGTGCCCGATCTGTCCGCCTTGGCTTTCCGAGACGGGGTCCTCCGCGTGGTCGCGCAGGGCGCCCAGAGCCCTCGCGCCACCGTCGCGTGAGAGGACGCTCAGGGTTTTTGTCCCCCGAAATACCGACTGCGCCGCGCACGCTCGCTTGTTAGCGTCGCAGTATGACCCCCACGGAACAGACCGCGGTCACGCGCGCCACCGGCCCGGCCACCGGACACGCCCTCGGCATCGTCGCGCTCGTCCTGGCGATCGCCACGCCCGTCGCTGCCGTCATCGCCTGGATCTGGGCGGCGTCGACTCCCGGCATGAGCGCCCTGGGCATCGCGATCCTGGGGCTGTTCGCCGTCGGCGCGCTCGCCGTCGTGGCCATCGTCGTGGGGCTGATCTCCCTGGCGGTCTCGAAGCCCAACAGCATGGCGAAGGTCTCGCTGCTCCTCATCGCGGCGACGGCGATCGTCCTCGTGATGCTGATCTTCCCGCCGAACCTCTGGTTCGCCTGAGTCGGGGCCGCGCGTGCCCCGCGCCTAGAGGCGGTTGCCCGCCTCGGTGAGCACCGCACGCAGGATCTTCTCGATCTCGTCGAACTCCGTCGGACCGATCGTGAGCGGCGGGGCGAGCTGGATCACCGGGTCTCCGCGGTCGTCGGCGCGACAGTAGAGGCCCGCCTCGTAGAGCGCGCCGGAGAGGAACCCGCGCAGCAGGCGCTCGGACTCGTCGTCGTCGAACGTCTCCTTCGTCGTCTTGTCCTTCACGAGTTCGATGCCGAAGAAGTAGCCGTCGCCGCGCACGTCGCCGACGATGGGCAGGTCGGTGAGGCGCTCGAGCGTCGAGCGGAACAGTGGGGAGTTCTGCCGGACGTTCTGCAGCAGCCCCTCCTCCTCGTAGATGTCGAGGTTCGCGAGGGCGACCGCGGATGCCACGGGGTGACCCGCGAACGTGTAGCCGTGGGGGAAGGAGACGTCGCCCTTCGAGAACGGCTCGTAGATCCGGTCGCTGACGATCGTGCCTCCGAGCGGCACGTAGCCGCTCGTCACCGCCTTCGCGAAGGTGATCATGTCGGGCTGATAGTCGTAGGCGTCGCACGCGAAGTACTCGCCGATGCGCCCGAAGGCGCAGATCACCTCGTCGCTGACGAGCAGCACGTCGTAGCGGTCGCAGATCTCGCGCACACGCTGGAAGTAGCCCGGCGGCGGCGGGAAGCAGCCGCCGGAGTTCTGCACCGGCTCGAGGAACACGGCGGCGACGGTGTCGGGCCCCTCGAACTGGATCATCTCCTCGATGCGGTCGGCGGCCCACACGCCGAACTCCTCCGGCGTGGATCCGGTGAATCCCTGCTCCGCGGCGCGGTAGTAGTTCGTGTTCGGGACGCGGAAGCCGCCGGGGGCCACGGGCTCGAACATCGCCTTCATGCCGGGAAGGCCCGTGATCGCGAGGGCCCCGTGCGGGGTGCCGTGGTACGCGATGAACCGCGAGATCACCTTGTGCTTTCCGGGCTTGCCCTGGAGCTTCCAGAACTGCTTGGCGAGCTTGAACGCGGTCTCGACGGCCTCGCCGCCCCCGGTGGAGAAGAAGACGTGGTTGAGGTCGCCGGGGGCGAGATCGGCGAGCCGCGCCGCCAGCTCGATCGCCGACGGGTGCGCATACGACCAGATCGGGAAGAACGCCAGCTTCTCGGCCTGGGCGGCCGCCGTCTCGGCGAGGACCTTCCGACCATGGCCGGCGTTCACGACGAACAGCCCCGAGAGGCCGTCGATGTACTTCTTGCCCGCGGCATCCCAGATGTGATGCCCTTCGCCGCGCACGATGACCGGGACGCCCCGCTCCATCGTGGACTGACGGGAGAAATGCATCCACAGGTGGTCTTTCGCCATCTGCTGGAGCTCGGCCTCGGTCCGCTGCGTACCCACCATGAGCCGAACCTACTCGCGGCGCCCGCTTCGCGCCGCTGGTCGAGCCGCGAAATCGCACGAACTGCGCGAGCCGGTGCCCGCGGCGCACACTTCGTGCGATCTCGGCGGCCCGGACGGGGGAGGATGGAGGGATGAGCCGCACCATCGTCGTCACCGGGGCCGGATCGGGCATCGGCGCCGTCCTCGCCCGTCGCCTCGCCGACCGGGGGGACCACCTCGTCGTCGTCGTCCGCGATGCGGCACGCGCCGACGACCTCCGGGGCGCCTTCCCCGGCAGCACCGTCCTCGTCGCCGACCTCGCCCGCCCGGCCGATCTCGAGAAGGCCGTGGCGGATGCCGGACTGCCGGACCGCATCGACGCCGTCGTCCACGCGGCCGGCATCGTCGACCTCGGCGCGGTGGGTGACCTGCCGCTGAAGGCCTGGACCGAACAGCTGACGGTGAACCTCGTCGCGCCCGCCGAGCTCACCCGCCTGCTCCTGCCGCGCGTGCGTGCCGCGCGCGGCATCGTGGTGTTCGTGAACTCCGGCGCGGGCCTCACCGCGCACCCGGAGTGGAGCGCCTACGCGGCGAGCAAGCACGGCCTTCGGGCGCTCGCCGACGCGCTGCGCGGCGAGGAGGCGGCCCACGGCGTGCGCGTGACGAGCGTCTACCCCGGCCGCACGTCGACGCCCATGCAGCAGAAGGTGCACGCCCAGGAGGGCGCGGCGTACGACCCCGCCCGCTTCATCGACCCCGAATCGGTCGCGGCGGCCATCCTCGCCGCCCTCGACGCCGGTGTCGACGCGACGCTCACCGACATCACCGTCCGCCCCGGTCCCCGCTGACACACGCCGGTCCCCGCTGGCCTCCTCTGTCGTCCGGCGACCGTCAGGCGGTAGTGTCCGTTCAGGCCGCGACCCGACGCGCCGGGAAGGGGGATGCCATGAGCGACTTCGGCTCGACCACACCGATCCACCTGGAGCGCAGCGACGGCAAGGGCCTGGCCCGCGGCACCCTGGGCCTGTGGGGCTCGACGGTGATCGGCCTGGCATCCACCGCGCCGGTCTACTCGCTCGTGGCGACGCTCGGCTACGTCGTGCTGGCGGTCGGGGGCCAGGCGCCCATCGCGTTCGTCATCGCGTTCGTGCCCATGCTGTTCATCGCCTTCGCCTATCGCGAGCTCAACAACGACGTCCCCGACTGCGGCACGACCTTCACGTGGGGGACGAAGGCGTTCGGCCCGTGGGTGGGGTGGATGGGCGGCTGGGGGGTCGCGGTCGCCGGCATGGTCGTGCTGGCGAACCTCGCCCAGATCGCCTCGGTCTACTTCTGGTCGCTCATCGGCTTCGACATCGAGAGCGACGACTGGCGGATCGTGGCCGTGGGCGTCTTCTTCATCGCGGCGATGACCTACATCAGCTGGCGCGGGGTCGAGATCGGCGAACGGATCCAGAACATCCTGCTCGCCATCCAGTACCTCGCGCTCGCCATCTTCGTGATCGCCGCCCTCACGCAGTTCTTCTCCGGAACGGCGCCGAACCCGACGCCGTTCGACTGGCAGTGGCTGAGCCCGTTCGCGTTCACGGAGTGGGGCGGCTTCACCCAGGCGGTCCTGCTGGCCTTGTTCATCTACTGGGGGTGGGACACCTGCCTCGCGCTGAACGAGGAGACGAAGGACCCGAAGCGGATCCCCGGCCTCGCGGCGCTCCTCACCTGCATCCTCCTGCTCGTGACCTACGTCTCGGTGACGATCGCGGCGATGATGTACGCGGGCCTCGGCGAAGACGGCGTGGGCCTGGGCAACGAAGCCAACGCCGACGACTTCTTCCTCGCGATCAAGGACGGCCTGCTGGGCCCGTGGGGCTGGCTCCTGGTGGTCGCCGTCCTCATCTCGGCGGTCTCGTCGACGCAGACGACGATCCTGCCGACGGCGCGCGGGACGCTCGCCATGGGCGTGTACCGCGCGCTCCCGGCGCGATTCAAGCAGGTGCACCCGACGTACAAGACGCCCTCGTTCTCGACCCTCGTCATGGGCGTCGTGGCATCCCTGTACTACATCGGTATGACGCTCGTCAGCGACGACATCCTGCAGGACTCCATCCTGTCGCTCGGTCTCGCGATCGCGTTCTACTACGCGATCACCGGGTACGCGTGCGTCTGGTACTTCCGCAAGGACCTGTTCACGTCGGCGCGCAACGTCGTCTACCGCCTGGTGCTCCCGCTGCTGGGAGCCCTCATGCTGACGTACGCGTTCGTGCAGTCGGCGATCGACATGTGGGACGTGGAGTACGGCTACTCGGGCGAGCTGCTCGGTGTCGGCAGCACCTTCGTCATCGGCATCGGCGCGCTCCTCGTGGGGGTCGTGCTGATGGTCGTCTGGTTCTTCTTCCCGCGGTCGAAGCCGTTCTTCCAGGGACGGAGCCTCAACCGCGACACCGAGGTGATGGTGCCCGACGAGCCCGACGTCTACACGCGGTCGATCGACGGCGGCCTGTAGCCGAGGACGACGGCGTCGCCGCGGGCCGACCGCCATGCACGGACGGCGGGGGCGGGGAGCACGCGGCCTCGGGTGGGCCGGCTGGTGTCGGCCCGACGGTCACCGTTGTCCGTCGCGCCGCGTCGATCCGACGGGGCTCCGCGCCCCGAGAGCGATCCGCGTACGGGGCGTCGCACGGCGCTCGTGCGGCCGCGGCTCGCGAGCGGCGTGACGGGCATGCGGCGACGCGACCCGCGCGGGGCGACGTCGGCGCGGGCGGGCGTCGCGTGCGGGCGGGCCTCGACCGGCGCAGCGACGGCGGGTGCGCCGGTGGCAGCGGTGGCTCCGAGAGCGCGGACCGCCCGCTCGAGCAGGTGCACCCACGAGAGCACTCCGCCGAAGGCGAGCACCTCGAAGGCGGCGAGGTTCAGGATGCCGACGAACATCAGCGTGATGCCGACGACGAGCACGACCACGGCGGTGAGCGCGTAGCGCGCGAGGAAGCGCGGGAGTTCGGGGAGCGTCTTGCGGCTGACGATGACGAGGCCGAGAAAGCTCAGCATCACGCCGTTGGCGGCGCGGTCGTGCAGGAACTCGTTGAGCGTGAGCGGGATGACGCCGATGAGGGCGAGGCAGAGACCCAGGGTCACGAGAAGCGGCGGCAGGAGGCGCGCGGCGCGCGGGTCGGCGATCCGGCCCTCGGCCAGTCCCGTCGCCAGGTGGACGGCGAGGGGCACGCCGGCGGCGGCGATCACGAGGCCGCTGATGACCACACCGGTGTTGAAGGTGTAGCCTGACGCGTCGGCGAACGTCCCCAGGCGGCTGAAGTGCAGGTGCCACCACAGGGGGTCGACGGTCCCGGCCGCGGCCAGCAGGATGGCTGCGCAGAGAATGGCAGCGCCCCACATGGCAGAGGGGCGCAGGGAGCGTGCACGGCTCGAGAATCGCCGCACTGTGGTCGGGTGCGGTGCGGGTGGGGCGGAGCTCGAGGACATCGGGCGTCTCTTCGTCGTGATCCGGAGGGGGATCCCCAGCGTGGTGCCTGTTCCCTCCGAATGCGTACCGGACTCGATCTCCCCCAGGAGTTCGAGTGAGTCATACTCGAATCTACGCAATTTTTCGTTTCGAGTTTGTCCCCCGAATGGGGGACATGTATTGTGTCATCAGCGCCGACCACCGGGGGGAGGTCAGGCGCCCCAGACGGATCTCGGGGGGACTGGGGCCACAACGTCACCGTTTGGGAAAAACGACGAGAAAGGTTCCCCTCAGGAGCGGACATCACAGAGATGGCTCCTGAGGGGAACCTGGATCGCGACGCCTAAAGCCGTTTGGGGGAACGGCCGCAGGTGGAGCTGGGGGGCATCCGTTGCGGGCGCGCATGCGTTCCGAGGCCAGACTACCCTGTTAACCTGGGAAATTCATCGTTTCAGCACTCTGCGGCAGTAGGTGCCGCGCTCGCGGCCTGCGCCGTGCTCCCAGGCGGGACAATGTCCGTGTGACGGATGCCATCGGCTCACCCGCTGCGGCGGTCCTCGATGCGGCGCGCGCGCGTCTGTCGGGCGCACCCCGCGAGGCGCTCGGCGACTGGGCGTCCTCGCGACGGCTGCTCGGAATCGGCCGTGCTCCCCGCATCGTCCGCGTGGGCGAGGCCTGGCATCTGGGGGTCCTGCTCCTCGGCGACGACGCGGTACACGCGACCGGTGAGGTGCTGCGCGCCCGGGAGGACGTGGTCCGCGGCTTCACGGCGGAGTCGCAGCGCGCGCGTGCCGAAAGGGCCGCGGCCGCGTTCCGGGGCGGCTTCGCCGAGGGCGAGTCCGTCCACATCGGCTGGTCCACGATCGACCTCGGCGCGGTGGCCGCCGGCGGAGCCTCGGGTCCGCTCAGCGTCGTCGACGGCATCCCCGTCGTCCGCTGGAGCACCGGCGCGGCCGTCCGGCCCTTCGTCGACTACGTCGAGGATCAGCTTGCGCTTCTGGGCCGGTGACATCGGAGGGTCACCCGGGCGAAGTAGGGTGTCCCCCAGGAGGTTTCGCATGCAGGTATGGCCGGGAGCTCCGTATCCCCTGGGGGCCACGTTCGATGGCAACGGCACCAACTTCGCGCTGTTCAGCGAGGGCGCCGAGAGGGTCGAGCTGTGTCTGTTCGATGACGACGGTGTCGAGACGAGGGTCGATCTCCGCGACGTCGACGCGTACGTCTGGCACGCGTATCTGCCGACGATCCAGCCGGGGCAGCGCTACGGGTACCGCGTCCACGGGCCCGACGATCCCGCCAACGGCTGCCGGTACAACCCGAGCAAGCTCCTCCTCGACCCGTACGCCAAGGCGGTCGACGGCGAGATCGAGTGGGGTCAGGCCGTCTTCGGCTACACCTTCGGCGACCCCGACTCGCACAACGACGAGGACTCCGCCGCCCAGATGATGAAGGGCGTCGTCGTCAACCCGTACTTCGACTGGGCGGGCGACCGCCTGCCGAAGACCCCCTACGCCGAGAGCGTCATCTACGAGGCGCACGTGAAGGGACTGACCCAGCTCCACCCCGACATCCCCGAGGAGATCCGCGGCACGTACAGTGCGATCGGGCACCCGGTGATCATCGAGCACCTGAAGAAGCTCGGCGTGACGGCGATCGAGCTGATGCCCGTCCATCAGTTCGTGAACGACTCGACCCTGCAGGACAAGGGCCTCTCGAACTACTGGGGCTACAACACGATCGCGTTCCTCGCGCCCCAGAACACCTACTCGGCGATCGGTCAGCGCGGTCAGCAGGTGCAGGAGTTCAAGGGCATGGTCCGCGCCCTCCACGCCGCCGGCATCGAGGTCATCCTCGACGTCGTCTACAACCACACGGCCGAGGGCAACCACCTCGGGCCGACGCTGTCGATGAAGGGCATCGACAACATCGCGTACTACCGCCTCGAAGACGACGACAAGCGGTACTACACGGACTACACCGGCACGGGGAACAGCCTCAACGTCGGCAACCCGCACACGCTGCAGCTCATCATGGACTCGCTGCGCTACTGGGTGCTCGAGATGCACGTCGACGGCTTCCGCTTCGACCTCGCCGCGACCCTCGCCCGGGAGTTCTACGAGGTCGACCGGCTCGCGGCGTTCTTCGAGCTCGTCCAGCAGGATCCGGTGGTCTCGCAGGTCAAGCTCATCGCCGAGCCGTGGGACATCGGGCCCGGCGGCTACCAGGTCGGGAACTTCCCGCCCCAGTGGACGGAGTGGAACGGCAAGTACCGCGACACGGTCCGCGACTTCTGGCGCGGGGAGCCGTCGACCCTCGGCGAGTTCGCATCGCGGCTGACCGGCTCCGCCGACCTGTACGAGCACTCCGGCCGGCGCCCCGTGGCATCCATCAACTTCGTCACCGCGCACGACGGCTTCACCCTGCGCGACCTCGTGTCGTACAACGAGAAGCACAACGACGCCAACGGCGAGGACGGCAACGACGGCGAGTCCCACAACCGCTCGTCGAACCACGGCGCCGAGGGACCGACCGACGATCCCGCGATCCTGACGGTCCGCGCCCGCCAGCAGCGGAACTTCCTCGCCACGCTCCTGCTCAGCCAGGGCGTGCCGATGCTCAGCCACGGCGACGAGCTCGGCCGCACGCAGGGCGGCAACAACAACGGGTACGCGCAGGACAACGAGGTGACGTGGGTCGACTGGGCCTCCGTCGACCAGCCTCTCGTGGAGTTCACCGCGGCGCTCGCGCGTCTGCGCCGCGAGCATCCGACGTTCCGCCGCAGCCGGTTCTTCAACGGCCGCCCGGTGCGCCGCGAGGAGGGCGCCCCCATCCCCGACATCGCCTGGGTGCGTCCCGACGGCACGCAGATGCAGCCCGAGGACTGGGACTCCGGATTCGGGCGCGCGATCGGCGTGTTCCTCAACGGCGACGGCATCCGCGAGCGCGACCGCCGCGGCGAGGAGATCCACGACCGGCACTTCTTCCTGCTCTTCAACGCGGGCGACGAAGCAGTGGACTTCACCCTCCCGGACGTCGACGCGAGCCCGCACTGGGACGTCGTGATCGACACCTCCGGCGAGGGCACCGACGGGCCGCCGCTCGCGGGCGGCGACGCGATCGCGCTGCAGCCGAAGGCGCTCGTCGTCCTCCGCGACCACGAGGAGAGCGAACCCGAGGTGGACCACTCGGTCGCCGCATCGCTCGCGGCGCGCACGACGCCGATCGACACGATCCCCGCGCACGCCCCGCAGTCCGAACTGCCCCGCTGAGAACCGGATGCCATGAGCCGTCGACCCGTCTCGACCTACCGTCTGCAGATCCGGCCGTCGTTCGACCTCGAGGCCGCCGCCGAGCTCGTGCCCTACCTGCACGACCTCGGCGCGGACTGGGTGTACCTGTCGCCGATCCTGGAAGCGGCGGAGGGGTCCGAGCACGGCTACGACGTCGTCGACCCGACGCGGGTGGATGCCGCCCGCGGCGGCCCCGAGGGCCTTGCGCGGCTCGCGAGCGCCGCGCGGCAGGCGGGGCTCGGCATCCTCATCGACATCGTCCCGAATCACCAGGGCGTCGCCGATCCGGCGAGGAACCCGTGGTGGTGGGACCTTCTCCGCCACGGTGCGCGCTCGGAGCGGGCCGCCGCGTTCGATGTCGACCGGAGCCATGGCGACGGCCGCGTGCGGCTGCCCGTGCTCGGAGCACCGCTCGCGGACGTCCTCCGGGCGGGGGAGCTCGTCGTCGCCCCCGGCCTGCCGCAGCGGGGCGGACGTGACGCGACGGGCCACGCGCGCTACTACGACACCGTCCTGCCCCTCGCCGACGGCACCGCGCCGGGTGCCGAGACCTCCGATCCCGACGAGGTCGCCGCGGTGCTCGCGGCGCAGCACTGGGAGCTCGTCCACTGGCGCGACGAGGCGGAGACGCTGAACTATCGCCGGTTCTTCACGATCACGACGCTCGCGGGCGTCCGCGTCGAGGACCCGGACGTGTTCGAGGCCAGCCACGCCGAGGTGCTGCGCTGGTTCCGCGAGGGACTCGCGGACGGGCTGCGCATCGACCATCCCGATGGGCTCGCCGACCCCGGCGGGTACCTGGACGACCTCGAGGACGCCGTCCGCCGCGCCCGCGTCGACGCCGGCGCGGACGAGAGCGACGGCGGCGCCGCGCCGCCGTACGTCGTCGTGGAGAAGATCCTCGAGCACGGCGAGACCCTTCCTGCCTGGTGGGCGACGGACGGAACGACCGGCTACGACGCGATGGCCGAGATCGACCGCGTGCTCATCGATCCGCGCGGCGAGGAAGGGCTCACCTCCTTGGATGCCGCGCTCCGCGCGGACAGCGGTCTCCCGCCCGCCGAGAGCTGGGCCGACCTCATCCACGGCACGAAGCGCGCCGTCGCCGATGCCGCGCAGGCCGCCGAGGTGCGCCGCCTCGTGCGGTGCCTGCCGGCATCCGTGCGGGACGCGCTCGGCGCCGATGTCGCTCGCGACGCCCTGGCCGAGCTGCTCGCATGCTTCCCCGTCTATCGCTCCTACCTGCCGGACGGCCGGGAGCACCTCGACCACGCCGCCGCCGAGGCAGCCGCCCGCCGCCCCGATCTCGCGCGCGCCGTGGCAGCGATCGCGCCGCTCGTGGCCGACCCGGGGCTCGAGCTCTCCCGCCGGTTCATGCAGACGACCGGGCCCGTCATGGCCAAAGGGGTCGAGGATGCCGCGTTCTACCGCGACACGCGGCTCGGCACGCTGACCGAGGTGGGCGGAGACCCGTCGGTCTTCTCGCTCGACGTGGCGGGCTTCCACGCCGCCGCCGCACGCCGACAGTCCGCGTGGCCGCACGCGATGACCGCCCTGTCGACCCACGACACGAAGCGCAGCGAGGACGTCCGCGCGCGGCTGTCGGTGCTCGCCGAGATCCCGGAGCGATGGGCGACGGCCCTCGGACGCCTGCGCGAGATCGCCTCCACGGGCCACGGCCCCTTCGACGCCCTCGTGTGGCAGGCCATCGTCGGCGCGTGGCCCGCGGCATCCGAGCGGCTGCGCGCCTACGCGATCAAGGCCGCCCGCGAGTCGGCCGAGCGCACGAGCTGGGCCGATCCCGACGAGGACTTCGAGCGACGGATCGACGAGCTCGTGGCCGCGGCGCACGGCCGTGCCGTCGCCATCGTCGGCGGCATCGTGTCGGACATCGCGCCCGCCGGTCGGTCCAACGCCCTGTCGGCGAAGCTCCTGCAGCTCGCCGGGCCGGGCGTGCCCGACGTGTACCAGGGCACCGAGCTGTGGGACCTCTCGCTTGTCGACCCCGACAACCGCCGGGCGGTCGACTTCGCGGCGCGGCGGCGGCTCCTGGCCGAGCTCGACGGCGGCCTGCTGCCGCCGGTCGACGACTCGGGCGCCGCGAAGCTGCTGCTCACATCGCGGACGCTCCGGCTCCGACGCGATCGACCCGACCTGTTCACGCGGTACACGCCGATGACGGTCGCGGGGCCGGCATCCGACCACGCCGTCGCCTTCGATCGCGGCGGAGCGCTGGCTGTCGCGACACGTCTTCCGCTGGGCCTCGCGGCGCAGGGCGGATGGCGGGACACCGTGCTGCTGCGCCACAGCGGGCCGACCGTGGACGTGCTGACGGGCCGCCGGTTCGAGGGGGGCGAGCTGCCGCTCGCCGAGCTGCTCGAGCTCTACCCCGTGGCGCTGCTCGCGGCCGAGTGACCCACCAGACGAGGAGAGGACGCCATGACGATCGAGGTCTGGGCCCCGCGGGCGACGCGGGTGCGCCTTCGCCGGCCGGAGCACGACGACATCGAGATGACGCCGGCGGACGGCTGGTGGCGGTCGGAGACGACCCTCGCCGACGGCGACCGCTACGGTTTCGTCCTGGGTGACGGCGACGACCTGCGCCCCGACCCGCGGTCGCGTCGCCAGCCGGACGGCGTGCACGCCCCGTCGGCCTGGTACGACCCGTCGGGCCACGCCTGGACGGATGACGCGTGGACCGGTCGCCCCCTCGCCGGCGGCCTCGTGTACGAGCTCCACATCGGCACGTTCACCCCCGAGGGGACGCTGGATGCCGCGGCGTCCCGCCTCGACCACCTCGTCGGCCTGGGCGTCACGCACGTCGAGCTCCTGCCGGTCAACGGCTTCAACGGCACGCACAACTGGGGCTACGACGGCGTGCTCTGGTACACCGTGCAGGAGGAGTACGGCGGGCCCGCCGCCTACCAGCGGTTCGTCGACGCGGCCCATGCCGCGGGCCTCGCCGTCATCCAGGACGTCGTCTACAACCACCTCGGCCCGAGCGGCAACTACCTGCCGGAGTTCGGGCCGTACCTCCGCGACGCGGACCGGAACACGTGGGGCTCGAGCCTCGACCTCGACCAGCCGGAGGTGCGCGCCTTCATCCTCGACAACGCCCTCGGCTGGATGCGCGAGCATCACGTCGACGGTCTCCGCCTGGATGCCGTCCACGCCCTGCGCGAGTCGGCGGGCAGCCCCGTCCACATCCTGCAGGAGCTCGCCGAGAAGACCGATGCGCTCGCCGCGCACCTGGGACGCCCGCTCACGCTCATCGCGGAGAGCGACCTGAACGATCCGGTCATGATCCTGCCGCGCGAAGCGGGCGGGTACGGGCTCGGCGCGCAGTGGTCCGACGACTGGCATCACGCCGTCCACGTCGCGGTGACCGGCGAGACCGACGGCTACTACGCCGACTTCGCGGCTCTCGACGCCCTCCCCAAGGTGTGGGCGTCGGGCTTCTTCCACGACGGCACGCACTCGTCGTTCCGGGGCCGCGCGCACGGTGCGCCGGTGCCGCCCGAGGTGCCCTCGTCGCGGCTCGTGACCTTCGCGCAGGATCACGACCAGATCGGCAACCGCGCCGCCGGCGACCGCCTGTCGGCGACGCTGTCGCCCGAGCGCCTCGCGGTGACCGCCGTGCTCACCCTCACCGCCCCCGGCACCCCGATGCTCTTCATGGGCGAGGAGTGGGGCGCGAGGACGCCCTGGCAGTTCTTCACCTCGCATCCCGAACCCGAGCTCGCCGCCGCGACGGCCGCGGGCCGCAAGGCGGAGTTCGCGCAGATGGGCTGGGATGAGGACCTCGTCCCCGACCCCAACGATCCCGAGACCTTCCGTCGGTCGATCCTCGACTGGAGCGAGCTCGGGCACGAGCCGCACTCGTCTCTCCTGAGCCTGTACCAGCGGCTCGCGCGTCTTCGCCGCGAGCACCCCGAGCTCACCGATCCGCGCTCTTCCGGCCACGGCGCGACCGCTGCCGAGGCCATCGGCGGACGCGTGTACGAGCTCGAGCGGAGTGACGCGCGGGTCCTCGTGAACCTCTCCGCGGTGCCGTGGGAGGTCGTCCCGCGCGAGGGCGAGACCGTCTGGCTCACGACGGCCGACATCGGCTCCGACTCACGCTCGGCGGACGGCGCGGGCCCGACTGACGGCCGGGGTGGCGGTCGGTGGATCCTGCCGCCGGACACGGCGCTCGTCACCGGCCCCGCCTGATCGCGCCGGATCCGCCTGATCGCACCGGATCCGCCTGATCGCACCGGATCCGCCTGATCCCACCGGATCCTCCTGAGCCGTTCCGGTCCGCCGGACTGTCAAGCCCCTGTCGCGAGGCGCCCGGGCCGCCTACGTTCGGAGCATGAGCACCCCCGGCCCCTCGCGCTCTGACGCGCGCCCCTCCGACGCGCCTTCGCCCGCCCGATCCGCCGGCTCCGACATCCTCCGCCAGGTCGCCGTCATCTCCGCGGTCTGCTTCATGATCATCGCCGCGATGGTCGGCACGGGATTCTTCGGCGGCACGAACGTGCGCGACCTCCAGGGCGGCGCCCTCGACGCCGACTCGACCGTGCTCGCACCCGACCGGCCGGCGTTCAGCATCTGGAGCCTCATCTACGTGCTGATGATCGCGTACGCGATCTGGCAGGCGCTGCCGAGTCAGCGCCATCGCCCGCGACAGCGTGCCGTCGGATGGTGGATCGCCCTCACGGCGGTGCTGAACGGCGCGTGGCTCCTCGCCGCGCAGTTCCTGAACCTCGTCGCGACCGTGCTCGCGATCGTCGTGCTGCTCGTCGCGCTCGCCGCCACGCTGCGGGTCCTCGTCGCCCGCCCGCGCGAGGGGATGCCGGACGTCGTCCTGATGGATGCCACCGTCGGCCTGCACCTCGGCTGGGTGTCGCTCGCGACGGTCGCCAACATCACCGCATGGCTGACAGCCGACGTGGCCCCGGCGTCGTGGGCGGATGCCGCCGAGCCCGCCGGCATCGCGGTCCTGATCGTCGTCGCCCTGATCGGCGTGGCGCTCGCGGTCGGGTCGGGCGGTCGGCTGGCACCGGCGGCGGCCATGGCGTGGGGCCTCGTCTGGATCGGCGTCGCCCGGCTGTCGGGCGAGCCGGCATCCACCCCGGTCGCGATCACCGCCTTCGCCGCCGCCGCCCTGGTGCTGCTCGCGCCGCTGGTCGTGCGGGTGGCCTGGCGCCGCGGGGCGGACGCCGAGATCTTCACCTGAGGCGGTCCTCCACGGCCGGGAGCTCAGGCCGAGTCGCGCCGCACGAGGGCCGTCGGGAACTCGGTCACCGCGCGCGGGGCGCGCCCCTCGACGAGGTCGGCGACGGCCGCGACGGCCGCGGCCGCCATGTCGCGGATGGGCTGCCGGACAGTGGTGAGGGGCGGGGAGAGCCATCCCGCCGCCGGGATGTCGTCGAAGCCGACGACGAGCACATCGCGGCCGACGACGAGACCGAGATCGGCAGCGGCGCGGTACACCCCGACCGCCATCTCGTCGGAGCAGGCGAACACGCCCACCGCGCTCTCGGCCGTGGCCGCGGCCCGCGCGAGCACGGGACGGCACGCTGCCCGGGCCTCGTCCGCTCCCCACGAGGCCTGCACGCGGTCCACCGGGGCGCCCGCCCCGAGCCCTGCGAGGAACCCGGCGACGCGGTCGCGCCCGAAGCGGTAGGACGGCGCGCCCTCGATGATGACGACGCGCACGACGCCCCGCCCGCGCAGGAGCCGGGCCGCGTCGCCCACGCCGGTGCGATCGCTCGACCGGATGGACGGCAGCGGATGACGCTGGTCCGACCGCGGATCGAGGAGCACGACCGGGATGCCGATCTCGTCGAGCGCGCGCACCTGGCGGTCGGTCGGCAGGAGGAGGCCGAGCACCGCCCCTGCGGGCCGGCGGGCGCGGAGCCGCTCGGGCCAGTCGTCGTCCGGAGCGTCGCGCTCGCCGGTCAGCACGAGGTCGTACCCCCGGCTCGATGCCTCGGCGCGGGCCCCGGCGATGACCTCGTCGGCCCAGGGACCGCCGAAGTGCGAGAGCACCAGGTCGATGAGGTCGTCCGCCTGCCGCCGGGGTCGACCGCGCGTCGTCGCCGTGCGGTCGTAACCGGCACGGCGGGCCTCGGCCACGATCCGCGCGCGCGTCGCGGGCGACAGATCGCCGGTTCCCCGGAGAGCCCGCGAGACGGTGGTCACGCTCACGCCGCAGGCGGCGGCGAGGGCGGCCAGGGTGGGCGGCGACGGCATCCTTCATTTTTGCGCACATCGCTGGCGCGCGTGCACCGCGTTTGCGAGGGTCGTCCGAGGAAGGGAGCACCATGACCACCGCTCGCGCCGTCGTCGACCTCGACGCCCCCGGGGAGACCATCAGCCGCCACTTGTACGGACACTTCGCCGAGCACCTCGGACGCTGCATCTACGGCGGCTTCTGGGTCGGCGAGGACTCCGCGATCCCGAACGTCCGCGGCATCCGCACCGACGTCGTCGAGGCGCTCCGCGCGCTCCGGGTGCCGAACCTGCGCTGGCCGGGCGGATGCTTCGCCGACGAGTACCACTGGCGCGACGGCGTCGGCCCGCGCGCCGACCGCCCGACCATGGTCAACACGCACTGGGGCGATGTCGTGGAGGACAACGCCTTCGGCACGCACGAGTTCATGGATCTCTGCGAGCTGCTCGGCGCCGACGCGTACGTCAACGGCAACGTCGGCAGCGGCACCGTGCAGGAGATGAGCGAGTGGGTCGAATACCTCACCCGCTCGGGCGACAGCCCCATGGCGCGCCTGCGACGCGAGAACGGGCGCGACGAGCCGTGGACCGTGGCGTTCTGGGGACTCGGAAACGAGGCCTGGGGATGCGGCGGCCACATGACGCCCGAGTACTACACGTCGCTCGCCCGGCGCTACGCGACCTTCTGTCGCGACCACGACGGCAACCGCCTCACGCGGATCGCCGCGGGTGCCGCCGACGACGACGTGCGCTGGACGCATGCGCTGATGGCATCCGCCGCATCGTCGAACACCCCCGACCCGCAGGCCTCGCCCTACCAGGCGATCTCCTTCCACTACTACACGCATGCCGGAACCGGCATACAGCAGGAGTCGGCCACGGAGTTCGACAGCGCGCAGTACTACCGGACGCTCGCGCACGCCGTCGGCATCGAGCGCGTGCTCACCGCCCATGAGGCCGTCATGGACTCGTACGACCCCGAGCGGCGGATCGGTCTCGTCTGCGACGAGTGGGGCACGTGGTGGCGCGTCGAGCCGGGGACGAACCCCGGCTTCCTCTTCCAGCAGAACACCGTCCGCGACGCGCTCGTCGCCGGCATCCACTTCGATGCCTTCCACCGCCACGCCGCCCGGCTGCGGATGGCGAACATCGCGCAGACGCTCAACGTGCTGCAGGCGATGATCCTGACGGACGACGACGGCGGGCTCGTCCTGACCCCGACCTACCACGTCTACGAGATGAACGTCGGGCACCACGATGCGGCGCTCGCGCCGTCGCGCGTCGTGCACGCGCCGGACGTCGACGTCGACGGCGCGGCGCTGCCCCTGCTGTCGCTGTCGGCGTCGACGACGGATGCCACGGCGCTCGTCTCGCTCACCCACCTCGGCGCCGAGGTCGCGCTCGAGGTCGCCATCGACCTGCGCGGACGGCGGGCCGCCGTGACGCGGGCGAGGGTGCTCACCGGCGCGGACGCGCGAGCGCACAACACTCCCGAGGCGCCCGACGCCGTCGCCCCGGTGCCGATCCCGGCCGAGGTGGATGCCGACGGCATCCTGCGCCTGACCCTCCCGCCGCACGCCTTCGCGACGGTCGAGCTCGCGCTGGGCTGACCCTCACCCCGCGGGGGCGCGATCGGCAGCGTCCCGGCGGCTTCAGCGCGAGACGGAGACGCCGACGATGCGGGCGTCGGCGGCGGTGACCTCATGGGCACGTCCGGTCAGGTCGACCACCGCCGACGAGTCGCGCGCCGCGCACGACGGGCCGACCCACAGCTCGATCTCGCCCGGCTCGACGATCCGCCGGCCGTCCCGCCCGGTGAAGCTCAGGCGGGTGGGCGGCACATCGAAGCGGACGGTGGCCTCCTCACCCGGCGCGAGCTCGACGCGGGCGAACGCGACGAGTTGCGCGACGGGCCGCGTGACGGTCGCGAAGCGGTCGTGCGCGTAGAGCTGGACGACGTCCGCGCCGGGAACGGCTCCCGTGTTGCGCACCCGGACGGTCGCCGTGAACGAGGAGCCGGCCTCGACGCGCTCGGGCACCGTGAGGGCGTCGTGGTCGAAGGTCGTGTACGAGAGGCCATGCCCGAAGGGGAGCGCCGGCGTGCTGTCGGAGCTCGTCACCTCGTTGGGCCCGCCGAGGAGCGGGTGGAGGTACGAGTACGGCTGGACGCCCGCCGAGCGAGGGAGCGAGACCGGCAGGCGTCCGGACGGCGAGACCCGACCGGTCACGATGTCCGCGAGCGCGGTGCCGCCCTCCTCGCCCGGGAAGAACGCCTGCACGGCCGCGGCCGCCGCGCCCTCACCCTGCAGTGCCCAGTCGATCGCGTAGGGGCGGCCCGAGACGACCACGAGGACGACGGGCGTCCCGGTGGCGATCAGCCGCTCGACGAGCTCTCGCTGGACCCCCGGGAGCTCGAGCGACTCGGCGTCGTTCCCCTCGCCGACGGTGCCCCGGCCGAAGAGGCCCGCCCGGTCGCCGACGACGACGAGCGCCACCTCCGCGGCACGGACCGCCTCTTCTGCCTCGGCGAAGCCGGACCGGTCGTCGCCCTCGACATCGCAGCCCCGGGCGAGCGTCACCTGGGCGTCGTCGAGGATGCCGGTGAGGGCGGCGGCGAACGAGGGGATCTCGAAGCCGAGCGGCACGCCGGGGTGGTGCGCGAGCACGTGGTTGGCGAACGAGTAGCAGCCCATGAGCGCTTCGGCGCTGTCGGCGTTCGGGCCGACGACGGCGACCCGGCGCGGCCGCTGCAGCGGCAGGACGCCGTCGTTGGCGAGGAGCACGATCGAGGCCGTGGCGAGCTCGCGTGCGACCTCGCGGTGGGCGGGGGAGTCGAGGTCGACGGCGGTGGGCGGGTCGTCGAAGGTCGCGTCGAGGAGGCCGAGCTCGTCCTTCTGCGCGAGGACGCGGAGGACCGCGCGGTCGATGAGCTCGAGGTCGAAGCCCTCCGAGCGGGCGAGCTCGAGGAGGGGCTGCGCGAACGCATCGCCGGTCGGCAGCTCGACGTCGATGCCCGCCGCCAGGGCCGCGACGGCCGCCTCGCCGAGGTCGCGGGCGACACGGTGCATCGTGTGGAGGAACGCGACCGAGAAGTAGTCCGAGACGACCACACCGTCGAAGCCCCAGTCGCCGCGGAGCAGATCGGTGAGGTATGCCGGCGTCCCGGCGACGGGAACCCCGTCGATCTCGGCGTACGAGTTCATGACCGAGCGCACGCCCCCGTCGCGCACGGCCATCTCGAACGGCGGGAGGAAGACGTCGGCGAGCTCGCGCGCACCGGCGTGAACGGGCGCGTGGTTGCGACCGGCCTGCGACCCCGAATAGCCGACGAAGTGCTTGAGCGTCGCGTGCACCCCGGCATCCTGGAGTCCGCGCACATACGACGTGCCGATCACGCCGACGACGTAGGGATCCTCCGCGATGCACTCGTCGACGCGGCCCCACCGCGGGTCGCGGATGACGTCGAGCACCGGCGCGAGGCCCTGGTGGACGCCGAGAGCCCGCATCGACTCGCCGATGAGGCGCCCCATGCGCTCGACGAGCGCCGGGTCGAACGCGGCCCCCCAGGCGAGGGGTGTCGGGAAGGTGGCCGCCTTCCAGGCCGCGAGGCCCGTCAGGCACTCCTCGTGCACGATGGCGGGGATGCCCGGCCGTGTCTGCGTGACGAGCCGGCGCTGCTCGCCCCACAACCACGCGGCGCGCTCGATCGGGTCGACCGGGCGGGTGCCGTAGACGCGGGTGAGGTGGCCGATGCCGTGTGCCGACGCATCCTCGTACCGGGTCGAGCTCGCCATCTCTCCGGCGAGCGGGGCGACGAGCTCGTCGCCCTGATCGACCCAGTAGCCCACGAGCTGGGCGAGCTTCTCCTCGAGACTCATGCGGGCGACGAGGTCGGCGACGCGGGTCGAGACGGCGGGGGTGGTCAGTGTCACGGTGGAGGTCTCCTCTGGGGGCGGTGGCGCTCAGCCCTTGACAGCGCCCGTGAGGCCGCCGACGATGCGGCGCTCGAAGAGGCTGAAGAACACGAGAGCGGGGATCATCGACAGCGACGTGAAGGCGAGGACCTTCGCGGTGTCGACCGAGTACTGCGACGAGAACGCCTGCACGCCCAGCGGCAGGGTGTAGGTCGCTTCGTTGTTGAGGATGAAAAGGGGGAGCAGGTAGCTGTTCCAGCTGCCGATGAACGCGAGGATGCCGACGGTGATGACACCCGGGATCGACAGCGGGAGCACCATGCGCCAGAAGAATCCCAGACGGCTGCAGCCGTCGATGAAGGCCGCCTCCTGGATCTCGTCCGGGATCGCGCGCAGGAACGGCACGAGGATGATGATGGTCGTCGGCAGGGCGAAGGCGATCTGCGGCAGGATGATGCCGCCGAGCGAGTTCATGAGGCCGAGGTCGCGGATCACGATGTACAGCGGCGTGATGGCGACGGTGATCGGGAACATGAGTCCGGCCGCGAACAGCGCGTAGAGGGCGCCCCGCCCGCGGAAGCGGTAGCGGGCGATGACGTAGCTCGCCATCAGGCCGAGCGCGACGACGCCGGCGGTGGTCGCCGTCGCGGCGATCACCGAGTTCAGCACCTGGCCCCAGAACTGCGGTCCGGTGAGCACCGTCAGGTAGTTCTCGATGTTCCACGGGTCGGGCCATCCCGCGGGATCGACCGTGATCTGCGAGTTGCTCCGGAAGCCTCCGATGATGATGTAGAGCACCGGGGCGAGCATGAGGGCGATGACGACGAGGGCGACGAAGTAGACGAAGGGGTTGCCCCACGGCAGCTTCTCGGTCGTCCGGCGGCGCCCCCTCGGAGCCCGCGCCGTCGTGACGGCTTCGGTGTTCGGTGCGGCCAGAGCGGTCATCGGCCCTTCTTCCCTTCCGTGAGGGCGCCCTCGGTGTCGCGCCGGAGGACGAAGCGCTGGTAGATCAGCGCGACGACGAGCGAGATGACGAAGATCACCACGGCGACGGCGTTGCCATAGCCGAAGTTGCCGGCGTTGCGGCCGTTGACGACCATGTAGGTCGCCATCGTCGAGGTGCCGGCGGTGGAGGCCACGTACTGGCCCCAGATGATGTAGACGAGGTCGAAGAGCTGCAGAGCGCCGATGATCGACAGGAACGCCCAGATGCGCAGCGTCGGGGCCAGCAGCGGCAGCGTGATGCGCCAGTGCGTCTGCCAGTAGCCGGCGCCGTCGAGGGCGGCGGCCTCGTAGAGCTCCTCGGGGATGCCCTGGAGCCCCGCGAGGAAGAGGATCACCGCGAACCCGACGTATTTCCAGGTGAGGATCGCCATGAGGGTCCAGATGGCGATCGAGGGGTCGGAGATCCAGTCCTGCGTGAACGCGCCGAGTCCGAGGCTCTCGAGGGTGCCGTTCAGCGCGCCCTGGGTCTGCAGCATGAGGCCGAAGCCCGTGCCGACGACGACCTCGGCGATCACGTACGGAACGAAGATGAGGACGCGGATGAGCGACTGCCCGCGCATCCGGCGGTTCAGGAGCAGGGCGAGCAGCACGGCGACCGGCCCCTGGAGGACGATCGAGGCGAGGACGATGAAGCCGTTGTGGCCGAGCGCCTCGAGGAACGTCGGATCGGTGATGATCGTCAGGTAGTTCTGCAGGCCGACGAAGTCGGTGGGCGCTCCATAGCCCTGCCAGCGGAAGAACCCGTAGTACGCCGCCATGGCGACCGGGAAGATGACGAATCCGAGGAAGATCACGAGCGCCGGTCCGACGAGGAGGGCGATCTCGAGTCGACCGGACCAGCCGATCCCTCGCGGACGGCGGCGCGGCGAGGGCGGGGGCGGCGTGTGGCCGCCCCCGCCGTGCTGCGCGAGATCCGTCTGCGGCGCGGGCGTCACAGATGTCTCGCTGAGCGTCATGATCCGGATCAGCCCTTCTTGGCCGCGTCGGCGACCGACTGCATCATCTGCTCGGGCGTGCTCTTGCCGGCGAGGAGGTCGACGACGGCGACGTTGAGCGCGTTGCCGACGTTCTGACCGAGCACCGTGTCGAGCCACTGCGACACGAACGGCGCCTTGTTGTAGGCCTCGAGCACCTGCTGCAGGTACTCCTCCTGCACGGCGCTCTGCGCGACCGTGTTGACCGGCGGGGCGCTGAACGCCTCGTAGTAGGCCTTCTGCTGGTCGGCGGAGGCGACGAAGTTCAGGAAGTCCGCGCACTCCTTGGGGGCCTTGGCCGAGCACGAGTACCCGTCGACCCCGCCCATCATGGAGCCGGGCTCACCCGCGCCGCCGGAGAGCTCCGGGAACGGGAACCACGCGAGGTCCGGGAGCGGCTTCTCGTCGGGGGTGAGCGAGGCGATCACGCCCGGGTCCCACGCGCCCATGAGCTCCATCGCCGCCTGGTGGTTGGCGACGAGACCCGCCGAGCTTCCCGCGCCCTGCTGGGCGGAGGTGGTGAGGAATCCTTCGTTGAAGGGCTCGATCGCCGCGAAGTCGGCGAGGTCCTCGGCGGCCTTCAGCCAGCACGCGTCGCTGAAGTCCTTCGAGTCGCCGGTGGCCTCGATCGTGTCCGGGCTGCACTCGCGCAGGGCGAAGTTGTAGTACCAGTGCGCGGCGGGCCACGCGTCCTTCGCGCCGAGCGCGATCGGGGCGATCCCGGCATCCTTCAGGGCGCCGACCGCGGTCTTCAGCTCGTCGACCGTCGTGGGCGTCGCGGTGACGCCGGCCTCGTCGAAGAGGTCGGAGGCGTACCAGAAGCCAGAAGGCAGGACGGCCAGCGGCATGGCCCAGACCTTGTCCTGGTAGGTCTCGGCCTTGAACGACCCCTCGGAGATCTCGCTGCGCGCGGTGTCGGAGATGAGGTCGGTGAGGTCCATGAGCTGGCCGGCCTGGACCATCGCGGTCATCTTGCCGCCGCCGCGCTGGAGGAAGATGTCGGGCGGGTCGCCCGCGTTCAACGCGGTCTGGAGCTTGCCGTCCATGTCCTCGTTCTGCACGGACTGCATCGTGATGGTGACGCCGTCGTTCTCGGCCTCGAACGCGGCGATGGCGTCCTTCCAGAACTGCTGTCCGGGGCCGGTGGTGGAGTTCTGCCAGAGCGTCATCTCCACCGGACCGCCCTCGGCGGCCGGGTCGCCGCCTCCGCCGCAGGCGCTCAGCGCGAGCGAGCCGGCGACCAGGAGCGTTGCCCCGGCCAGGATCTTGTGGGCTTTCATGTGATTCCTGTTCTCTTCGTCGAGTCGGCATCCCGGCGGTGCGGCCGGTCGCATAAGTTTCTAAAAACAACAAAACGGTGTCAAACGTTTTCGAAACCGTTTTCCTTCCGTCATGATGGCGTCATGACCCAGCGCCGCCCGACCATCCACGACGTCGCCGCCCGGGCGGGGGTCTCGGTCGCGACGGTGTCCAAGGCGATGAACGGCCGCTACGGCGTGGCGACGGAGACGGCCGACCGCGTCCTCCGGGCCGTCGCCGACCTCGGGTACGAGTCGAGCCTGATCGCGAGCAGCATGCGGTCACGGCGGACCGGTGTCATCGGCGTGCTCGTCGCCGACTTCGAGCCCTTCAGCGCGGAAGTCCTGAAGGGCGTGGGAGAGGCCCTGCGCGACTCCCGCTACGACCTGCTGGCCTACACCGGCTCCCGCGGCGACGAGGAGGGCTGGGAGCGTCGCTCGCTGTCACGACTGAGCGGCACCCTCATCGACGGCGCCATCATGGTCACCCCGACGGTCGTCAACGTCAGCACGGAGGTGCCGCTCGTCGCGGTCGACCCCCACGCGGGCCCCGCCGATCTCCCGATCGTCGAGTGCGACAGCTTCGGCGGTGCACGGGAGGCCACGCGCTACCTCATCGAGCTCGGCCACCGCAGGATCGGCTACATCGCCGGTCGCGCGGACCTGCGCTCCTCGATCGCCCGCGACGCGGGCTACCGGCGCGCGCTCGCCGATGCCGGCATTCCGTTCGACCCCGCCTACGTCGGGGCGGGTCGGTACCAGGAGGCGACGGTGCGCGAGGTCGCGATCGACATGCTGTCGGCGGCCGACCGGCCGACCGCCGTCTTCGCGGCCAACGACATCTCGGCGCTCGCGATCCTGCAGGTCGCCGCCGACCTCGGGCTCGACGTGCCGCGCGATCTCTCGATCGTCGGGTTCGACGACATCCCCGAGGCCACGCGGCATCCGACGCCGCTCACGACGGTGCGTCAGCCCATGGGGCGGCTGGGTGCCGAGGCTGCGGGCATGCTCCTGACGCTCCTGCGCGGCGAGCCGCTCGATTCGACGCACCTGCGGCTGCCGACGAAGCTCATCCCGCGGGCGACGACCGCTCCGCCGGCGAAGCAGGGTCGCCCGGGGAGTCGTTGAGCGCATCGCGCAGGGGATCGCGCAGCAGATCGGTGAAGGCCGCCTCGGCGGCGCCGATCAGGAGGCGATCCTCTTCGAGCGCGGCGGGGAGCAGCACGACGTCCGCCGCGTTGGCGGGCATCGACTGCGCGCGCACGAGAGCGGTGAGCTCGGCCAGGTCCCACGTCGCGAGGGTCGCGAGGAACCCCCCGAGCACGACGACCTGCGGGTTCAGGACGTTGACGGCGTTCGCGAGAGCCGTCGAGAGGATGCGGCGCTGGCGCGCGACCTCCTCGCCGACGGCGGCCCCGGCGCCCGCGAGGGCGGCGGCGAGCGTCGGCTCGTCGGCGCCGGCGAGGCCCACGGCCTCCAGGAGCCGGGCGCGGCTGACCTCGTCCTCCAGTACCCCTCCGGGCGCGCGGCGATCGGCGGCCTCCGCGATGCCCGGCCGGTTCTGACCGAACTCGCCCGCATACCCGCCGGCGCCGGTCACCGGCATCCCGTTCACGATGAGTCCGCCGCCGATGCCGCTGGCGCCGCCGTTGAGGTAGACCGCGTCGTCGACGCCGACGGCCGCGCCGAAGAGGTGCTCGGCGAGGGCGCCGAGGCTCGCGTCGTTCGCCACGAAGGCCGGCAGCCCCGTGGCCGCCTGGAAGAGGTCGCCGAGGGGCGCGTCGGTCCAGCCGAGGTGGGGCGCCTCGCGCACGAGACCGTCGTCGCGTCGGACGAGGCCGGGCACGGCGACGCCGATCGCCACGATCCGAGCGGATGCCAGGTCGCCCGCGCGCCAGGCATCGAGCTGAGCGGTCGCGAGCGCGGTCGTCGTCTCGGGCGTCGGCGGCTCGGCCACCTCGATCCGGGCGCGCGCCGCGATGCGGCGGTCGAGGCCGACCGCCGCGACGGTGACGGCATCCACTTCGGGGTTCACGGCGAGTGAGAGGACGG
>Ga0160435_1000057_pt1 | contig 79976 bp, 78 predicted proteins | sample HID1973K_E0MG_FD_108213 | JGI IMG/M metagenome (GOLD analysis project Ga0160435, IMG submission 108213) | Enriched mosquito-associated microbial communities from UW Madison campus, WI, USA - HID1973K_E0 MG | ecosystem: Host-associated > Arthropoda: Insects > Digestive system > Unclassified ...
AGGTGGGCCCCGTGGGGCTCGAACCCACGACCCGCGGATTAAAAGTCCGATGCTCTACCGACTGAGCTAGAGGCCCTCGGCATCCAGCCTACCCATTCGCGCATACACGAACCGCAGCCGCCGGAGCGTGAAGCTCCAGCGGCTGCGGTCATGCGTTCCGGTCGGAGACCCGATCTCCTTCCGGAAGTCAGCGTCACTCGGACGGCGGCATCAGCACCGTGTCGATGAGGTAGACGGTCGCGTTGGCGGTCTGCACGCCACCGCAGATGACGCTGGCGTCGTTGACCATGAGCGCGTCACCCGAACCGGTGACTTCGAGGTCGGCGCCGTTCACCGTGGTGTGCATGCCGGCGATGTCGGCGGGCTCGATCTGGCCGGGGACCACGTGGTAGGTGAGGATCGAGCTCAGCAGGTCGCTGTCGGTCTTCAGGGTCTCGATGGTGTCTGCGTCGATCTTGGCGAACGCGTCGTCGACCGGAGCGAACACGGTGAACTCGCTGCCGTTCAGGGTGTCGACGAGGTCGACGTCCGGGTTGAGCTGGCCGCTGACGGCAGCGACGAGCGTCTTCAGCAGGGGGTTGTTGGATGCCGCGACCGCAACCGGGTCCTGCGACATGCCCTGGACCGAGCCGGCGCCGTCCGGCACGGCCTCGGCGTAGGCCTCGCAGCCGGGGCCGACGAGGTTGGCCGCCGGGTCGTTCTCCATCGCGGGGGCGCTCTCGCTCATCGAGGGCTCCGGGGCCGTGGACTCCGCCGGCGTGGTCGTTCCGCCCATGGAACAACCGGCCAGTGCGAGCGCCGCGGCAAAGGTGAGTGCGAGGGCTGCGGTGGACTTCTTGGTGCTGAGCATGGCTTGTCTCCGTTTCTCAGGACCGCCTCATTCTCGGGGCGGCGTTGACGGTTGTTCGGAGACCGGTCGAGATCGGATGGGAAGAATTTCCGCGCACCCGGAAATCAATCCGAAAGCCCCCTGCCGACGAATCACCCTCGACATAAGGGGAACGACATGGATCTGATCATCATCGGCCTGCTCGGCGGGCTCATCACGGGGATCTCCCCGTGCATCCTGCCGGTGCTGCCGGTCATCTTCCTGACCGGCGGCGCGCAGTCCGCCCGGTTCGAGAAGGGCGAAGGCGACGCGAAGGATGACGGTCCGCTGCCGGCCCGCCGGAGCCGTCCGTACCTCGTGATCCTCGGTCTCGTGGTCAGCTTCACGCTCGTGACGCTCGTCGGCTCGCTGGTCCTCGGCCTGCTGAACCTGCCGCAGGACATCATCCGCTGGGTCGGCATCGCCGTGCTCGTCGTCATCGGCGTCGGCCTCCTCATCCCTCGGTTCGAGCAGATCCTCGAGAAGCCGTTCCAGTGGCTGCCGCGCCGCGAGGTGCAGAACCGGGGGAGCGGATTCGGGGTCGGTCTCGCCCTCGGCGCCGTTTTCGTCCCGTGCGCGGGACCGGTGCTCGCGGCCATCATCGTGGCCGGCGCGACCGGGCGCATCGGCGCCGACACCGTGCTGCTCACGGCATCCTTCGCCATCGGCGTCGCGATCCCGCTGCTGGTGTTCGCTCTGGCCGGGCGCGGTCTCGTCGAGCGGATCCGCGCGTTCCGAAAGCGCGAGCGCGGCCTCCGGATCGCCGCCGGCGTCGCGATGCTCGCGCTCGCCGTCGGTCTCGTCTTCAACGTGCCGCAGGCCCTGCAGCGCCTGCTCCCGGACTACACCGCGCAGCTGCAGCGCGACCTCACCGACAACGAGCAGGCGTCCGAGGCGCTGGGGCTCGGCGGGCTCGTGACCGACGAGAACCGCGACCTCGACAAGTGCACGAACGGCGCCGACGAGTTGGAGTCGTGCGGCACGGCCCCCCCGATCAAGGGGATCGAGAAGTGGCTGAACACCCCGGGCGGCGAAGGCATCGACCTCGCCGACCTCCGGGGCAAGGTCGTGCTGATCGACTTCTGGGCCTACTCGTGCATCAACTGCCAGCGCTCGATCCCGCACGTCGTGGCGTGGGACGAGGCGTATCGCGATGCGGGTCTGGAGGTCATCGGCATCCACTCGCCGGAGTACGCGTTCGAAAAGGATGCCGCGAACGTCGAAGCCGGTGCGCGCGACTTCGGGATCACCTACCCGGTGGCTCTCGACAACAACCTGTCGACCTGGACGAACTACCGCAACCGTTACTGGCCCGCGCACTACCTGATCGACGCGTCCGGGACGGTGCGACACATCTCCTTCGGCGAGGGGAACTACGCGGCGACGGAGAAGATGATCCGCGAGCTCCTCGAGGATGCCGATCCCGGCGTGTCGCTGCCGACCGCTACCGACGTCGACGACACGACGCCCGACGTCGGCTCGACGACGCCCGAGACGTTCCTCGGATCGTCGAAGGACCGCAACTTCGCCGGTCCCGACGCCTACCGCCAGGGCGAGGGGACGTTCACGTTCCCGTCGGATCAGGCGGCCGACACGTTCGCTCTCGACGGCGACTGGACCGTGCAGACGCAGTTCGTCACCCCGACGTCGGATGAGGCCCGCGTGCGGCTGACCTACCGCGCCTCGGAGGTGCGGATCGTCGCCGCCGGCGAGGGCACGATCTCGGTCGACATCGATGGCGCCGCCTCGACGATCGACGTCGGCGGCACGCCGCGCTCGTACGCGGTGCTCGAGCCCGGCGATGCGAGCGAGGGCACGATCACGCTCGATGTGCCGGCAGGTGTCGAGGTCTACTCGTTCACCTTCGGGTGAGCAAGGGTTCGGAGATGATCGAGGAGATGGTGCATGCTTGTCGAGATGGTCATCGACGGGGTGGAAGTGAGCGAGGACGGCGAGAGCGCCGACCGCGTGGCGGAGTTGCTGATGCGCGTCGCCGACCGTGACGAGGGCGCCTTCGGCACCCTCTACGACATGCTCTCGTCCCGCGTGTTCGGCCTCATCCTCCGCGTCCTCGTCGACCGCGCGCAGAGCGAGGAGGTGCTGCAGGAGGTCTTCCTCGAAGTGTGGCAATCCGCTGGCGCGTTCGCTCCGAATAGAGGGCAAGGAAGGTCGTGGGTCCTCACGATCGCACACCGACGGGCCGTCGACAGGGTCCGGTCCGCGCAGGCGGCCGGCGAACGGGACGTCCGCGCCGGGATGCGGGAGCTGAACACCCCGACCTCCGGAGTGGAGGAACAGGTCGAGTTGCGCATCGAGAGCCGACGTGTCGCCCGGGCGCTGCAGGCCCTGCCCGAACTGCAGCGGGAAGCACTGACCCTCGCTTACTTCGGCGGCTACTCTCAGAGCGAGATCGCGGCTCTGAGCGGGACACCGCTGGGAACGATCAAGACCCGAATGCGCGACGGACTGTCGCGCCTGCGCACCGAGATGGGGGTGACCGTATGAACGTGCAGGAATTCGCCGAGCTCTCGGCCGGACGCGCCCTCGCGGCGCTCTCAGCCGACGACGAGCGCGCCTTCACCGAAGCTCTGCGCGAGCATCCCGAGTGGCAGAGCATCGTCGACGCCGACCTCGAGACGGCCGCGACCCTCGGTGAGTCCGTCGCCCCTGTGGCGCCCCCGCTGGCCATGCGCTCGAAGCTCCTCGGCCTGATCCGTGCGGACGAGACGCCCGCTTCCGTGTCGGCGGAAGAGACGGCGGACGCGGGCTTCGCACCGGTGCCCGCCGCCGGGCCGGCGACCATCGACTCGCCGATGTACTCCGCACTGATCGCGGATGCCGTGGCATCCGACGATGCGGCATCCGACGACACCGTCGCCCTCGACCGCGCCCCCGCGGATGCGATGGACGCGCCGACGCGGGCCGAGACGACGCCGCCGCTTCCCGAGACGGCCGCCCCCGAAGAGGCGGCCCTGCGCGCCGCCGCTCCGCCGACCGAGATCGTTCAGGCGATCCAGCGGCGCAACTGGACGCGCGGGCTGTTCGCCCTCGTGGCATCCATCGCCCTCCTCGTCGGCATCGGGTGGGGTGTCGGAGCCGTCACCGGCGCCCTGCGCACGCCCCCGGCGGTCGCGACACTCGCCCAGATCGAGGCGGCGCCCGACGCACAGGAGGCCTCCAGCGAGCTCAGCGGCGGAGGCGAGGCCACGCTGCACTGGTCGCCGTCGCTCGGCGAGGCCGTGATCGTGGCATCCGGTCTTCCCGAGATCGAGTCCGACCGCACGTTCGAGCTGTGGTTCCTGCGCGACGGAACGCCGGTGTCGGCGGGCACGTTCGACTCCGCCGACGGCGAGGCGACGGCGCTCCTGGCCGGTCAGATGGAGACCGGCGACGGCGTGGCCGTCACGGTCGAGCAGGAGGGCGGCGCACCGGACGGCGCGCCGACGACCGACCCGATCGTCGCCATCATCCCGGCCGAGGCGTGAGCGGTCGCGGGTAGCCTGGAAGGCGATGTCTGACGACCCTCGCGCCTTCCACAAGCCGGTCCGGCGACCCGCCGAGCTGTTCGACCGCCTCTTCAGCGCGGAGGACCCCGCCGAGGTCTCCCGCGTGGCACACGCCACCGCGATCGCGCTCCTCTCGCGGGTGCGGGCCGAGCCCGCGGATGCCGTCATCGACCGGCTGATCGCCTTCACCGACGAGCACGGCATCGACACCATCGCCGAGCTGTGGTCGCGGGCGCCGGCGAAGTCGCTTCCCGGCACGCTCTGGCGGCTGTACCTGCTGCAGCTGATGGTGCACGACGACCCGCGCTCCGCTGCCCTCCTCTACGAACGGGGACGCGTGCGCCTGGCGACCGCCGACCACGTCGTCGCCGGGGCGCCGACGCCCGCGGGGCCGGACGAGCTGATGTCGCTCAGCGACGCGATCCTCCGCGGGGTGTTCAGCGGCGACTTCGCTGTGGCCCTGGAACGGGCTGCGTCGTTCTGTCGCGTGGAAGCCGCTGGTGCGGCCGACCTCGCCGACGACCACGACCGCACCGAGCCCGAGCGCGCGACGGCGTTCACCACGCGCGCGCTGCGGCTAGCGACGTACGCCGAGGACCTGTCGGCCGCCGCCGCCCTCTGGCGCCGCGACGCGCTCACCTGAGCTGCCGCGGCCCGCGCGAGGGCGACCGCGGACTGCGCGCGGCGTCCGGGCATGAAAGTGCCGGGCCGCAGAACGCCTCTCGGCGCGGTGCCGCTCGAAGCGGCAAAAGATGGAGCCCGGGGTTACTGCGGCCCGGCTGTTCCAGTGTAACCGGACCTCCGGCCGATCTATTCCGGGGCCCGCCTGGCCCCGCACCTGCCGCCCCGACCCGGCTTAGGCTCTACCCATGGCCTGGCGATACGCGCTCATGATCACCCCTGCGGCTGCGGATGACGCCGCGACCGACTTCGCGTCGACGTTCACCGAGATCGACCCCTCGGCCCCGGCCCTCACCGTGGGCGAGCTCAGCACTCAGCGCGGCGACGGCATCTTCGAGTCGATCGGCGTCGTGGACGGCCACGCGCAGGAGGTCGAGCCGCACCTCGAGCGCCTCGCGCACTCCGCGCGCCTGTGCGACCTGCCCGCGCCCCACGCGGCCCAGTGGCGACAGGCCGTCGCGCGCGCCGCCGAGCACTGCGGCGACGGCGAAGCGGTCATCAAGCTGATCCTGAGCCGCGGCGTCGAGCACGGGCCCGCGCCGACCGCGTGGGTGACGGTCGCCACGGCATCCGACTTCACGGCGCCGCGCACGGACGGCATCCGCGTCGTGACGCTCGACCGCGGCTACGCGATCGACGTCCCCGCGCGGGCGCCGTGGCTCCTGCTCGGGGCGAAGACGCTGTCGTACGCCGTGAACATGGCGGCGATCCGCGAGGCGAAGCGCCGGGGCGCCGACGATGCGGTGTTCGTGTCATCCGACGGGTTCGTGCTCGAAGCTCCGACGGCCTCGCTCATCCTCCGCCGCGGCGACACGTTCGTGACGCCGGCGCCCAATGCCGGCATCCTCCACGGCACGACCCAGCTGAGCCTCTTCGAGCACCTCGAGTCCCGCGGGTACGCGACCGAGTACGAGACCATCCCGGCGGGTCACCTCGCGACGGCGGATGCCGCGTGGCTCGTCTCGAGCGTGCGTCTGGCTGCGCCGATCGTCGCCGTCGACGGTCAGCGCATCGGCCACGACGCCGACCTCACGGCATCCATGAACGCCTACCTGCTGAGCCCGCGCGACTGACAGCCGCCCCCGAACCGTTCTCGGACGGACACGACGGCGGAGATCGTCGCCGACACGCCGGTCGACGACGGCGTGGGGCGGAGTGTCGGGCGCAGGCTCCGCCGCCGCGTCGTGGGCCGCCCGGCGGTCAGGGGGCCAGGTGGCGGCCGTGGGCGACGGCGGCCAGGATCGCGTCCTCGACGAGGTCCCCGTCGTGCACGATCATCGCGTAGTCGAATCTCAGCGTGACGTAACCCCAGATCGTGGCGTGGGCGTCACGGCGGAGGTCCTTGCGCCGCCGAGATGCAGGCGATCGGCCCGCCCCAGGCGGCCGCCGACACGACCTCGTCGCAGGCGGCATCCGTCGCATACACGCCGCGTCGAACCCGACGGAGCCTCCCGCACTCGAGCGCTTCACGCAGCTGCGCGCGGGTCATCCCGGCGTCTCGGAGGGCGCGGTGGTGCCGGACGTCGAACGCGGGATCGCACATTCCGACACCATGCCGCCGCGCGTGCCGCGACGGGCGCGGCTTCGCGGCATCCGGGGAGGAGCCGGTCACTCCCCGCGCGGGGGAGGAGCCGCCGCACGAAAGACTTGACGGGGATACGCAACCGATGCACAACGGCGGAGATCCTCCCGGCACGCCGAGGCGGATGCCGCTTGGCCCGCGTGTCGGCGGGAATCTCCGCCGTTGTGAATCGCCCGCGTCGGACGCCGCCGGGCTCAGCCGAAGCGGCCCGAGACGTAGTCCTCGGTCGCCTGGACCGACGGCGTCGTGAAGATCGTGCCCGTCTCGTCGTACTCGATGAGCTTGCCGGGCTTGCCCGTGCCGGCGATGTTGAAGAACGCCGTCTTGTCGGAGACGCGGCTCGCCTGCTGCATGTTGTGGGTCACGATGACGATCGTGTACTCCTTCTTGAGCTCCTGGATGAGCTCCTCGATCGCGAAGGTCGAGATCGGGTCGAGCGCGGAGCACGGCTCATCCATCAGCAGCACGTCGGGGGAGACGGCGATGGCCCGCGCGATGCACAGACGCTGCTGCTGACCGCCCGAGAGGCCGGAGCCCGGCTTGTCGAGGCGGTCCTTGACCTCGTTCCAGAGGTTCGCGCCGCGCAGCGACTGCTCGACGAGCGCGTCGGCGTCACCCTTGGACAGCTTCTTGTTATTGAGCTTGACGCCCGCGAGGACGTTCTCCTTGATGCTCATCGTGGGGAACGGGTTCGGGCGCTGGAAGACCATGCCGACCTGCCGGCGGACGAGCACCGGGTCGACCCCGGCGCCGTACAGGTCGTCGCCGTCGAGGAGGACCTCGCCCTCGACTCGTGCGCCGGGGATGACCTCGTGCATGCGGTTGAGGGTGCGCAGGAACGTGGACTTGCCGCAGCCCGACGGGCCGATGAACGCGGTCACGCTGCGGGGCTGGATCTCGAGGGAGACGCCCTCGACGGCGAGGAACTCGCTGTAGTAGACGTTGAGGTCGTTGACTTCGATGCTCTTGGACACGTCGGGTTCTTTCTGGAAGGAGCGGATGCCGGTCAGCGGCCGAACTTGGGGGCGAAGACCTTCGCCACGATGCGCGCGACGAGGTTCAGCACCATGACGATGAGGATGAGGGTGAGGGCGGCCGCCCATGCACGGTCGACGTACGCCTCGGGCGGGATTCCCTTGTAGGCGTACTGCGAGTAGATGAAGACGGGCAGAGTCTGCATGCGGCCGTCGGCCAGGTTGTAATTCATGGCGTCGGTGAAACCGGCCGTGATCAGCAGAGGGGCGGTCTCGCCGATGACACGCGCGATCGCGAGCATCACGCCGGTGGTGATGCCGGCGATGGATGTGGGGAGCACGACCTTCACCACCGTGAGCCACTTGGGAACCCCGAGTGCGTATGAGGCCTCCCTCAGCTCGTTCGGAACGAGCCGGAGCATCTCCTCGCTGGAGCGCACGACGACCGGGATCATCAGCACGGAGAGAGCGATCGCCCCGGCGAAGCCCATGCGCACGCCCGGGCCGAAGATGAGGGCGAACAGTGCGTAGGCGAACAGACCGGCCACGATCGACGGGATGCCGGTCATCACGTCGACGAGGAACGTGATCGCGCGGGCGAGCCGCTTCTCCTGGCCGTACTCGATCAGGTAGATCGCGGTCATGAGGCCGATCGGCACCGAGATGATCGCCGCGGTGAGGGTGATCGAGACGGTGCCGATGATGGCGTGAAGCGCGCCACCACCCTCGCCGAGCACACCGCGCATCGTCCAGCTGAAGAACTGCGCATCGAAGCGGGCGATACCGTTGCTCACCACGGTCCAGGCGACCGAGACGAGCGGCACCATCGCGATGGCGAACGCGCATGTCACGATCCCCGTGATGAGGCGGTCCAGTGCCCGTCGCGCTCCTTCGACGACACGCGAGATCACGTAGATCAGCACGAGGAATCCGAGGACCGCCGTGATGATCCACCCGGCCACGTTGAATCCGTCGGGCGACGCGATCCCGAGGACGCCGAAGATGGCGCCCGAGAGGGCCAAGGTGGCGGCCAGGAGGGCCCAGGGCGACCACGCGGGCAAGTGGCCCGACGTGAGGCTCTGGGGAGCGCGGGACGGCGCGCGCGTGGGCGCCGGTGCGGGGGCGGTGGTCATCTCAGTTGGCTCCCGAGAATTCCTTGCGCCGGCTGACGATCCAGCGGGCAAGGGCGTTGACGGCGAAGGTCACCACGAACAGGACGAGGCCCGTCGCGATGAGGACATTGATGTTGAGCTGGTAGGCCTCGGGAAAGGTCAGCGCGATGTTCGCCGCGATGGTCGAGGGGTTCTGAGAGGTGAGGAGCTGAAGGGTGACGACGTTGGTGGCGGACAGCACCATGGCGACGGCCATCGTCTCGCCGAGGGCGCGGCCGAGGCCGAGCATGGACGCGGACACGATGCCCGAGCGTCCGAACGGCAGCACGGCCATGCGGATCATCTCCCAGCGGGTGGCGCCGAGGGCGAGGGCAGCCTCCTCGTGCAGACGCGGAGTCTGCAGGAAGATCTCGCGACAGATCGCGGTGATGATCGGCACGACCATCACCGCGAGCACCAGCGCCGCGGTGAGGATGGTCCGGCCGCTGTTGAGCACCTGCCCGGAGAAGAGCGGGATCCAGCCGAGGTTCTCGTTGAGCCATTTGTACGTGGGGACGACCGAAGGCGCGAAGACGAGGATGCCCCACAGGCCGAAGACGACGGAAGGAACCGCGGCGAGGAGGTCGACGATGTATCCGAGCCCCTGGGCGAGTCGGCGCGGAGCGTAGTGGGTGATGAAGAGCGCGATACCCAACGAGAGCGGCACCGCAACGAGCAGCGCGAGGAAGGCCGCCCAGATCGTTCCGAACAGCAGGGGAAGGACGTAGTCCCAGAAGTTCGTCCGCAGCAGCGAAGCGTCGTCCGCGGTGAGGCCGAATGCGGGCAGCGACTGGACGATCAGGAAGATCGCCACCGCCGCGAGCGTGACGACGATCATCGACCCTGCGAACACCGCGGTGCCCGAGAACCAGATGTCTCCGGGCCGTCTCTTGGCGGCGATCCGCGGGGCGGGAGCGGCGCTGGTTGCTGTCATCATCGTCTTTCTCGTGGGACTCGGCCGAAGGCGGCCCCCCGGGGATCGATCCCCGAGAGGCCGCCTGCGGGCCTTACTTGATGAGCTCGATCGCGGCGAGCGACTTCTCGCGGAGGTCGTCCGAGATGGGCGCGCTGCCCGCGTTCGAGGCGGCCGACTCCTGGCCCTCCGCGCTGACGGCTGTCGAGAAGAAGGCCTTGGTCAGTGCGGCGACGTTGGCGTCCTCGTACTGCTCGCAGCCGATGAGGTAGCTCACCAGGAGCACCGGGTAGGCACCCTCGGCGGTGGTGGTGCGGTCGATCGCGTACGCGAGGTCACCGGCGGTGCGGCCCTCTTCGATCGCCGAGGCGTCCAGCGTGATCGAGGCGCCCTCAGCGCTGTGCTCGACGAACGCGTCGCCGACCTTGACGTTGACCGACGAGATGCCGCCGGCCTGCGACGAGTCCGCGTAACCGATCGAGCCCTCGCCGGCCTTGACGGCCTCGACGACACCCGAGGTCTTCTCCGCAGCCTCGCCGACGACGCCGGCGGGCCACTCCTCGACCGAACCCCAGGTCCAGACGTCCTCCGCGTTGGCCGCGAGGTAGTCGGTGAAGTTGCCGGTGGTGCCCGACTTGTCCGAGCGGTGGACCGGGTTGATCGCGGTGTCCGGCAGCGTCACGCCGTCGTTGGTGGCGGCGATGGCGGGGTCGTTCCACGTGGTGATCGTGCCGGCGAAGATTCCGGCGATGGTCGCGGCATCCAGGTCGAGCGAGTCGACGCCGGGCACGTTGAAGATGATGGCGATCGGCGAGATGTACGCGGGGATCTCGACGAGGCCGGAGTCGGCCGCGCACGCGCCGAAGCCGCCGGCGGCGATCTCGTCGGTCTTGAAGGCGCGGTCCGAGCCCGCGAAGCTCACAGCGCCGGCGAGGAAGGACTCGCGCCCCGTGCCCGATCCGGCCGGGTCGTACTCGACGACCGCGTCGGGGTTGGTGGCGTTGAAGGCGGCGGTCCAGGCCTGGATGGCGACCTGCTGCGACGAGGCGCCCTGGCCGACGAGGTTCCCGGTCAGCGCGGCGGACTGCGACTCGGACGGGTTGCTCGAGGAGCCGGGGTTGGCCGGCTCGTTGGCGGCGCAGCCGGTGAGGGCGAGTGCCGCGATGGCGGCGACAGCGCCCAGCTGGGCGATGCGGTTGAGCTTCACTGTGAATCCTTCGGGTGTCAGGGTGTGGGCCCGGTGCAGGGCACGTCCGTGACGGTAGACATCGACTCTTACGAGAGTGCGCTGTGTCGGTAAACGGAAGGTGAACAGTGCGGAGGCGTCCGCTCGCGGGCGGGCTCCTGACCGCGGATCGGCCCGGACCTACGGCTTCGGGTCGTGGGTCTCGATCGCGACGATCCCGGACCCGGGATTGCTGCGCGACAGGTGCACCACGGAGAACGCGGCGACATCGAGCGAGGAGGCGCTGCCGAGGTATGAGCCCCGGAGCGTGCCGGTAGCGAGGGCGAGCTCGCTCAGGATGTCGGGGAGCACCGGTCCGTGGCTGCAGAGGACGGCGGGCTTGCGCGAGCGCACGCGCTTGCCGATCACGGCGCGGACGTCGGAGGTCCCCTGCTCCCAGGCGTCCTGGCTGAGCAGCGGCGTCCGCTCGATCTCCTTGCCGAGTGCGGCGGCGAGCGGCGTGACCGTCGTGACGCAGCGGACCGCGTCGCTCGTGACGATCTTCCGCGCCCCGAAGGTGCGCAGCGGCCCGACGAGCGCGCTCGCCTGCTTCGCGCCGCGCGTCGTGAGCGGCCGGGCGGCGTCCTCGCCGGTCCAGTCCTCCCGCGGTGTCGCCTTGGCGTGGCGGAGCACGATGATCGGGAAGGTCTCGAGGATGCCGTCGCCGACGAAGGTGAGGAAGTTCTCGAGGATCTCGACGTCGACCGGGTAGCTCAGGTGCTTCAGGGCGCGCTTGGGGCCCATCCACTCGATCGCCGCGATCTCCTTGTTGGGGACGAACGCCGACGCGCGGATGGCGTCCTCTGTCGCCTCGGCCGACCAGTAGTGGACGATCTTCTGGCGCTTGTTCGGCATCCGGTAGCGCGAGACGCCGACCGGTATGCCGAGGGCGACCCGGATGCCGGTCTCCTCGAAGATCTCGCGCGCCGCCGTCTCGGCGAGGGTCTCGCCGGGGTCGACCTTCCCCTTGGGCAGGGTGATGTCGGCGTAGGCGGTGCGGTGGATGACGAGCACCTTGAGCTTGCCGTCGACGACCCGCCAGACGACTCCGCCCGCGGCGTAGACCGCGGTGTCGGTCATCGGACCGCCCGTGCGCGGCGACGCCGCTGGACGCGCGCCATCGTCTGCTCCTGCAGGTCGACCAGCGGCGCGCCGTCGGCATCCGTGCTGTGCCGGGTCCACACGCCCTCGGCGCCCAGATGCCAGGAGCTCGTGCCCTCGGCCATCGCGAGGTCGAAGAGGTCCACGAGTTCCTTGACATGCGCGGGGGCGACGACGCGGACGAGCGCCTCGACGCGGCGGTCGAGGTTCCGGTGCATCATGTCGGCGCTGCCGATGTACACCTGCGGGTCGCCGTCGTTGGCGAAGGCGAAGATGCGCGAGTGCTCGAGGTAGCGGCCGAGGATCGAGCGCACCGTGATGTTGTCGCTCACGCCCTCGAGATCGGTGCGCAGCGAGCAGATGCCGCGCACCCAGACGTCGACGCGGACGCCCGCCTGGCTGGCGCGGTAGAGGGCGTCGATGATCTGCTCGTCGACCATCGAGTTGACCTTGATGCGGATGTGCGCCGGCTTGCCGGCCTGCGCGTTCCGGCGCTCCTTGTCGATGTGGCGGAGGAGGCCCTTCCGCAGATGGAGGGGCGCGACGAGCAGCCGCTTGAACTTCTTCTCGATCGCGTAGCCGGACAGCTCGTTGAACAGGCGCGTCAGGTCTCGTCCCACCTGCTCGTCGGCGGTGAAGAGCCCGAAGTCCTCGTACAGCCGGCTCGTCTTCGGGTTGTAGTTGCCCGTGCCGATGTGGCTGTAGCTGCGGAGCATGCCGTCCTCTTCGCGGATGACGTGCAGGAGCTTGCAGTGGGTCTTCAGTCCCACGAGGCCGTAGACCACGTGGACCCCGGCCTTCTCGAGCTTGCGGGCCCACACGATGTTGGCGGCCTCGTCGAAGCGCGCCTTCACCTCGACGAGGGCGAGCACCTGCTTGCCGTTCTCGGCGGCGTCGATGAGCGCTTCGACGATCGGACTGTCACCGGAGGTGCGGTACAGGGTCTGCTTGATGGCGAGGACGTGCGGGTCGCGGGCGGCCTGCTCGAGGAACGCGACGACGCTCGTGTTGAACGACTCGTACGGGTGATGGACGAGGACGTCCGCCTTGCGGATGGCCGCGAACAGGTCGGCGCGGCCGTTCTGCTCCGCGGGCTGGAAGGGCGTCGCCGTCGTCGGCACGTGCGCGGGGTAGCGGAGGTCGGGACGATCGATGCGGCCGAGATCGAACAGGCCCCGCAGGTCGAGCGGGCCGGGGAGGCGGTAGACCTCCTGCTCGGTGATGTCGAGCTCGTTGATGAGCAGGTCGAGGGTGACGTCGTCCATCGAGTCGGTCACCTCGAGCCGGATCGGCGGACCGAACCGGCGGCGCAGGAGCTCCGCCTCGAGCGCCTGGATGAGGTTCTCGGTCTCGTCCTCCTCGATCACGACGTCCTCGTTGCGGGTGAGGCGGAACGTGTGGTGCTCGAGCACCTCCATGCCCGGGAAGAGGTCGCCGAGGTTGTTGGAGATGAGCTCCTCGAGGGGCAGGTAGCGTGACGTGCCCTCGGAGCGGGCGGCCTCGCCTCGGGGAAGCTCGACGAAGCGGGGGAGCATCGGCGGCACCTTCAGGCGGGCGAACTCCTGCCGCCCGGTGCGGGCGTTCCGGATGCGGATCGCGAGGTTCAGCGATAGCCCCGAGATGTACGGGAACGGGTGGGCGGGGTCGACCGCGAGCGGCATGAGGACCGGGAACACCTGGTTCTGGAAGTAGCCGTAGAGGGCCTCGCGGTCGTCTTCCGACAGGTCGTCCCACGTCACGACCTGAATCCCGCCGTCGGCGAGAGCGGGCTTGACGACGTCCTCCCAGACCGCGGCGTGCCGCAGCTGCAGCGCGTGCGCGTCGGCGGAGATGTCGGCGAGCACCTCCTGCGGGGCGCGTCCGACGTTCGTCGGGATCGCGAGGCCGGTCATGATGCGGCGCTTGAGGCCGGCGACGCGCACCATGAAGAACTCGTCGAGGTTGCTCGCGAAGATGGCGAGGAAGTTGGCGCGTTCGAGCACGGGCAGGGTGGCATCCTCGGCCAGTTCCAGCACCCGCTGGTTGAACGCCAGCCAGCTGAGCTCGCGGTCGAGGTAGCGGTGGTCCGGCAGCTGCGAGTCCGGCACTTCGACGGCGTCGAAGTCGTCGTCGTCGGCGTCGCCCAGCCCGGAATCGGTAACCGCGTTGTCGATCATCCCCTCATCATTGCAGGGCGAGGTGACCGACGCGTTAACCGATCAGGCGTCCGAGCGCTCGCGCGGCGAGGGGACCTGGTCCTCCTCGTAGACGTTGAAGCGGTAGCCGACGTTGCGCACGGTGCCGATGAGCTGCTCCATGTCGCCGAGCTTGGCGCGCAGCCGTCTCACGTGGACGTCGACGGTCCGCGTGCCGCCGAAGTAGTCGTAGCCCCACACCTCGCTCAGCAGCTGCTCACGCGTGAACACCCGCGACGGGTGCGTGGCGAAGAAGTGCAGGAGCTGGAACTCCTTGTACGTGAGGTCGAGCGGCTTGCCGTGCACCTTGGCCGAGTACGACGACTCGTCGATCGTGACGCCCGAAGTCTGGATGCGAGTCGAGACGGGGTCCTTCGTCATGCGGCCGATCGCGAGGCGGATGCGGGCGTCGACCTCGGCGGGGCCCGCGCCCACGAGGATGACGTCGTCGATGCCCCAGTCGGTCGAGACGGCGGTGAGGCCTCCCTCGGTGACGATGAGGACGAGCGGCGCATCGAGACCCGTCGTGTTGAGGATCTTGCAGAGCGACTTGGCGCCGACGAGGTCGACGCGCGCGTCGACGAAGATGACGTCCGCGCTCGGGGCGTTGACCAGCTGGGCCGGCTCGGCGGGGATCTGGCGCACGCGGTGACTCAGCAGTTCGAGCGCGGGCAGGACCGCCCCGCCACCCGGCGTGGAGGAGGGTGCGGAGCTCAAGACGAGGAGCTGAGCCAAAGGGGTCCTTCCCGGTCCGGATGCCGGAACCGTGCCTTCATCCTAGAACCTCCGCGGCGGTGCCTCGCCCCGCACGGGCGACCGACGGGTGCAGCAGGGGCGCGAGAGGCCGTCGTGGGACACAATGGAGGGGTGACCGAGCCCGAGATCGTCCCCCGCCGCTCGATGACGGGCGTCATCGTCGTCTGGGGGATCGCCGCCGTGGTCGCGGTGCTCGTCGGCATCCTCGCCCCCGAGGACTGGCGCGCCGCGTGGATGGGTGTGGGAATGGGGCTCGTCGTCCCCGTCGCCTTCGCCGTGCAGCTGTGGTCGGGGCGCTCGCAGGGGTTCATCCAGCGGGTCGCGCTCAGCACGCTCGGCGGGCTCATGGTGATGGGCTTCATCGGCGTCGGATTGGGGCTCGCGACCCTGTTCTCGGCGTAGAGTAGGGTCCATGGACCTCGTCGCACTCGAACTGTTCTTCGTCGGACTGCTCGGACTCGCGTCGGTCGCGATCGTGTTCGTCTCGGCCGTCGTGCTCAAGAACCTGTACCGCGGCCAGCGCTGATCCCGTGTTCGACCTGCCCACGGATCTCCCCGCGGACATCGTTCCGCTGTCGTGGCTGCTGGGCGTCTGGGAAGGCACCGGCGTCATCGACTACGAGGGCGCCGGGCGACGCTACTCCGGAGAGTTCGCCCACCGGGTGAGCTTCAGCCACGACGGCGGCGACTACGTCAACTACGCCGCGAGCGCCTGGTACCTCACCGAGGACGGCGGCCGGGTGCCGCTCGTCGCGGAACAGGGGTACTGGCGCGTGGCGCGTCCGGCCGTCGACGAGGACGCCGGACCAGCGCTCCTTCCGCCGCTCGCCACGCGTGAGGCGCCCCGCACGGCCGACGACGTCGAGGCGCTGCGCAACGACGCGGGCGGCTTCGACCTCGAGGTCGCCATCATCCACTCCGACGGGGTGAGCGAGCTCTACGTCGGCCAGGTGCAGGGTCCCCGCATCGACCTCGCGACGGATGCCGTCGTGCGCCCCGCCAGCGCCAAGGCCTACTCCGCCGCGACGCGCATGTACGGGTACGTCGACGGACACCTCCTCTGGGCGTGGGACATCGCGGCGCTCGGCGAGAGCCTCTCGTCGCACGCGTCGGCGCGGCTCGCGCGGGCGGACTGATGGCCTCGCCGTTTGCGGCCGTCCCCGCCGCGGTGCTCGACGGCGATGTGCTGCTCCACGTCGGCAACCCGCTGCGCGAGCAGCGCGCGCTCGAGAGCGGCGAGGCGGTCGTGCCGCGCGCCGATCGAGCCGTGCTAACGGTCACGGGCGAGGACCGCCTGACGTGGCTCGACTCGCTGACGTCGCAGGCGCTCGCCGCCCTCCCCGCCGGGGTCAGCTCCGAGCTCCTCGTCCTCGATCCGCAGGGCCACGTCGAGCACGCCGCGGCGGTCATCGACGACGGCATCCGCACCTGGCTCATCGCCGACCGGTCGGATGCCGAGGGCCTCCTCGCGTGGCTCACGCGCATGCGCTTCCGCCTCCGCGTCGACCCGCAGGACGTGTCCGCCGACCACATCGTGATCGGCGGGACGGCGGCGGCGACCGCGGGGCTGGCGGCCGAGGTCGTCTGGCGGGACCCGTGGCCCGAGGTGGCCGTCGGCGGCTGGGGCTACGCGGCGGTCGAACCGCACCCCGCGGCATCCCGCGACTGGTCCGAGGCGATCGTCACCGCCGCCGCCGCGGAGCGGCTCGCCGCCGAAGCCGTGCGCGGCGAGCGGACGGTCGCCGGCACGCTGGCCGCCGAGGCGCTCCGGGTCGCCGCGTGGCGCCCGCGCGCCGGAGCCGAGGCCGACGGCCGCACGCTGCCGCACGAGGTCGACTGGCTGCGGACGGCCGTGCACCTCTCGAAGGGCTGCTACCGCGGGCAGGAGACGGTCGCCAAGGTCCACAACCTCGGCCACCCGCCTCGTCGCCTCGTCTCGCTCCAGCTCGACGGCAGCGACGCCGTGCTCCCCGAGCCGGGGGCGGAGGTCCGCGCCGGAGGAGAAGCGGTGGGCGTCGTCACCTCGGTCGCGCGCCACTATGAAGAGGGGCCGATCGCGCTCGCCCTCGTCAAGCGCACCACCCCGGTCGACGCCGACCTCACCGTGGCCGTCGACGACGGCGAGATCACCGCCGCGCAGGAGCAGATCGTGCCGCCCGACGCCGGCCGCACGGCATCCGTCCCGCGGCTGCCGCGACTGTCGCGCCGCCGGTAGCGGCGATGAGCGATCCGCTGACCGCCCCGGTCCCGACGGGAGGACGGGCGCGCGCGGACCTGCGCGCCGGCGTCCTGCGGCTGCGCGACTCGGCGACCGCCATCGTCCAGATCGTGGTCGCCGCCACCGCGGCGTATGCGTTCGCTCACTTCGTGCTCGGTCACCCGGCACCGCTGCTGGCGGCCACCGTGACGATCTCGAGTCTCGGGCTCGTCCGCGACGCCCGGCCGCGCCGGGTGCTCGAGACCGTCGTCGGGATGGTCGTCGGCATCCTGATCGCCGAGCTGATCCTGCTCGTGGCGGGCATCGGCTGGTGGCAGCTCGCGCTGACGCTCGCCGCGAGTCTCGCGGTGGCGCGCTTCCTGTCCGCTCAGCCGGGGTTCGCCATCGCGGCGGCCATCCAGTCCGCGATCGTCATGGTGATCCCGGCGAGCGTCCCGTTCCTGCGCCTGGTCGACGGCGTCGTCGGCGGCGTCGCCGCGCTGCTCGTGACGGCTCTCGTGCCCCGCAGCCCCGTGCGCGCCGTCACTCGCGACGGGCACGCGCTCCTCGCCGGTTTCGACGCCGCCGTGCTCACGCTCGTCCAAGCGCTCCGCCGGGGCGACCGGCTGCGCGCCGAACGCGGCCTGCAGAAGGCCCGCGCGCTGCAGCCTCTCGTCGAGCGGTGGCAGGCGTCGCTCGAGTCGGGGACGGCGATCGCGCGGATCTCACCGTTCCTGCGCCGCCAGCGGTTCGAGCTCGCGCGGCAGGAGCGCGTCCGCTCCCAGCTCGACCTCGCCGTCCGGAACCTCCGGGTGATCGGGCGTCGGGTCGTCTACGTCTGCGACGACAGCCGCGCGCGACCGGTCGCCGCGGATCTCCTCGCCGAGCTCGCGGCCGGTGCGCGGCTCGTCGACGAGTCGCTCGACGACATCTCGTTCGAGCCGCCCGCGCGCGAGGCGATCCGCGCGGTGGCCGCGCGTCTCGATCCCGCCACGGTCGCCGCGGGGCGCCAGCACCTCGACCAGAACCTCGTCGGCGCGCTCCGGCCGCTGGCGGTCGACCTCATGACCGCCGCGGGGATGCTGGCGGCCGACGCCCGGGCTGCGCTGCCGCGCGTCTAGCGCTCGGGCGCCGCTGACTTCACGCCGAGGGGGGCCACCGTCTCCCAGGGCACCGTGACCTCGCCGAGCCGCCAGCGATCGCGCCCGCCCGCGCCGGTCGCCCCGCCGACCGGCCAGTGCGCGGCCGAGAGCGCCGACAGCGTCGCCCGCCATCGCTGGGACGGTCCGAAGGCGGATGCGGCCACGGCGCGCGTCCACTCGGTATCGAGCGCCGACAGGAACGCGTGCACCCGCTCGCCCGGGACGTTCCGGTGGATCAGTGCCTTGGGCAGGCGCTCCGCGGCGATCGCGGGCGACTCGAGGTCACGCAGGCGGAGCGAGATGGTGAGCGTGCGGGGCACGGCATCCGCCCCGAGCTCCACCCACGTGCAGATGCGGCCGAGCTCGTCGCAGGTGCCCTCGACGAGGATGCCGTCCGGCTGCAGCCGCGCGCACATCCGCGACCAGGCGTCGGCGACCTCGGCTTCGTCGTACTGGCGAAGCACGTTGAACGCGCGGATCACGGCGGGGGAGCGGCCGCCGGCCACCGGCACCTCGAAGCCGCCGCGGCCGAACGACACGTGCGCGTCCGGCGCGAAGACGCCCCGGCCGTTGCGAATCTCGGCCAGCTGAGCGCGCGCCCGGGCGACGCGCGCGGGGTCGATCTCGAGGCCGAGCACCTCGACGTCGGGACGAGCCGGGCGCAGCCGCGCCTCGAGCTCGAAGGCGGTGACGCCGCTCGCGCCGTATCCGAGGTCGACGACCAGCGGGTCGGGCGTGCGCCGGAGCGCCGGATGCCGCGCGATCCACCGATCCACGCGCCTCAGCCGGTTCGTGTTCGTCGTGCCGCGCGTGATCTGACCGACCACTCTGCCGGGCACTTTCTCCGGCGTCATCCCCCCATGATGGCAGTGCCCCGGCCGATAGACTGGCGCCATGACCGCGCCGTACACGCTGATCCTCCTCCGCCACGGGCAGAGCGAGTGGAACAAGACGAACCAGTTCACCGGGTGGGTGGACGTCCGCCTCACCGACCAGGGCAAGGCCGAGGCCCAGCGCGGCGGTGAGCTCCTCCAGGAGGCGGGTCTCCTGCCCGACGTGCTCCACACGTCGCTGCTGTCGCGGGCGATCCAGACCGCGAACATCGCGCTCGACGCCGCCGACCGCCTGTGGATCCCGGTGAAGCGCACGTGGCGCCTCAACGAGCGCCACTACGGCGCCCTCCAGGGCAAGGACAAGGCCGAGACCCTCGAGGAGTTCGGCAACGAGCAGTTCATGCTGTGGCGCCGCTCCTTCGACGTGCCGCCGCCGGACCTCGACGACGACAGCCCGTACAGCCAGGTCGCCGACCCGCGCTACGCCGGGATCGACGGCGATGTGCCGCGCACCGAGTCGCTGAAGATCGTCATCGACCGCCTGCTGCCCTACTGGGACAGCGACATCGTCCCCGACCTGCAGGCAGGCAAGACGGTGCTGGTGACCGCCCACGGCAACTCGCTGCGCGGTCTCGTGAAGCACCTCGACGGCATCAGCGACGCCGACATCGCCGAGCTCAACATCCCCACCGGCATCCCGCTCGTCTACAAGCTCGGCGAGGACCTGCGTCCGCTCGGCCCGGGCGAGTACCTCGACCCCGAGGCCGCCGCGGCCGGTGCCGCCGCCGTCGCCGCGCAGGGCAAGAAGTAGCAGGCGTTTCGTCTCGTCGCTGCGCTCCTCGCTCAACGACCGGAGGGTAGCGGCGTTTCGTCTCGTCGCTGCGCTCCTCGCTCAACGACCGGAGGGTATGCCGTTTCGTCTCGTCGCTGCGCTCCTCGCTCAACGACCGGAAGGTATGGCGTTTCGTCTCGTCGGTGCGCTCCTCGCTCAACGACCGGAGGGTAGCGGCGTTTCGTCTCGTCGCTGCGCTCCTCGCTCAACGACCGGAGGGTATGGCGTTTCGTCTCGTCGCTGCGCTCCTCGCTCAACGACCGGAGGGTATGGCGTTTCGTCTCGTCGCTGCGCTCCTCGCTCAACGACCGGGCGGGTAGCAGGCGTTTCGTCTCGTCGCTGCGCTCCTCGCTCAACGACCGGAGGGGTTACGCCCGATCGTTGAGCGAGCGCAGCGAGACGAAACGCGGCCCTACTCGCCGGCGACGACGATCGAGATCGCGTTGGTGTCAGGCGTCCAGTCGCCGGTCGCGAGGTACGCGACCTTCTTGGCGACCGAGACCGCGTGGTCGGCGAAGCGCTCGTGGTAGCGGCTGGCGAGGGTCGCGTCGACCGTCGCGGCCGCCTCGCCCTTCCAGGTCTCGCCGAGGACCTTCTCGAAGATTGCGAGGTGGAGGTCGTCGAGTTCCTCCTCGAGCGAGCGGAGCTTCTCGACGAGTGCGAGGTCCTCGGTGCGGAGCACCTCGGTGAGGGTGCGCGCCACCTCGACGTCGAGCTCGCCCATCTTCGTGAACGTGCTCTTCAGACCCTTGGGGATGGCGCGCTCGGGGAAGCGCATGCGCGTCAGCTGCGCGATGTGCTCGGCGATGTCGCCCATCCGCTCGAGCGAGGCGCTCACCCGCAGGGCGGCGACGACGATCCGGAGGTCTCGCGCCACGGGCTGCTGGCGGGCGAGGATCTCGATCGCGAGCTCGTCGAGCTCGATCGCCTTGTCGTCGATCACCTGGTCGTTCTCGATGACCTCTTCGGCCAGGGCGACATCGCTCGTGCCGAACGCGCGCGTGGCCTTGTCGACCGCGACCGTGACGAGTTCGGAGATCTCGACGAGACGTGCCTGGACGTCTTCGAGCGACTGGTGGAACACTTCGCGCATCAGCGGAAACCTCTCTCTTCGCGGGCGCGGCAGGATGCCGAACCGGCGACGCGGCGATCATCCCCTCCGAAGGTTAACGAACGGTGCCGCATCGGTGAACACTGCGCGAGGTCGCCCCGTCCCTACGGGAAGAAGGCGTTTCGCGCTGTTCCGACGACTCTACGCTGGGGTCATGGACTCGACGCAGCTGGCGCTGATCGCGCTCGGCGTGGGCACCCTCATCGGGTGCGCACTGGCGGCGCTGCTGCTCGTGGCCCTCCGCGCGCGCGACGCGGCCCGCCTGCAGGCGTCCACCGATCTGCCCGACGGCACCCGCGCGGTCCTGCAGGGCATGGACGAGGTCGCCGTCGTCGTGGACGCCTCGCTGCGCATCGTCGCCGCCTCCGCGCCGGCGGAGCTGTTCGGCATGGTCGAGGGCGAGCTGCTGGCCGCCGATGAGCTGCGCGACCTCATCCGCGCCGCCCGCAAGACCGCCCGCCCCGAGGCGGAGACCCTGCGTCTGCGCCGCGGCGTGGAACTGCGCTCCGTGACGGCCCGCGCGAGCGGCATCACCGCGCGGCTGACGCTCCTCGTCATCCGCGACATCACCGAGCGCGAGCGCGTCGAGGAGATGCGTCGCGACTTCGTGGCGAACACCAGTCACGAGCTCAAGACGCCGGTCGGCGCCGTCACCCTCCTCGCGGAGGCGATCGAGTCGGCCGCCGATGACCCCGACCAGGTGCGCCATTTCGCGGGACGCCTGGGCGCCGAGGCATCCCGGCTCGGGCAGCTGACGTCCCGCATCATGAACCTCTCGCGCCTGCAGGCCGCGGACGATCTCACCGAGCTCCGGGACGTGTCGATCGACGAGGTGCTCACCGCGGCGATCGAGTCGCAGACCGTCGCCGCGGATGCCGCGCAGATCACGATCGTGCGCGGCGGCGACCGCGGCGCCTATGTGCGCGGGGACGTGCAGGTGCTCACCGAGGCGATCGCCAATCTCGTGGCGAACGCCGTCGCCTACTCGCCCCCGGGATCTCCCGTGGGCGTCGGGGTGAAGGTCGTCGACGGCGCGGTCGAGATCGCCGTCACCGACCGCGGCATCGGCATCCCCGAGGGGGAGCAGGCCCGCGTGTTCGAGCGCTTCTACCGCGCCGACCAGGCACGCTCGCGCCGCACGGGCGGCACCGGGCTCGGGCTGTCGATCGTGAAGCACGCGATCCAGCGCCACGCCGGCGAGGTCGAGCTGTGGTCCCGCCCGGGGCGGGGGTCGACCTTCACCGTGCGGCTGGCCTCCGTCACGCCTCCGCCGGACACCGACCGCAAGAAGGGGCGCAAGAAGAAGCGTCCGACGAAGAAGAAGTCCACCCGCGACACCGCGCGGGTGAAGGGAGAGAAGAAATGACCCGCGTCCTGATCGTGGAGGACGAGCCCGACCTCGCCGACCCGCTCGCCTACCTGCTGCGCCGCGAGGGGTTCGAGGTGGAGATCGCCGAGGACGGCCCGACCGCCCTCGAGGCGTTCACCGCGCGCGGCGCCGACATCGTGCTGCTCGACCTCATGCTCCCGGGGATGCCGGGCACCGAGGTGTGCCGCGTCATCCGCACCACCTCGAAGGTGCCGATCATCATGCTGACGGCCAAGGACTCCGAGGTCGACATCGTCGTGGGCCTCGAGCTCGGCGCCGACGACTACGTCACGAAGCCGTACTCGTCGCGCGAGCTCCTCGCCCGCATGCGCGCGGTGCTGCGTCGCGCCGAGGACCCCGAGCTCGACATGGACGAGCGGATCGTGGAGGGCGGGCGCGTGCGCATCGACATCGACCGCCACACCGTCGCCGTCGACGGCACCGAGATCCCGATGCCGCTCAAGGAGTTCGAGCTCCTCGAGGTGCTGATGCGCAACTCCGGCCGTGTGCTCACGCGCGGGCAGCTGATCGACCGGGTGTGGGGGAGCGACTACTTCGGCGACACGAAGACGCTCGACGTGCACATCAAGCGGATCCGCTCCCGCATCGAGCAGAACCCGAGCGACCCGACGATGCTGCTGACCGTCCGCGGCCTCGGGTACCGCTTCGAGGGCTGAGAGCCCGGCGAGGAGCCCCCAGGCGCGGTCGGCCGGCGCGCGAGCTCAGCTGTCGGCGGGCGCGGCCGTCGGGACGAACTCCGCGTACTGCGGCAGCGTGCCGTCGAGGACGGGGACCGCCACCTCGACGCCCGCGCCGTCGCCCGACTGGAACGCGATCTCGACGTTGTGTCCGGGCGTCGCGCCCAGGGCGTCGATGAAGAGCGGGTCGGCGTCGACGCCGAGGCTCACGACGCTGCGCGCGGGCACCTGCACGGTGGCCACCCGCCCGCCGACGCCCACGTTGAGGGTGGCCGCGGCATCCGTGTCGTTGATGATCGCGCCGATGAGGTTGCCGAGCGTGCCGTCCTCATTGGCGATGACCATCGCGTTGCGCACGTGCAGCGGCCCGGACGCCGGGACGTTCACGCCGTCGGATGCCGAGTACTCGATCGTGGTGGCCTGCGGCGACACCATGGAGCAGCCCGTCGCGCCGAGCAGGATGGCGGCTCCGAGGGCAAGGGGCGCGAGACGGCGCGAGATCACGGATCCTCCAGGGTGCGATGCAACAGGCGTACGGCTCCATCCTAGAGCGGCTTTCGTGCGGACTGAAGCCGCTCGCAGAGGTCAGGCGGCGAACCTTACCCTATCTGCGCTGTGGTATCCTTGAGGTTGCCGAAAGGACATAACTGCATGCTTTTTGAGGTTGGCGAGACGGTCGTCTATCCGCACCACGGCGCCGCGACGATCATCGAGGTCAAAGACCGGATCATCAAGGGCGAGACCAAGAAATACCTGAAGCTCAACGTCACGCAGGGAGACCTCATCATCGAGGTCCCGGCGGAGAACGTCGATCTGGTCGGTGTTCGCGATGTGATCGGCAAGGACGGTCTGGAGCGCGTCTTCGACGTGCTGCGCGCGCCGTTCACCGAGGAGCCCACGAACTGGTCGCGCCGGTACAAGGCGAACCTCGAGAAGCTCGCATCGGGCGACGTGATCAAGGTGAGCGAGGTCGTCCGCGACCTGTGGCGCCGCGATCAGGACCGCGGCCTGTCGGCCGGTGAGAAGCGCATGCTCGCGAAGGCGCGTCAGATCCTCGTCTCCGAGATCGCTCTCGCGCTGAAGACCGAGGAAGAGAAGGCGTCGGCCGTCCTCGACGACGTCCTCGCCAGCTGACACCCGGAAATCCCCGCATCCGCGCCCTCGGCGCTGGATGATGGTGCGATGAGCACCCCCGCTTCGCAGACGGTGCGGCCCGACCTGTCCGGTCGTGACCTCACCCTCGACCTCGCACGGGTGACGTGCGTCGTCTTCGTGATCGTCGTCCACCTGCTCCAGGTGGGCATCGGCCCGGGAACGGGCGGCGAGCTCGTCGCGTCGCGTCCCGCCGAGCAGGAGCCGTGGTTCAACGCCGCGACCTGGGTCGGGCAGATCATGCCGCTCTTCTTCGTGGTCGGCGGCTTCGCCTCGGCCGCGGGCTGGGCTTCGTGGACCCGCAAGGGCGGTGACGCGACCGGATTCATCCGCACGCGGACGCTCCGCCTCGCCCAGCCGGCGCTGCCGCTGTTCGCCTTCTTCGCCGTCGTGCTCGTGGCGACGACGGCGGCAGGGATCGCGCCCGATCTCGTTGCCTCGGCGGCCGTGGGCGCGGGATCACCGCTCTGGTTCCTCGCGGCGTACCTCATCTGCCAAGCCCTCGTGCCGCTGATGGTGCGCCTCCACGCGCACGCGCCGCGCGCGACGATCGCGGCGCTCGCCGTCGGCGTCGTCGCGGTCGACGCCCTCCGCTTCGCGACGGGGATCACCGAGATCGGGCTCCTGAACCTGCTGCTCGTGTGGCCGCTCGTGCAGCAGTTCGGGTTCTGGTACCGCGACGGCTGGTTCGACCGCCGCCGTGTGCCGACGCTCCTCGTCCTCGCCGCCGCCTGCTACGTGGCGCTCTGGCCGCTCGTGACCTGGGGGCCGTACTCGCCCTCGATGCTCGGCAACCTCAATCCGCCGACCGTGCCGCTGGTCCTCCTCGGCCTCGCCCAGGCGTGCCTGCTGCGCATCGCCCGTCCGGCCCTCGCCCGCCTCATGCAGGTCCGTGCGGTGCAGGGCTTCATCCTCCTGATGGGAACCCGCCTGATGACGGTGTACCTGTGGCACCTCCCCGTCATCCTCATCGTGACCGGACTGACCCTTCTCATCCCCGGTGCGGCGCCGACGCCCTCGTCGCCCGCCTGGTGGTGGTCGAGGCCCGTGATGTTCGTGGTGGTCCTCGCCGCCGTGCTGGGGCTCTCGCTCCTCATCGCCCGATGGGAGGCGCTCGGCACCCTCGGCCCGTCGCCGAGCGCGCCGGTGGTCGCCCTCGCGTGGCTCTGCGCCGTCGTGCCGCCGTTCGCCGTCATGCAGCTCTTCCTCGACCTGTGGCTCGCGGTGGGAGGCACCGTGCTCCTCACCGTCGCGATCGTGCTGCTGCGGCATCCGCTCTTCGCCCCGCGTCAACGGGAGGGCTCGGTAGTCTCGAACGCATGACCGCGCCCTCTTCGCCGATCGCCCGTCCGCGCACCGCGATCGTCGTCGTGGCCGCCGGGTCGGGGACCCGCCTCGGCGCCGACGCTCCCAAGGCCTTCGTCGGCATCGACGAGCACAGCGTCCTCCGGCACGCGCTCCGCGGCGTGTTCGCGGCGCCGGTCGCCCAGGTCGTCGTCGTCGTGCCGGCCGAGCGCACCGGCGACGCGCTCACCGAGGTGGTCGAGGCATCCGGGGATCGCCGCGACCTCGTCTCGGTCGTCGCCGGCGGGTCCACGCGCCAGCAGTCCGTCGCCGCCGGCCTCGCCGCGGTATGGTCCGATGTCGAGTACGTCCTCGTCCACGACGCCGCGCGCGCTCTCACCCCGCCTGCGGTGTTCGAGCGGGTGATCGCGGCGCTCGAGCGCGGACAGGATGCCGTCCTGCCCGTCCTCCCCGTCGTCGACACCGTCAAGCGGGTCGACGGCGACGCGGTCGTCGAGGCGGTCGACCGCTCCGTGCTCGCCGCGGCGCAGACGCCGCAGGGCTTCCGCCGCGACGTCCTGCTGGCCGCGCTCGCCGAGGCCGACCGTGAGCACACCGACGACGCCGCCCTCGTCCAGGCCGCCGGCCACGCCGTCTCGACGGTCGCCGGCGACGAGCGCGCCTTCAAGATCACGACGGCTGCCGACCTCGAGCGCGCCCGCGCCGTGGCCTCGCCGATCGCGCCCGCCACGGCATCCCTGCACCCCGGTGCCACCCTGCCTCGTGTGGGCATCGGCACCGATGTGCACGCGTTCGGGGGAGAGGGCGACCTCTGGCTCGCCGGACTCGCCTGGCCCGGCGAGACGGCGCTACACGGACACTCCGACGGCGACGCCGTCGCCCACGCCATCGTCGACGCGCTCCTCGCCGCCGCCGGCCTCGGCGACATCGGCCTCCACTTCGGGACCGATCAGCCCGAGTACGCCGGCGCGCACGCGCCCGCCTTCCTCCGCCGCACGCGCGCGCTCCTGGCCGAGGCCGGCTACGCGATCGGGAACGTCTCGGTGCAGGTGCAGGCGCGCCGCCCCCGGTTCGCGGACCGTCGCCTCGAGGCGGAGCGCGTACTGTCGGAGGCCCTCGGCGCCCCCGTGTCGGTCTCGGCGACGACGACCGACGGCCTCGGCTTCACCGGCACCGGCGACGGCGTCGCGGCCTTCGCCGTCGCGCTCGTGCTCCCGTCCGACCCGGATCGCGTCGCCCTCAGAGCTCGCGCGTGAGGAAGACCGACAGCGGGTCGGGGCGGTAGTCGCCGAACGGACCGCACGGGACGAAGCCCTCGCTCGCGTACAGCCGCTGGGCGGGGACGAAACCGGCGTCGGCGCCGGTCTCGAGCCAGAGCGAGCGGATGCCGCGGGCTCGCGCCTGCGCGACGATGTGCTGCAGGAGCGCCCGTCCCGCCCCGGTGCCGCGGAACCGGTCGTCCACCCGCATCGACTTGAGCTCGCCGCGCGTCTCGTCGAGCTGCTTCAACGCCCCGATCCCCACGAGGTCGTCGCCCCGCCAGGCCGACCACACGGTGACCGCCGGGTCGGCCAGGGCGCCGGCGTCGAGCGCATGCACGCTCTCGGCGGGGGTGAGGGCGTGCATGCCGGCGAGGTGCGCGGCGATCAGCCGGAGGGTCTCCACGCGGGAGAGGTCGTCGACGATGATGCGGAGCGTCACGGCGGCCAGGATGCCAGAGCGAGATTACGCAGGCGTTTCGGTGTCAGCCCTCTACGGCGTACGGCGCCGGGTCGCGCGGCCGCCGAGACCCCCAGGCGAGGAGCACGAGACCGGCCGCGAGGGTGCCGAGGCCCGCGACGGCGAGTCCGCTCAGCCGCTCGCCGAGCACCGCGATGCCGAGGATGCTCGCCGTCAGCGGCTCGGCGAGGGTGAGCGTGGCGGCGGTCGCGGCCGTCAGCCGCTCGAGTCCCCAGGTGAAGAGGGTGTAGGCGACGGCGATCGTCGCGACGCCGAGCCACAGCGTCATCGCGAGGCCGCCGGGCTCGCCCAGCCACGCGAGGTCGACGAAGGGGAGCGCCAGCACGGCGACGCCCGCCGACCATGCGCCCATCGCGCCGGCGACCGTGAACGGATCCCAGCCGGCATCCATCAGCCGCCGCTGCGCGTTCGCGAACACGGCGAAGGACGCGCCGGCTCCCACCGAGCCGACGAGGCCCAGCGGGTCGGTGCCGCCCGACCCGCCCGCCGCGCCTCCGATGCCGAGCACGACGACCCCGGCCGTGGCGAGGACAGTGGCGATCATCCACGTCGGCGAGGGCAGGCGCCGCGTGAGCAGCCACTCCAGCAGCCCCGCGATCACCGGCGCCGAGCCGAGGGCGATGACGGTGCCGACGGCCACGCCGCCGCGCGCGGTGCCGAGGAAGAACAGCGGCTGGTAGGCGGCGAGGCAGACCCCCGTGATCGCCATGAGGAGCATCGCGCGACGCCTCGGCAGGGGATTCGGATGCCGGCGGACCCGGCCCCGGGCGAGGGTGAAGCCGATCGCGGCGAGCACCGTGCCGCCGACGACGAGACGCATGACCCCGATCGACAGGGGTGTCGTGCCGTCCGGACCGAGAGCCTGTGACGTGCCCGTCGTGCCGAACAGGACGGCGGCGGCGAGGACGGCGAGAACGGCGAGCACCCTACAGTTCTACAGGGCACGCGCCGGTAGGCTGGTGCGGTGACGGTCCGGCTCTACGACTCCCAGGCTCAGGCGCTGCGCGACTTCGCGCCGCTCGATCCGACGAACGTGACGCTGTACGTCTGCGGCCCGACGGTGCAGTCCGGCCCGCACATCGGTCACGTCCGCGCCGCGCTGAGCTTCGACATCCTGCGCCGCTGGCTGACGCACCGCTTCGGACGCGTGACCTTCGTCCGGAACGTCACCGACATCGACGACAAGGTGCTCGTGAACGCCTCGGCGACCGAGCCCTGGTGGGCCCTGGCCTACCGCATGGAGCAGGAGTTCTCGCGCGCGTATGCCGCGGTCGGCATCCTGCCGCCGACGTACGAGCCGCGCGCGACGGCATCCATCCCGCAGATGATCGAGCTCATCGAGCGGCTGATCGCGGCCGGTCACGCGTACCCCTCGACGAGCTCGGGGACCGGCGCGACGAGCTCGGGGACCGGCGCGACGAGCTCGGGGACCGGCGCGACGAGCTCGGGGACCGGGGACGTGTACTTCGACGTGCGATCGTGGCCCGCCTACGGCTCGCTCACACGGCAGTCGATCGACGCCATGGAGCCCGCCGCCGACGCCGACCCGCGCGGCAAGCGCGACCCCCGCGACTTCGCCCTCTGGAAGGGCGCCAAGGCCGACGAGCCCGCCTCGGCCGTGTGGGAGTCGCCCTGGGGACCCGGCCGTCCCGGGTGGCACATCGAGTGCTCCGCGATGAGCCGCCGCTACCTCGGACCCGAGTTCGACATCCACGGCGGCGGTCTCGACCTGCGCTTCCCGCACCACGAGAACGAGCTCGCACAGTCCACCGCCGCCGGCGACGCGTTCGCCCGCTACTGGGTGCACAACGGCCTCGTCACGGTCGGCGACCAGAAGATGTCGAAGTCGCTCGGCAACTTCCTCCTCGCCGACGACGTGCTGCGCGAGCACGACCCGCTCGTCGTCCGCTATGCGCTCGCCGCGGCCCACTACCGCTCGAGTCTCGACATCACCCCGTCATCCTTCGCCGAGGCCGACGCGGCCCTCGATCGCATCCGCACCTTCCAGCAGCGCGCCGCGCGCGTGCTGGGCACCCGCAGCTGGCTGACGGCGGCCGATCTTCCCGACGAGTTCGCCGCCGCGCTCGACGACGACCTGGGTGTGCCGCAGGCGCTCGCCGTCGTCCACGAGCGCGTGCGCGCGGGCAACACGGCGCTGGATGCCGGGGACCATGCGGCAGCGGCTGCCGCCGCCGTCCAGGTCGGGCGCATGACGGGCATCCTGGGGCTGAACCCCGAGGATCCGCAGTGGCGGACCGCGGCCGGCGGCGCCGAGGCCGGTGCGCTCGACGCGCTGGTCCAGACCATGATCACCCAGCGCGCGCAGGCGCGCGAGAGCAGAGACTGGGCGACAGCCGACCGGATCCGCGACGCGATCGCGGCGGCCGGCATCGCCCTCGAAGACGGTCCCGAGGGGACCCATTGGAGTCTGAACGATGGCTAAGCCGGGAAACCCGTCCGCGGGCAAGGGGAAAAAGGGACCCACGAAGGGGACCGGCGGCAAGAACCGCCGTTCGCTGGAGGGGCGCGGACCGACGCCGAAGGCCGAGGACCGCGCCTGGCACCCTGCAGGCAAGCGCAAGGCCGCGGCCGAGCGCTACGCCGCCGCGGGCGGCAAGGGCAAGCCCGGGCAGGCGCCGCGCGCCTCGAGCGGGCGCGGGAAGAAGGACGACGACACCGAGGTGGTCACCGGCCGCAACTCGGTGCTCGAGGCGCTCCGCGCGAAGATCCCCGCGACCGCGTTCTACATCGCCCAGCGCGTCGAGATGGACGACCGCGTGAAGGAGATGCTCGCCACCGCCACCCAGCGCGGCATCCCCGTGCTCGAGGTGACCCGCCCCGAGCTCGACCGGATGGCCGGCTTCGACGGCGTGCACCAGGGCGTCGCGCTCAAGGTGCCGCCGTACGAGTACGCGCACCCGCAGGACCTTCTCGAGCAGATCGTCGACCGCGGCCAGCTGCCGCTCCTCGTCGCCCTCGACGGGGTGACCGACCCCCGGAACCTCGGTGCGATCATCCGCTCGACCGCCGCCTTCGGCGGACAGGGCGTCATCGTGCCGCAGCGCCGGTCGGCGAGCGTGAACTCGGCCGCGTGGAAGACGAGCGCGGGCGCCGCAGCGCGGGTCCCCGTCGCGATCGCGCCGAACCTCACGACCACGCTCAAGGAGTTCAAGAAGCAGGGCGTGTTCGTCCTCGGGCTCGACGGCGGCGGCGACGTGTCGCTCCCGGCGCTCGAGCTCGCCGACCGTCCGGTCGTGATCGTGGTCGGCTCGGAGGGCAAGGGGCTCTCGCGCCTGGTCACCGAGACGTGCGACCAGATCGTCTCGATCCCGATCTCGCGGGCGACGGAGTCGCTGAACGCGGGCATCGCGGCATCCGTCGCGCTCTACCAGGTCGCGACGCTGCGCGCCGTCCAGGAGTAGCCCGCACCCTGCGCCGCAGCCTCGCAGGCGCCTCGCTGGCGCCGGCGCAGGTCAGAGCGCGACGATCGCGTCGATCTCGATCGCCGCGCCGCCGACGAGCGACTGCACGCCCAGGAGCGTGCTCGCGGGCAGGTCGTCGCCGCCCATGATCCGGTCGCGGACCGCGCGCCAGGCGACGAGCTTGTCCTGGTCGAGCCCGGCGATGTACACGCCGACGCGGACGATGCCCTCGGGTGCGGCACCGCCCGCGCCGATCGCGCGCCGCAGACCCGCGTACGCGAGCTCCACGGCGCGCTCGAAGGACGAGGGCGCGGAGCCGTCGTCCTCGAGCCCGACGACCCCCGACACGTAGAGCAGCTCGCCCGCTCGGACGCGCACGCTGTCGGAGATGCCGGGGTACACCGGCGCCGGATGCCGCGTGATCCGCGCGGGGTCCGGCGCCCCGGTCGACGCGGGTGCCGCGTCGCTCATTTCTTGTACTGGTAGGGGTTGGTGAGCACTTCGGTCTCGGGGATGTCGGGGTGCTGACCGGCGATCCAGTCGTCGCCGACCTCGCGCTCGAGGTAGGCGACGGTGTCGTCGAGCTGGGCGCGGACGCCCCGCAGGTCGCCCGCGATCACCTTGCCGTTCCACTTCACCGCCTCGCCGCCGACGAGCACCGTGTGCACGTCGCCGCGCTGCGCCTGGTAGACGACCTGCCCCCAGGGATTGATGAGCGGCGCCCACGTGGGGGAGTCCTCGTTCTTCAGCAGCACGACGTCGCCGAGCTTGCCGACCTCGAGCGAGCCGATGCGCGCGTCCTCGCCGATCGCCTGCGCCCCGCCCCGCGTGGCCATGTGCACGACGTCCTCGGCGCGGAGCTTCACGTGCGTCACGGTCTCGGCGGGCTCGCGACGGTGCGCGTGGAAGTGCTCGAGGGCGCGGTCGGCGTTGACGGTCGCCCGCATCGCGGAGAAGAGGTCGGCGCTGAACCACACGCTCGTGTCGACGGAGAGCGACGTCGGGATGCCGTGGCGTCGCAGCTGATGGATGGGCGGGTAGCCCTGACCGCAGGTGTCCTCCGACTCGGTCGCGAGCGAGACGTTGCCGCCGGTGGCGGCGATCATCTGGTACGACTCCTCGGACAGCGAGGCCGCGTGGACGTAGGTGAAGCCCTCCTCCATGACGCCGGCGGCGTACGCGTTGCGGATGCCCCAGTCGTTAGTCGCGCCCCAGACGCCCGCATGGGTCGTGACGCGCAGTCCGAGGTCCTTCGCGACCCGGTAGGCGGCGAGCTCGGGGAACTGCTCGTCCTGGTTGGGCACGTCGAAGGCGATCTGCGTGCCGAACATGCGGGAGTCGTCGCGCGACGCGATGAGGAGGCGCTGGATCGCCGGGTCGGCGGTCCACTCCCACGGCGACTGGTGGATGTTGCCGTAGGCGAAGACGAACCTGCCGGGCGAGGAGACGAGCGCGTCGAAGGCGGCCTCGCCGTGCTCGACCGTGCGGAGGCCATGCGACCAGTCGACGCTCGTCGTGACGCCGGACTCGATGGCATCCAGCGCCGAGATGAGGTTCCCCGCCGCGTAGTCCTGCGGACGGAACTTGGCGCCGTGCTGCAGGTAGTACCAGACGAAGTACTGCGTGAGCGTCCAGTCCGCGCCGTAGGCGCGCATCGCCGTCTGCCACATATGGCGGTGCGTGTCGACCATGCCGGGCATGACGATCCCGCCCCGCGCGTCGATGACGAGTGCGTCCTCCGGTGCCTCGACGTCGACACCCACCTCGGCGATCACTCCGTCGCGCACGAGGACGTCGCCGCGCGGCAGCACCGTGTGGGCGTCGTCCATGGTCAGCACGATGCCGTTCCGGAACAGCACGGGCTGTCCGGAACGCGGTGCGGCGGACGCCGTGGGTGCCGCGGCATCCGCGGAGGAAGGAACGTCTGACATCGCCATCTCCTTTGATCAGCAGTGTCCGTGATTCGGGTTGTTCAGCGCTTGTACAGTCGGGTCAAACGCCGAGTGGCCCCAGCATGACGCATCGGAACGGGAAAGAAAAGGCATTTGTGCGCGATCTCACAAGGGGCGCGACACGCCGCATCGCCCGCTTCTTGACAAGCGGATGCCGTTGTCGTTTACATAGGGTTTAGTGAGACTGAACACCCCATCGGTGGCGTCTCCCCGGCTCCGCGACGACGCGCCGCCGGGTCCGGTTCGTCGAGGAGGCAGCGCATGGCGAGATTCGTGGTCCGGCGCGCCGCGGACGCCGAATACGTCGACCCGGGGGCGCTCGCCCCCGGCGCGACCGGCGTCACGCGGTGGCGTGGCGTGGGTGAGGAGGACGGTGCCGCCCACACCGATTTCGGCATCACCCGACTGGCTCCCGGCGGCCGCACGGCGACTCACGTGCACTCGTTCGAGGAGAGCTTCCACGTCCTCGAGGGAGAGGTCGTCCTGGCGACCCCCGAGGCGACCGTCCACCTCGTCGCGGGGGATTACGGCGTGATCCCGATCGGCGTTCCTCACGCCTGGCGCGCCGCCGGCGACGCCGAGGCGGCGTGGGCGGATCTCTTCACCCCGCCCGCGCGCGAGCGCTACGGCTCGGACACCTACCGGGTGCCCGAGATCCCCGAGCAGGAGCCCGTCCGCGTCGACACCCGTGACCCGCGGGTGCGCTCGTTCGGGAACATCAGCGCCGCGCACATGAACGCCGGGCGGCAGTCGCAGGAGCTCCTCGCGGTCTCGGCGAGCATGCGGACCGCCCTCCTCGTGTACAGCGGCATCACGCTGAAGATGATGGTCGACTCCGATCTCGGCGCGACCCTCGGGACCCTCTTCATGGTCCGCTACGAGCCCGACGGCAAGGCCGGCCCGCACGACCACCCGCTGGAAGAGGCCTACCTCATCACCGAGGGCGAGGTCCGCGCGCACTTCGACGGTCAGGAGTTCCTGCTGACGGCCGGCGACATCGCCTGGGCGGGGGTGGGCTGCGTCCACTCCTTCGAGGCGACCGGCGCCGAGGTGCAGTGGCTCGAGACCCAGTCGCCGCAGATGCCACCCCGCCACGCGTACCGATTCGTCCGCGACTGGCAGTACCTGGAAGAACGTCTCGAGGAGGAGATGTGAGCGCACGGACCATACTCGTCGCCGGAGGATCATCCGGCATCGGACTCGAACTCGCGAAGGACCTGGTCGCCGGCGGCGACCGCGTCGTCCTGACGAGCCGCAGCCGCGAGAGCGCCGAGGAGGTGGCCGCGAGCATCGGCGAGGGAGCCACCGGCATCGCCCTCGACGTCTCCGAGCCCGAGGGCATCGCGGACCAGCTGGCAGAGGTCGGGAGGCTGGACGGCCTCGTCCTCGCGGCGATCGAGCGCGACGCGAACACGCTGCGCGAGTACGACATCGCCCGCGCACGCCGCCTGGTCACCCTCAAGCTCATCGGCTACACCGAGACGATCCACACGCTGCTGGACCGCCTCGAGCCCACCGTCGACACCGGCATCGTCCTGTTCGGCGGTCGCGCGAAGGACGCGCCGTATCCGGGCTCGACGACCGTCTCCACGATCAACGGCGGCATCGACGGGCTCATGAACACGCTCGCGCACGAGCTCGCGCCCATCCGCGTGAACGCGCTGCACCCCGGCATCATCGGCGACAGCCCGTTCTGGTCGGCCAAGCCCGAGGGCGTGCTGAGCGGCTACGAGGGGCGCACGCCCGGCGGCGCGCTCGCGACGATGGCCGACATCGTGGATGCGGTGAAGTTCCTGCTGTTCAACCGAGGCGTCTCCGCGCACAGCCTGAACGTCGACCGCGGCTGGCGCATCAGCTGATCCGCCGGCGCGCTGAGACAACGAGACAGGAGAGATCATGAGCATCGCCACACGCGGCACGATGGGCGTCGACTGGGAGGCGCGCGTCGACTTCGAGCGCCTGCGCGACGAGCGCCTGGCGCGCCTGCACGCCCAGCTCGAGCGCTCGTCGCTCGGAGCCGTCCTCGCGTTCGACTTCTCGAACATCCGCTACGCGTCGGCCACGCACATCGGCACGTGGGCGATGGACAAGCTCATCCGCTTCTGCCTCGTGACGCGCAAGACGGACCCGATCGTCTGGGACTTCGGCTCGGCCGCGAAGCACCACGCGCTGCTGAACCCGTGGCTCCACGAGACCCACATGGAAGCGGACGCCGATCCGCATGCCCCTCACCACGGGGCGACCCGGCCGCGGCTGGAGTCGGGTGCCCGCGCCGGCATCTCGACGCTGCGCGGGGCGTTCCCGCCGGACGCGGGCATCGCCGAGGAGGTCGCGCGGAAGATCAAGCGCGAGCTCGAGCGGTTCGGTCTCGCGAACGAGCCGCTCGGCGTCGACGTCGTCGAGCTTCCGATCCTCTTCGCGCTCCAGCGCGAGGGCATCGAGGTCGTCGACGGCCAGCAGGTCTTCATGGAGGCGCGGCGCATCAAGACCGCCGACGAGATCACGCTGCTGACGACGGCCGCCTCGATGGTGGATGCCGCGTACGACGAGCTCTACGAGTTCCTCCGCCCAGGGGTGCGCGAGAACCAGTGCGTCGGCCTCGTCGCGAAGTCGCTCTACGACCAGGGGTCGGAGTACGTGGAGGGCGTGAACGCGATCTCCGGAGAGCGGTGCGCGCCGCATCCGCACGTCTACTCGGATCGCGCCGTGCGTCCGGGGGACCCGGCGTTCTTCGACATCCTCCATTCGTACAACGGCTACCGGACCTGCTACTACCGCACGTTCGCGGTCGGGTCGGCCAGTCCTGCGCAGCGCGATGCGTACACGCGCTGCCGCGAGTACATGGACCGTGCCATCGCGGCGGTGAAGCCGGGCGCGACCACCGCCGACATCGTGGAGCTCTGGCCCACCGCGGAGGAGTTCGGGTTCCCCGATGAGGAGGCCGCGTTCGCCCTGCAGTACGGGCACGGCGTGGGCCTGTCGATCTGGGAGAAGCCGATCTTCTCGCGGCTGACCTCGCTCGATCACCCCGAGGTCCTGGAGGAGGGGATGGTGTTCGCCCTCGAGACCTACTGGCCCGCGGCCGACGGCTGGGGCGCGGCGCGCATCGAGGAGGAGGTCGTGGTCACCGCGGACGGCTGCGAGGTCATCACGAAGTTCCCCGCCGAGGAGCTCCTCGTCGCCGGCGGCGGACGCTACTTCACCGTCAACGGTCCGCTCTCGAAGATCCGCGACTCGCAGTCGCACCTCAACACCCCGGAGGGCCGCGGAGAGGCGGACTGACGGCAGGCGTCCCGGCCGGCATCCCTCCCGGATGCCGCGCCGGGCGCGCTCCCGCACGCCCTAGGGTGTGCACTGTTACTTGACCGTTGTGCAGTATCACTTGACAGGCGTGTTCACGCCTTGCTTCACTGGGTGGCACCCAGGCAGCTCCCCGACGATGTGGAAGGTCTGACAGATCGGTGTTCGAACCCGTATTCCTCGCCCAGCAGGTCCTCAACGGACTGAGCTTCGGCGCCCTGCTGTTCCTCTTGGCCAGCGGCCTCACGCTCGTCTTCGGACTGATGCGCATCGTGAACATGGCGCACGGCGCCTTCTACATGCTCGGCGGCTACATCGGCGTCGTGATCGCGACCCTCACGGGCAATCTGCTGATCGCCGTGATCGCCGCGGTGGTCGCCGTCGGGGTGACCGCCTTCCTCGTCGAGGTGGTGCTCCTGCGCTTCGTCCGCGGGCAGGAGATGCCCGAAGTGCTGCTGACGATCGGCGTCTCGTTCGTGATCGCCGACCTGTGCCTGGCCTTCTTCGGCGGTGACCCGCAGAACCTCCCGAACTCGGTGCGGATCCCGGGCGCCTTCGTCCTCGGCGACTTCGCCTACCCGTGGTACCGCATCTTCGTCATCGGGCTCGCGATCGCCATCGGCGTCGCGCTCGCCCTCGTGCAGACCCGCACCCGCGTCGGGGCCGTGGTCCGCGCCGGCGTGGACGACCGCGAGATCATCGGCGCGATGGGCGTCAACATCCGCTGGGTGTTCACCGGCATGTTCGTCGTCGGCGCCGCGCTCGCCGCGATCGGCGGCACGATCGGCGCCGGCATGCAGAGCATCCTGCCGGGCGTGCAGAACGAGGTCCTCCTCTATGCGCTGGTGGTCATCATCATCGGCGGCCTCGGCAGCGTCGCCGGTGCGGCCGTGGGCAGCGTGCTGATCGGCCTGATCGACGCGTTCGCGAAGGCATGGATCCCCGAGCTCGCCTACTTCACGATCTTCCTGCCGATGGCCCTCGTCCTCGTCTTCCGCCCGACGGGCCTGTTCGGAAAGGCTGCCTGATGAGCAACCGCATCGTCGAGACCCGCACCGTCCGCACCTTCGGCGCGCCGCGCCGCGACCGCGTGCAGCTCCTGAACCTCGGCCTCCTCGGGGCCGTGCTGGTGGTCGCGATCGCCCTGCCCTACCTCGGGGCGTCCGGCTTCATCGTCTCCCTCGTCTCCACCATCCTGATCGCGGCGACCCTGGCATCCAGCGTCAACTTCCTCGCCGGCAACGGCGGGATGGTCTCGCTCGGACACGCGGGCATCGCCGCCGCGTCGGCCTACGGCGCCGGCTGGGCGTCGCGCCAGGGCTTCGATCCGGGGATGCAGGTGCTCTTCGCCCTCGGGATGACCCTGCTCGCCTCCCTGATCTACGGACTCCTGTCGATGCGGACGAGCGGCATCTACTTCCTGATGGTCACCCTCGCCGTCGGCATGCTCATCTACGGGCTCGCCTTCCGGCTGTCGTCGGTCACCGGTGGCGAGAACGGCATCTCGGGCATCGCGCGGCCGGAGTGGATGGACTCCTACTGGATCTACTACTACGTCGTGCTCGCGGCCTTCGTCGCCGCCACCGCCCTCCTGTACGTCGTCGGCAACTCGCCCTTCGGCGCGAGCCTGCGCGGCATCCGCGACAGCGAGAGCCGGATGCGCAGCCTCGGGTACAGCGTGCGCTCGTACAAGCTGGGCGCCTTCATGATCTCGGGGTCGGTCGCCGGCCTCGCCGGGCTCCTCGCGGTGTGGCACACGCACTTCGTGAGCCCGTCCTCGGCCGGTGTCGACCGCTCGGTGCACCTCATCGTGATGGTGATCCTGGGTGGCGTCGGAACCCTCCTCGGCCCGCTCATCGGCGCCGCGATCGTCGTGCTGGTGGAGAACGTGCTCTCGAGCCACGTCGACCGCTGGCCGACCGTCCTCGGACTCATCTTCATCCTCGTGATCCTCTTCGCCCGTGCGGGCATCGCCGGGAGCACGCGCAAGCTCTTCCGTCGACTCCGCGCCCGCCGCGCGGCGCCGCCGCCCGGCTCTCCCGACCCCCGACACGGAACCAGAACCCACGCTTCACCCGAAGAACAGCACCAAGGAAAGGACCTGCAATGACGTCAATGAAGACACGCGGTCGCCGATCGGCTCTCGCCGCGGCCGGCCTCGCGGCAGTCACCGCCCTCGCCCTCACGGCCTGCGCGCCTCCGGGAGCGGCCGATCCCGCACCCACGTCCGGCTCGAGCGGCGAAGCCGGCGGCACCCTCAAGGTCGGGTACATCTCGCCCACGACCGGCAACTTCGCCGTCGCCGGACAGGAGATGGTCGACGGCTGGAACCTGTACTGGGAGCTCAACGGCGCCGAGGTGGACGGCGTCACGATCGAGACGATCGTCGAGGACGACGCGGGCAACCCCGAGACTTCGCTCACCAAGGCGAAGAAGCTCGTCGAGCAGGACGAGGTCGACGTGATCGTCGGCCCGCTCATCGCCAACACCGCGCTCGCGGTGGCCGAGTACGCGGCGAGCGTCGGCATCCCGAACCTCCACCCGGTCGCCGCCTCGGACGACCTCACGCAGCGCAACGCCAACGACCTGACCGTGCGGACGGGCTCGATGGGCGGCTCGCAGGCCAACTACCCCGGCGGCGAGTGGGCGGCCACGGAGGGCGGCTTCGACACGGCCGTCACCCTGTGCGCCGACTACGCGTTCGGCTGGGAGTCGTGCGCCGGCTTCGTCCAGGGCTTCACGCAGAACGGCGGCGAGGTGCTGGAGCAGATCTGGTTCCCGAACACCACCACCGACTTCTCGACGTACGTGTCGCAGATCCAGGCAGCCGGTGCCGACGTCGTGTACGTCGCGACCGCCGGCGGTGCTCCCGGCCCCAACTTCCTGAACGCGTACCAAGGCCTCGGCCTCGACTCGAGCAAGCTCCTCATGAACTGCTGCTCGCTCGACCAGGGCACGCTCCGCGCGATGGGCGACCAGGTCGTCGGCGTGAAGTCGATCAGCTACTGGTCCGAGGGTCGCGACAGCGACGCCGTGGCCGAGTTCATCGACGCCTACAAGGAGTTCGCCGACGGAAAGGTTCCCGGCGCCTACGTCGCCGGCGGCTACATGACCGCGTCGCTCGTGGCATCCGTGCTGGCGGAGAAGGGCCTCGTCACCGGCGAGGAGCTCGTCAGCGCCATCACCGAGTACACCTTCGAGGACAGCATCTTCGGCCGGGTGTCCTGGGACGAGTACAACAACATGGTCGGCCCGGTGTACGTGCGCGAGGTGACCGAAGGCGACGACGGCAACTTCTACAACACGCCGGTGGCCACGTTCGAGGACGTCGACCAGTGGCTGGGTCGCACGCCCGAGGAGGCGCTCGCGCAGCCGACGTACTCGCAGACCTTCCAGGGGCTCGAGTGACCGTATCGGCAACGGCGGCGGCCCCGGGTCCGAACGGATCCGGGGCCACCGCCCCCGCGCTCGCGGTCTCGGGCCTGGGCAAGCGCTACGGCGGCGTCCAGGCGGTCGACGACATCTCGCTGACCCTCGCGCAGGGCGAGCGGATGGGCGTCATCGGGCCCAACGGCGCGGGCAAGACGACACTGTTCAAGATGATCGCCGGCGACGTGATGCCGACGGCCGGTGGGATCGAGCTCTTCGGGCGCGACGTGACCCGGCTCGAGACGTCGCGCCGTGCACGGCTGGGGGTCGGCCGCACCTTCCAGGTGTCGAACCTCTTCCGCGACATGACCGTGCTCGACAACGTGCGGGTCGCCGCGCGCGGCGGCTCGTCCCAGGCGCGGGTCTTCTGGCGCACGCAGGGACTCCGGGACGACGTGACGACGCGAGCCTTGGAGATGCTCGACTCGGTCGACCTCGTGGACCGCCGCGACGACACCGTCGCCGATCTCTCCCACGGCGAGCAGCGCCAGCTCGAGATCGCCATGGCGCTCGTGACCGACCCCCGCATCCTCCTCCTCGACGAGCCGGCGGCGGGACTGTCGGCCGTCGAGCGGACGACGCTGCGCGACCTCATCGAGGCGCTGCCGCGGACGCTGCCGATCCTCCTGATCGAGCACGACATGTCGCTCGCGCTCGGTCTCACCGACCGCGTCATGTGCTTGGAGAACGGGCGACACGTGGTGACCGGGACCCCCGCGGAAGTGCGCGAGCACCCCACCGTGAAAGAGATCTACCTCGGAAGGCGGGACAAGAAGTGACCCTGCAGGTGACCGGTCTGCACGTCGGCTACGCGACGGCGCAGGTGCTCCACGGCGTCGACTTCGAGATCGGCGACGCGCAGAGCGTCGCGCTCCTCGGCCGCAACGGCATGGGCAAGACGACGCTCGTCCGAGCGATCTGCGGACTCCGCCCGCCGACGGTGACCGCCGGCTCAATCGTGTTCGACGGTGCGGAGCTGACCAAGCTCCCCGTGCACCGGATCGCGCGCGCCGGCATCGCGCTCGTGCCGCAGGGGCGCCGCGTCTTCGGCTCGCTCACCACGCTCGAGAACCTGACGGTCGTCCCGCGCGCCCGTCGCGCTCAGGCGGCCGATCCGTGGAGCGTCGAGCGGGTGTTCGACTTCTTCCCGCGCCTGGCCGAACGGTCGGGCTCGATGGCGCGGTCCCTCTCGGGCGGCGAGCAGCAGATGCTCGCGATCGGACGCGCCCTCATGACGAATCCCGCCCTGCTCATCATGGACGAGCCGAGCGAGGGCCTCGCCCCGAGCGTGCTCGACGTCATCCAGGACCGGCTCGAGGGGCTGCGCGCCTCCGGCCTCTCGATCCTCATCGCCGAGCAGAACGTCGACCTCGCCCTCGACATCGCCGAGCGGGTCATCGTCATCGACGACTCGGGCACCATCGCCTGGTCGGGCACGCCCGCCGAGCTCCGTGCCGACGACGTGCTCCTCGAGCGCCACCTGAGCATCTGACGGATCCCGCCATGCCCACCGCCGCGCGCGCCCTGCCCCTCGTCGACCTCGTCCTCCGGGGCGGCCGCATCACGACCTTCGCCGACGCCGATCAGGCTCCCGCCGAGGTCGAGTCGATCGCGATCGCCGGCGGACGCGTCGTGGCGGTCGGCACGGACCAGCAGCTCGCGCCGTACGCGGACCTCGCCGCCGAAGTGGTCGACCTCGGCGGTCGCCGCGTCCTCCCGGGGCTGAACGACGCGCACATCCACGCGGTCCGCGGCGGGAACTCCTGGACGCGCTCGCTGCACTGGGAGCCGGTCCGCTCGCTCGACGAGGCCCTCGCGACGATCGCGGCGGCGGCTGCCGAGCTGCCGCCGGGGGCATGGATCTCGGTGGTGGGCGGCTGGCATCGCTCGCAGTTCGCGGAGGGTCGCGTGCCGACGCGCGCCGACCTCGACGACGTCGCCCCCGACCACCCCGTCTACCTCCAGGAGCTGTACGACCTCGGCATCCTCAACACCGCCGGCCTGCGCGCCTGCGGGTTCGACGCCGACACCCCCGATCCGCCGCGAGGCAGCCTCGAGCGCGCGGAGAGCGGCGAACTCACCGGCAGGATCCGCGGCGTCGGAGCCTTCGCGACGCCGATCTCGCGTGCGCTCGCCACCGACGAGACACAGGCGCAGGACGGCATCCGTGCGCTCGCCGCCGAGTTCGCCCGGCACGGCCTGACGGGAGTCGTCGACGGCGGCGGGCTGCTCGTCACCCCGCGCGACTACGACCCGATCTCGGCCGTCCGGCGCGCCGGCGACCTCGGCATCCGCGCGCGGCTCTTCGTGTCCGCGTGGACACGGGGGGGAGAGGTCGCCGACATCGAGGCGCTGACGAGCCTCGTCCAGCCGGATTCCGGCGACGGCATGCTCCGCATCGTCGGGGTCGGCGAGATCCCGCACCTCGGATGCCACGACATGGAGGGGCTCGACCCGTTCGCCGTTCCGGACGCGGCCTTCGAGGAGCTCGTCGACATCGTCCGGCTGTGCGCACAGCGCGGGTGGCGCATGAGCGTCCACGCCGTGCTCGATGCGACCCTGGGACGCATCCTCGATGCGTGGGAGCGGGTCGAGGCCGAGACGGGGGCCGTCGCGGGACGCGGGTGGTCGATCGTCCACGCCGACGAGGCGAGCACCGAGAACCTCGCGCGGCTGGCGCGCCTCGGAGCGGGCATCCTCGTCCAGAACCGCCTCATCCTGAAGGGCGGCGACTACGAGGAGAGCTGGGGCGCCGCGGCCACCGCGCAGGCACCCCCGATCGGCACGATGCGCGAGCTCGGCATCGTCATCGGCGGCGGGACGGATGCCACCCGGGCCAACTGGTTCTCGCCGTGGGCCTCGATCTGGTGGCTCGTCACCGGCGACACCCTCGACGGCCGCGGCCGCCGGGATCCCGTCCACCGCCTCGACCGCCTCGCGGCGATCGCGACCTACACGCGGGATGCCGCGTGGTTCACCGGTGAGCAGGCCCACCGAGGCCGCCTCGCGCCGGGATACGACGCCGACCTGTGCGTGCCCTCCCTCGACCCGCTGACGTGCGCCGACGACGACCTCCGCGACATCCGCAGCGACCTCACGGTCCTCGCCGGTCGCGTCACCCACCGATCCACGACCCTCGTCCCGTGACGGACACCTCGAACAGGAGAAGCAGATGAGCGCGATCCCCCCGCCGCAGCGGGTCGGCCAGGCCGACATCATCCACCACGACGGCTTCGACGCCGGCATCGTCAGCCCCTTCGTCCCGGCGATCCGCGTGGTCTCGCCGGCCCGGCTCGTGTTCATCAGCGGCGTGACCGGTGCGCCGGTCTACCACGACCACCCGCACGTGGCGGAGGTCTTCGACGCCATGCCCATGGACGCGAAGGGGCAGGTCGAGAACGCGTTCACCCACCTCGACCAGGCGCTCGCCGCGGCCGGCTGCGGCCGCCACGACGTCGTGAACATGATCCGGTTCTTCACCGACGTCGAATCCGACCAGGACGTCGTCAACGCCTACCAGGCGGCGTGGTTCGGCGGACACATCCCGACGAGTACGACTGTGCAGGTCGTCCGCCTGGCCACCGATCCGAGACTCCGCTTCGAGTTCCACGTCGTGGCCGCCGCGCCCGCGGAAGACGGCGCGTGAGCGGCCATCACGGCCACGCCCACGGCCATGGCGCGCGCCGCTTCGAGCGTCCCGTCGACCGGCCCGCCGGCGTCCGCCCCCTCGGATCGCCCGGGATCATGGGCGTCGACTACGAGCACCGCGTCGACTTCGACCGGCTGCGCGCCTACCGCCTGAGCCGCGCGCAGGCGGCGCTCGAGGCCAGCGAGTGCGGCGCCTTCCTGCTCTTCGACTTCTACAACATCCGCTACACGACGCAGACGTGGATCGGCGGCGCCCTCGGCGACAAGATGATCCGCTACGCCCTCCTCATGCGCGGCCACGAGCCGATCCTCTGGGACTTCGGCTCGGCCGTGCGCCACCACAAGCTGTACTCGGACTGGGTTCCCGACGAGAACTACCGGGCGGGCTTCCTCGGCTTCAAGGGTGCGGTGGCGCCCGAGGGCGGCGCCGACCTCATGAAGACGGCGATCGACGAGATCGAGTCGCTGCTGTCGGCCGCGGGGCTGAAGGACGCGCCGGTCGGCATCGACATCGTCGAGCCGCCGTTCCTCTTCGAGCTGCAGCGTCGCGGCATCCGGATCGCCGATGCCCAGCAGCACATGCTGGATGCGCGGGTGATCAAGAACCAGGACGAGATCATGCTGCTGAACCAGGCCGCGGCGATGGTCGACGGCGTGTACCAGGACATCGCCGACGCCCTGCGGCCGGGCGTCCGTGAGAACGAGATCGTCGCCCTCGCCAACGCGCGGTTGTACGAGTACGGCAGCGACCAGGTCGAGGCGATCAACGCGATCTCGGGGGAGCGGTGCAATCCGCACCCCCACAACTTCACCGACCGGATCATCCGCCCCGGCGACCAGGCCTTCTTCGACGTCATCCACTCGTACAACGGCTATCGCACGTGCTACTACCGCACGTTCGGCGTCGGCTGGGCGACGCCGAGCCAGGACGACGCCTACAAGCAGGCGCGCGAGTGGATGGATGCCGCACTCGACGCGATCCGCCCGGGTGTCGGCAGCGACCAGGTCGCGGCGGTGCTTCCCAAGGCCGAGGACTTCGGATTCGAGAACGAGCTCGCGGCCTTCGGTCTCCAGTTCGCCCATGGCCTCGGCCTCGGCCTCCACGAGCGCCCGATCATCTCGCGGCTGAACTCGCTGGCCGACCCGGTGGAGCTGAGGGCGGGCATGGTGTTCGCGATGGAGACCTACTGCCCGGCCTCGGACGGTTCGTCGGCCGCGCGCATCGAGGAGGAGGTCGTCGTCACCGACTACGGCATCGAGGTGCTCACGCGCTTCCCCGCCCAGGAGCTGTTCGTCGCCAACCCGTATTGAGTCGTCGCGGGTCGCCGTGGTGTTCAGTCTCACGGCACAGGCAGGAGTATGGTCGGACTCGCGAAAGGAGGCTCATGACCGGAGAGCTCGGCGACCGCATCCGTGCGGCGCGCACCGCGCGGGGCCTCAGCCTGCGCGCGACCGCGGCCCAGGCCGCCATCTCGCCGAGTCTGCTGTCACAGGTGGAGACGGGGAAGGTCCAGCCCTCGGTCAGCACCCTCTACGCGATCGTGAGCTGTCTCGGCCTGTCGGTCGACGACGTCCTCGGCCACCATCCGCCGGTCATCGCCCCGGCGCGCCCACGGCTGCGCCCCGATCCCGTGCAGCCTTTCGCGCAGGCGCCCGAGATCGTCATGCAGAACGGCGTCACGTGGCGAAGCCTCGCGGTCGGCGGCGACGAGGGAATGGACGCGGTCCTCGCCACCTATGAGCCCGGCGCGGCGAGCTCGCTCGACGAGACGCACATGCGTCACGTCGGCGTCGAGCACGGGTACATCGTGCGCGGCGAGCTGACTCTGAAGCTCGAGTTCGACACCTTCGTCCTCCGTCCCGGCGACTCGCTCTGCTTCGACGCCCAGCGGCCTCACTACTACTTCAACCACACCGACGAAGTCGCCGAGGGTGTCTGGTACATCGTCGGATCGACCCGTCAGAACGATGTCGCCGCACCCGTCGACATCCGCAACGCCGTCGACGTTCTCGACGTGATGGGCCGACTGCATGGGCGCAGCGACGGCTGACCGAGGAGGCGAGCGCATGAGCGAGCTCGAGACGCCCTGGAACGGTGTGGGCGAACGCGTCCGCGTGCTGCGGAGCGCCGCCGGACTGACGGTGCGCGAGCTCGCGCGCCGCATCGGCGTATCGGCGAGCCACGTCTCGCAGGTCGAGCGAGGGATCGGATCGTTCAGCGTGCCGGCGCTGTACGCCGTCGCCGCCGAGCTCGGCGTGCAGATGCACGAGATCCTCGACCCGCAGGCGCCCCCGGTCTCGCGGGTGCCGATCGCGGCGACGGGCGGCGAGGCCGGAGAGGGCGGCGACCTCATCGCGACCGGCATCGTGCAGCGGGCGGACCGGCATCCGTCCATCAAGCTGAGCTCCGGTCCGCGGTGGAGCCGTCTCACCGCGCGGGGCGAAGCGGATGCCGAGTTCCTCGAGGTCGTCTACGCGCCGGGCACCGAGGCGCCCGCCGAGCACATCGTCCACCAGGGCCGCGAGTACGGCGTCATCATCGCCGGGTGCCTGAGCGTCGAGGTCCGCGGTGAGTCGACGACCCTCGCCGCGGGCGATTCGATCGTGTTCGACTCCGCCCTGCCGCATCGCTTCTGGAACGAAGGCGATGTCGAGGTGCGGGCGATCTGGTTCGTGCGCGACCGCGACGCACACGACCCCGTGCCGCACGCCTGAGCGCGCACGGCGTACGGTCGTTGAGCGAGGGAGCGCAGCGACCGAGACGAAACGGGGGGCGTTTCGTCTCGCTGCGCTCGCTCAACGACCTCGCTGCGCTCGCTCGACGACCGGGGGCTGCGCTCGTTCGTCGAACGCCGATCAGGCCTTCCAGACCGACTTGAGGTTGCAGAACTCGCGGATGCCCTCGGCGGAGAGCTCCCGCCCGACGCCGGAGTCCTTCACGCCGCCGAACGGCAGCTCGGGGTACGAGATCGACATGCCGTTGACGAACACCGCGCCGGCATCGAGACCGGCGACGAGGCGCTCCTCTTCGTGGGGGTCCTGCGTCCAGACGGCCGAGCTCAGCCCGAACGTCGTGTCGTTGGCGATCCGCAGCGCGTCGTCGGCGTCGGCCGCGCGATAGACGGATGCCACGGGCCCGAACGCTTCCTCACGGTACAGCCGCATCGACTCGGTGAGGCCGGTGAGCACGGTCGGCGGATAGAACCAGCCGTCGCCGCCCGGCACGGCGCCGCCCACCACCGCCGTCGCACCGGCGGCCAGGGCGTCGTCGACGAGGCCGGCGAGGTCGTCGCGTCCGGACGCCGTGGCGAGCGGGCCGACGTCGGTGCCGTCGGCCATCGGATCGCCCACGCGCAGGGCTGCCATGGCGGCGGCGAACTTCTCGACGAACGCGTCGTGGACGTCGGCGTGGACGATGAACCGCTTCGCGTTGATGCACGCCTGTCCGTTGTTGGTGGTCCGCGAGGTCACCGCGGTCGCCACGGCGCGGTCGAGGTCGGCCGAGGGCATCACCACGAACGGGTCCGACCCGCCGAGCTCCAGCACGACGTGCTTGACCTCGGAGCCGGCGATGGCCGCGACCGAGCGTCCCGCGGGCTCCGACCCGGTGAGGGTCGCGGCGACCACCCGGGGGTCGCGGAGGACGGCCTCCACCTTGGCGGCGGGGATGAGGAGCGAGCGGAAGGATCCCTCGGGGAAGCCGCCGCGCTCGAACAGGGTGTCGAGGTAGAGCGCCGCCTGCGGCACGTTCGACGAGTGCTTGAGAAGACCGGTGTTGCCGGCCATCAGCGCGGGCGCCGCGAAGCGGATGACCTGCCAGATCGGGTAGTTCCAGGGCATCACCGCGAGCACGACGCCCAGCGGCTGGTACACCGTGTGCGCGCGCGATGCGCCGACGGCGGACGGGTCGTCGAGCGTCCAGCCCGACAGGAACTCCTCGGCGCGGTCGGCGTAGAACCGCATCGCCTTGGCCGACTTCGTCACCTCGGCGCGCGCTTGCGCGAGCGGCTTGCCCATCTCGGCGGTGATCATCTCGGCCGCGGTGTCGACGTCGGCGTCGAGCAGGTCGGCGGCCGCGTGCATCCAGTCCCGGCGCTGCGCGAACCCCGTGCCGCGGAGCGCGCGGTGCGCGGCGGCGGCTGCGGCGATCCGCGCGTCGATCTCGGCGTCGTCGTGCTCGTCGAACCGGGCGATGGTCTCGCCGGTGGCGGGGTTGATGGAGACGATGGGCATGGCGGTCCTTCCGGCGAAGCGGTCCTGCGGGTCAGTCGTGGGGCGTGTGGTCGAAGATGTGCGGGGTGCGGGCGAGCTGGCGACGCGTGCGGCGGATGTGGCCGCCGAGCACGCGCTCGGCCTCCTCGAGATCGCCGTCCTTCAGCGCGGCGACCATGAGGTGGTGCTCCTCGTGGGCGATGCGGCGGGAGTCCCGGTCCCATGACGAGACGTAGGCTCGGCGATACGGCGCGGTCGTGTTCCAGAGCTTCCGGATGAGCGGGTCGAGCTGCGAGGTCCGGGCCGCGGCGTAGCTCGCGAGATGGAACTCGCGGTCGAGCTGGAGGAAGGCCTCGGTGTCGTCGCCCGCCTCGCTGATGCGCTGGGCGAGTCCGGCGAGGCTCGCGAGGGCATCGGCATCCAGCTGCGGGGCCGAATAGCGCAGCAGGAGCGGCTCCAGGCGCTCGCGCATCTGGTAGACCTCCTCGCACTCCGCGAGGGTGAGCCGCGACACCCACGCGCCCGAGTTCGCCACGACCGTGACGAGGCCCTCGTACTCGAGCTGCCGGATGGCCTCGCGCACCGGCACGCGACTCGCGCCGTACTCGGCGGCGACGTCCTCCTGGCGGATGCGGGTGCCGGGCGGATAGGCCCCCGCGATGATCCGGCTGCGGATGCCGTCGGCGATCCGCGCGCCGGCGTCGCCGTCGCGCGTGCGGGTGCTCTCGATCTGACTCATGGACTCACTCTGGCCGGTCGGGGATCACTTCGCCGGATCCGCGGGATGCCACAGCAGCGTGTCGGCATCCGCCTCGTAGGCCTTGCCGCGCGGGAAGGAGACGAGCTCGAACTGCATGCCCCAGGGGCTCCGGAAGTAGAGCCAGCGCTGACCGGCGGATGCGCCCGCGCTCACGACCGGGTCGCCCATGACGTCGACGTCGTGCGCCCGGAGGTAGGCGACGGCGGCATCCATGTCGTCGACGTACAGCGCCAGGTGGTGCCCCCCGATGTCGCTGTTGCGGGGCGGCGGCGCCTGTCCGTCGGCGCTGTCGTAGTGGAACACCTCGAGGTTGCTGCCGTTGCCGAGCCGGTAGAACCGGATCTCGGTGATCGCGGTGCGGGGGTGGACCCCCAGCTGGACGGCCATGAAGTCGTCGTCGGAGCGCTTGGCACCGAGGGTGTAGACGCGCACCGCGCCGAGGACGTCGACGAGGAAGCGCTCGGCCTCGTCGAGGTCGGGCACCGTGACGCCGATGTGGTCGGTCCCGCGCATCCCGGGGATCGGCATGCCGGCTCCTTTCGTCACTCCACTGTGATGCCTCGATTGTATCCACTTCGATATCGGAAGCAAGACTCCGAGGCGAATATGCCGGTCGAGCTCTTGCTATTGGATGCAATGAGCCTCTATCGTGAGCACACCGCATGACATCGATGGAGACGAACATGCCGCGACGACGCAAACTCTCGACCGACGTTCCCTGGATCGAGCTGAGCACGACCTCGGCCGACTGGAAAGCGGCCGACCCCGCTCTGCTGACGACGATGCTCGGCCAGCTGCACCTGATCCGCGCGTTCGAGGAGAGCGTCCTCGAGCTCGCCGGCGCCGGCCTCGTCCACGGTCCGGCGCACTCCAGCATCGGCCAGGAGGGCGGCGCGGTCGGCTCGATCGTGACGCTGCGCTCGTCGGATGCCGTGAACGGCTCGCATCGCGGCCACCACCAGTTCCTGGCGAAGGCGATCGGCCACGCCTCCGGGGGATCGCTCGATCTCGCCCACCTGGTCGACGCCGACATGCAGGCGCTCCTGCAGCGGACCCTCGCCGAGATCCTCGGACTCGCGCAGGGCTTCTCGGGCGGCCGCGGCGGGTCCATGCACCTCCAGTGGCTCGATGCGGGCGCCCTCGGCACGAACGCGATCGTCGGCGGCGGCGCCCCGATCGCGACCGGAACCGCGTGGGCCCAGAAGCACTCGGGCACGACCGACGTGTCGATCAACTACTTCGGCGACGGCTCGAGCCAGATCGGCTCCGTGCTGGAGTCGATGAACCTCGCCGCCGCGTGGCGCCTGCCCGTCATGTACTTCATCGAGAACAACCTCTATGCCGTCTCCACCCGCGCCGAGGAGGCGACAGCCGACCCGCGGTTCTCCGTACGCGGGCAGGGCTTCGGCATCCCGTCCTGGCGCGTCGACGGGATGGACCCGCTCGCCGTCCACCTCGCCACCCAGGAGGCCCTCGAGCGGATGCGGGCGGGAGAGGGCCCCGCCATCATCGAGGCCGAGGTCTACCGCTTCTTCCACCAGAACGGGCCCTACCCCGGGAGCGCGTTCGGCTACCGGACGAAGGACGAGGAGAAGAGCTGGCGCGCCCGCGACCCGATCGCGCGCGTCGAGAAGGAACTCGCCGCACTCTCCGTCCTCGGCCCCGACGAGGCGGCCGCCGTCCGCGCGCAGGCCCAGCAGGCGATGACGGATGCCGTGGCCGCGCTCACCGAGGACGACCCCGACAACGCCGGGCGTCGACGCATCGTCCCGGCCCTGTGGCCCGATCCGGCCGTCGTCGACACCGGCATCCGCGGCGACGCGAGCGAGCTCGCCGCTCTCACGGCGGCGGAGCCCGCGGAGCACGACGGCGCCTGGACCGACGTCAAGTTCGTCGACGCCGTGGCGGCCGCGATGGAGCGCCGGATGGCCGCCGACCCGCGGATCGTCGTGATGGGCGAGGACGTCCACCGTCTCGCCGGCGGCACCAACGGCGCGACCAAGGGCCTCCTCGCCGCGTTCGGACCCGACCGGGTCATCGGCACTCCGATCAGCGAGAACGGCTTCTTCGGACTCGCGGGCGGCATGGCCCTCGACGGGCGGTTCCGCCCCGTCGTGGAGTTCATGTACCCCGACTTCATGTGGGTGGCCGCCGATCAGGTCTTCAACCAAGTGGGCAAGGCCCGGCACATGTTCGGCGACAACAACACGGTGCCGCTCGTCCTGCGCACCAAGGTCGCCATGGGATCGGGCTACGGCTCGCAGCACCTCATGGATCCCGCCGGGATCTTCGCGACCTCCGCGGGCTGGCGGATCGTCGCGGCCTCGACCGCGGCGGACTATGTGGGACTGCTGAACGCGGCGCTCGCGCTCGAGGATCCCGTGCTCGTCATCGAGCACGTCGATCTCTACGGGAACACCGACCGGCTGCCCGACGGCGACCTCGACTACGTGATCCCCCCGGGACGGGCGGCCGTCCGCCGAGAGGGGTCCGAGGTGACCGTCCTCACCTACCTCTCGATGGTGGGGCACACCCTCGAGGCCGTCGAGAGCACGGGCGTCGACGCCGAGGTCATCGACCTCCGCTGGCTCGACCGGGCCTCGCTCGACTGGGAGACGATCGAGGCGAGCGTCCGCAAGACCGGCGCCGTCCTCATCGTCGAGCAGGGCGCGCGCGGGACGTCGTACGGCGCGTGGCTCGCCGACGAGCTGCAGCGGCGGGTGTTCGACTGGCTCGACCAGCCGATCGAGCGGGTGACGGGCGGCGAGGCCAGCCCCAGCATCTCGAAGGTGCTCGAGCGCGCGGCGATCGCCCGCACCGAGGAGGTCGCCGAAGGTCTCGAGCGGGTCCGGACGAACGGAGGCGGACGCTGATGGCCGCGGTGGTGCGCATGCCCGCACTGGCCGCGGGGGCGACGGAGGCCGCCGTGCAGGCGTGGCTCGTCGCGGTGGGCGACCGCGTGGAGGTCGGCCAGGAGATCGTCGAGATCGAGACCGAGAAGGCCGTCGTCGAGTACGAGGCCGAGCAGGCCGGCGTCGTCGCCGCGCTGCTGGTCGAGCCCGGCGCCGCCGCCGCCGTCGGTGCGCCCATCCTCGTGCTCGCCGCCGAGGGGCAAGCCGCCGCGGATGCCATCGCCGAGGCGGGCGTCTCCGCTCCCGCGGCAGCGGCTCCGGCGCCCGCTGCCCCGGCAGGCGCCGCGCCCGCCCCCGCCGCGCCCGCTCCCGCAGGGCCCGACGCGGTGGAGCCCGCGACGACCGACCCGGCGGCTCCGGCCGGAGGGGGACTCCCCGCCACCGAGTCCTCCGAGGACGGCCTCCTCGCACCGGCGCCCGAGCCCGTCGATCCGGCCGGCGCCACGACCGCGCCGGCCACGGACCCCGTGCCCGGCACGCGCCAGTTCGCGAGTCCCCTCGTCCGCAAGCTCGCGCGGGAGCGCGGGCTCGACCTGACCGGGCTCAGCGGGTCCGGCCCGAACGGCCGCATCGTGCGCCGCGACCTCGATGCCCTCCCGGCGGCGCCGGAGCCGGCACCCTCGTCGACGGCATCCGCCGCACCCGCCCCGGCCGCTGCCTCGACGGTGCCCCCGGCCGCCTACACGGACATCCCGCACACAGGGATGCGCCGGGCGATCGCGCGGCGCCTCACCGAGAGCACGACGACCGTGCCGCACTTCTTCCTGTCCGCCGACTGCACCGTCGACGAGGTCATCGAGCTGCGCGCGCGCATCAACGAGAAGGCGGAGTCGAAGATCTCGGTCAACGACTTCGTGCTGAAAGCGGTCGCCGCCGCGATGCTCGACGTGCCCGAGGCGAACGCCATCTGGACCGACGACGCGACCCGCCGCTTCTCGAGCGTCGACGTGGGCGTGGCCGTCTCGATCCCGGGCGGCCTCGTCACCCCCGTCGTGCGCGGCATCGAGCAGCTGACCCTCGGCGGCGTGAACCGGGCCGTCCGCGACCTGGCAGAGCGTGCCCGCGCCGGGCGGATCAAGCAGCAGGAGCTCGAGGGCGGCTCGTTCGCCGTCTCGAACCTCGGCATGTACGGCACGTCCCGGTTCTCGGCGATCATCAATCCGCCCCACGCCGGCATCCTCGCCGTCGGCGCCGCCGAGCGCCGGCCCGTGGTCGGACCCGACGGCGAGCTCACGACGGCATCCGTCATGACGGTGACCCTGTCGGCCGATCACCGCGTTCTCGACGGCGCGCTCGCGGCGCAATGGCTCGCCGCCTTCACCGAGCGGATCGAGAACCCGCTCACGCTGCTCGTCTAGCAGCGAAGATCGACTCGACGACCCGAATCCCGAGAGAGAAAAGGAAACACCACATGTCCGACACCCTGCCCACCATCGGTTGGATCGGCGCGGGTCGCATGGGCGCGCAGCTCATCCAGCGGCTCCTCGACGCCGGATACGACGTGGCCGTCTACAACCGGACGGCCGCGAAGGTGCAGCCCCTGGTCGACGCGGGGGCGAGCCACGTGGCGCGTCCCGTGGACCTCGCCGGCCGCGACCTCGTGTTCAGCATGGTCTCCGCCGACAAGGACCTCGAGGCGGTGCTCCTCGGTCCCGACGGGCTGCTGACGGGCGAGGCGGCGCCGCGGATCGTCGCCGATGTGTCGACGGTGTCGGTGGCCACGAGCGAGAAGGTGCGCACCGCCGCCACCGAGCGCGGCACCGCGTTCCTGGCGACGCCCGTCTCAGGGAACCCCGCCGTGATCGCCGCCGGGAAGCTCACCGTGGCCGTCTCGGGCCCGCGCGAGGTGTTCGACGAGGTCGAGTCGGTGCTCCAGGTCTTCGGCCGGGGCGTCACCTACGTCGGCGAGGGCGAGGTCGCGCGCCTCGTGAAGATCGCGCACAACGTGTTCCTGGGCGTCGTGACCCAGTCGCTCGCCGAGATCACGGTGCTCGCGCAGAAGGGCGGCGTCTCCCGCGAGGCGTTCCTGTCCTTCCTGAACGACTCGGTCATGGGGTCGGTCTTCACCGGCTACAAGACCCCGGCGTTCGTGAACCTCGACTTCACCGCGACCTTCACGATGCCGCTCCTGCAGAAGGACTTCGACCTCGGACTCGACGCGGCCTACAAGCTGGGCGCGCCGATGCCGATCGCGTCGGCGACCCGTCAGATCGTGGCGCAGGAGGTGGGCGCGGGCAACACCGAGCTCGACTTCGCGACGCTGCTGCTCGCCGTCGCGCGGGGCGCGGGCCTCGAGCTCGAGTCCGAGAACGCCCCGGTCACCGACGGCCTGCAGGACTGACGCCGATGACGCCGCAGATCCCGGCGACCATGACGGCCGCCGTGCTGCACGGTCGCCGGGATCTGCGCGTCGAGCAGGTCGCGACCCCCGTCGCCGCGGCGGGGGAGCTCCTCCTCGAGGTGACCGCGATCGGTGTGTGCGGCACGGATGCCGTCGAGTGGGGGAACGGTCCGAAGCTCCTCCCGATCGAGGTCCGCCATCCGGTGACGGGTCATCTCGGACCGCTGACGATGGGCCACGAGTTCGCCGGCCGGGTCGTCGCGGTGGGCGACGGGGTGGAACCCGCGTGGATCGGGCGCCTCGTGGCATCCTGCGGGGCGGCCCCGTGCGGGGAGTGTGCGCTGTGCCGAAGCGGGAGGTCGAACGTCTGCCGCCGGTACGCGGCCGTCGGCCTGCACCGTCCGGGTGCCCTCGCGCGCTACGTGACCGCGCCGGTCGCGAGCTGCGTCGACGCCGGCGCGCTCGGCATCGGCGAGCACGAGGCCGCGCTCGTCCAGCCGATGTCGATCGCGGTGCACGCCGCGCGACGCGGCGGCGTCTGCGCGGGCGACGTCGCGATCGTGCAGGGTGTCGGAGGCATCGGCGCCTTTCTCATCCACGTCCTCGTCGATCTCGGCGCCCGCGTCGTCGCGGTCGACCTCGACCCGGCGCGCCTGCGCCTCGCGGAGGAGCTGGGCGCGGACGTCGTCGTCGTGGGTGCGACGGCATCGACGGCCGAGGAGATCGCCGCCGCCTGGGGGGAGGAGCTGCCCGTCTTCTTCGAGGTGACCGGATCGCAGCGGGGGATGGACCTCGCGATCGAGATCGTCCCGATGGGGACGACCGTCGTGGCCGTCGGCATCGCCAAGGCGCCCGCCCCCGTCGATCTCGGCCGGGTGACGGTGCGCGAGATCACCCTCGTCGGCACCAACGCCATGGTGCGCGAGACAGACCTGCCCGACGCGGCGCGCCTCGTCGCCGCGCGCGCCGGGCGATGGGATGCCGTCGCGCCCGCACCGCTGCCGTTCTCGGCGCTCGTCGACGGCGCGCTCGCCCCGATCTCCGAGGGACGCCCGCCGGCGGTGAAGTCCCTCGTGCTCCCTCCTCCCGCCTGACGCAATCTGGATTCCTGGGAATGAATCTCGCCGAGGAGTGATTGCAACGGGTGACCATCGTCGAAAGGATCACCCATGGCCACCATCGCCGTTCTCGGAGGCACCGGCTACGCCGGCCGCCACATCGTCGCCGAGGCCGTCCAGCGCGGACACACCGTGCTGTCGATCGCCCGCACCGTCCCGTCGGAGCGCGTGGAGGGCGCGACGTACGTGGAGGGTACGCTCCTCGACGTCCCCGCGCTCGCTGCCGAGCTGACCGGCGCCGACGTCGTCGTCTCGGCGATCGCGCCCCGCGGCGACATGGAGGGCCAGGTGCGCCCGAACATCGAGGCGCTGCTGTCCGTCCTGCCCGACGACGTCCGCGTCGGTGTCGTCGGCGGCGCCGGCGGCAGCCTCGTCGCCCCGGGAGGCCCGCGCGTGGTCGACAGCGGCTTCCCCGAGGAGTTCAAGGCCGAGGCGCTGGAGGCCATCGGCATCCTGGAGGACCTGCAGGCCGAGCAGACCGGGCGGGACTGGTTCTTCATCCACCCGGCCGGCGGCTTCGGCGCATGGGCCCCGGGCGAGCGCACCGGCGTCTACCGCGACGGCGGCGACGTCATCGTCACCGACGAGTCGGGCGAGTCCTTCATCTCAGGTCCCGACCTCGCTGTCGCGGTGGTCGACGAGATCGAGAACCCGAAGCACTCGCGCGAGCGCTTCACCGTCGGGTACTGAGGCCCGAGAGCCGGCTCAGACGAGGTCGCGCCAGTCCACGGCGTCGTCCTCGTCCGGGTCGAGCTCGATCGCGCCCGTGAGGATCGGCAGCGCCGATGTCTCGGTGGGCGGTCCCATGACGGTCGCCTCGTCGCGGCGGTGCCGCAGCACGTCGTCGATGTACGACGACACCGTCTCGGCGATCGGCACCGAGGTGCCGCGTGCCTGCGACATGTACCAGCGGTGCTCGAGGACCTGGTGGAACACCTCCGCCGGCTCGAGCTTGGCGCGCAGGTCGTAGGGGATCGCCTTGATCACGGGCTCGAACACGCGGGTGAGCCACTCGTGGGCGACCATCTCCTCGTCCGAGCCCAGCCGCGAGACCCGGGCGCTGAACTCGTCCATGTCGTTGAGCAGGCGGCGCGCCTGGTTCTCCTCGACGTCGAGGCCCGTCAGGCGCAGGAGCCGCCGCTGATGGTGCCCGGCGTCGACGACCTTCGGCTGGATGGTGACGCGGGTGCCGTCGGTGGCGGACTGGATCGACATCTCGCCGATGTCGAATCCGAGGTCGTTCAGCCGCTGCACGCGCTCGGTGAGCCGCCACGACTCGTTCGCCGAGAACGTCTCCTGGTCGTTGAGCGCACCCCAGAGCGACCAGTACGACGACATGATGCGGTCGGCGATCGCCACCGCGTCGATCCCGCGCTCCAGCCGCCCGCCCGCCTCGAGGTCCATGAGCTCGCCCGCGATGTTGGTGCGCGCGACGTCGAGGTCGTGCTCCCGCTGACCGCGCGTGAGGCCGCGCTCGTGCAGCTCGCCGGTCTCGGCATCGACGAGGTAGGCCGCGAACTCCCCGGCATCCCGGCGGAACAGGGTGTTCGACAGCGACACGTCGCCCCAGAAGAACCCGATGTTGTGCAGGCGCACGAGGAGTACCGCCAGCGCGTCGACGAGACGGCCGGCGGTGTCGGGACGCAGCACCTGGGTGAACAGGGCGCGATAGGGGAGCGAGAAGCGGAGGTGGGCCGTCACGAGGGCGGCCGGGAGCGGCTCGCCCTTGGGGGTGCGCCGGCCGTCGATGACGGCGAACCTGTCGACGCACGGGACATCGAGGCGCGCGAGCGAGCCGAGCATCTCGTACTCGCGGCGGGCCATCTCGGCGGTCGTCTCCTTCACCGCGACGACGCGGCCGGACAGGCTCGCGAAGCGCACCAGGTGACGGGAGATCCCCTTGGGGAGCGAGACGATGGTGTCGCTCGGCCATTCCTCGAGGGGCGTCGACCACGGCAGCGAGAGCAGCCCCGCGTCGACGCTGCTGGCGGTGATGGTCAGTGACTCCACCACGGTGTTCCCCTTCGGTGCTGACGTGCGGTGCGGACGTGCGGTGCGGTAGTGCGGTGCCGACATACGGCGCGGCGCGGGGGTCGATGACCCGCCGCGCCGCGTCGTTGTGTGCTGTGGCTCAGGCCGAGGCGATGGCCTTGTCGGTCAGCCGCTCGCCCGACTCGAGGTCGAAGACGTGCACGTGGCCGGTGACCGGCGCCAGCACGACCTTCTCGCCCGCGTTGGGGTGACGGCGGCCGTCGACGCGCGCGACGAGGTCGGCGCGCTTGCCGTTGATGTCGGTGTGGCCGTACAGGTAGCCGTCGGCGCCGAGCTCCTCGACGAGGTCGACGTCGACCGTGAGGCCCTTGCCGTCGGCCGGGTTCACGACGATGTCCTCGGGACGGACGCCGATGGTGACCTGCGAGCCGTGCGCCTTGCCGAGCGTGTCGGCCTCGACGCCCACGACGGCGGTGCCGAAGCTGACGCCGCCCTCGGCGAGGTCGGCCGGGAACAGGTTCATGGCGGGCGAGCCGATGAAGCCGGCGACGAACACGTTGTTCGGCTTCTCGTACAGGTCGCGCGGCGTGCCGACCTGCTGCAGCAGACCGTCCTTGAGCACCGCGATGCGGTCGCCCATGGTGAGGGCCTCGGTCTGGTCGTGCGTGACGTAGACCGTGGTGACGCCGAGGCGGCGCTGCAGCGACGCGATCTGGGTGCGCGTCTGGACGCGGAGCTTGGCGTCGAGGTTCGACAGCGGCTCGTCCATGAGGAACACCTGCGGCTGGCGGACGATGGCGCGACCCATCGCGACGCGCTGACGCTGACCACCCGAGAGGGCCTTGGGCTTGCGGGTCAGGTACTGCTCGAGGTCGAGGAGCTTGGCCGCCTCCTCGACGCGCTTCGCACGCTCTTCCTTGCCGACGCCGGCGATCTTCAGGGCGAAGCCCATGTTCTCGGCGACCGTCATGTGCGGGTACAGCGCGTAGTTCTGGAACACCATCGCGATGTCGCGGTCCTTCGGCGGGATGTCGGTGACATCACGGTCGCCGATGAGGATGCGGCCGGCGTTGACCTCTTCGAGGCCGGCGAGCATGCGCAGCGAGGTGGACTTTCCGCAACCGGAGGGACCGACCAGGACCAGGAACTCGCCGTCGGCGACCTCGAGGTTCAGCTTGTCGACCGCCGGGCGGGTTCCGCCGGGGTAGAGGCGGGTTGCGTTGTCAAAGGTGACGGACGCCATTTGTTCTTCTCCTTCACCGGCAGGTACGTGCCGGACGATCCGTAGTGATGGAATGAGCGGGGGCTGACCCGCACGCCCTGCGTGGGACGCAGGTTCAGTATCGCATGCGGACCGGGGCGGAAGAAGTCCGAGAAACGCATTCCCCGGCCAACCGTGTCTGGGGTTTTCCCAGGGTGGCTGACTACCATCTATCTGGTCGCAATCCCGTGCGACCGGGCGGCCTCTCCCACGCCGCCGCACTCGTTTTCACAAGAGGTTCCATGTCCACCGACGACTCCCGCCCCGAGCTGGCCTCGATCGACCGCCGCGAGGCGGTGCGAGAGAAGGCGCAGCAGGTGCGCGTCCAGCAGTCGCGCGCCCGCCTGGCGCGTCGCTCGGCGCTCGTCGCGGGCGTCGTCGTGGCCGGTGTCGCCGTCGTCGCGGTGGTCGCCTGGACGATCTCCGCCGCCGCGGGACGCCCCCAGCTCCAGCCCCTCAACGCGACCGCCGACGGCTTCGCGATCTCTTCCGTCGCCGGCGTCATCGGCGGCGAGGTCGAGGGTCCCGGCGCCGTCGAGGCGAGCCCGACCCCGGTCGCCGACGACACCGAGGCCGCCTCGCCCGCACCGACGCCCGAGGCGACCGACGTCGCCGCGCCGGCCGTCGACATCCGGGTGTACGTCGACTACCTCTCGCCGGGCGCCCGCGAATGGCAGCTCGCCAACGTGCAGCAGCTGTCCGCCTGGGTCGAGCAGGGGGCCGCGACCCTCACCTACCACCCGGTGTCGATGATGGCCGCCAAGTCGAACGGCACCAAGTACTCGCTGCGCGCCGCCGGCGCCGCCGCCTGCATGGCGACCTACTCGCCCGACGACTTCTTCAACTTCAACAACGAGCTGCTCTCGCGTCAGCCGGCCGTCGACTCCGACGGCTACTCCGACGCGGAACTCGCCGACCTGGCGATCGCCTCTGGCGCCGACGACCCCAAGCGCGTGCGCACCTGCATCGAGTCGGGCGACTTCTCCACCTGGGTGAAGGATGCCACCGAGCGCGCCGTGACCGGCATCCCCGAGACGGACGACCTCGCCCTCACCGGCATCCCGATGATCCTCGTCAACGGGCAGGCCTACGTCGGCGCGCTGGGCGACCCGGCCGAGTTCTCGCAGTTCGTCATGACGAGCGCGAGCGACGCGTTCTACAAGTCGCAGGAGACCGACGCGACGGAGTCGCCCGCGCCGTCGGAGTCGCCGAGCCCCACGCCGTAGGCTCCGCCGTCGCCACGGATAGACTGAGGCGTCCTCGCCGGCTTGGCGCAATTGGTAGCGCACCGTACTTGTAATACGGGGGTTGCAGGTTCAAGTCCTGTAGCCGGCACACTCCACGCGGCGGTCGTCCGCCGTTCATCGGCGGCATCCTGCGGGTCCGTACCGCGCGCACCCGCCAGATGCCGCCGGTGAACGCGTTCGTGCTCGGGCGCAGCCGCCACCTCGCCTAGGCTCGTGCGGTGAGCTCTGCACCCGACCAGCGACGGATGCCGATGTGGCTGGCGCTGTCGGGCGCGGTGCTGATCGGCATGATGACGGCCGCCCAGGCGCGCATCAACGGCGAGCTCGGCCTCCGCCTGACGGACGGGTTCGTGGCGGCGGCGATCTCGTTCGGCTCGGGTCTCGCGATCCTGATCGTGCTGTCGCTCGTCCTCCCGAGCGGGAGGCGCGGTGCCCGGGCGCTCGGCGCGGGCCTGCGGGAGCGGACGATCCCCTGGTGGATGCTGCTCGGCGGCGTCGCAGGAGCCCTCACGGTCGCGACCCAGGGGCTCGCGGTCGCCGTCATCGGCGTCTCGCTGTTCACGGTCGGCGTGGTGGCGGGCCAGACGCTCAACGGTCTCGTGCTGGATCGCGTCGGCTACGGCCCGGCCGGAGTCGTCGCCGTCACCGTCCCGCGCGTCGTCGGCGGCGCGCTCGCGCTCGCCGCCGTAGCGGTGTCGCTGCAGGGCGGCGTCCTCGACAGGGTGCCGCTGTGGATGCTGGTGCTCCCCCTCATCGCCGGCGTCGGCATCGCGTGGCAGCAGGCGACCAACGGCCGGCTCCGTCAGCGTCTCGGAACCCCGCTCACCGCCACCCTCGTCAATTTCGTCGCGGGCACCGCGCTGCTGGTGACAGCCGCGGTGGTCAGCGTGGCGCTCACCGGCGCTCCCGCGGCACTGCCCTCGGAGCCCTGGCTCTACGTGGGCGGCGCGATGGGCGTCTTCTACATCTTCCTGTCGGCGGCGATCGTCGTGCACACCGGGGTGCTGCTCCTCGGCCTCGGCGCGGTCGCCGGACAGCTCCTCACCGCTCTCGTGATCGACCTCGCCTGGCCCGCCGCGGCGGGACCCGGCTGGATCCTGGAACTCGTCACGGTCGTCGTCGCCCTCGCCTCGGTCGTCGTCGCCGCCGTCCCCTGGCGCAGGCGCGGTCGGGCCTGAGCGCCGCTTCCGCGGTCCGTCAGTCCTTGGCGCGTTTCGCGGACTTCCTCGCGGCCTTCTTGGCCTTCTTCTTCGCCTTCTCGGCGCGCTTGCGGGCCTTCTTGCCGAGCTTCGGCGGCGCCGCCTCGACGGCCGGGAGGTCTGCGTCGAGCGGCGCGTCCTTCGGCATCCGCGCGACGTGCGACCGTGCGTCGACGGCCTTGCGGCGCCCGGTGCGGGCGCCGGCGGGCTTGCCGCCGACGTACAGCCAGCCGAGGAGGACTTCGTCGTCACCGAGTCCGTGCGCCCGCGCGACAGCCTCCGAGCGCGTGTAGTGCCCGGTGCGCCACAGCACGCCCCACCCGGCCTCATCGAGCAGCAGGCTGAGCACGTGGGCGACGCCGGATGCCACTGCCTCCTGCTCCCATCGCGGCACCTTCTCACTCGTGCGGAAGCTCGCGACCACCGCGATGAGCAGGGGCGCGCGCAGCGGCTTGGTCGAGGGGGCGTCGTCGCCCTGCGCCTCGGCGATGGCGGCGCCGAGACGCACGCGGTCGTCGCCGCGCAGCTCGATCAGGCGCCACGGCCGGAGCGAGGAGTGGTCGGCGACGCGGCCGGCGGCCGACACGAGCACGAGCAGCTCGGCGCGCGTCGGCGCGGCATCCGTCACCTTCGACCACGACCGCCGCGCCCGGACGGCCTCGAGGGCGCTCACGTCTCGGGCGTGAACGCCAGCGACAGCGAGTTCATGCAGTAGCGGTCGCCGGTCGGGGTGCCGAACCCGTCGGGGAACACGTGGCCGAGGTGCGAACCGCAGTTCGCGCAGCGGACCTCGGTGCGCACCATGCCGTGGCTCCGGTCCTCGATGAGCTCGACGGCCTCGGGCCGCACCGACTCGTAGAAGCTCGGCCAGCCGCAGTGCGAATCGAACTTGGTCCCGCTCTGGAAGAGCTCCGCGCCGCACGCGGCACAGGTGTAGAGGCCGGCGCGGCTCTCGTCGAGCAACTCCCCGGTCCACGCGCGCTCTGTGCCCGCCTGTCGCAGCACGGCGTACTGCTCGGGGGTGAGCTCCTCACGCCACTGCTCGTCGGTCTTGTTCACGCTGTAGGTCATCACGGCTCCTTACGTCCACTCCATTCAACCCGAGATGGGCCCATCGTGTTCCGCTTCGGACGTCCGGTCCGGCAGAGGCGAGTGGCGCTCCCGGGCAGAAGGTGGTGGGCGACCTACCCTGGTCGCGTGCCCCTCTCCGACCGCGATCTCGTCCTCCTGGACTTCGAGGCGCGGTGGGGTGCCCACGGCGCCGCCAAGGAGGAGGCGATCCGCGACCAGCTCGCGCTGAGCCCCGCCCGCTACTACCAGCTGCTCGGCCGTCTCGTCGACGACGCGGACGCCCTGGCCCACGACCCGATGCTCGTGCACCGCCTGCGCCGCATGCGCGACGCTCCCGCCGCGCCTCGCGCGGTGGCGCTCCACCCCGGCCGCTGACGACGGCAGGGGAGTCACAGCCCCGGCCGATAGAATCCGGGGATGCCGAACCCCCTGCCGACATATCCGTCGGACCGATTCGACGAGCTGCCCGCCGCCGACGGCGACGCCCACCGGGTGGGCGCCCACCGGGCTGAGCAGCCCCGCATGCGCCGCGGACGCATCGTGCTGTGGGCAGCGGTGGCCACGGTGGTGCTGGTGGCAGCCGGCATCCTGGGGACGCTCTGGGCGGGTGGCCGCTTCGCCGCCGCGCCGACGTCGTCGACGGCCCCGACGAGCGGCCCGACGGCGACACCCGTGGTCGACACGTCCTACACGGTGCTCGTGCTGAACGCGACGACGGATCCCGATCTCGGCGGCAGCGTCAGCGCCGACGTGATCGCGGCCGGGTGGTCGGCGGACGACGTGACGGCGGGGGATGCCGGATCCCACGATTTCGAGCAGACGACGGTCTTCTACGCGGCCGCCGAGGACGAGGGCGCGGCGCGCGGCCTCGCCCAGGCGATCGGCGGCGCGAACGTCGAGTTCAGCGAGGCCTACCAGGACGGCGAGGAGCTGAAGCAGCTGGTGGTGGTCCTCGGTCTTGACCGCGTCGCCGACTGAGCGGCGGGGCCCGCCGACGGTTCCTCCGCGGCCTCGTGTTTCCTGCGTGTGAAGACTTCGGTGCGGCTGTGTCAACAGTTGACGCAACGGCGGATCGGCCTGTCGGCGCGTCGTTAGCATTGCGACGTTCCACCGCTTCACGAGATTGCATGACGGGATAGAAAACATGACGCAGGGCACCGTCAAATGGTTCAACGCCGAGAAGGGCTTCGGCTTCATCACGGTCGTCGACGGCCAGGACGTCTTCGTCCACTACTCCAACATCGACATGTCGGGCTTCCGCGTGCTCGAGGAGGGCCAGACGGTCGAGTTCACGGTCGGCAGCGGCCAGAAGGGGCCGCAGGCGGAGTCCGTCCGCGTCGTGACGGCGTGACGTCATCCCGCTCGGCTATCCTGCCCGGGTGAACCTTCGCCTGAGACCCGTCGCCGCCGCCGTCGCTCTGTCGCTCGTGGCGGTGACGCTCTTCGGCTGCACGCCGGCTCCCGAGGCGGGGCCGTCTCCGACGCCGACCGCCACACCGACTCCGACGGCCACACCGACGCCGACGCCGACCCCCACGCCCGAGCCGACCACCGGCGCGTCGCCGCTGCGAGGCACCGAGGTCCCCCTGGCGGACATCACCGGGCCGGCGCTCGCGGCGAAGATCGACAATCACTGGGACGCCCGTCCGCAGTGGGGGCTCGACCGCACGGACATCGTCTTCGAGGAGCTCGTCGAGGGCGGCATCACCCGCTACGTCGCCGTCTGGTTCTCGGACGTCCCGAAGGAGATCGGCCCGATCCGCAGCATCCGGCCGATGGACCCCGAGATCGTCGGTCCGCTCGGCGGGATCATCGCGTTCTCGGGCGGCAAGGCGACCTTCGTGGAGATGATCCGGAAGACCGATCTCCACACCTCGATCCACGGCGGCAAGGACAGCAGGTACATGTTCCGCTCGTCGGCCAAGCGCGCCCCGCACAACGTGGTCGTGCAGGCGCAGCGGCTGCGGGCCGCCTACAAGAAGATCGATCCGCCGGCGCCGCAGTTCACCTACGCGCCGAGCGCGCGTTCGTCGTCGGCCGGGGCGGACGGGCGCGCGGCCAAGGGCCTCGACATCGAGTTCTCGTACCAGTCGCAGCGGTCCTGGCGCTGGAGCGCCGACGCCAAGCGCTACCTGCGCTGGCAGGACGGCAACAAGGACTACGCCGCGAACGGGCGGCAGCTGCGCGCGAACAACGTCGTGACGCTCACCGTCGAGGTCGAGTACGGCACGGTGCCGCGCACCCGACTCGTCGGCAAGGGCAAGGGCACGGGCACGGTGTCGACCAATGGCCGCACGATCAGCGTCTCGTGGTCGAAGAAGAACCGTGATGCACCGATCGTGCTGAAGGATGCCGACGGCGACGTCGTCCGGCTGTCCCCGGGCAACACGTGGGTCGAGCTCGTCCCCGAGCGCGGGTCGGTGAAGGTCGTCCGCTAGGCGTCGCAGTGTGTCGGCCGCCCCTCCCGACGGCTTGCACTCGGCATGGGCGAGTGCCAGAATGATTTAGCACTCGATCTTGTTGAGTGCTAAAGACATCGCCTACGTCCGGGAGGGACGACACACACATGGCAAAGATCATCGCTTTCGACGAGGAGGCCCGCCGTGGCCTCGAGCGCGGCCTCAACATCCTGGCCGACGCCGTCAAGGTGACGCTCGGCCCCCGCGGTCGCAACGTCGTGCTCGAGAAGAAGTGGGGCGCACCCACGATCACGAACGACGGCGTCTCGATCGCCAAGGAGATCGAACTCGACGACCCGTACGAGAAGATCGGCGCGGAGCTCGTCAAGGAGGTCGCCAAGAAGACCGACGACGTCGCGGGTGACGGCACCACCACGGCCACCGTCCTCGCCCAGGCGCTCGTGCGCGAGGGCCTGCGCAACGTCGCCGCCGGCGCCGACCCCATCTCGCTCAAGAAGGGCATCGAGAAGGCCGTCGCCGCGATCACCGCGCAGCTCCTCGACGACGCCAAGGAGGTCGAGACCAAGGAGGAGATCGCCGCCACGGCATCCATCTCCGCCGGCGACCCCGAGATCGGCGAGCTCATCGCCGAGGCGATCGACAAGGTCGGCAAGGAGGGCGTCGTCACCGTCGAGGAGTCGCAGACCTTCGGCACCGAGCTCGAGCTCACCGAGGGCATGCGCTTCGACAAGGGCTACATCAACCCCTACTTCGTCACGGACCCGGAGCGCCAGGAGGCGGTCTTCGAGGACCCGTACATCCTCATCGCGAACCAGAAGATCTCGAACATCAAGGACCTTCTGCCGATCGTCGACAAGGTGATCCAGGACGGCAAGGAGCTCGTCATCATCGCCGAGGACGTCGAGGGTGAGGCTCTTGCGACCCTCGTGCTCAACAAGATCCGCGGCATCTTCAAGTCGGTCGCCGTCAAGGCCCCCGGCTTCGGCGACCGCCGCAAGGCGCAGCTCCAGGACATCGCGATCCTCACGGGCGGCCAGGTCGTCACCGAGGAGGTCGGCCTCAAGCTCGAGAACGCGACGCTCGACCTGCTCGGTCGCGCGCGCAAGGTCATCGTCACCAAGGACGAGACCACGATCGTCGAGGGTGCCGGCGAGTCCACGCAGATCGAGGGCCGCGTGACCCAGATCAAGCGCGAGATCGACAACACCGACAGCGACTACGACCGCGAGAAGCTCCAGGAGCGCCTCGCCAAGCTCGCCGGCGGCGTCGCCGTCATCAAGGCGGGTGCGGCGACCGAGGTCGAGCTCAAGGAGCGCAAGCACCGCATCGAGGACGCCGTTCGCAACGCGAAGGCGGCCGTCGAGGAGGGCATCGTCCCCGGTGGTGGCGTCGCGCTCATCCAGGCGGGCAAGAAGGCGTTCGAGGGCCTCCAGCTCTCGGGCGACGAGGCCACCGGCGCGAACATCGTGAAGGTCGCCATCGAGGCTCCGCTCAAGCAGATCGCCCTGAACGCAGGCCTCGAGCCCGGCGTCGTCGCGAACAAGGTCTCCGAGCTCCCCGCGGGCCAGGGCCTCAATGCCGCCACGGGCGAGTACGTCGACATGCTCGCCGCCGGCATCAACGACCCGGTGAAGGTCACGCGCTCGGCGCTGCAGAACGCGGCGTCCATCGCGGGTCTCTTCCTCACCACCGAGGCCGTGGTCGCCGACAAGCCCGAGAAGGTTGCGGCTCCGGCCGGCGACCCGACCGGCGGCATGGACTTCTGATCCACGCCCGCTGACAGGCACTGACGAGAAGGGCCCCTCTTCGGAGGGGCCCTTCTTGCATGCCCGGCGCGCGGGCTCACGACGCACGCGGGTCAGCGGAAGGCCCCCGCGGCGGCCATCTCGGTCTCGGCATACTGCGTGGCCACGTGACCGAGCGCGCCACTGATCTCGGCGAGCGCGGCCTCCACCTCGCGCTGCGCCGCGCGCCATCGCTCGATGACGGACTGGAACGCGACGGATGCCGTTCCGGTCCACGATCCCTGCAGCTGCGTCAGCTGCGACATCATCGCCGTCGTGTCGGACTGCAGGCGCTCACCGGTGGCCCGGACGGCGGAGGTGGCGGACATCACCGCGTCGGAGTCGACGCTGAATACGGCCATTGCTGGCTCCTTCCCTGTGGATGCCGTCACGCTACGGGCCTGCCCGCGACGGGCTCACCGGCATCCGCTCGACCCGTGCACACCGGGCTGCACATCGCGCCTGGGGAGGAGGCGTCAGCTCTCGCGCAGGCGTGGGAGGGGCTGCGTCTCGATGAGGAGGTGCTCCTCGACCGGCCGCGCCTTCGCGAGCGGGAACGAGACCCGGAAGGTCGCACCGCCGCCGGCCGTCTCGGTCACATCGATCGAGCCGTGCAGCGCCTCGACGATCGAGGCGACGATCGAGAGGCCGAGGCCGGAGCCTCCGGTCTCGCGGGTGCGCGACGTGTCGGCGCGCCAGAAGCGCTGGAAGATCTTGTCGCGGATCATCTCCGGGATCCCCTCCCCGTGATCCACGACCGCGATCCAGCCCATGCCGGAGCGCTCGTCCACGCCGACGGCGACCTCGATGGGACTTCCCTCCGGTGTGTAGCGGCGGGCGTTGGCGAGGAGGTTCGCGACCACCTGGCGGATGCGGTTCTCGTCGCCGAGCACGAGAGGATCGACGACGTGGCGCGCCGGCGTGCCGTGCTCGCCGACGGGAGCCGCCTCGCCGGGCGACGGCGGGGCATCGACGTCGTCTGCGGCATCGGGAGGCACCGCGCCGCGCGGACGCCGGCGGAGGATCGACCGCGTGGCATCCGCGAGACTCGCGCCCGAGCGGCGGCCGCGGTTCACCGTGTCTTTGCCGCGCACGGGCTCCTCGCGGGCGGGGATGTCGGCGACGGTCGCCACGACGACCGTCTCGTCGATCATCGTCACGGTGCGGTCGGGCGACGTCACGCGCGCATCGAGCACGGCGTCGCGGGCGATGGGTCGGAGATCGACGTCGACGATGACGATGTCGCGACGCTCATCGAGGCGGGCGAGGGCCAGGAGGTCCTCGACGAGCGCACCCATGCGGACGGCCTCCTTCTCGATGCGCTCCATGGACTGGGCCGTCTGCTCGTCGCCGGAGATCGCCCCCATCCGGTAGAGCTCCGCGTACCCGCGGACGGTCACGAGGGGAGTGCGCAGCTCGTGACTCGCGTCGCCGATGAAGCGGCGCATCTGCCGCACCGAGGCGTCGCGCTGGCCGAGGGCGTGGTCGATCCGGTCGAGCATCGCGTTGATGGCGGTCTTGAGGCGTCCGACCTCGGTACCGGGCGCGATGTCGCCCATCCGCTGGGTGAAGTCGCCCGCGGCGATCGACATGGCGGTGTCCTCGACCTGGCCGAGGCCGCGGAAGGCGAGCGTGACCGCGCTCCGGGTGGCGAAGGCGCCGGCGAGGATCGTGAGGATCGCGAGGATCGTGTAGATGCCGATGTAGTTGGCGACGGTCTGGTTGACGCTCGACAGCGGGATCGCGACCATCTGCGTGTAGTTGTCGCGGACGCCTTCGAGCGGCGGCAGGAAGTCGACGCTCGCGTGGAACTTCCCCGTGCCGTCGACCGTCGAGAGTTCGAACGGCTCGGTGCCCTTGGTGAGGGTGTCCTCGAGGGTGAACATCTCGGGGAAATCGGGCTTCGCGCCGTTGTCGCCCGCCGTCGCCTTGAGGGCGCCATCGGGGCCGTAGACGGCGACGAAGTACTGCGTACCGGGCGTCTCGGTGGCCACGAACATCGGCACGCCGTCGTAGACCTCGATGTCGAAGACGGTGCTCGCCACGTTGGTGGGGGCGAGCTGTCGGAGGTAGTCGTCGAGCGAGGCGAGCTGGGAGTTGCGGAGGAAGACCATCGTGCCGACGCCCGCGGAGATGAGGCCGATCGCGAGCACCGCGACGGTGACGCCCGTCACCTTGGCGCGCAGGCTCGTGCCGCGCCACCAGCGGGTGACGCGGTCGGTCTTCGTGCTGGTGCCGCTCAGGTCGGCCCCTCTCGGACGCGCGGGTGCGCGGACTATGTCGTCTTGCCGGTCTTGAGCATGTAGCCGAAGCCGCGCTTGGTCTGGATGAGCGGCTCGGACGAGTACGGATCGATCTTCCGGCGCAGGTACGAGATGTAGCTCTCCACGATGCCGGCGTCGCCGTTGAAGTCGTACTCCCAGACGTGGTCGAGGATCTGCGCCTTGCTGAGTACGCGGTTGGGGTTCAGCATGAGGTAGCGCAGGAGCTTGAACTCCGTGGGCGAGAGGTCGATCGAGACGTCGCCGACGAGGACGTCGTGCGTGTCCTGGTCCATCGTCAGCTCGCCGGCCTTGATCGTCGACTCCTCGTCGGCCTGCATCGTGCGGCGGAGGATCGCCTGGATGCGGGCGACGATCTCGTCGAGGCTGAACGGCTTCGTGACATAGTCGTCACCGCCGGCGTTGAGGCCCTCGATCTTGTCCTCGGTCTCGTCCTTCGCGGTGAGGAAGAGGATCGGCGCCGTGTATCCGGCACCGCGCAGCCGCTTCGTGACGCTGAAGCCGTTCATATCGGGCAGCATCACGTCGAGGATGATCAGATCGGGTTCCTCCTCGAGCACGGCCGAGATGGTCTGCGCGCCGTTGGCGACGGCACGGACCTGGAAGCCGGCGAACCGCAGGCTCGTGACGAGCAGGTCACGGATGTTCGGTTCGTCGTCGACGACGAGAATGCGCGCAGCGTTCATAGGCCCATCTTGGCATCCGATTCCCTGCGGATGCTGGAAACGGGGCGGGCGCGGCCGATCAGGAGCGAACGCATCCGCGCACGGCGCGCTCGACGACCGGACGCACGGGGGCTCCGGGATCGACGGTGAGGCGGTGCATGACGAGCCCGTTGCCGCAGGCCAGGAGCGTGCGCGCGGCGGCGTCGGGGTCGGGCATCCCGAGCGCTTCGGCTCGGTCGCGCATCCATCGCGCGAACGTCCGGCGCTGCGCGTGCAGGGGGCCCTGGACCTCCGGTGACGCGTCGAGGAAGAGCGTCAGTCGTGCGCGGGTGCGGAGCGCGTTCTGCTCGGTCTGCCGCTCGATCATCGCCGTGAGCGCCGAGACGAAGCCCTCGATGTCGAGGGGAGCGGCGCCGGCCTCGGCGGAGCGGGTCGAGTCCGTGAGGTCGGCCAGCTCGGCCTCGGCGATCCAGTCGACGAGACCCGCGACGAGCGCGGCGCGCGTGCGGAACCAGTTCGAGGCGGATCCGGCCGGAAGGCCCGCTTCGGCGTCCACCCGCGCATGGGTGAGGGCGCGCATGCCTCCCGTCCCCACGAGCGTCACGGCCGCGTCGAGTGCGCGTCGTCGGGTGTCGGCCATGAGTCCACTATAGGTCTAGTATTGGCACTACAGAAGTAGTAGCATCCGACGCATGGGACACGTCGTCAGCGCGCTGTTCGCGATCCAGGTCGTCGCAGGCCTCGTCCTGCTCCTCGGCTGGTGGCGTCACGGCCGACGATCCGCGGCATCCGTCGTCGGCCATGTGGTCGCCAACGGCTCGGCCGGGCTCGTCTGGGTGGTCTTCGCCGTCACCGGGGCGATCGGCTGGGCCTGGGCGTCCTTCGTGCTGCTGACGATCGGCAACACCCTCGGCGATGCGCTCCTGCGCCGACGCTGGCGGGGGATGGCGGGGCGCTCCGACGGTTACGGGCGGGACTACGGCGGCGCGATCGGCGCGGTCTTCCGCGGGAGGATGCCGAAGGCCGTGGTCTTCCATGCGCTGTTCGCCGGCGCGGTGTACTTCTCGTGCCTCGGGGTGGCCATCGGCGCGACCGTCGCCGCACTGCGCTGAACGGCGCCGCGCCAGATCTGCGCCGAGCCCGCACCGCCGCGGACCGGCATGATGGAAGCATGACGCTGCCTCCCGCGCCGAAGCCGCTGCCCGCCGACGCGATCTCGGGAGGCCTCGCCTTCCACCGCCTGGGATTCGCGCGGCGCCGCCACGGCTGGTGGACGCCGCTGGTGACCGGGCTCCTCGCCGTCGCGTTCTACGCCGTGCTGATCATCGTGCTGGGCGTGGTGTTCGTGTTCGTCGCGCTCGCGTCGCCCGACGTGGCCGAGCGCCTGATGACGCTCGGCGCCGAGGTCTCGTTCGACCTCACCGACCCGATCATGGTCGCCGTGCTCCTCCTCAGCATCGTGCTGATGCTGCCGTCGTACATCTTCGCGTCGCTCATCATCCAGGGGCGAAAGCTCGGCTTCGTCTCGTCCGCCGCCGGGCGCCTGCGCTGGCGGTGGCTGCTGCTCACGACGGCTGCCGCCGCGGTCGTCGCCGTCGTCCTCAGCGGCCTGTCGCTCCTCCTCCCGGGTGAAGCGGATGCCGCGGCCGCCGCGGGCGTCGTCGCCCCCGCCGACAACCCGGCGCTGTGGGCGACCCTCGTGGTGCTCCTCGTTCTCGTGCCGCTGCAGGCGACGGCCGAGGAGTACATCTTCCGCGGCTACCTGATGCAGGCGATCGGCCGGTGGCTGCGGCATCCGGCCTTCGCGATCCTGCTGCCCGTGCCGCTGTTCGTCCTCGGTCACCTGTACGACCCGCTCGGGCAGCTCAGCGTCGGCGTCTTCGCCGTCGCCGCCGGCTGGCTCACCTGGCGCACCGGCGGACTCGAAGCGGCGATCGCGCTCCACGTGGTCAACAACCTGCTCGCGTTCCTGCTCGCCCTGGCCGGTCTGTCGGATGTCAACGCATCCGACCCCGGGTGGGTGAGCTTCGTCTTCTCCGTGCTGCTGATCGGCGCTTATGTCGGCGTCGTGGAGTGGCTCTTCCGCCGCTCCGGGCTGGGGCGCACCGTGATCGTCACACCGGCGCCGGTCGCACCTGCGCCGGTGTGGAACGGCGCGCCGGGCTACCCGCAGGCGCCCGTGTCGCCGCCGGCACCCGTGTCGCCGCCGCAGGAGCAGGCGGCCGCGCCGACGGCGCCGGCCTCCGACGCCGGAGATCAGGCGGCGGAGAGCCCGTCGGCATCCAGGATCGTGTAGCTGTACCCCTGCTCGGCGAGGAAGCGCTGACGATTCTGCGCGAAGTCCTGATCGACCGTGTCGCGCGCGATCAGCGTGTAGAAGCTCGCCGTGTGGCCGCTCGTCTTCGGGCGGAGCAGGCGCCCGAGGCGCTGCGCCTCCTCCTGACGTGACCCGAACGACCCCGACACCTGGATGGCGACGGAGGCCTCGGGGAGGTCGATCGAGAAGTTCGCGACCTTCGAGACCACGAGCACCGGGATCCGGCCCTCGCGGAATCCGCCGTACAGCTCCTCGCGCTCATCGACCGGCGTCGCCCCGGTGATCTGGGGGGCGCCCAGGGCCTCGGCGAGGACGTCGATCTGGTCGAGGTACTGGCCGATCACGAGGATCTGCTCGCCCCGGTGCTTCTCGACCAGGTCGCGCACGACGCCGATCTTCGCGTGCGCCGTCGAGGCGAGGCGGTAGCGCTCGTCGTCGGCGGCCGCCGCGTACTCGAGGCGATCGGATGCCGGCAGGTCGACGCGCACCTCGTAGCAGACGGCGGGGGAGATGAAGCCCTGGGCCTCGATCTCCTTCCAGGGCGCATCGAAGCGCTTGGGGCCGATGAGGCTGAACACATCGCCCTCGCGGCCGTCCTCGCGGACGAGCGTCGCCGTGAGCCCGAGCCGGCGTCGCGCCTGCAGGTCGGCGGTCAGCTTGAAGACGGGCGCCGGCAGGAGATGGACCTCGTCGTAGACGATGAGCCCCCAGTCGAGCGCGTCGAGGAGGGCCAGGTGCGCGTACTCGCCCTTCCGCTTGGCGGTGAGGATCTGGTAGGTCGCGATCGTGACCGGCTTGACCTCCTTCACCTGCCCCGAGTACTCGCCGATCTCCTCGGGCGTGAGACTCGTGCGCTTGAGGAGCTCGTCACGCCACTGGCGCGCGCTGACGGTGTTGGTGACGAGGATGAGGGTGGTCGTCTTCGTGTCGGCCATCGCAGCCGCGCCCACGAGGGTCTTCCCGGCGCCGCAGGGGAGGACGACGACTCCCGATCCGCCCTCGCTGAAGATGTCGACGGCCTTCCGCTGGTACGGGCGGAGCGTCCAGCCGTCCTCTGCCAGGTCGATCTCATGGGGGGTGCCGGGGGTGTAGCCGGCGTGGTCCTCCGCGGGCCAGCCGATCTTCAGGAGCTCCTGCTTGATGTGGCCCCGCGCCCACGCGTCGATCACGAAGACGTGCGGCTCCGGGTGGCCGATGAGGAGGGGCTGGATGCGCTTGTTCTTGGACACCTCCGCGAGCACCGCGGCATCCGTCGAGCGCAGCAGCAGCTCGCCCTCCGCGCCCCGCTCGATGACGAGGCGGCCGTAACGGCCCACCGTCTCGCGGATGTCGATCGACACCGACGCGGGCACGGGGAAGCGCGACCAGCGGTCGAGCGTCGCGAGCATGTCCTCGGCGTCGTGCCCGGCCGCCCGGGCGTTCCAGAGGCCCAGTCGGGTGATCCGATAGGTGTGGATGTGCTCGGGGGCGCGTTCGAGCTCGGCGAAGATCGCGAGTTCGTGCCGTGCGTCCTCGGCCGCCGGGTGGGCGACTTCGAGCAGCACGGTCCGGTCGCTTTGCACGATGAGGGGGCCGTCAGCCATAACGTGCCAGTCTACCGGCCGGCCGTGGCCCCGGCGCGCGCCGTGCGGGCGTGGGGCCGGGCACGCAATAGTTGACAGTTGTCGTCGGCTCCGGGATGCCGAGGCGACGACGACTGTCAGCTATCCGGCGCGCGCCGTGCGGGTGTGGGCCCGTGTCGGACTCAGGCGGGGCGGAGGCTCGCGATGCTCGACACCGGCAGCGTGCGCTCGACGTCGGCGACGCGGTCGCGTCCGCGGAGGCGGCCGCCGCCGAGGCCGGTCGCCTCCATCGTAATCTCGCGCTCGCTGCCGTCGGGCAGGCGCACGACGATCACGAGCACCGTGTGCGCCCGGACCGCCTGCTCGAGCTCCCGCCCGAGCCACGCGCTGTCGGCATCCGACGCGTGCGCGGCGCGCAGGCGGGCACGCAGCGGCGCGTACACGTCGGCGGCCCCGTCGGACGGCTCCGACTCGGGCGCGAGCCGCCTGCGCCCGAGGGCCCGGACCGAGCCGTCGGCGTCGACCGCCGTCACCGGGTACCGCGCGTCGGCGAGCATCCAGAACGCGGTGTCGGCGCCGCTGCGGCTGAGGAGGGCGTCGTCGTCGGGAGAGAGGCCGAGCGGACGGAGCGCCTGGTCGACGGAGATCGCCTGCAGGAGGGCGGGGTCGCTCGCGGTGATCCGCGTACGGCCCGACCAGTCGGGCCCGACGCGCACGCTGCCGTGGCGACGCGAGCTCCGCTCGATCTCGTACTCGAGCGGCTGCGGCACCCCGGTGAGCGAGAGCGTCGCGAGGAAGTCGCGGAGCGACTGCGCGGTCTCGCCGGTCGTGAGCGCGGCGCTCAGGGTCTCCGCGGTGAACCGATAGGTCGAGGCCTGTGCGCGCGATTCGCGCAGGGCCATCGTCCGCAGGCGGCGGTCGAGCTGCGGGTCGAGGGGGCCGGGTGCGATCGCCGTCAGATCGTTCTGGAGGAACACGCGGTCGACCTCCGGCGGAAGCAGAGCCTGCAGTGCGGCCTCATCGGCATCCGCTCCGCTACGAAGCCCCTCGGCCCAGTCGGGCGCGCGGCCGTCCTGTCCGAGCATCGCCCAGCGATGCAGGAGCGCGCGCAGCTGGTCCGCGCGAGCGGGCCAGGCCGGGTCGAACGGGTAGGCCGTCCGCCACTCGTCGACGTCGATCCAACCGCCGTCGGCCGTCCGCAGCGCGCCGGGAAGGGCATCGCGGAGCCGCTGCGCCACCTCGTGCCACCGGGTGACGGTGCGCTCGCCGAGCCAGCGGTCGCCGAGCCGGGTCACGAGCCACTGCCGGTCCACTTCGGCGACGAGACCGGCGGCCGCGGCGATCGCGATCAGCTCGTCGGCGGCGTCGGGACCGTCGACCGCGCCCTCCTCGATGAGCCGGCGGCGCTCGGTGGCGCCGAGCGCGCCCGAGCCGATCCGTGACAGCGGAGCCACGAGGGCCGACTGGAGCACGTCGGCGAGCGACGTCGACGCGGCGAAGGCGCGTTCGGCGGCGTGGGCGGCGTCCTCGGCGGATGCCGGTTCCGGCGGCGTCGCCGGTGTCGTGGGGACCGCGCCCCAGGCGGCGCCGACCGCCGTGTAGGGACGACCCTCGGGAGTCACGAAGGCGAGCGCCTCGAGCGCATCGCGCTCCGGGCCCGGCGGCACGGCGTCGTGCCCCTCGATCGCTCGCTGCAGCGCCGCCGCGACGCCCCGGGCGAGCGCCGCCGCGCCGCGCACGACGGAGGCGGCATCCAGCAGCGCGTCGGCGGCGTCGAAGAAGTCGGACCAGCCGGCCGTCGGCGGAACGCGCCGGACCGTCAGGAGCTCCGTCAGTGCGGCGTCGTCGAGCGTGGCGAGGTGGGTCGCCAGCGTCCGCGCATCGGGAGCCGCCACGTCAGCGACCCTTGCCGGCCCGTGCCCTTCGGACGAACGTCATGATGAGCACCGCCAGCAGGAGCGCGAACGCGAGGATCGGCGCGATGTACACGACGACGCCCACCGTCGGCCAGATGCCCTCGTCGAACTTCGCGCCCACCGAGGTCCCGATGATGATGGCGGCGAAGCACAGCAGCGACAGGGCCAGCAGTCCGAGCGACATGGTCGCGAGGATGCGGTCGATGCGGCGGACCGGGAGGTCGTCACCGGAGGCAGGCGTACTCATCGGACTCAGCCTAGCGGCTGACCGCCGTGGCGTAGGCTGGGTGCGGGGCCTCGTGGCCCCTCTTCCATCCTGCCCGGAGCGCGTGCGCGCCTCGGGCCCAGCAGTTCGCAGCGAGGTTGAGATGCCCACCGGCAAGGTCAGGTTCTACGACGAGGAGAAGGGGTTCGGCTTCATCACCACCGATGACGGCCAGGACGTCTTCCTGCACGCGACGGCGCTTCCCGCCGGCACGGAGTCGCTGAAGGCCGGCACCCGACTGGACTTCGGCGTCGCCGACGGCCGCAAGGGCCTGCAGGCGCTCGCCGTCCGCGTCCTCGACGCACCCGTCAGCCTCTCCAAGCGCAACCGGATGAAGGCCGACGACATGGCGATCGTCATCGAGGATCTGGTGAAGGTCCTCGACACGATCGGCGGCGACCTCCGTCACGGCCGCTACCCCAGCGGCGCGCACGGCAAGAAGGTCGCGGCGATCCTGCGCAAGGTGGCTGATGACCTCGACGCCTGAGTCGGTCGACGACCGGCTGCTCTCCGCCCACGACCTCGCGCGCGCCGCGCTCCACGAGGTGACGCCGGCGTCGACGGTCGGAGAACCCGCCGGATACACCCTCGAGGACGGCGGCGTCGTGTCGCTGCGGTTCTACAACCGACTCGCGGGCTACCCCAACTGGTTCTGGACCGTCAGTGTCGCCGTCGTGGAAGGCGCCGAGCCCACCGTGCTCGAGGTGGAGCTGCTGCCCGGTGACGGCGCGCTCCTCGCCCCCGAGTGGGTGCCGTGGGCCGAGCGCCTCGCGGACTACCAGGCGGCGCAGGCGGCGCTCGCCGAGGCCGACGACGAGGATGCCGAGGAGGGCATCGACGACGACCTCGAGGAGGACGACGACCTCGACGGCGACGACGATCTCGACGACCTCGACGCGGCCGACTTCGACGACGATGGATCGCCCATCCTCCACTCCGGCGACGTCGACGGCGTCGACATCGACGAGCTCGACGAGGCCGCCGAAGAGCCGGACGACGACGAGGACGACGAGGACGACTGACCGCGTTTCGTCTCGCTGCGCTCGCTCAACGACCGAGGAACGCACCCGGCGTTGAGCGACCGCGTTTCGTCTCGCTGCGCTCGCTCGATGACCGAGGAACGCACCCGGCGTTGAGCGACTGCGTTTCGTCTCGCTGCGCTCGCTCGATGACCGAGGAACGCACCCGGTCGTTGAGCGAGGGAGCGGAGCGACCGAGACGAAACGCCGTACGAATCAGCGGATGTCGAAGGCCGCCGGCTGCAGCACCTCGTCGCGCGAGGACGGCCCGATGAGCAGCTCGAACTCGCCCGGCTCGACGATCCGCCGGCCTGCGGCATCCACGATCGTGCAGTCCGCCGCGGCGACCTCCACCTCGACGGTCGTGGTCTCACCGGGGGCGAGATCCACGTGGCGGTAGGCCTTCAGCTCCTTGTCGGCCCAGCTCACGGACGTCACCCGGTCCCGCACGTAGACCTGGATCACTTCGTGCGCGGGACGTGAGCCGCTGTTGCGCAGCGTCACCCGGGCGCGGACCGTGTCGGATGCCGACACCGTCGGCGTCAGGATCTCCACCTCGTCGTAGTGCACCGACGCGTAGGACAGGCCCTCTCCGAACGCGTGCGCGGGGCTCTGGGTGAGGTCGGCGTATCGGTCGCCGTGCTGGCCGCGGATCTGGTTGTAGTAGGTCGGCTGCTGTCCTGCGTGCCGGGCGAACGAGATCGGGAGGCGACCGCGGGGCTCGATCTGCCCGAGGATCAGCTCGGCGATCGCCTGACCGCCGCGCATGCCCGGATTCGCGACCCAGATGAGCGAGGCATCCCGCACGGCGTCGGGCAGGATGAGCGGCTTGGATGCCAGGAGCACGACGACGAGCGGCGTGCCGGTCGCGGCGAGGGCCTCGAGCAGCGCGCGCTGTCCGCCGATCAGCTCGAGGGTCGCGGTGGAGCGCCCCTCGCCGACCAGTTCGATGCGATCGCCGACCACGGCGACGACGACGTCGGAGCGCTCGGCGACCGCGACCGCCTCGGCGATCTGCGCGGCGTCGGGCTCCTGCGGCACGACGATCGGCGGCCGGGGCTGCCCGTCGGGGAACACACCCGCGGGGTCGTCGGTGAGCTGCAGGATGCCGGAGCCCTCGGCGTACTCGACGCTCCAACCCCCGGGGATCTGCGCGCGGAGGCCGTCGAGGACGGTCGTGATCTGCCCGCGCGGGTGGCCGTCCGGCATCCAGTCGACCTGACCCGACGAGCCGGCCCAGTCGCCCAGCTGCGTCTGCGCGTCGTCGGCGAGCGGGCCGACGACCCCGATGCGGGTCGCCGCGGCGTCTGCCGGCAGCGGCAGCGTGCCGTCGTTGCGCAGCAGCACGAGCGAGCGGCGCGCGACCTCGAGGTTCAGGTGGGTGTGCGCGCCGGAGGCGATGACCGATCCGATCCGCGCGGTGTCGGGGAGCCGCGGGTTCTCGAAGAGGCCGAAGCGGAACTTGAGGCTCAGGATGCGGCCGACGGCCCGGTCGATGTCGGACTCGTCGAGCATGCCCGACGCGACCGCGTCGAGCGCGCCCTCGAAGAACCGCGGCGTCGTCATGACCATGTCGTTCCCGGCCTTGACGGCGGCGGCGGCGGCGTGGGCGTAGTCGGGCTGCACCTTCTGCTCCCAGACCATGCGGCCGATGTTGTCCCAGTCCGTGATGAGGGTGCCGGTGTAGCCCCACTCGCCGCGGAGGACATCGCTCAGCAGCCAGTCGTTGATGGTGATGGGCACGCCGTCGGTGGTCTGGTAGCCGAGCATGAACGTCCGGCATCCTTCGCGGGCCACCCGCTCGAACGGCGGGAGGAACCACGAGCGGAGCTTGCGGTGCGAGATGTCGGCCTCGCTCGCGTCGCGGCCGCCCTGGGTCTCTGAGTAGCCCGCGAAGTGCTTGGCCGTCGCGAGGATGGCATCCGGGTCGTCGAGACCGTCGCCCTGATAGCCGCGGACCATGGCCGAGGCGAGCTCGCCGATGAGGAACGGGTCCTCGCCGAACGTCTCGTCGATGCGGCCCCAGCGGAGGTCGCGGGCGATGCACAGCACGGGGGAGAAGGTCCAGTGGATGCCGGTGGCCGCGACCTCCGCGGCCGTCGCGCGGGCGACCTGTTCGACCAGGTCGGTATCCCAGGTCGCCGCCATGCCGAGCTGGGTCGGGAAGATCGTCGCGCCCTCCCAGAACGAGTGGCCGTGGATGCAGTCCTCCGCGACGAGGAGGGGGATCCGCAGGCGCGACTGCGCCGTGAGGGCGGACGCCTGCAGCACCTTCTCGGGGGAGGTGTGCAGGATCGAGCCCGCGTGGCGGCCGAGGACCGCCTCGTCGAGGTCTTCGCGCGCGTCGAGCTGCAGCATCTGGCCGACCTTCTCGGGCAGCGTCATGCGGCCGAGGAGGTCGGCGACGCGCTCGTCGACGGAGAGTTCGGGGTCGAGGTAGGGCGCGGTCGACAGGTCGACGGTGGTCATGCGGTGGTGTCCTTGGGGGTCGAGGCGAGGAGCGGGTCGTTCGTGCGCACCGCGGTGACGGCGTCGTTGACGTTCAGCCCCTTCTTCTTCATCGCCCGGGCGCGCTCGCCCGCCGAGCGCAGGCGCGGGTTGACGTACTCGTCGATGCCGAAGTTGATGAGCGAGAGCGCGACGCCGATGGCGGCGATGCACAGACCCGAGGGCAGGTACCACCACCACTGGTTCTGACGGAAGGCGCCCTGGGCGCTCGCCCAGTTGAGGATCGTCCCCCAGTTGTAGGTGTCGACGGGGATGACGCCGATGTACGACAGCGTCGTGAGACCGAGGATGGCGGCGGTCACGGTGCCGACGAAGCTCGCGGCGATGAGGGCCATGAGGTTCGGGAGCATCTCGACGGCGATGATGCGGCGCAGCGGCTCGCCGTTGGCGCGCGCGGCTTGGATGAAGTCGCGGTTTCGCAGCGACATCGTCTGCGCCCGGAGCACCCGTGCGCCCCAGGCCCAGCCGATGATGCCGAGGACCCCGGCGATCAGGATGAGCGGCGGGTCCTCGAAGGTGGAGGCGACGATGATGATGAGGGGGATGCCGGGGATCACGAGGAAGACGTTCGTGAGCGCCGACAGGATCTCGCTCCGCCAGCCGGTGAGGTACCCCGAGATCACGCCGACCACGATGGCGATGATCGTGGCGATGATCGCGGCGAGGAATCCCACGACCAGCACGCCGCGGGTGCCGTGGATGACCTGGCTGAGGACGTCCTCGCCGATGTGAGTGGTCCCGAGCCAGTGCGCCGCGGAGGGCGGCTGGAACCGGGCGGTGTTGTCGACCTTCGTCGGCGAGTAGGGAGCGAGGACGTCGGCGAAGATCGCCACGAGCACGAAGAAGCCGAGGATCGACAGCCCTGCGATCGATTTGCGGTTGCGGAACATCGCGAAGGCGGCGCCGAGCTTGGAGCGCCAGGTGGCCTCGGTGGTCTCGGAGCGCGCTGTCGCGATACGGGCGGTGGTGGTCATGCTCAGGCCTCCGTCTGACGGGTGCGCGGGTCGAGGAACGCGTAGGCGAGGTCGGCCAGGATGTTGGCGACGAGCACCGAGAGCGTGATCACGAGGAAGACGCCCTGCATGAGCGCGAAGTCCTTCGCGTTCGTCGCGTCGAGGAGGAGCTTGCCGACGCCGGGGTAGCTGAAGACCATCTCCATGACGATCGTGCCGCCGACGATGAAGCCGATCGACAGCGCGAAGCTCTGGATCTGGGGGAGCACCGCGTTCCGGGCCGCGTAGCGCCACAGCACGCGGCGGTTCGGCATCCCCTTGGCCTGCGCGACCGTGATGTAGTCCTCGTCGAGGACGGTGAGCATCATGTTGCGCATGCCCAGCATCCAGCCGCCGAGCGAGGCGATGATGATCGTCACCGCCGGCAGCGTGCCGTGATGGATCACCTCGCCGATGAACTCCGGCGACCACTCCGGCACGACGCCGACGCCGTACGCCTTCCCGATCGGGAACCACTTCAGGTTCACCGAGAAGAGCGCGATGGCGAGCAGGCCCAGCCAGAAGTAGGGGATCGTGCTGAGGAAGGTCGTGAGCGGGATGAGTCCGTCCAGGCGGCTGCCGCGGCGCCAGCCGACGATCGCACCGCCGATCGTGCCGATCAGGAACGACACGATCGTCGCGAAGCCGACGAGGCCGATCGTCCACGGCAGGGCGCCCGCGATCACCTCGGTGACGGGGCGGAGGCCGTGCAGGAGCGAGACGCCGAGGTCGCCGCGCAGGAGCAGACCCCAGTACTCGAAGTACTGCGCGATGAGGCTCTTGTCGGAGTCGAGGCCGAGGAGGGCGCGCAGCGCATCGGCTGCTTCAGGACTCACGTTGCGGTTGCGTGCCAGGTACTGGTCGACCGCGTCGCCCTTCATGAGGCGCGGCAGGAAGAAGTTGATCGTGATCGCCGCCCACAGCGTGAAGAGGTAGAAGGCGGCCCGGCCGCCGAGGAAGCGCCACGGGATGCGGGAGTGGCCCTTCTCGGCGACGGTGGCGGTCGTGCCCACCTCGAGCGGGTCGGGGGTGCGCGTCAGCGTCTCGGGCGGGAGCTGGGGTTCGACGGCGG
>Ga0160435_1000059_pt1 | contig 77056 bp, 58 predicted proteins | sample HID1973K_E0MG_FD_108213 | JGI IMG/M metagenome (GOLD analysis project Ga0160435, IMG submission 108213) | Enriched mosquito-associated microbial communities from UW Madison campus, WI, USA - HID1973K_E0 MG | ecosystem: Host-associated > Arthropoda: Insects > Digestive system > Unclassified ...
AACGAAACCACCCGCGTGCACGGTCGCAATTCGCACCAGCTGTACACGGTGGACCAGTTGGGGCCGCGCTACATGTTCGGCGTGCGCTACACGTTCTGACCGGCCGGCCTGCCGCGGCGGGCCCGCCCCTCCAGACCGCCGCAGCCAGGGCGGGGCCGGAGGTCCGCAAGGACCTCCGGCTTTCGCTTGTTTCACCCCAGCGCCAGAGGTTCGCTTGACACATTCCATCCGACACGTGGTCATCCTTGGCGGTGGTTCGGCCGGTTGGCTGACCGCCGGCGTCATCGCCGCAGAACACGGCGGCCCCGGCCCCGATGACCTCAAGGTCACGGTCATCGAGTCGCCCGACGTGCCGATCATCGGCGTCGGCGAGGGCACCTGGCCGACCATCCGCGACACCTTGCGCCGCATCGGCGTGAGCGAAGCCGACTTCATCCGCGAGTGCGACGGCGCCTTCAAGCAAGGCTCGCAGTTCGTCGCCTGGACCGACGGCGGTCCGCGCGACACTTATTACCATCCGTTCCATCTGCCCGGCGGCTACGACCAGGCCGACCTGGTCGGCGGCTGGCGCAAATTTCATCCCGACGCGCAGTTCGATCACCTGGTCTGCCCGCAGCCGCACCTGTGCGACGCCAACAAGGGCCCCAAGCAGTTCGCCACGCCCGAATACGCCTCGGTCTCGAACTACGCCTATCACCTGGACGCGGCCAAGCTCGGCGGCTTCCTGCGTCGGCACTGCACCGAGCGCCTGGGCGTGCAATGGGTGGCCGACCATGTCACCGAAGTGGTACCGCACGAGAACGGCGACATCGCCGCGCTGCGCACCCGCGAGCATGGCGACGTCGCCGGTGACCTGTTCATCGACTGCACCGGCCTGCGCGCCCTGTTGATCGGGCAGCACTACGGCGAGCCGTTGCTGTCGCAGCAGCACATCCTGTTCAACGACCGTGCCATTGCGGTGCAGGTGCCGTATGTCGATGCCAACGCACCGATTGCCTGCCAGACCATCTCCACCGCGCAGAAGTTCGGCTGGATCTGGGACATCGGCCTGCAGACCCGGCGCGGCGTCGGCCACGTCTATTCCAGCGCCTACGGTAGTGAAGACGAGGCCGAGCTGGCGCTGATCGACTACATCGTGCGCAGCGGCGGCCGCGAGCAGGACATCGTGCGTATCCCGCGCATCCGCATTGACCCTGGCTACCGCGTGCAGCCGTGGCGCCGCAATTGCGTGGCGGTCGGGTTGTCGTGCGGCTTCCTCGAACCGCTGGAGGCGAGCTCGCTGGTGCTGGTGGAACTGGCCGCGGCCATAATCGCCGATCAATTACCAGCCACGCGCGAGACCATGGACATCCTGGCCACGCGCTTCAACGACAGCATCCGCTACCGCTGGGAGCGGGTGGTGGATTTCCTCAAGCTGCATTACCTGCTCAGCCGGCGCGACGACTCGGACTACTGGCGCGACCATCGCCGCGAAGAGACCCAACCGCAGCGCCTGCGCGAGTTGCTGGCCCTGTGGCAGTACCAGCCGCCCTCGCGCTACGACCTGTATCGCATCGAAGAGGTCTTCCCCTGGGCCAGCTACCAGTACATCCTCTACGGCATGGGATTCGTGCCGCAGGGCAGGGTGGGAACGGCGCAGGCAGCGGCGGTGCAACGCGCCGAAGGCTGCTTCCGGCAGACCGCGGAACTGACCGCGCGGATGCTCGCCGCCTTGCCGGGCCATCGCGAACTGATCGACCACATCCGGGCGCGCGGCCTGCCGCGTGTCTGAGCACCACGGGAAACTGATGACTCGCCACGTCCTGCTCAACAATGTCGACCACCACCACCTGCGCGTGGATACCCGCCGCGTGGCCGGGCTGGGCGATGAAGTGATGTCGGTGCTCACCTTTCCCGGTGAGTTCCGCTTCCTGCAAGCCTATTACCCGATCGTCTTCCACAACGACGCCCAGGGCGCGTTCCATCCGCTGGCCTTGCTGGGCCTGCGCGAGAACGAAAACCTGTTTGCCGGCGAGACCGGGTGGGAAGTGCCGTACCTGCCGCTGGCGATCGAGCGCAAGCCGTTCCTGATCGGCACCGCTGATGGCGAACCCAGCGTGCACGTGGACCTGGACAGCCCGCGGATCGTCGGCGACGGCCAGGGCGAGGCGGTGTTCAAGGAGTTCGGTGGCAACACCCCGTACCTGGAACGCATCAGCTCGGTGCTGCGCGCCTTGCACGAAGGACTGCAGCAGAACCCGAGCTTCAGCGCCCGCCTGCTGGCGCTGGACCTGCTCGAACCTTTCACCCTCGATGCGACCCTGCGCGATGGCACGCCGCTGCGCCTGGAAGGGCTGTACCAGATCAACGAAGAACGCCTGCGCGCCCTCGACGGCGCCGCCCTGGAGCAGCTCAACCGCAACGGTGCGCTGGAAGCGATCCACATGGTGATCGCCTCGGGCGCACATTTCCGCGACCTGATCGAACGCACCGAACGCCGCCATGCCGCTGCCGGTCGCCACTGAAATCCGCGAGCGCCACGGGCTGGACCCGCAGGCGCTGCCCGAGGACGTGCTGACTTCGACGGTGCCGCTGGTGCTGCGCGGCGTGGCCAAGGACTGGCCGTTGGTGCAGGCAGGGCTGGAATCACCCCGCGCCGCCATCGACTACCTGCGCCAGTTTGCCCGCCTCGATGCGCCGGTCGCGGTATTGGTCGCGCCGCCGCAGGTGCAGGGCCGCTACTTCTACAACGACACCCTGACCGGTTTCAATTTCCGCAGCGAGCGCCCGGTGCTCGGGGCGATGCTCGATGCGATGGAACGGCACCTGGACGACCCGTCGCCGCCATCGCTGTATATGGGTTCCACCACCGTGGACACCTACTTGCCGGGGCTGCGTGGGCATAACGATCTTGGTTTGGCGGCGCAGGATCCCTTGTTCAGCGTCTGGGTCGGCAACCGTACGCGCATTGCCGCGCACCAGGACGTGCCGGACAACATCGCCTGCGTGGCGGTCGGCCACCGTCGCTTTACCGTGTTTCCGCCCGAGCAGCTGCGCAATCTCTATATCGGGCCGCTGGAACTGACCCCGGCCGGGCAACCGGTCAGCCTGGTCGACTTCGCCGCGCCGGATTACGACCGCTTCCCGCGCTTTGCCGAAGCGCTGGAACATGCCCAGGTAGCCGAGCTTGGGCCGGGCGATTCGATCTTCATTCCGAGCCTGTGGTGGCATCACGTGGAAGGACTGGACCCGTTCAACGTGCTGCTCAACTACTGGTGGCGGCGCACGCCGGGGCACATGGACTCGCCGATGAACGCGCTGATGCTGGCGTTGATGAGCGTGCGCGACCTGCCGCAAGAACAACGTGCCGCCTGGCAGGAAATCTTCCGCCACTACGTCTTCGAGCCGAGCGCGGAAACCGCCGAACATATTCCCGAAGCTGCCCGGCGCAGCCTGGCGCCGCTCACCCCGGAAGTCGCGCGCGAGCTGCGCGCGCGCTTGCTGCAACGACTCAACCGTTAAGGACTGCCCACGCATGACCCGCGACACCGTCTCCGCGCTTCCCACTACGCCGGTTCGGCGCGTCGTTATTGCCGGCGGGGGTACCGCCGGCTGGATGGCGGCTGCGGCGATTGGCAAGATCCTGGGCCGCAACCTCGATATCACCCTGGTCGAGTCCGAGGAGATCGGCACCGTCGGCGTGGGCGAAGCGACCATCCCGACGCTGGTCACCTTCCACCGCCTGCTGGAAATCGACGAGCAGGAGTTCATGGCCGCCACCCAGGCCTCGATCAAGCTCGGCATCTCGTTCGAGAACTGGCTGGATGTGGGCCATCGCTACATCCACTCCTTCGGCAGCACCGGCCGCGATCATTGGACCGCCGGCTTCCAGCACTTCTGGCTCAAGGGCCGCGAGCGCGGCGTGGCCAGCGACTACAGCGACTATTGCCTGGAATCGCGCGCGGCCTGGGAGCACAAGTTCGCGCACCTGCCGAACCAGGGGATGAACTACGCCTTCCATATGGATGCCGGGCTCTATGGCAAGTACCTGCGGCGCTTCGCCGAAGGCTTCGGCGTCAAGCGCGTGGAAGGCAAGATCGCCGACGTGCAGCTTGATGACGACAGCGGTTTCATTCGCTCGCTGCGGCTGGAATCGGGCGATGTGATCGAAGGCGATCTGTTTATCGACTGCACCGGCTTCCGCGCCTTGCTGATCCACAAGGCGCTCAATGTCGGTTTCGAAGATTGGTCGCATTGGTTGTTCAACGACAGCGCACTGGCCTGCCAGACCACCGCGGTGGCCGATGCCGTGCCTTACACCCGCGCCATTGCCGAAGAGGCCGGCTGGCAGTGGCGCATTCCGTTGCAGCACCGCGTCGGTAACGGCATGGTCTATTCCAGCCGCTACATGAGCGACGAGCGTGCGCGCGAGATCTTCGAAGGCAGCCTGGACGGCGAGATGATCGCCAAGCCCTGGCCGATCCGCTTCCGTCCCGGCCGGCGAATGAAGTCCTGGCACAAGAACTGTGTCGCGCTGGGGCTGGCGGGCAGCTTCATCGAGCCGCTGGAATCGACCACGATCCATTTGATCCAGCGCGGCATCACCCGCTTGATGCAGGGTTTTCCGGCGGTGATCACGCAGGTGGCGATCGACGAATACAACCAGCAGATGAGCGATGAGCTTATCCATGTGCGCGACTTCGTGGTGCTGCATTACGCGCTGACCAATCGTCGCGATACCGCCTACTGGCGCGCCTGCAACGAGATGGAACTGCCGGCGACGTTGCAACACCGCATCGACCTGTTCCGCGATACCGGGACGGTGTTCCGCCAGCCGAACGAGTTGTTCGCCGAGAACTCGTGGATCCAGGTGATGATGGGGCAGGGCAATATGCCCAGGCACCATCACCCAACCGCGGACCTCATGGGCGACGGCGAGTTGGCGCACTTCCTCAATGCGGCGCGCGACTACGTGGCACGTACGGTGGCGCAGCTGCCCAGCCACCAGGCTTATCTGGAGCGCTATTGTCCGGCGCCGAAGCCCTGATCTCGATGGAGGGAAGTCTGATGCATGTTGTGAGCTGGATGGTGTGCTGCCTGTTGTTGCTCGGGGTGCCGCTGGCGCGGGCTGCAGCCGATGGGCCTTCGCAGGTGAAGATCGACAAGGCCCAAGGCGGTTATCGGCTGCGGGTGGATGGCAAGCCGTTCTTCATCAAGGGCGGCGGCGGCAGGGAGCACCTGGACGAGCTCGCCGCGCGCGGCGGCAATGCGGTGCGAACCTGGAGCGTGGACGAAGACCCGGTGAAGATGCGCGCCTTCCTGGATGAGGCGCAGCGGCTGGGGTTGAAAGTCGCCGTCGGCATCGCGGTGGGTAACGAGCGGCATGGCTTCAACTACGACGACGAGGCGGCGGTTGCGGCGCAGCTGCAGCGTATTCGCGGCGAGGTCGAAGCGTGGAAAGATCATCCGGCCGTGCTGATGTGGGTGGCGGGCAACGAGCTCAACCTGCATTACCAGAACCAGAAAGTGTGGAACGCGATCGGGCAGATCGCCGACATGATTCACCAGGTGGACCCCAACCACCCGGTCATGACGACGCTGGCCGGATTCGACAAGCCGTTGATCGACCAGATCAAGCAGCGCGCAAGTTCACTCGACCTGATTGGCATCCAGCTGTACGGCAACCTGGGGGATATGCCGAAGAAGCTGCGCGACAGTGACTGGGCCGGCCCGTATGTGGTGACCGAATGGGGCCCGACCGGGCATTGGGAATCGCCGCTGACAAGCTGGGGCGCGCCGATCGAAGACGATGCCTCGCGCAAGGCCGGCGTGTTGCTGGAGCGTTACCAGCGCTATATCGCCGGCGAGCACAAGCAGGGGCTGGGCTCGTTTGTGTTCCTGTGGGGACAGAAGCAGGAACGCACGCCGACGTGGTATGGCTTGTTCATGCCGGACGGGCAGGCAACGCCGAGCGTGGATGCGATGCAGTTCGCCTGGACGGGCAAGTGGCCGCAGGATCGGGCGCCGGCGATTTCGCCTATTCGGGTGGATGATCGGTTGGCTAACACCAGCGTGGTGCTTGCGCCGGGGACGACGCATAAGGCGCATGTGCGGGCGTCGGATCGGGAAGGGGATGCGTTGCGGTATCGCTGGGTGTTGCGGGAAGAGAGCACGGCGACGAGCGTGGGCGGCGATCCGGAACATCTGCCGGACGAGGTGGAGTCGGGTATTCGTGAAACTGCGGCCGGGGAGATTGCGTTCACGGCGCCGGACAAGGTGGGGAATTACCGGCTCTTCGTAGAAGTGAGCGACGGGAAGGGGCACGGGGCTTATGCCAATTTCCCGTTGCGGGTGGAGGGTGAGGCGCCGTAAGCCAAGCCGAGCGCGTATGGCGCTTACTCATTCGGCGAGAGCTGTAGTCGTCTCCTCGGCTTCCAGGGTGATGGGGCCTGGGCCTTCCAGCTCGGCCAGCACCGGCGCGATCTGCTCGGCGAGCAGCCGAAAGCACCAGGCCAGTTGATCGGGCGTGCATTGCAAGGTCACGTCGTGCTCGTCGTCGGCGTTGCGCGAGGAGACGGCACGGGCCAGGAACTGCAGGTGTTGTTGCAGGCCGGCGAGTTGGTACTGGCTGTGTTCGGAGAGGTAGTAGCCGGTGCGGGGATGGTTGCTCCGGGGCGGGGAGTGGCGGGGAGGACTGTCGGTGTAGCTATAGCTGTAGCTTGCAGATGCGCTCATGGTTGAGACCTCGTCCGTTGCGGGAGTAGCCCTCGCCTTGGGATAGGCGAGGGTGTCGGGAGGCTCAAAACCGCAAACCAGCAAACGGCGGGCGTATTCCCCCGGGCGGGGTGTTTTATTAGCCGCCCTCCCGACTCAACTCAAACTCCGCGCCGCACCTTGCGGCGGAGAGCACGCTGCATCGAGGTCATCTGCTGGTTTGGAGTTTTGAGTCTCCGAGCAAGTAGAGTAGGACTCAGCGCAATGATGCGGTAGCTCAGAACTGCGTCAATCGATGTAGGTCACTTACGCATGGTGGTGTCGGTGAGTCGGCATGTAGCTACCATTCCGAGGAAGCCAGGGGACGGGCATGAAGCTAGTTCTATTCGTTGGGCCATTCTTGCTTTTAGCTGTTTTCGTCGCATTGCTCATCGCGGCGTCTCGTAAGGGAGCGGGAGCCTGGCCTTTCTACGCAAAGCGTGTACTTAGCGACCCAGAACAAGTTCTTTATTGGCGCCTGGTAGAGGCACTACCGGGCGATGTCGTGTTGGCGCAGGTGCAGCTGTCCCGATTCCTGGGAGTACAGAAGGGTCATAAGCGGATGCAATGGTTGAACCGAGTCAACCAGAAAAGTGCCGACTTTGTTGTGTGCAAGAAGGACTTCTCGGTTCTCGTGGTCATAGAACTCGACGATTCGACGCACACTCGCCCCTCCCGTCGGAAGGCTGACGGAGACAAGGAGAGGGCCATCAACGATGCTGGCCTGCCGGTCTTGCGTTGGCACGTCAAAGCAATGCCCTCCATCGAGGAGATTCAAACCTCTGTCCGTCCGCAGACTGCGGCGGCGACGACGGCCAGGGATGAATCTCTGGCGGATATAGATCCCGTGTTGATGCCTGTCCGGCCTGGCTCAAGCCGCGCACTTTAACCAGTTCCATCAATGAGGCCGAGCAGGGTTGGCCAGCGTCGCTCGCTATCGGCGCTGGAACCATATATACCCCCAGCGCATCAACCATATGCCACTACCGAGCTTTTTCTATCACTCCACCCCGAGTAGCTTGTCGTGACTACTCGCCATGGAGTGCCCCATGCAACCACGCACGAAGCTCCGCAGTATCACCGCCGGTTTGGCCTCCGCCTCGATCGGCATTGCGCTCTCGCTCTGCGCTGTCGCGGCAAGCGCCAATGAGCCACTGCAGATCCAGTCGCAAGGCAGCCTCGTTGCCGGCGGCTCGGTTCGCACTGAACCGGGGACCTTCGATCCGCTGCATCCGGCCGTGCCTGCTGGGCAGACCTACCACGGCGACCACGTCTACGCGTTCTATCAAGTACCGGTGGATGCCAAAGCCCTGCCTATCGTGATGTGGCACGGCGCGGGGCAGTCATCGAAGAGTTGGGAGACCACGGCAGACGGCCGCGAGGGATTCCAGAATCTGTTCCTGCGCCGGCACTTCAGCGTCTACCTGGTCGATCAGCCGCGCCGTGGCCGCGCTGGCCGCAGCATGGCTGAGACCACGATCAAGCCGGTGCCCGACGAGCAGATGTGGTTCAACCAGTTCCGCATCGGTCTGTGGCCGAACTATTTCGAAGGCAGCCAGTTTCCGAAGGGCGAGGCCACGCTCGACCAGTTCTTCCGTTCGGTCACGCCCAATACCGGCCCATTCGATATCGGCGTGGTTTCCGATGGCGTAGCCGCGCTACTGCAGAAGACCGGGCCGGCGATCCTGTTCACCCATTCGCAGGCCGGTGGCCCCGGTTGGATGACCGCGATCAAGAGCAAGAACGTGCGCGCCATCGTGGCCTTCGAGCCCGGTAGCAGTTTCGTGTTCGCCAAGGGCGATGCACCGGCGCCGATTCCCAGCGCGTTCGACACTGTGGCCCCGGCGGTGGTGTCGCCCGAAGAGTTCAAGGCGCTGACCCGTATCCCGATCCTGGTGCTATACGGCGACAACATTCCCGATAAGCCGATGAACATGCCCGCACAGGATAGCTGGCGCGCACGCCTGGAGATGGCGCAGCGCTGGCGGGACGCCGTCAACCGCCAAGGTGGCGACGTCACCTTGATCCATTTGCCGGAGATCGGCATCCGCGGCAACAGCCACTTCCTGTTCTCAGACCTCAACAACGCCCAGATCGCTGACTTGGTTAGCGATTTCCTCAAGAAGAAGCAACTGGACCGCTGATGATCAAGACAGCGCTACTGACCGCTATCGTGGGCATTGATGGCGTCCTGTTATTGATCTGCGCCAGTAACGCCATGGCAGCAGAAACGGCAGGGCAACGGATCACTGCGGCCGGAAGCCAGGCCTCTGTCAGCGGACCGCCGGAGAACTTCACCGGCAAAGTGCGCGTGGATCCGCTGTTTGCCGCTGATGCCGTGCTATCCACCTCCGGCGCCTACGTGACCTTCGAGCCGGGTGCGCGCTCGGCCTGGCATACGCACCCGGCCGGTCAGCGGCTGGTGGTGACGGCAGGCGTTGGGCTGACCCAGGAGTGGGGCAAGCCGGTCCAGGTGATCCGCCCCGGCGACGTGGTCGTGTGCCCGGCTGGCGTCAAGCATTGGCATGGCGCGGCACCACGCACGGCGATGACGCACCTGGCCGTGACCGGCGTGGTCGGTGGTAAGAGCGTCGAATGGTTGCAGAAGGTGAGCGACGAGGAGTACGGCCGCCATGCCGATTTGTAGAACACGCAGATGCGCACTGTTGCTTTGTGTCCTGATGAGCGTCCCAGCGCTCGCCCAAGCCGCGCCGCCCCAGGAATCCACCGCCATGCACGAAAGCACGCCCGATGCCTCACTCAGCGCGAAGCAGCAATCCATCCCGGTGATCTCGGCGCGGGCGGCCAGCGGTGACGTGGCTGGTCTGAGGGTTGCGCTGAACCGAGGCCTCGACGCGGGGCTATCGATCAACGAGGCCAAGGAGGTACTGGTGCAGCTGTACGCCTATGCCGGCTTCCCGCGCAGTCTCAACGCGCTCGGTGAGCTGATGAAGGTGGTCGAAGATCGCGAACAACGTGGGTTGCACGACGTCGCCGGGCCCGAACCGGGCCGCCCGATTGCCAGCGGCGAAGAACTACTGCGAGTCGGCCGCGAGAACCAGAGCCGAATTTCCGGTGGGCCGGTCGACGGCCCGGTCTTTCAGTTCGCCCCTGTTATCAATCAGTACCTGCAGGCACATTTGTTCGGTGCGATCTTCGAGCGCGACAACCTCAGCTGGGAGAATCGTGAGCTGGCCACGGTCGGCATCTTGTCGACCATGCCGGACGTGACGCCACAACTGCGCTCGCATATCGCCGCGAGTTTGCGCGTGGGGCTCAGCGTGGCCCAGTTGCGTGAGCTGATCCGTTCGCTCGCGGCGGCGGGCATGCCCGACGCGAGCAAGCGTGCCGAGGCGGCCTTGGAATGGCATCTGGCCCAAAACGAGGCCGCGCAATGAGGGTTTCAATCGGCGTGGCGCAGGGCGTCACGCAGTAGCGTGAAGGCTGGGGAGGTCTGCCGCCGGCTTGGATAGTAGAGATGGTAGCCGGGAAAGGGCGGGCACCAGTCCGCCAGTACCCGGACCAGTTTTCCGCTTTCGATCTGATCCAGCACCAGGTCCTCCGGCATGTAGGCCAGGCCCAGCCCATTGAGCACGGCATCCAGCCGCATGGCGATGTTGTTGAAAACCAGCTGGCCTTCCACCCTCACTTTCAGCTCTTCGCCTTTTTTCTCGAACTCCCAGGGAAAGATGCCGCCGTACGTAGGCAGGCGGATGGTGATGCAGTTGTGCTGCATCAGGTCGCGCGGTGTCTTTGGCCGCTGGCGACGCCTGAAATAGTCGGGTGAGCCCACCACGGCCATGCGCAACTCCGGCCCGACGCGTACCGCAATCATGTCCTTGGCCAACTGTTCTCCCAATCGCACGCCGGCGTCATAGCCCTCGGCGACGATGTCGGTGAGGCCGTAGTCGACGATGATCTCGATATGCAGATCGGGATTGTCCGGCAGTAGTTTCGCCAGGACCGGTCGTAGCACCGTGACTGCGGCATGCTCGCCCGCGGTGATGCGCACCTTGCCGGCAGGCTTGTCCCGGTAAGCACTGAGCAGGGCCAGCTCGGTGTTGATCTCGTCGAATCGCGGCCCCACCACGCGCAGTAAGCGCTCGCCGGCTTCCGTGGGTGAAACGCTGCGCGTCGTGCGTGCCAGCAGGCGCACGCCCAGGCGCTCTTCCAGCTGCCGTATGACTCGACTCAGCGCTGGCTGGGACATGCCCAGCTTCGCCGCCGCGCGGGTGAAGCTGCGTTCGCGTGCGACGAGCGCAAAGACGGCCAATTGGTCGTAACCCTCGCTGGTCATTCATGCATCCACGCTATGAGCCATATCCGATTATGCCATCTAGTGCCGGGCTCGGCACGGGCCTACATTGGTCACCAGCGACGAATGAAATAGGCGGCTAGATATGAAAACACGCGTACTGGGACGCAGCGGGCTCGAGGTTTCCTCGCTTGGCCTGGGCTGTATGGGCTTGAACCATGGTTATGGCCCGGCGGTCGACAAAGCCCAGGGCATCGCGCTGATCCGCGGTGCCTTCGAGCGTGGGGTGACGTTCTTCGATACGGCCGAGGCTTATGCACAAGGGGCGAACGAGGCGCTGCTCGGCGAGGCGGTTGCTCCTTTCCGCGACCAAGTGGTGATCGCCACCAAGTTCGGCTTCAAGAATGGCGATCCCGCGCAAGGTGCGGACAGCCGGCCGGCACGCATCCGTGAGGTGGCAGACGCTGCGCTCAAGCGTCTGCGGACAGATCGCATCGACCTGTTCTACCAGCACCGGGTCGACCCCGAGGTGCCGATGGAAGAGGTCGCCGGTGCGGTGAAGGCGCTGATCGACGAGGGCAAGGTGCGTCACTTTGGTTTGTCGGAAGCGGGCGAACAATCGATTCGCCGCGCGCATGCGGTGCAGCCGGTGACCGCCCTGCAAAGCGAGTATTCCTTGTGGTGGCGTGAGCCAGAGCAGGTGATCCTGCCGCTGCTGGAAGAACTGGGTATCGGCTTTGTGCCGTTCAGTCCGCTGGGCAAGGGCTTCCTGACCGGTGCGATCGGCGCCGATACCAAGTTTGGCAGCGATGACTTCCGCAGTTCGGTGCCGCGCTTTTCCCAGGAGGCACTGAGTGCCAACCAGGGGCTAGTGGACGTGTTGGGCCAGATCGCACGCGACAAGGGTGCGACGCCGGCGCAAATGGCGTTGGCCTGGCTGTTGGCGCAACGCCCCTGGATCGTACCGATCCCCGGCACCACCAAGTTGCATCGCCTGGAGGAAAACCTGGCAGCTGAGCAGGTGGAACTGACCGCGGCAGACCTGGAGCAGATTGCGCAGGCGTTGCAGCAGATCGAGATCACCGGCGAGCGCTACACGCCAGCGTCGCAAAAACTGATCGATCGCTGAGAAGGAAGGTGCCATGGCCGTCCCGCAAGATCCAACACGTAGAGCCGTCGTCGCTGCATTGGCGAGCCTGTCATTGAGCGGCGCCGCGACAGCAAGGCGGGCCGAGGCCGACGTGCGCCTGGGCAGTTCGTCGGTGCTGGTCGCGTATTTCTCGCGTTCGGGAAACACCCGCGTCGTGGCCGGCTTGATCCAGCGTGCCTTCAATGCCGACCTGTTCGAAATCCGGCCGGCGCAACCGTATCCGGAAGAGTACCTGGCCACGGTCGAGCAGGCGCGACAGGAGCGTGATCGCGGTGACGAGCCCGCGCTTGAGGCCAGCGTTCCTGGGATAGCAGGCTACAAAACCATCTATCTCGGCTTTCCAATTTGGGGCGAGACCGCGCCGCCCATCATCCGTTCGTTTCTTTCGCACCACGATCTTTCGGGCAGGACGCTGGTGCCGTTCGTCACCCATGGCGGCTACGGTTTGGGTAACAGCAGGGACGTGCTCGCACGCCATGCACCCAAGGCGAAGTTGCAGCAAGGCTTCCTGATGCAGGCCGACCAGGAACGCCAGACGATGGAACGTGTGAACGACTGGCTAAAGGGCAATCGATGAATACTCAGAGGAAACAATCATGAAGATGCGCACCTTGGGGCAGGGCCTGGAAGTGTCCGCATTGGGGCTCGGCTGCATGGGCATGAGCGCCAACTATGGGCCGGCCGCCGATACGCAGGAGATGATCGGGCTGATCCGCGCGGCGGTGGAGCGGGGCGTCACGCTGTTCGATACCGCCGAGGTCTATGGCCCGTACAGCAATGAAGAACTAGTAGGCCAGGCGCTGCAGCCGCTGCGGGACCAGGTCGTGATCGCGACAAAGTTCGGCTTCGACCTGGACCCACAGACCCAACAGCGCAGTGGCGGCACCAATAGCCGGCCCGAGCACATCAAGTCCGTGGCCGAGGCGAGCTTGCGGCGCCTTCGTACCGATCGCATCGACCTGTTTTATCAGCACCGGGTGGACCCTAACGTGCCGATCGAAGACGTGGCCGGTGCGGTCAAGGATCTGATTTCCGAAGGCAAGGTCAAGCACTTCGGTTTGTCCGAGGCGGGCATCGATACCATTCGCCGCGCGCACGCGGTACAACCGCTGACGGCGGTGCAGAGCGAATATTCGCTGTTCTGGCGTGAGCCGGAGGTCGAACTTCTGGGCGTGCTGGAGCAACTGAAAATTGGGTTCGTGCCTTTCAGCCCGTTGGGTGCAGGCTTCCTCACCGGAAAGATCGACGAGCACACGCAGTTCGATGCTACGGATTTCCGCAACGCGGTACCGCGATTTTCACCTGAGGCGCGCAAGGCCAACTTTGTGCTGGTCGAGGTGATCAAGACAGTGGCAGCGGGGAAAGGCGCGACGCCGGCGCAAGTGGCGTTGGCATGGTTGCTGGCGCAGAAACCGTGGATCGTGCCGATTCCCGGGACCACGAAGCTGCGTCGGCTTGAAGAGAATCTGGGCGCGGTGGATCTCGAGTTGAGCTCGGCCGACCTGGACGTGATCAGTGCCGAATTGTCCAAGTTGCAAGTGGTCGGCGACCGCTTGCCGGAAGCCGCAATGAAGATGACGGGTCTTTAATCCAATTCAAGGAGGTGGTGCCATGAGCGAACGACCAGATCTACCGAACAACCAGCGCAGGCAGTTGTTGTTGGGCGCCGCCGTGGCGGGTATTGCGCCGCTGTTGTTGTCCGCCTGCGATGACAAGTCCGATGCCGGGCGGGGGAGTGCGGCAACGCCGGCGCCCGCGATGCCGCCAGCAGCACCTTCTGTATCGCCCACCAAACGCAAGCTGGGACAGCTCGAAGTCTTCCCCATCGGCCTGGGCGTGCAATGGAACCCAGGGCGCGGCAACGGCGTGGTGAACGATTTGTACGCCAGCAGCACTGATCGGGCCGCCGGCATCGCCTTGATCCGTCGCGCGGTCGACCTGGGCGTGACTCTGTTCGACACCGCTGAGGTGTACGGCCCGCTGTTTTCCGAGGACCTGCTCGGGGAGGCGTTGCAGGGCGTACGCGACAAGGTGGTCATCGCCACCAAGTTCGGTTTCGACTTGGATCCCAGTACAGGTGAGCGCAGGGGCGGCACCAACAGCCGTCCGGAGCATATCCGGCAGGTGGTAGACGCCCAGCTGCGGCGGCTGCGAACCGACCACATCGACCTGCTGTACCAACACCGCGTCGACCCGAAGGTTCCCATTGAAGAGGTCGCCGGCACCATGAAGGACCTGGCCGCGCAAGGCAAGGTGCTGCATTACGGGCTATCCGAACCTGGCCTGCAGACGATCCGCCGCGCGCACGCGGTGCACCCGGTCACTGCGATCCAGAACGAATTCTCGATGCTGTGGCGCGGTCCCGAGGCCGAGGTATTGCCTTTGTGCGAAGAGCTCGGCATTGGCTTCGTGGCCTGGAGCCCGCTGGGCATGGGGTTTCTTGCTGGGATGGTCGCGGCCAGGACGGTCTTCGGCGAGGGCGATTTCCGTGCCGCGGTTCCGCGTTTCGCGCCGGAAGCGTTGGCGAAGAACATCGCGCTGGCCCGGCTGGTACAGGCATGGGCGCTGCGCAAGAACGTTACGCCTGGTCAGCTGGCGCTGGCGTGGTTGACCACGGTCAAGCCCTGGATCGTTCCCATCCCAGGCACCACCAACATCGTGCACATGCAGCAGAACGTTGCTGCGGCGTCGGTGGCTTTTAGCGAGGCGGAATTGAGCGAATTGCGTGGTGCGCTCGAGGCGATCCACATCGAGGGCGACCGGCTGCCTAAGCCCGTGCTCGATGCGACGGGAGTGGAAGCACCGCCGAAGCAGTGATTGGCTTGAACGTGGCGCCGAGGGTCGCCCTCACGGCGCCACGTCACCTGCCTTCTCGGCGATCGGCCGCACCACCTCCACCAACGTAACCAACGTCTTCCCCGGCTCCTCGTTCATCACCTCATGCGCCGACTGCTCAAACCACACCAACTGCTTTTCTGGCGCCCGCACGGAAGTAAACCATTCCGCGGCCACTTCTGAAGACACGTTGTAGTCGTGCCGCCCCAGGAACAGGAACACCGGCACCTTGAACTCGCGCGCCTGGCTCATGTCCAGCGTCAAGACCTCGGAAAGCAGGTGCTCCATCGAGAAGTCGTTGCCTTTCCAGACCCCGGCAACTTCCGCATCCGAATACTCCGGCGCCAGGCTCAGCGCGGCGGCTTCGGCGTCGCCGCCCTTGCGGTTGTAGACCATGCCGCCGTAGTGGTTGAGCCACTTGCGCTGCTTGAATAGTTGTTCGAGCGGGACGGGCGTATTGCCCTGCGCATACGGCGCCAGCGATTCCAACTCCGCCACGGCTTCGGTGTTGCCATCCTGCCGCGCCTGCTGCAACGTCCACGCCCAGCCGCGGCGTTCGCTTTCCGGTGCGTTGGAGATCTGCCCAACGCCGATGTAGGCATGCAGCCACTGCGGCCGCCGCTGCGCCAGTTCCAGGCCGAGGTAGCTGCCCCAGGAATGACCGAGCACGAAGATCTTGTCCTTGCCGAATTCGTGGCGTAGCCACGCCACCATTTCCTCGGCGTCGGCCACCATGCGCTCGCGCGTCATCGTCGGGCCGACCTTGGCCGGGTCGTTGGCGACATAGGTCTTGCCGGCGCCGCGCTGGTCCCACTGCACCACGGTGAAGTATTCCTCCCAGCCACGCTGGAAATACCAGCTGGTCGGCATCGACACCCAACCCGGGCCACCATGCAGCATCAGCAGTACCGGGTTGCGCTTGTCGCTGCCACGAATGGAAATCCACTGGTCGATGCCACCGATGCGCACCTTCTCCAGGCGCTCGATGCCGTGGTCGGCCACCACGCGGCGCATGTTCGCGACGATTTCGGTCGCTTGTTGCCGGCTTTGTGGTTTTGGGGCTGCGCAGACGCCGAAGCCGATCGATAGAGAGAACGCAAACACGAGACCGGCAATCACCCGCTTCATCGACGACGTCACTCCATGGCGTTGGCAGGGCGGCGATTGTGGCATGCGGCCCGTGCGAAATCCCGGTCTTCCGTATGGGTGCTGTCACTGCATCAGCACCGAATTATCTAGAAACGGGCGCCAACTCGCATTCACCCCGCCGTTCGTCGCAGGCCCAGCACGTTTGTATTGCCACTGGATGAAATCCCTGTTACTCATTTGTGCGCCGCAGCAAACAGCGCAAGTGCGGCCGCACGTCGAAATTGGGAGAGCTATCGGAAGACCACTAAGACATTCCATTCCTTGGGAGACGCACGCATGGGCAAGCCAGTACCTTTGTACTCACGGGTTCCGAAAGCGAAATTGGCGTCTGCAGTGAGTTGGACCTTGGCCGTGGCATTGGCCAACAGCGGCATCGCACGCGCGGCAGATGAAGAAGCCGCACCGCAAACCAGCGGTTCCACCGGCTCACCCACCACCCTGGAAACTGTTTCCGTACTCGGCAGCCGTGGACAGCCGCGTTCGGTTGCTTCCTCGGCGGTGCCGATCGACATCATTACCGGCGAAGAATTCCGCAACCAGGGCGCCACCGACGTCCTCGACCAGCTGCGCGTGCTGGTGCCTTCCTTCAACGTCAGCACCATTCCCATCGACGATGCCGCCAGCCTGATCCGGCCGGCCAACCTGCGCGGCCTGCCGCCGGACAACACACTGGTGCTGGTCAACGGCAAGCGCTTCCACCGTTCGGCAGTGATCACCTTCCTCGGCCATGGCTTGTCGGACGGTTCGCAAGGGCCGGATCTGTCGGTGTTTCCGTCGCTGGCGCTGGACCAGGTCGAAGTCCTGCGTGATGGCGCCGCCGCCCAATACGGTTCGGACGCGATTGCCGGCGTGATCAACTTCAACCTCAAGCGTCTCGACCACGGTGGCACTGCCGAAGTCTTCGCCGGCCAGTACTACCAGGGCGATGGCTTGACCACGCAGTACTCGGCGCAGATCGGCCTGCCATTGACCGCGAATGGTTTTGCGACGTTGACCGCCGAGTGGCGCGAGGCCGACGACACCTCGCGCAGCGTGCAGCGGGGCGATGCGGCGGCGGCTACGGCCGCGGGCTATCCCGGCGTGCACGATCCGGCACAGATCTGGGGCTCGCCGAAGGTCAAGGACGACTTGAAATTCGTCGCCAATCTCGGCATCACGTTCGACGAGGTGGAGGCGTATCTGTTCGGTAACTACGCCAAAAGAAGAGTCGATGGTGGCTTTTATTTTCGTGATCCGACTTCGCGCTCGGGCGTCTACAGCAACGATGGTGGTGAGTCGCTGTTGATCGGCGATCTCACCGGGGCCGGTGGCTGCCCCTCCATTGCCTTGCGCGATGCCGGTGGCGGGCTATTGCCGTACGAGTCGGTCAGCGCAGCGGTTGGCGCGATGCCGGCCAACTGCTACACCTTCCTGTCGATGTTCCCCGGCGGCTTTACCCCGCGCTTCGGAGGTGATCTGGAAGACACCTCGGTGGTGGCCGGCATCAAGGGCCTGTGGGGCGACGGTTGGCATTGGGACCTGAGCGGCACCTATGGCCGCAACGATATCGACTTCTTCATCTACAACACGATCAATGCTTCGCTGGGGCCCGACCAGCCGGCGGGTCTTCGCTTCGCGCCCGGCGGCAACCGCCAGACCGAGACCGGCTTCAACTTCGATGTCGGCAAGGACGTAGCGGTGAGCTTCCTGGCGCAGCCGCTGCGCCTGAGTGCCGGCGCCGAATGGCGCAAGGAGGAATTCCAGGTCGCCGCCGGCGATGCTGCCTCCACCGCAATCGGGCCGCTGACCGACCAGGGTTTCGCGTTGGGCTCCAACGGCTTCAACGGCTTCAATGCGCGCACCGCCGGCACCTTCGATCGCAAGAACTGGGCGGTCTATGTGGACCTGGAAGGGCAGGTTACCCAGCAATTGCTGCTTGCCGCGGCGGTGCGCCATGAGGACTACGACGACTTCGGCAGCACCACCAAGGGCAAGCTCACCGGCCGCTTCGATTTCACCCCGGAGTTTGCGATTCGTGGTGCGATCAGCACCGGCTTCCGCGCGCCCACGCCCGGGCAATCGAACGTGAGCCAGATCACCACCGCGTTCCAGGGCACCGGCCTGGTGGACATCGCCACGCTGCCGCCCACCAACCCGATTGCCGAACTCAAAGGCGCGCGGCCGCTGACGCCGGAAGAGTCGCGCAACTACTCGCTGGGCCTGGTGTGGAATCACGACCAGTGGCTGGTCACGTTGGATGCGTACCGCATCAAGGTGGAGGACCGCATCGCGCTCAGCACCAGTTTCGACATCACCGACGCCGAGCGCGCCGCGCTGGTGGCGGCGGGCAATCCGGAAGCGGCCTCGATCTCGCAGGTCACGTATTTCGGCAATGCCTTCGATACCACCACCAGCGGTATCGACCTGGTGACCAGCTACGAGATGGAACAGTGGGGCGGGCAGACGTCGTATTCGCTGGCGATCAACTACAACCGCACCGAGGTGGACCGCTTCAATACCGATTTCGTGGACGAAGCGCGCGTCTACAAGCTGGAGCACTCCCTGCCCAAGACCAAGGGCTTCTTCAACATCAACCACCAGCGCGAGATATTCCACGCCAACCTGCGCGTGGGCTACTACGGCTCGTGGTACGAAGATCACCTCGACAGCGGCGTGATCTCCGCCGCCGACGGCGGGTTGCCGATCTACGGCGGCAGCACCTTCATCGTTGACGCCGAGGTGGGCTGGAAATTCGCCTCGGGTCTGTACATCAACGTCGGCGCGCAGAACCTCTTCGACGAGACGCCTGACGATAATCCGTGGGGCGAGGTGGCGGGCGCCGAATATCCGGTGCATTCGCCGTACGGCTTCAATGGCGGATTCTGGTACACCCGCGTGGGTTGGACGTTCTGATAAGGACCCGCCGCGGGGCGCTGCTTCGTGCAAACGGAGCAGCGTCCCGAAGGCGGCGGCAGCTGGGCCCCGTGCCCGGCACCCGCCGCTCGGCTTATTGCGGGCTTGATGCCTTGCCGCCGCCGGCGATCCAGTCATCCACGGCCGCTTCTAGTACCGCCAGCGGCATTGCGCCGTTGTCCAGCACCAGGTCGTGGAAGGCGCGGATGTCGAAGCGATCGCCCAATTGCTTGCGGGCTCGTTCGCGCAATTCCACCATCTTCAAGTGACCGACTTTGTAGGAGCACGCCTGTCCCGGCTGCACCAGGTAGCGGTAGACCTCGGTGCGCACTTCCGGCACCGACATGCCGGTCTGGGCGTGCATGTAGTCGATCGCTTGTTCCGGCGTCCAGCGCTTACGGTGCAGGCCGGTGTCCACGACCAGGCGCACCGAGCGGAACAGCTCGGCGCGCAGCCGGCCGATGTCGCCCCAGGGATCGTCCTGGTAAAGCCCCATTTCGGCAGCCAGTTGTTCGGCGTACAACGCCCAGCCTTCGGTGAAAGCGCTCGGGTTGAGGCTGCGTCGCAACAGCGGCAGGTCCTTGAGGGTCTGCCCGATGGAGATCTGGAAATGATGGCCGGGCGAGCCTTCGTGGTAGGTCAGCGTCGGCAGGCTCCAGCGGGTGTTTGCTTCGCGGTTGCCGAGGTTGATGAAGAACAGGCCGCCACGCGAACCGTCCATGGCAGGGGGCAGGTAATAGGCGCCCGGTGCGGTGGCCTGCGATTCCACCGGCACCAGGCGCACTTCCAACGGCTGGGTCGGCGGATGGCCGAAGTACTTCGGCACTTGCGGCGCCAGCTTGTCCAGCGCGTGGCGGATATCGGCGACCACCTCGGCGCGACCGGCCTCGGTGTCGGCGTACTGGAAGCGCGCATCCTTGGTCAGCGCGGCCATGCGTTCGCCGACGGTGCCCTTGCGCATTCCTTGTGCGCGCAACTTGATGTCCATTTCGCGCTGGATGCGCGCCACTTCGGACAGGCCCAGTTGGTGGATCTGCTCGGCGTCCAGATTGGTGCTGGTGTTCCAGCGTAACGCGGCGTCGTAGTAGGCATCGCCGCCGGGCAGCGCCCACACACCGTGGTTGCCGGGGTGGGTGGCGATGGCCTGGTCCAGGCGCGCCAGCAGCCGCGCGTAGCCGGGGTTGGTGTCGGTTCGCACGGCTTCCGTCGCCTGCGCCAGCAGTTCATCGCGACGCGCCTGCGGCAATGCGGTCTTCGCCAGCTTGCCCCGCAGGGCGACAACCAGGCGGTTATCGGCCGGTGCAGGCGCGAGCAGGCTGCGGATCTGCGAGGCGGCGCCTTCCAGCGCCACCTGCGGCGGCAGCACGCCCTTGGCCGCTTGCAGGTCGAAATTCGCGCGCACCTGGTCGAGCTTGCCGGCGATGGCGTGCAGGCGCGAAATGTAGGCCAGGGCGCTGGCCTCATCGCGCACGGCGTGCTGGTTCTCCATGAACTGCGGCAGCGTCACCGGAATACTGAAAAGCTGGTCCACCGCATAGGTCGTCGCGCCGGCGGGCAACCAGGCCGGTGCCCAGTCCGGGGCCATCAGGTCGATCTGTGCCTGGTAGAACCAGTTGGCCAGGCCCAGGCTCCATCGGTCCTGGCCGGTGGGGGGTACTTGCTTGGCGCGCGCCTGCAGCGCGACCAGGTTGTCTTGCAGCAGCTTGCGCAGCACTTCGCGGCGCGCCAGTGAGACATCGCTCAGCTGGCCGGAGAGGTCGATGCCATCGCCGGAGATGCCCAGGATCGTGCGCATTTCCGGGTCGCGCACGACCACTTGTTGGGTCTGGGCATCGAGCAGGGCGCCGAGCGTGGCCGGAGCCGGCTCTGTGGTGGTTGGCGCGGCGGCGCTCGAGATTGGAAGGGTGGCCGTGGCCAGGCAAGCGAGGAACAGCAACGAACGAGGGTGCATCAAGACTCCCAATCCAAGTCAGAAAGTTCGCTTGGTGGTCGCCCCCGTTGGGTACACAGACCCGGTGCCGCCCCCCAGCGGGCTGCCGGATCTTTCCGGCAGCTTTATCAGGGTGCGGATGATAACCGTACAACGCAGCGACCGGTGGCATGGCGTCGTGCGCTGCGCTTTACCGCCGTATTGCTAGGGGTTAGACGGAAAGTCGGTGGAGGCGCTCAACGCGCGCCATTGTTCCAGCTCGGCGAGCTTGGCGTGGTCGGCCTTGGCGATGATCTCCAGCGCGTCGCTACCGAGGGGAAGCCGGAACGGCGGGTGCTCCAGCCTGGCAAGCCTGACGATGGCCTGGCCGGCGCGCGCCGGGTCGCCGGGCTGGGTGCCGTTGTAACTGCGCTGGGCGCGCGCGGTGGCGCCTACGACCGCATCGTATTCGGGCCGCCCTTCATTGAGCGAGGTGGATGCGCCCGCGAAGTCGGTACGAAAGCCGCCGGGCTCGATCACGCTGACCCGCACGCCGATGAGCGCCATCTCCTTGGCCAAGGATTCTGAAAATCCTTCGATCGCCCATTTCGCCGCCGAGTAAGCGGCCCGCCCCGGCGCGCCGATCCGCCCGCCCACCGACGAGAACTGGATGATGTGGCCGCTGCGCTGCGCGCGCATCAACGGGATGGCCGCCTTGGTCATGATGATCGTGCCGAACAGATTGGCCTCGATCTGCCGGCGGAAGTCGTCCAGCGTGGTGTCTTCGACGGCGTTGACGTCGCCGTAGCCGGCGTTGTTCACCAGCACGTCCAGTCCGCCGAATGCATCTGCTGCGTGCTGGACCGCGCGCGCGGCGGCGACGGCATCGGTGACATCCAGGGTGACGATGCGTACGGCGTCGCCGTACCTCGTCTTAAAGTCCGCGAGCTTGCCGGGGTCACGTGCGGTGGCGATGAGCTGATGTCCTGCGGACAACACCGCTTCGGCCAGGGCGCGGCCGATGCCGCGGGAACAACCGGTGATGAGCCAACGTTGGGTCATGATGTTTCTCCTGTGTCGAAGGGGTCAAAGCACCGCTTGGGTGCTGCCGGGGTAGTCGGTCTCTGCGGCCGTGCGGGCGCCGAGGCGGATGTCCCGGGTGAGTGCCTCCAGCTTGAGGTTGATCCTTCGCACTGCGTCGCTGCCCATCACCACCCAATGGCGGCCGCTCGGGAACAGCGCCTCTTCGAAGATGGCCTTGGCGACTCGGGCGGGATCTCCGGGGAACATTTCCGGTGTCACCGTGCTCACGCGCTCGCGAAAGGCACCGGAGGTCGCGGCATAGTCGGCGATGGGCTCACCGGAGAACTTCGTCCTGCGCTCGATGCCGGTGCGTACCGAGCCGGGCTCGACCAGGAAGGCGCGCAGCCCCAGCGGCTCGATTTCCTGCCACAGCGCCTCGGTCAGGCCTTCGAGGGCCAACTTGCTGGCCGAGTAAAAGCCATTGGCCGGCAGGCTGGCGATGCCGTCCATGGAGGAGACGTTGATGATCGTGCCGGCGCGACGTGCGCGCATGCCCGGCAGGACGAGCCGGATCATTTCCACCGCGGCGAAGAAGTTCACCTCGAACTGGGCGCGATAGTCTTCTTCGCGCTGTTCTTCCACCGCGCCCAGGAAGTCGATGGCCGCGTTGTTGACCAATACATCGATCGTGCCCATGCGGGCGGTGGCTTCGGCAACGACTGCGAATCGCGGGTGGCTGTCGGTGACATCAAGCACCAGCGCATGCGCCGAGTGCGGGTAGCGTGCGGCGAGCTCGGCCATTGCGGCGCCGCTGCGCGCGGCCAGCGTCACGCGGTGGCCCTGCGCGAGCACGTGTTCGGCGAGCGCCAGGCCGATCCCGCTGGGTGCGCCGGTGATCAACCAGTTGCACGGCAGTGTGGCGACTGTGGATGTTTCGGGTTTGGGGCTCATCGTCGTTCTCGGGTGCGCCGTGGGAGTTGGGCGGCCCCAGCATGCGAAGCGTGGCGGCCGATTGCTCGCTATGCATCGTTAGCGTTTGTTAGCGCCAAGCGGATAGATACCTAGGTATAGGTGCGAACGCCGATGCACGGCCGGCACACTAGGTTCAGCGGAAGACACGGCCGCTCGCCATGCCCCCCAAGAGGAAATTCCATGCGTTGTGTTGCTCGCTTTGCCCTGGCTGTGGTCGGCACCGTGGTGCTGGCTTTGCCCGCCAGCGCTGGGAATTCTTCGACCAGCCCGGATGCGCAGGCCAGGCTTCTCGACGAAGGCTTCAACCACTCGCAGGTGATGCCGACGGCCGAATGGTTGGCCGACCACATCGGTGCGCGCCTGACCGGCTCGCCCGGGATGCGCGCGGCGGAGCAATGGACCCAGGAACAATTTCGCCAATGGGGCCTGCGCAATGTGCATCGCGAAGGGTTTGCGTTCGGTCGCGGCTGGCAGGCCGAACGCGTCAGCGTGCGGATGCTGGCGCCGCGCCCGCTGGCCCTGCACGCCATGGCGGTGGCCTGGACGCCGTCCACCGCGGGCATGGTGACCGCCCCGATCGTGGTCGCGCCGATACGCCGCGCGGCCGACTTGAACGCCTGGCGCGGCAAGCTCTCGGGCAAGATCGTGCTGGTCGAGTTGCCCAGCGCGGGCAGTGAGCCGACCGAGCCGGCCTATGTTCGCTACAACGATGCGCAGATCGCGCAGATGGATCACTACGATCAACCGCAGCACGGCGCGGACGCCGCACCGGTCTGGCTGAAGCACGCTCGCCTGCAAACCCGGATCGACGCTTTCCTGAAGCGCGAGGGCGCGGTGGCGCGGGTTGCCCAGTCCTATGCCGATGGTGGCCTGCTGCACGGCGAAGGCACCGGCTATGTACAGGGCGCCGCCTTGCCGGCAGTCGAAGTGGCGGCGGAGGACTACCGCCGCCTGGCCCGGCTCGCCAAGACCGGGCCGGTCACGCTGGAGATCGACAGCCAGACGCAGTTCTTCGACCAGGACCGGCAGGCGTACAACATCATTGCCGATATCCCCGGCACCGATCCGCGCGCCGGCTACGTCATGGCCGGCGCCCACCTGGACAGCTGGGCCGCCGCCGATGGCGCTGCCGACAACGGCGCAGGCGTGGCGATGGTGATGGAGGCGGCGCGCCTCCTGGCAGCCACCGGTGTGCGGCCGCGCCGCACCATCCGCTTTGCCTTGTGGGCGGGCGAGGAACAGGGCCTGCTCGGTTCCAAGGCCTACGTAGAACAGCACATTGCGACGCGCCCGCCTGCCGCGCCCGGCACCACGGGATTGGAGGACTACTTCCAGTGGTCCAGGCGCTACCCGGTCACGCCCTTGGCCGACTACGGCAAGCTCGCTGCGTATTTCAACATCGACAACGGCTCGGGCAAGCTCCGCGGCATCTATGCCCAGGGCAATCTCGCCGCCGTGCCCCTTCTCGAAACGCTGATCGCCCCGTTCCACGCCTTGGGAATGGACAAGGTCGTGGCCGGCAATACCGACAGCACCGACCATGAGTTCTTCGCCGCGGCAGGATTGCCGGCGTTCCAGTTCATCCAGGATCCGCTCGATTACGAGAGCCGCGTCCACCATTCCAGCATCGACACCTATGACCACTTGCAAGGCGCGGACATGCGCCAGGGCGCCGTGGTCCTGGCCGGGTTGTTGCTGGAAGTGGCCAACCGGGGCGAGCCGCTGCCGCGCCAGGTCCTGCCTACGAAGCCTGCGCCCAGCGATCCCTTCCGCTACGAGATTCCCGACAGCCCCGCCGAGGATTCCGATGACCCCACGCCTTGATGTCGCCCACCAGTCCTACGCGGCCGCACCGGCCGCCGATCCGTTGGGCATGGCGCTGGCCGTGCTGGCGCATGAGTTGCGCAACCCGCTATCAGCCATCGGGCTGGCGGCCAACGGGCTGGAACGGCATACCAAGGACGACAAGCGCTGCGAGGCCTTGCTCAAGGCCATTTCCAGCAACGTGACGCTGGCCGCCCGCCTGGTCGAAGACCTCATGCAGCACAGCAAGCTCCACTCAGGCAGTTTTCCGCTGCAGCGCGGCCGTTGCAGCCTGCGCGACCATCTCGAGGAATGCATCGCCATCGCCTTGCAGCAGATGGATCAACCTGGGCGCCCGATCACGCTGCGCATGCCGGCCGGCGCGATTCACCTGGACGCCGACCGCATGCGCATGCAGCAGGTGTTCGTCAATCTGCTCACCAACGCACTTCGCTATACGCCGGCACCGGGATACATCGAGGTGAGCGCGGCCGAAGCGCACGGGCAGGTGGTCGTGCAGGTGGCCGATGACGGTATCGGGATCGAGCGCGAACGCCTGGCCACGCTTTTCGACCCCGTGGCGCTGCCGTGGTTGACCGGTTCCAGGCTGGGCCTGGGCGTGGGTCTTGGCGTGGTGAGGAAGATAGTGGAGATGCACGGCGGCAGCGTGCAGGCCCATAGCGATGGCGCCGCCCGAGGCAGTCGCTTTACCGTCCGGCTACCGGCGCGCCCATGAGCGCCCCTCGTGCGGGGAATCCACGCTAGGTCGGCGCCTGCACCTGGAAGCGCCCAAGCGCCAGGGCTGCGGCCACCGCGCAGCCGGCCATCAGCAACGAGACCGAGGTGCTGCTAAGTCCGGCGGAAAACAGCACGCCTGCCAGCACCGTTGCCAGCGCACTGCCGGCACGCCCGATACCGATGACCAGGCCCGCACCGGTAGCCCGCATGCGCGGCGCGAAGCTGCTGGCGATGATCGACAACATGCCGACAAAGCCGCTGAACAAGAAGAAGCCGGTGATGGCGGCAGCCAGGGTCATGGCGGTGAGACTGGCACCGGCGCTGCCGAAGCAGGCGATGCCGACGGCGGTGCCGATGATCGCCGCAATAGTGATCCGGCGCAGGCCCCATCGCGGCGCCAGCCAGCCCAGCAGTACACCGCCCACGATACCGGTCAGGCTGGCGCCCACCGAGACCCCGGTCGCCTGCGGCGGCGAATAGCCTGCCTCGGCGACCATCGAGGGCAGCCAGTTCAAGAAGAAGTACACGGCCATGACGAACAGGAAATTGATCGCAATGAGTTGCAGCGTTCGCCACAGCAGGGGGGCGGCGAGCAACTCTGCCAGCGGCGCCTTGTCTGCGCGTTCGCTTTGGCGGGCCAGGGCGGCGATGGCAGGCCGGCCGAACCAATGCAGGCTGCGATTGATGCGCGCAACCGCGTCGCCGGGGCGGCGGTCCAGCAGGTAGGCGATCGACTCGGGCATGCACAGCAGCACCAGCGGGATCAGCATCGAGGCGGCCACGCCGCCGAGCACGAAGACCGAGCGCCAGCCGTAGTCGTGCAGCAACCAGGTCGACAGCGCGCCGCCGAGCATCCCGCCGATCGGGTATCCGACCGACATCAGGGCCACCGCCAGGTCGGCCCGCTTCGGGCTGGCGTATTCGACCGCCAGCGGCGTGATCACCGCGATCATCGAGCCGATGCCCATGCCGGTAACCAGGCGGGCCAGCATCAGTTGCGAAAAACTCTCGGCCACGGCGCTGCCGAACATGCCGAGCATCATCAGGACCAGGTTGACCAGTACCAGTCGCCGGCGCCCGAACAGATCGGCCAGCGGCGCCAGCAAAACCGAGCCGAGCCCCATGCCGATCAACCCCATCGATAGCGCCCAGCCCAGCGCAGCCTTGTCGATGCCGAACTCGCGGAAAAACCCGGGGGCGGCGAAGGTGACCGACAACACGTCAAACCCGTCGAGCGCGGAGATCGCGGTCAGTAACCCGATCGCGAGCGCTTGCCGGGTGGCCATGGGCAGCGCGGTGGAACCACCGACGCCGGCGTCAGGCTTCGCCGCGCCGGCCGAGGCCTGCGATTCGGGATTCATCCTGCAGCGGTTCCAGCGAAGTCGGACGGGCCTACATATTATCCGTGCCACGGCTGCAACGAACGCCGCGCGCCGGGGCATGCCAAGCATGCCCCGGCAGTTGTTGCATCACTTCGCCGCGGCTGCCTTCTCGATCAGCTGCGCTACGGCATCAGGATGGGAAACCATCACCACGTGCGAGGCACCCTTGATCTCTTCGGACGCCTTGGCCTGTGCGCGCTTGGCCATGAAGGCCAACGACGCCGGCGGGATGTTCAAATCCGCGCTGCCATAGATGAACCAGGCCGGGATCGTCTTCCACGCGGCCACCGTGCTCGCCTCGTTCAACGCGGCATCGGTGATCGGACGCTGGCCCACGGCCATCAGCCGGGCTTGCGGCACCGGCACGTCGGCGGCGAACTGCGCGCGGAACTTGTCCTGCTGGATGTACAGGTCGTTGCCACCCTGTGCCAGCGCCACCGGCGGGGCGAGCGCCGGGCCCAGGGTGCTGCCCGGGAACTTGCCGGCCAGCTGGGCCGAGCTCTCGCCGACATCCGGTGCGAAGGCAGCGACGTACACCAGTGCCTTGACGTTGCTCAGGCCATCGGCGGCGGTGCTGATGACCGAGCCGCCGTAGGAGTGGCCTACCAGCACGACCGGGCCGGGAATGCTCTTGACCAGGGTCGCGACTTCAGCGGCGTCGCCCTTGACGCTGCGCAGTTCGTTCGGCGCGGCGACCACGTGGTAGCCCTTGGCCTGCAGTCGTTCGATCACCCCGTTCCAGCTGGAGGCATCGGCAAAGGCGCCATGCACGAGCACGACGGTCGGCTTGGTGGCGGCCGGCGGTGCGGCCATCGTCGTCAGCGGCAGGGACAAGGCCATGCCCAGCATGGCCAGCTTGGCGAAGGTACGGGCAAAACGCCCGGTGGGGAGTGCCATCGGAGAATCCTTTAGTGGGGTTGAGGGGAGGTTGGGACGGTGCGCGATCAACCCGCTTACGCCAGGGCGATCGTCACCTCGATATTGCCACGCGTGGCATGCGAGTAGGGACAGGTCTGGTGTGCGCGTTCGATCAACTGCTGCGCCTGGGTGCGCTCCAGGCCGGGCAACGACACCGCCAACGTCACGGCCAGGCCGTAGGCGCTGTCGTTGTCGGTACGCCCTAGCGAAACGCTGGCGTCCACGGCGGTGTCGGCCGGCACCTTGATCTGCATCGCCGCGCCGGCGATCTGCATCGCGCCGATGAAGCAGGCCGAATAGCCAACGCCAAACAGTTGCTCGGGGTTGGTGCCCGGTTTGCCGGAACCCGGCGTGCTCAGCTTGACGTCAAGTGCGCCATCGCTGGATTGACCATTGCCCTCGCGGCCGCCCGTGGTGTGGGTGTGCGCGGTGTAGAGGACTTTTTCCAATTGCTTTGTCATGCGGGACTCCTGGTACGAGAATGCGTAAACGACTCGGTCCACTCACGGTGCCCAGCGGGTGAACACCAGGTCGTGTTGCTTGACGTTGGCCTGGTGACAGGCCAGGCAGGTGCGGTGCTGAGCCGCGTCGGTCGGCTGGCCATCGATAAAGCGGCCAAAGCCCCAGCCGCCGGAAGCGGCGTACTTCTTCGAATCCTTGACCATCACCTGTACGGTGGTGGCGGCACCGGGTATCGACGCGGGTGCGAACTCTGGCGACTGCGCCCGCTTCCAGGCCAGTTTCACCAGCACGCTGCCGTCGGGAAACGGCAGCGTGCCATCGCGGTAGGCCTTGATCGCGATCTCGTTGCCGACCACGGCGCGCAGCTCGTTCAAAGGAGCCGCTTCCTGCGCGGGCGCCACCAGCGCCCATTGGCGATAGCCCTCGGGCAGGGTCACGCCATACAGCGGTGACGCCGGTGAAGCCGCACGACTGTGCTCGCCCAGGGTGACCGTTGCCAGCACGATCAATAGGCACACCACCGCGAACAGGGCAACGTGATAGGTCTTCATCGTGCGATCCCCGGCCTGGTGTCAGAGGTGGTCGGCGTCGATGACGGCCTGGACGAACGCCTGCGGTGCTTCCTGCGGCAGGTTGTGGCCGATGCCGCCGTCGATCAGCCGGTATTCGTATTTGCCGGTGAAACGCTTGGCGTAGCTGTCGGCGGTGGGATGCGGGGCGCCGTTGGCATCACCCTCCAGGGTGATGGTGGGCACGCTGATGGTGGGCAGATCGGCCAGGCGCTGCTCCAGCGGCGCGTACTTCGCTTCGCCTTGCGCCAGACCCAGGCGCCAGCGGTAATTGTGGATGGCGATGGCGACCTGGTCGGGGTTGTCCAGGGCCGCGGCACTCCGCGCGAACGTAGCGTCATCGAATTGCCATTTCGGCGAGGCCAGCTGCCAGATGAGCTTGGCAAAATCGTGGCGGTACTTGTCGTAGCCATCGCGGCCGCGGTCGGTGGCGAAGTAGAACTGGTACCACCACTGCAACTCCGCGCTCGGCGGCAACGGCGTCTTGCCCGAGGCCTGGGCGCTGATCAGGTAGCCACTCACCGAGACCAGCGAACGCACGCGGTCGGGCCACAGCGCCGCGACGATGTCGGCCGAGCGTGCGCCCCAGTCGAAGCCGCCCAGGGCGGCACGCTTGATGTGCAGCGCGTCCATGAAGTCGATGACATCCTGCGCGAGCGCGGCCGGCTCGGCGTTGCGCGGCGTATCGGCGGAGACGAAACGGGTATCGCCGTAGCCACGTGCATAAGGCACCAGCACGCGATAGCCCTTGGCCGCGAGTTGCGGTGCCACCTGGTCATAGCTGTGGATGTCGTAGGGCCAGCCGTGCAGCAGGATCACCACCGGCCCCTTGGCCGGCCCCAGTTCGGCGTAGGCCACGTCCAGGGCACCGGCGCGCACGTGCTTCTGCGCGCCCAACGCGCTTTGCGTATCGGCCTGCGTGGCGGGCGCCGGTTCGGCCGGTCGTGCGGCGGCTGCGCCACCTACGCCGAGCTGCACGGCGCAGGCGAGCAAGGAGGTGCACAGGACGCCGAGGCGCGAGGCGGGAGAGCGGTGGGAAACTTCGATAGTCATGCGGGACTCCAGGGGCAGTTGCGCGGGCGCGATGGCCACGCACGGGCACGCCGCAACGTTGAGTGGGGGAGGGCGTAGGCGGATTCGGCGCGGTCGGTGTCAGGAACCGGAGGCCGGCGGGGGACTTGCCGAAGCTGCGGCACGCAGGGGACCGAACGCCGCCCGCAGTTCCTCGGCAAACAACTGCGGTTGTTCCCAGGCGGCGAAATGCCCGCCCTTGGACGCTTGATGGAAGTAGTACAGCGAGGGATAGGCCTTGCGCGTCCAGCTTTCCGGGGCGCGGTAGATCTCGCCCGGGAACACTGTCACCGCGACCGGCACCTTGATGCTGGCCGTCTTCTGGGCGGCGGCGCTGAAGTTGTTGTTGTTGTTTTCCCAGTAGAAGCGCGAGGACGAGGCGCCGGTGCGGGTCACCCAGTACAGGGTCAGGTCATCGAGGATGGCATCGCGGCCCAGCACCTTCTCCGGCTGGCCATGGCTGTCGGTCCATTCGGCGATCTTCTCGTAGGTCCACGCCGCCAGGCCGGCGGGCGAGTCGGTCAGTGCGTAGCCCACCGTCTGCGGGCGCGTCACCATCATCGCGCCGTAGGCGGCGTTGCGGCCGAAGAAGGTGCTCAGCTGGTCGTAGGCGCGGCGCTCGTCGCCGGCCAGGCCGGCCGGCGCCGGGTCGCCACTGCCGATTCCCTTGACCAGCTCGGCCGGAATGGTGGCCGGCATGTTGAGGTGGATAGCGAGCAGGCCCTGCGGCGCTTGCCGCGCCAGTGCGTCGGAGATCACCGAGCCATGGTCGCCTCCCTGCGAGACGTAGTGGCTATAACCCAGGCGCTTCATCAGCACGTCCCAGGCCTTGGCGACGCGATCCGGATTCCAGCCCGCTTGGGTCGGCTTGCCCGAAAAACCGTAGCCCGGGATCGCCGGAATAACCACGTCGAACGCGTCTTCTGCGCGGCCGCCGTAGGCCACCGGATCGGTCAGCGGGCCGATCGCCTTGATGAACTCCAGCGGCGAACCGGGCCAGCCATGGGTGAGCACCAGCGGCATCGCGTTGGGCTCGCGCGAGCGCACGTGGATGAACTGGATATCGACGCCGTCGATGGTGGTGACGAACTCGGGCAGGTCGTTCAAGGTCTTCTCGACCTTGCGCCAGTCGTAGCCGTTGCCCCAATAGCCGAGCAGCGACTGCAGGGTCGCCAGCTGCACGCCTTGCGAGGTATCGCCGACGGTTTCCTTGTCCGGCCAGCGGGTATCGGCGATGCGGCGGCGCAGCTCGACCAATTCCGATTCGGGGACATTGATGTGGAACGGACGGATCGAGGTATCGGCCGCCGGTGCGGCCTGGGCACGGCCGGCCCACGGCAACAAGGCGGCGCACAGCACGGCCGCCACGGCCGGCAGCACGAACAGGCGAGGTGCAGGGCGCGCGCAAGAAACAGGGTACATGGTGGAACTCCAGAGAGCGGATCGCTGACCGTGGCGGCCGACGTGGGGGAGGTGTGTTGCAAGCATCTGAGCAGAAGCCAATGGCCGCGGCGATTGCACGAAGGTGTCGATCGATACCTTGGTAGGGGTGCTTGCGCGTTTCGCTACTGCGGCGGGAGCACGGAAGCGCTGTCCGCGGCGAGCGCTCGACTCACCAGCTTGCGCACCGCCACATAGAAGACCGGGGTGAGGAACAACCCGAAGGCGGTGACGCCCAGCATCCCGGCGAATACCGTGACCCCGGTGGCGTGGCGCACCTCCGCACCGGCGCCGTGCGAGAGCACCAAAGGCACCGTGCCGGCTATGAAGGCGATGGAGGTCATCACGATCGGACGCAGCCGCAGGCGACATGCTTCAAGCGCCGCCTGCACACTGTCCTTGCCCTGCAGCTCCAGCTCGCGCGCGAATTCAACGATCAGGATGGCGTTCTTGCAGGCCAGGCCCATCAGCACGACCAGCCCGACCTGTACGAAAACGTTGTTGTCGCCGCCGCTCAGGCGCACGCCGGCCAAAGCGGCGAGCATGCACATCGGCACGATCAGGATCACCGCCAAGGGCAGCGTCCAGCTCTCGTACAAAGCGGCCAGCACCAGGAAGGCCAGCAGGATCGCCAGCGGAAACACCACCAGCGCGGCGCGGCCCTGGGTGGTCTGCTGGTAGCTCAGGTCGGTCCATTCCAGTTGCATTCCTTCCGGCAGCACTTGCCGGGCGATGGCCTCGATCTTGCTGATGGCCTCGCTGGACGAGAGCCGTCGCGGGTCCACTTCGCCGGCCAGGTCCGCGGCCGGATAGCCGTTGTAGCGCAGCACCGGGTCCGGCCCGTAGGTGCGCCTGACGCTGACCACCGAACTGATCGGGACCATCTGGCCGGCATCGTTGCGCGTGCGCAGTTGGCCGATGCTGTCGATGTCGGCGCGGAACGGCGCATCGGCCTGGGCCACGACTTGCCAGGTCCGGCCGAACTGATTGAAGTCGTTGACGTAGGTCGAGCCGAGGTAGGTCTGCAAGGTATCGAACAGCCCGGTCAACGGGACGCCCTGGGCCTTGGCCTTGATCCGGTCGACCTGCACCTGGAGCTGCGGCACGTTGGCCTGGTAGGTGCTGATCGGATAGCCCAGGCCAGGGGTCTGCGCGATGGCTCCCTGCAATTGGACCAGCGCTTGCTGCAACGCGCCGTAGCCCAGGTTGTCGCGGTCCTCGACAAACAGCTGGTAACCCGAGCCGCTACCGAGGCCGAGGATCGGCGGCGGCAGGAACGAGAAGGTCAGCCCCTCCTGCAGCCCGGAAATCTTCTGGTTGATCTCGGCGTTGATCTGCGACGCGGTGCGCTGGCGTTGGTCGAATGGTGCCAGTGGATAGAAGGCGGCGCCGGTATTGGGGGTATTGGTGAACTGCAAGGCATTGAGGCCGGGGAAAGCCATCGCGTGGGCGACGCCTTCGGTATGCAGCGCCGCTTCGCTGACCTTGGACAACAGCGCATCGGTGCGGGCGATGGATGCGCCCTCGGGTAGCTTCACCCCGGCGATCAAAAAGCCTTTGTCCTGGATCGGAATGAAACCGGAAGGCACCCATTTGAACATCAGGCCGGTTGCAAGCAGGAGCACGGCATAGACCGCGAACACGATGCCGCGATGGCCGAGCGATCGTGAGACGACGCCGTGGTAGCGGTCCGCGCTGCCCTGGAAGAAGCGATTGAACGGGCCGAACAGCCAGCCTAGCGAGGCGTCGATGGCGCGAGTAAGCCGGTCCTTCGGCGCGTCATGGGCGCGCAGCAGGCGCGCGGCCAGGGCCGGGGAGAGCGTCAGCGAATTGATCGCCGAGATCACGGTGGAAATGGCGATGGTGACCGCGAACTGGCGGTAGAACTGGCCGGTGACGCCGGACAGGAAGGCCATCGGCACGAACACCGCGCACAGCACCAGGGCAATGGCGATGATCGGCCCGGAGACCTCGCGCATCGCCTGGTGCGCGGCCTGCAGCGGCGCCAGCCCGCGTTCGATATAGCGCTCGACGTTCTCCACCACCACGATGGCGTCGTCGACGACGATGCCGATCGCCAGGACCAGGCCAAACAGGCTCAGCGTATTGATCGAGAACCCGAGCAGGTACAACACGGCAAACGTGCCGACGATGGAAACCGGCACGGCCAGCAGCGGGATGATCGAGGCGCGCCAGGTCTGCAGGAACAGGATGACCACCAGCACCACCAGCACCGTCGCTTCGAGCAAGGTGTGCACCACCGAGCGGATCGAGTCGCGCACGAACACAGTGGTGTCGTAGACGGCGGTGTACTTCACGCCCTGCGGGAAGCGCCGGGCGAGCTGGTCCATGGTGGCGATCACCGACTTCTGCAGGTCCAGCGCATTGGCGCCGGGCGCCTGGAAGATGCCGATACCCACGGCCTGCTTGCCGTCCAGCGCCGAACGCAAGGTGTAGTCGCTGGCGCCCAGCTGCAACCGGGCCACGTCGCCGAGTCTTACTACCTGGCCATCGGCGCCGGCCTTGAGCACGATGTCCGAGAATTCCTGCACGCTCTGCAGCCGGCCCTGCGCGTTGATCAACGTCAGGAAGTCGCTTTTGTCGATCGGCTCGCCGCCCAGCTGCCCGGCAGAGACCTGGACGTTCTGCTCGCGCATCGCATCGACGACATCGCTGGCGGTGAGCCCGCGGGCGGCGATCTTGCCCGGGTCCAGCCACGCGCGCATGGCGTAGTCGCCGCCGCCGAAAACCCGGGCATCGCCGACGCCGGGCAGGCGCGAGAGCGCATCGGTGACATGGAGCCGGGCGTAGTTGCGCAGGTACAGCGTGTCGTAGCGGCCGTCGGGCGAGGTCAGGTGCACCACCATCAGGAATACCGGCGACTGCTTCTGCACGGTCAGGCCCTGTCGGCGTACTTCTTCCGGCAACCGTGCCAACGCCTGGCTGGTGCGGTTTTGCACCCGCACCGCAGCATCGTCGGGATTGGTGCCGGGGCGAAAGGTCACCGTGGTGACCAACGCGCCGTCGGAGCCGGCCACCGACTTGATGTACATCAAGCCTTCGACGCCGTTGATCGCGTCTTCCAGCGGCGAGGCGACGGTTTCGGCGATGACCTTGGGGTTTGCGCCCGGATAGACCGTGCGGACCACCACCGAAGGCGGGACCACTTCCGGGTACTCGCCGATGGGAAGCAGCGGGATCGCGATCAGGCCGGCGGCGAAGATCAGGATCGACAACACCGCGGCGAAGATCGGCCGGTCGATGAAGAAGCGGGAGAAGTCCACGGGCGATGCTCCAGTCACAAGGCGGGGCAGCGGCAGGAGGTGCGCGCTGCGGTACGGCCGATCTCGGCCCGCAGGGCTTACTGCAACGCGGCGGTGGCAGCGGGGGTCGCCGGCTGCATGGGCACCGCCCGCGCGGTCACCGGCATGCCGGTCATCACGATCCTGGCCTGGCCATTGACGATGACCTTGTCGCCCGGAGAAAGGCCGGCACTGACGATCCGCAAGCCTGCCGCGGTGCGGCCGAGAACCACGTCCTTGCGCACCGCGGTACTGCCCGGGCCCAGGACATAGACGTAGGTGCGGTCCTGGTCGGTCAGCACGGCCTTGTCATCGATGAGCAGGGCGTCCACCCGGTTGCTTTCCTGCAGGCGCACCCGCACGAACAGGCCGGGGGTAAAGATGCCCTGGGGATTGGCCACCACCGCGCGCACATGCACGGTGCCGGTGGCCGGGTCGAGGCGGTTGGACAGGAAGTCAACGGTGCCGGCATGGGCGAAGCCGGTTTCATCGGCGAGGGCGATGCGCACCGGGTTGCCCGAGGCATGGCGCTCGCCATCGCGTGCCAGGGCAGCGTAATGCAGGTAGCTGTTCTCGTCGACGTCGAAATAAACGTAAGCCGGATCGGCCGAAACCACCGTCGTCAGCAGGCTGGTGTCGGCTTCGGCGAGGTTGCCCTCGGTCAGCTGCGCACGATCGGTGCGGCCATCGATCGGCGAGCGCACGCGGGTGAACTCCAAATCCAGTCGCGCCCGGGTCACGGCCGATTCGGCCGCGTGCACATCGGCCAGGCTTTGCGCGGTTGCTGCGGTGCGGGTGTCGAAATCTTCGCGCGAGATCACCTGCGCCTGGATCAATGCCTGCGCACGACGCCCTTGCGAGGAAGCCAGCAGCGCCTGGCTGCGGGCACGCTCCAGCGCTGCCTGCGCCTGCGCCAGGGCATCCTGGTAGGGCCGCGGATCGATGCTGAAAAGCAGCTGGCCCTTCTTGACGATGTCACCCTCGCGATAGGCGACGGCATCGATGTAGCCGCTCACGCGCGGTCGGATCTCCACGGTTTGCACGGCGCTGACTCGGCCGTTGAACTCGTCCCACTGCTGCACGGCACGGTGCACGACCGGGGCGACGCTGACCTCGGGCGGCGGCGCGGGGGCCGGCTCTGCCTGGCCCTTGCAGCCGGCAAGCGCGGCGACCAGCAGCAAGATCGGCATCCAGGTGCAGGGGCTGCCGCTTCGGAAGCGGCGCAGGGGGGAGAGGTCGGGCGGCAACATGGGATGTCCTCGGCCGTGGGGTAGCGGCGACACGGCATCACAGCAGTGGCCCCGGGCCAGGCACGAGTGGACCTTGGTATTGATCGATACCAAGGTAGGGATACCAGCGGCCGGCTGCCGAACCCCAGGGCCGGCGCGCTACCGACACCAAGGTATGATGGAGCGGCGCCCCGCTGGGGGCGCATGCTGTTGCCGATGGCGAGCGCCGAGAGAGTCCGTGATGGTGAGTGAACCCGGCCGCGTGGTCGATCGCGAAGCGCTGCTGGCGGCGACCCTGGCCGAACTGGCCGCCTCCGAAGACCGCCTGCGCGCGCTCATCGATACGGTGCCGGGGTTCGTCTGGCAGGCCGCCCCGGACGGCAGCGTGGAATTCCTCAACCAGCGCTGGTGCGACTACACCGGCATCAGCCTGGAGGAATCGCTCGGCATTGGCTGGACCTCGCGCATCCATCCCGACGATGCGCCGGCCCTGGCTGCTTACTGGCAGGCCTTGCTGCACGCCGGCCAGCCCGGCAGCTTCGAGGCCCGCTTGCGTCGCTTCGACGGGGTCTATCGCTGGTTCCTGATCCGCGCGGTGCCGCTGCTCGATGCCGCCGGCCAGGTGAGCCGCTGGTATGGGCAGAACACCGACATCGAGGATCGCAAGCAGTCCGAGCTGCTGTTGGCGGGCGAAAAGCATGTGCTCGGCCTGATGGCAGGCGGCGCGCCCCTGGCTCAAATCCTGAGCGCGCTGTGCACGCTGCTGCAGTCGTCCATGCAAGGCACGTTGTGCGGCGTGGCACTGGTCGATCGCGGTCGCCCCTCGCAGCAGGTCGTACCCAGCCTGCGCCTGCGCCTCGGCGCCGCGCCCGATGTGCCGTCCCGGTTGATGCAGGAAGCCGATGGCGCCGCGGCGGATGCCGACGCCAGCCCGGTGGCGTACTGCGCGACAAGCGGCGAAGCGGTCCTGTGCAGCGACCTGGCAACCGAGCCGCGCTGGCGCGGCTGGTGTCAGGCAGCGCTACTACACGGACTGGAGGCATGCGGGTGCATTCCGATCCACGGCAACGACGGCCAGGTCGCCGGCGTCGTGTTGTGGCTGTCGCCCGTGCCTGGGGCACTGGAAACCACCCAGCGCAATCTGGTGGCGCAGTGCAGCCACCTGGCCAGCATTGCGATCGAGCGCACGCGCAACGAAGCGGCCTTGCGACAGAGCGAAGCCTTTGCCGCCAAGGCGCAGCGCCTTAGCCAGACCGGTACATTCTCCTGGCGGCTGGGCTCGGACGAAGTGGTGTGGTCCGACGAGGTCTACCGCATCCTCGATATCGATCCGGCGGCCACGCCCACGTTCGACCTGGTGTACAGCCGCGTGCACCCGGAAGACGCGCCAGCGCATCGCGAGACCATTCGCCGCCAACGCGAGGCCCCCGGCGATTTCGAACGTAGCCATCGCCTGCTGCTGCCCGACGGCACGGTGAAATGGGTGCATCTGGTCGCGCATGCCACGTACGACGGCAAGGGCGGGGTGGAATATATCGCCGCCCTGCAGGACATCACCCAGCGCCGCCAGTCCGAAGAGGCGCTGGGCAGGGTGCGCTCGGAGTTGGCGCACGTGGCCCGGGTGGCCAGCCTGGGGGCACTGACCGCTTCGATCGCGCACGAGGTCAATCAACCCTTGGCCGGCATCATCACCAACGCCAACACCTGCTTGCGCATGTTGGCCTCCGATCCACCCAACCTGGAAGGCGCGCGCGAGACCGTTCGCCGCACCCTGCGCGACGGCAACCGGGCTTCGGATGTGATCAAGCGCCTGCGTGCGTTGTTCGCCAAGAAGGACGCCACCACCGAGGCGCTGGACCTCAACGAAGCGGCGCGCGAGGTCATCGCGATGCTGCTCGGGGAACTGCAACGCAAAGGCGTGGTGCTGCATCCCGCGTTCGCCGACGGGCTGCCCGCAGTCCGCGGCGACCGCGTGCAGCTGCAGCAGGTGATCTTGAACCTGCTGCTCAACGCGGCCGAGGCGATGCTCGACGTCCATGACAGGCCACGGCACATGCGGATCACCACCCTTGCCGAGGGCGACAGTGTTCGGCTGGCCGTGTGCGACAACGGCGTCGGGTTCGATCCACAAGAGCGGGAACGTCTGTTCCAGGCCTTCCACACCACCAAGGACACCGGCATGGGCATCGGCCTTTCCGTGAGCCGTTCGATCATCGAAAGCCACGGCGGCACACTGTCGGCCGCGTTGAACGATGGCCACGGCGCGACTTTCTCGTTCTGCCTGCCGCAAGCGAGCGCCGAGGTCGGGTTCGACCCTGGGTTGCAGGCCGCATCGGGCCAGGCGTTGGAGAATAGTCGATGACCCCGGCCTTGCTTATAGCGGTGGTCGACGACGACGAGTCCGTGCGCGAGTCGCTCCCGGACCTGCTTCGGGAATTCGGCTTCGCGGTAGCGGCGTTCTCCTCGGCCGAAGCATTCCTGGCGTCGCAGGAACTGGCCAGCTGCGATTGCCTCATCCTCGATGTGGCGATGCCGGGCATGTCCGGGCCCGAGCTGCTGCAAGCCTTGAGGCGTCAGGGCCGGAATATCCCCGTCATCTTCATCACCGCACATGCCGAGGCCGCCGACCGGCCGCGGCTGATGCAGCAGGGCGCAGTCGAGTGCCTGGCCAAACCTTTCAGCGAAGCAGCGCTATTGCGGGCACTCAATGCCGCCCTCCCGGTGGCCTGAGCGTGCCGTCGAACCTTCCCGGAGATCCTCGCATGCTCACCCCCACCACAGCACCCGCCACGCCCGTTGTGTTCGTAGTGGACGACGACGTCTCGGTTCGCGAATCACTTGAGCTGCTGGTGGCCCATTGCGGTTGGCGCCCGGTGCTGTGCCAGTCGGCCGGCGAGTTTCTTGCCCAACCCAGGCTGCCGGTGCCGAGTTGCCTGGTGCTGGACGTCAACCTGCCCGACTTGAATGGACTCGATGTGCAGACGTCGATCGGCGACAAGCGGCCGGAAATGCCGATCATCTTCATCACGGGCCACGGCGACGTGCCGATCAGCGTGCGGGCGATGAAGGCCGGGGCGGTGGAGTTCCTGACCAAGCCATTCGACGATGAAGTCCTGTTGCAGTCGATTGCCGACGCCCTGCAGCGCAGCCGTCTTGCGCTGGAAAGCGAGGGCGCATTGGAAGGGCTGCGCAAAGCCTATGCGTCGCTGACCCAGCGCGAACACGAGGTGCTGGCACGGGTAGTGGCGGGCCAGTTGAACAAGCAGGTCGCCGCCGACCTGGGCATCAGCGAGATCACGGTCAAGGCGCATCGCGGCAAAGTCATGCGCAAGATGCGCGCGCGCTCGTTGCCCGAGTTGGTGAGGATGTCCGCGTTGCTGGGGATCTGAGCGCCGCCTCAACCAGACCCTTCATCCAGGGCTTGTCGCAGGCGCAACCACTGGCGCACGTCCAGCGTATCGAAACCCTCGGTAATCCAGTCCGCACAGCCCGCGAGCAGGGCACGCGCCTGCGCAAGGCGACCCTGCTCGGTGGCGAGCCGGGCCATGTCCATCAGCGTGCGCAGCTCCCACGCGCGCGCGCCCTGGCGCCGACTCAATACCAATGCTTCTTCGAGCAGCGCGCTCGCTTCGGTGCGCTGGCCCAAGTGCTTGACGATGCCGGCCTTGATCCGCAGCAGCTCCGGCAGGGCGAACGCGTCACCGCTGCGGCGGCAATGGGCAATGCTCGATTCCACCAGCGCCAGCGCTTCCTTCGGCCGGTCGGCGAGGACCAGGCCTTCAGCCAGCGCAATCTCGAAGGAGGTCGTGAGCAACTCGTAGCGCATGCCATGCAGCTGATCCAGGCTGTCCTGCAGCAAGGGGATGGCGGCTTCGTGCTCGCCGGCACGTATGGCGATCGCGCCGCGCATTCCCACGGTCGCGGCGATATAGGGTCCGAATACGTTGGCCTGTGCAATCTCGGAGAAGGTTTCCAGGCGCTGGGCGGCCTTGTCGAGGTCGCCATTCCAGATATGGATGCCGAGCGTCCAGACCAGGGCGATGCAGTGGGTGACCGGATGCTCCAGCGCCTCGGCTTCGGCTTCTACCCGGTCGGCCCAGCGGCTGGCCTGCTCTGGATAGCCCAACAGCCAGAGCGTGCGTGCCAGGGCCAGCCCGGTGCGGTTTCGGTGGTCGAAGCCGTAGTGGATGGTGTGGCTGCGGCGCGATGGGCCACTGTTGCGCAGGGCGTGCTCAAGCTCCCTGCGCGCCAGGTGCTGGTCACCGAGCAAATGGTGCGAGACACCGGCCAACGAGGAGGCCACGGCGATGGCCTCGGGCTCGCCGATGCGGTTGCCAACGTCTATCGCGCGTTCGGCCCAGGCCAGGGAAGAAGCAAAATCGCCGATGCGTTCGTAGAAGATCTGCAGGCAACCCAGCAGCTTGATCTGCGCGTCGTCGTCCTGCAGCGACACGGCCAGTTCCATCGCGCGCGACAGCGCTGCTTCCGACGCCCCGCTGTTGCCGCGCGTAAACATCAGTACCAGCCCAAGCGCCGCCTGAAGTTCCATTTCAACGGGCGTGCCGAAGTAGCCGAGTTCGAGCAGCACGATCGCGCGCGAGCACCAGTAGCGACACTCGACGAGCAAGGAGAAGTGCAGGAACACCGGCACGCTGGCGGCGGCCAGGGGCAGCGCCAGCCCGGGATCTCCGTGCGGGCCGAAACTCCATTCCAGCGCGCTACGCAGATTGCCCAGTTGCCGAGCCAGGATCGATGCGCCTTCGAAGCGCTCCTCTGGCGAGGTGCCCAGGTGTCCCAATATCTCCAGATAGTAGGCCGCATGCCTGAGCAATAGTGCCTGGACGCGTTCGTGGCCTTGCGCGAGGAGCTTTTCCTTGGCATAGGCCCGCGTCATTTCCAGCAGGCGATAAGACTCGGACCCGGGCGAGTGTTCGACACTGACCAGGCCCTTGGCCGTAAGCGCGTCGAGGATGGCTGCTGCGCTCAACGGATCGATCCGCTCGTCGCCGACCACTTCGGTAGCAGCCGGGAGGCAGAAGGGCCCGACGAACACGGCCAGGCGATCGAACACCAGCCGCTCCGATGGCGTCAGCAGGTCATAGCTCCAGTCCAGCGTCGCGCGCAGGGTCTGCTGCCGGGGCACGGCGGTGCGGTGACCGGACCAGGCCAGCGAGAAACGCTCGCCCAACAGCGCGTGGGTGGCCTGGATACCGTGGGTGGCGGCGCGAACCGCGGCCAGTTCGATCGGCAACGCCATTCCGTCCAGGCGCAGGCACATCTCGGCGATCAAGCGGGCATCCTGGGTGTCGAGGCGGGCCGCCGACTCACCCAGCGATGCGCGCTCGACGAACAGCCTCACCGCGGGGAAGGTCATGAGCTCGTTGAACGAGAGATTGCTTTCGCTGGGCGGGCACGCGAGCGGGCCCAGCCAGTACACCTGCTCCTGGCGCGCGCGCAGCGGCTCGCGACTGGTGGCCAGCAGGCAGGTGCCGGGCGCCGCCTCGCGCAGGCGCTCGGCAATGGCGCACACCGTATCGACGAGATGCTCGCAGTTGTCGAGGATCAGCAGCACGCGATTGGCTTGAAGATGTGCCAGCAGCACGAAGATGGGGTCTTCCGCCTGCACCGGCAGCCCGAGCGCGGCGGCCAATGCCGAGGGCACCAGCGCTTCGTCCTCGACCTGCGCCAGGTCGATGAAGCGAACCAGCTCATGCCCAGCGTGTTCGGCGCGGTGGCCGACTTCCACCGCCAGGCTGGTCTTGCCGACGCCGCCGGTGCCTACCAGGGTCAGCAGCTTGGGCTCGGACAGACGCTCCAGGATCGCCTGCACATCGGCCTCGCGGCCGATCAGGTGTGGACGCTGCGGCAGGGCGCCGACGTGGCCGGCAACCCGGGTTTGATTCGGCTCTGCGAGCGCAGCGGGCAGGGCACCTGTTGTCGGTTCCTGAAGCAGCTCGACGGGTTCCACGAACGCGTAGCCGACGCCGACCTGGGTGGCGATGTAGCGCGCGGCCGAGGCGCCGTCCTCGCCCAGGATGCGGCGCAGATGGGTCATATGGAAACGCAGGCTGCCTTCTTCCACCACCGTATCGGGCCACACCCGCTGCAGCAGTTCGCGCTTGCTCAAGACCTGGCCCGGCCGGCTCACCAGGGCAAACAGCAGGTCGAGGGCGCGACCGCCTATGTCGAGCGGAACACCCTCTTTCAGCAGCAACCTTTTGCCCGGGAGCAGGCAAAAGGGGCCGAACTTCATCTGTGTCGCCAGGAGGCGATGTGGATGGCCTGGTGGGGTCTCCACAAGGATCGATCTCTCCAAGTAAACGGTGCCCGGACCGCGCTCAGCCGGCGTGTTTGCGTCAAGCGTCATCATAGGATAATTCGAGACCCGAACAAGCGAAGCGGCAGGGCACCGCGCAATCCGCACCGCGCGGCGTTTGGCCAGCGAATTACGCAGGCTCGGCTGCCGCCAATTGCATCGAGACCCGGATGTTTCCGCGCATGGCCTTGGAATAAGGACAAGTCTGGTTCGCGGCGTCCAGCAGCGCCTGAGCAACGACCGGGTCGACCCCGGGCAGGCTTACCGTGAACCACGCGCGCAGGAAGAAGCCGCCGTCGCCGTGCACAAGATCCACCGCAGCTTCGATCGCCGCGGCCTCGGGAAGCGCGAATTTTCGCGCATTCGCTGCGTGCTTGAGCGCGCCGATGAAGCAGGCCGACCAGCCGGCCGCGAGCAATTGTTCGGGATTGGTGCCCATGCCGGCAGTGCCGGGCGGAGACAGCTGCAGGGACAGGCGGCCGTCGTCGCTGCGGGCATGGCCATCGCGGCCGCCGGTGACACGGGCGCAGCCGGTGTGCAGGATTTTCTCAATCTTGGCCATGGGTGGACTCGTGCCTTGGCCGCGGCCACTGATCGCAACGGATTTGCATTGATTTCATTCGCCCGCCAGCGCCACGACGTCGGTTGCGCGTTGTTCCCAGCCTTGCCGGGACTGGGCGTCCGGACTGTCGTCGACGCCAGCCCAGGGGTGGCTGCCCCAGCCGCGCTCACCGGACAGACCGCGTTCGACCAGAGCGCCACGTGCGACCTGCAGCAGCCAGGCGCGGAACGGATGACGGTCGTCGAAGCTGGCGCGTCGCTGGTAGACCGCCCACAGGGTCTCGTGCACCAGCGTATCCAATTCCTCCTCCCTCACCCGGCCGGCCTGGATCTGGCCTTCGCAAAACGCAATGACCAGCGGCCGCACCCGGACATGGAGCTGTTCTATCGCTCCCTTGTGGCGCTTGACCACGGCCGCCATCAAGGCGGCCAGCTCGTCGTTGCTGGGACGATCTACGTCGCAGATGCAGGCGCCTCGGTTGCCGTCGGACATGCGCGGATTCTCCAGGTGGTCTCCGCCGCCATGGCCGTGATGGCCCGGCGACATCGCCGGGCTTCGGGGGGAGTGCCGCCAGCATGAAACGGGTTCCTGGCTACCTCCAGTTATTGGCCGTTAGAACTTGTTAGTTGGCCTCGCCGTGTGGTTTCCCGTGTTACTTGTCGAGGAACGACACCAGCGCGGGAATCGTCTGCTCGGGCGCTTCTTCCATCAGCCAGTGGCCCGAGCCCTTGATGATGATGCCCTGGACATTCGTGTCCACCAGCCGGCCCTGGTCGATCAGGAACTGGCCGCCGGCCTTCTCGCCCGCCAACACCAGCATCGGCATCTTCAGCGGAGTACGCGCGAAGCCGGCGAAGTCCTTGGCGTCCTGCTCGAAGTTGCGGAAGTACTCGAAGCCGGCGCGCATGCCACCCGGCTGGGCGTACTGAGCGGCGTAGAACTGCCGGTCCGCCTCGGACACCGAATGGTTGCGATCGGCGGCGAAATCGTTCCAGAAGTGTTCGAAATAGATGCGTTCGCGGCCATCGACCAGCTTCAGCGGCACCTCGCCGTAGAAGTGGAAGTGCCAGAGATCGCGCAGCAACCAGACCTTGGTCCAATCACCCACGCCCGGCAGGAATGCGTCCATCAACACCACGCTCTCGACCTGGTCGGGGTACTGGGCCGCATAGGCGTAGGCCACCATCAGGCCGATGTCATGGCCGACGATCTTGACCTTGGGATAGCCCAGCGACTGCACGAGGGCATGGATGTCCTGGGCCAGGTTCTTCTTGTCGTAGCCACCTTGCGGCTTGGAGGAGCTGCCGGCACCGCGCAGGTCCGGCGCGATCACGACGTGGTTTGTGGCCAGCTGCTTCATCAGTGGACGCCACATGTGGCTGGTTTCGGCGTAGCCATGCAGCAGCACGACCGGGGTTCCGCTGCCATGGCCGGTCTGCAAATAGTGCAGGGTGACGCCATTGACCTCGGCCGTATGACTCTGGATGGGGTCGTTGGCCGCGTGGGCGGTGGAAACGGCAAGCAAGGCCAGCAGCGCGACGGCGGCGTGCTGGAAGGAACGGAGCAGGCTTTTCATGGGGAGTCCTCTTGGGGATCGGTCGTGAAGGGCACGCGCGCCAGGAACTCACGCGTGGTCAGCAAGGCATGGGCATAGGTGGGCCCGTTGATTTCGTGCGCGTAGAACATGGCGTCGTGGCTAAGCGCTGCGGTGGCATCGGTGACGAGGGTGACGTGGTAGCCCAGTTCGCTGGCATGGCGGGCAGTGGTTTCCACGCAAAGGTTGGCGATCAGCCCGACGATGACGACATGGCTGATGTGCTGTTGCTTGAGCAACAGGTCCAGGTCGGTGCCGACGAAGCCGTTGTTGCCCCAATGCTCGTTGGCCACGGTGTCGCCAGGCGCCGGGATGAAGTCCGCGTGCCATTGCCCACCCCAGCTGTTTTTCAGGAAAGCGTGTGCCTGCGCGGTCGCCTGCTGATAGGGCGTGGGGTGTTGCCAGCGTTCGAAGTCGCGCGGCGTGGCGCGGTGATGGGGGACGAAGAACAAGGGCCAGCGGGCGCAGCGGATGGCCTGGCGGATGCGCCGCAGATTCGGCAACAGATCCACCGCTTCGGCCACTTCGGCCAGGCGCGGCCAAAGCTTGCCGCCGGCAGCGAGCAGGTCGTTGTACGGGTCCACCAGCAGCAACGCGGTGTGCCCGGGTGGATAGACCGGCCCCAATGAATCCATGGCAGCTTCTCCGGGCGCGCGTCGCTGCCGCCCACGACATCAGCTTCTGCCACGCGTTGAGGTTCGGCATCGCGGGGATTGGGTGCGCGCGCGTCCTCCATTTGGGGGATGGCCGGCAGGCCCCGGGTATGCGGTACATTGCAGCGCGTACGACCCAGGCGCCGCGCGGAGTGGGGCATGACCATCCGGATACTGACCATCGACGATCACCCGCTGGTACGGGAAGGCATCTGCGCCATGCTGGAGGTCGAGCCGGACCTGGCCGTGGTCGGCGAGGCCGGCGATGTCGACAGCGGCCTGGCGCAGTTCCGCAGCCTGCTGCCGGATGTCGTGTTGGTGGACCTGCAGATGCCAGGCTGCAACGGCATTGAATTCATCCGCAGGCTGCGCGATGAGTTTCCCGCGGCCAGGGTGGCAGTGCTGACGACCTATGGCGGCGATGGCAATGCGCGCGAGGCGATGGCGGCCGGGGCCTACGGTTATCTGCTGAAAAGTTCACTGCGCGGCGAGTTGATCGACGCGCTGCGCACGATCGCGCAGGGGAAGCGCTGCGTGTCGGCGGCGGTGTCGCAGGAGATTTCCCGCCACATCGGCGAGGAAGCGCTGACCGCGCGCGAACTGACCATCCTCACCGCGCTGGCCCGCGGTTGGGAGAACAAGCGCATCGCCAACGAGATGGGCATTTCGGCCGAAACCGTCAAGTCGCACCTGACCCGCATCTTCGAGAAAATCGATGCCAGCAATCGCACCGAGGCCTTCCAGATCGCGCTGCGCCGCGGCCTGGTGCGGCTGGACGAGTGAGTCTTGGGGCGCTCAGATCACCGAGCGCACCACGCCCCCATCCACGCGTACGGCGGTACCGGTCGTGGCCGAGGCCTGCTCCGAGGCGAGATAGACACTGAGATTGGCCACCTCATCGACGGTGGCCAGGCGCTGGATCAACGAGGTCGGGCGATGGGTGGCGATGAAGTCGCGTTCGACCTCGGCTTGGGAAATGCCCTTTTCAGCCGCAATCTTGCCGAAGAAATCGGCGACCCCTTCGGACCTCGTCGGCCCCGGCAGGATCGCATTGACCGTCACCCCGGTGCCGGCCAACGACTCTGCCAGGCCGCGCGAGACCGCAAGCTGCGCGGTCTTGCTGACGCCGTAGTGGACCATCTCCGCCGGAATCTGCACACCTGACTCGCTCGAGATGAATTGAATGCGGCCCCAGCCGCGCTGCGCCATGCCCGGCGCGTAGTGCCTGGCCAGGCGAACGCCGCTGAGGACATTCACCTCGAAGAACCGCAGCCAATCCTCGTCGGGAATGTCGAAGAAGGCCTTTGGTTCGAAGATGCCCAGGTTGTTGACCAGGATGTCGGTGGCCGGTACGGCGGCGATCAATGCCTGTGCGCCCTGGCTCGTGCCCAGGTCGGCGGCCACGCCCGATACCTGGGCGTCGGGCGTGGTGCCGGTGATGGCGGCGATCGCCTCGTCCACGCGCGGCTGCGTGCGTCCGCTGACGACTACGCGCGCGCCGGCCGCGGCCAGGCCATGGGCGATGGCCAGCCCGATGCCGGCGGTCGAGCCGGTGACGATGGCGGTCTTGTTGCTCAGGTCGATTTGCATGGCGGTTGCTCTCGGGGGAGTTGGCGCGCTCGCACTCAGTGATGGGTGGCGGGCGCTTCGGTGGGATTCTCGTACACCGTGTCCGTTGGGCCGATGCCGGTGATGAGCACGGTAACCGCCTCGTCACCGGTCTGGGCAAAGTGCCCGACGTTCGCAGGCTCGGTGTAGACCGACCCGGGCGGCAAGGTCTTGAGCTTGCCCGGGTCGAACTTCTCGCCGTAGCCAAAATGCCAGGTGCCCGACAGGACCGTGCCGTTGCGGTCACCGGCATGATGATGCGCCGGAATGGACGCGTGTGGGGCCACGCGCAGCAGTTGGCTGTACGGGCCTGGCCGGGCGGGGTTGCCGAGCAGCGTGACCACCTGCACTTTCGCGTTGCCCGAGCCACCGGCGCCGCCGGTGGGGGAGAGGGCGGCGAGTTCGCCCGGGGTCTTGGCGTAGGTGTCCGAAAACATCGGCGTCTCGGCCTGCTGTGCCGCTGCTTGCACTGCGAAAGCCAGCAGGAAGACCATCGTCAGCTTGCGCATGGTCAATGCCCCTCGACGGCGAACAGGATCTCGGCAAAGCCGGGCACCGTAGCTTCGCGATTCCAGTCGCGTTGTAGCTCACAAATCAATTGCACCCAACTGGTCGGCTTGGCACCGGCCTGGAACAGCCGCGCAAGGCCGGCGTTGTGCGCCTCCAGCGACGTGCCACCGCAGGCATCGACGACCGGGTAGACCTCGTAACCTTCGGCGAGCGCATCCAGGGCCGGATGCACCAGGCATACCTCGGTCCATAGCGCCGCCATGATCAGCTTCTTGCGGCCGGTCGCCTTTACCGCGGCGACGAAGTCCCGGTCTTCCCAGGCATTGATGGCGGTGCGGTCGATGATCGGGACGTGCGCGAGGACGTCGGTAAGTTGATGGATGGTGGGTTGGTTGCGGCCGGTGGAAACGTTCACCGAAGAGAGCACCGTCGGCAGGCCATAGAGCTTGGCGATGCGCGCCAGCGCGGTGATATTGGCCACCAGCTGGCGTTTGTCGCGCGAGGCGATCGAGCTCACCTGGACCGGTTGGAAGTCGATGATCACCACTGCCGCATTCTGTGGCGTGAGCAAGGCGTCGGCGAGCGGGTCCCGGGCGATGGGAGATGAGGTCATTGCGATGATCCTTTCCAGGGGGGCGTGGCCGGATGCGCGCGTGGCGTCCAGGACACCAGCATCGTCCGACGCGCACGGGGGGGCATCGCGGGGAAGGGGTGGCTGCCGCTCCACCATTTGGGGGAGCCAGGGTCGCGGCGTTGTGCGGCCGCTCCGCTGCTGCGCCATACTCCGGCGATCCATCCCCGGGGGAGATCGCCGGGTACCTCCCTCTTGCGGCGTCACCTCCATGGCCCCTCTGGTCTGCGTTGCGCCGTTGCCCCGGTTTGACGACCCGAAGCGTCTCGTGCGTTATCTGTTGCGCGTTTGCGTGGCCATGCTCGTGCTTGGCTCCTGCACCACGGTGCAGGCCTTGGCACCCGACCGCGCGCTATCGCAATTGCGGCATGACCGATGGACGCCGGACCAGGGCGCGCCAGCGCAGATCATGTCGATTGCGCAGACGCCGGACGGATTCCTGTGGCTGGGATCGCGACAAGGCCTGTATCGATTCGATGGGCTGCGCTTCGAGCGGATCACCCGCATCGGCGGCAAGCCGATGGTGGATGACGACATCCTCAGCGTGTTCGCCGAAGCCGACGGCAGTCTCTGGGTCGGCTACATCAGCGGCGGCATGAGCCGCATCGGCGGCCCCCGGCCGGCCGACTACCCGTACCAACGCGAAGACATGCCGCGGGGCTCGGTGATCGGGTTCGGGCGCGACGCGGCCGGGCGCTTGTGGGCCGCCACGCCCGCCGCAGTCGTGCATCTCGATCCCGCTACCGATACCTGGCGGGATGCCGGCGCCTTCGGCTTCGATCCGGCGTGGTCGCCGCAACGAATGTTCATCGATCGCGAGAAGGGCGTGTGGGTCGCCTTCGCAAACGGTACCGAGTTCCGGATCGCGCATCTCGCGCCGGGCGCCAGTCAATTCGAAGTGGTGCCGCAGTCCATCACGCAACCGTTCTTCGGCCAGGCGCGCGACGGCACCTTGTGGACGGCTGATGAGTGGGGCGTGCGTCCGCTGGCGCAGGCGACGCCGATTCCGGGACGCGCTGGAGTCACCGCGAGCTGGCTTGCGGCGGATTTCCAGGGCGCCGGCCTGCGCTTCGACCGCGACGGCGTGATGTGGCTCGCCAGCGCCGACGGTGTCGCGCGGGTGCGCGATCCTTCCAGGTTGCATGCGCCGGATAAAGCCCATCCCGCGCCGTCGCCGGAATCCTTCGGCACGGCGCAGGGGCTGACCTCCGAAGTGGTGTGGACGCTGTTCGAGGACCGCGAGGGCAACCTCTGGACGGGCACCGCCAACGGCCTGGATCGGTTCGGCGAAAACCCGCTGGCTCCGATCCAGTTGCCGCGACGCGACCAGGCCTTTTCGATCGCGGCCGATGGCTCAGGCCGCGTCTGGGCGGGCAATCCCGACAAAGGGCCGCTGCGCGTCGGCGTGGATGCGGACCAGGCTGCGGGCGCGCGCTTGCAGGAAGTCGCCGGCGCAGAGGCTGGGGTGACTGCCATGCATCGCGATCTGGCCGGGAATCTATGGGTAGGTGACGCTCGCGGCGGGCTATGGCGAAACGACGGTGCCGGACTCACGCCTGTTGCACTACCGCCCGAGGTAGCGGGCAGCGGCCGGATCGTGACGATGGCCAGCGATCGCGAAGGCGGCCTGTGGCTAAGCAAGGTCAATGGCGGACTGCTGCGCCTCCACCAGGGCAAATGGGAAGCCCAGAACGCCAAGTACGGCATGCCGGCGGGCACCACGCCGCGCGCGTTGGCGGAAGATGCGCAGGGCCGGATGTGGGCCGACGCCGGGCAGACGATCCGGCTGTTCCAACGCGATGGGCATCGTGATTTCGATGCAAACGGACCGGGCATCGGACGTATCGCGGTGCTGCGCGCGTGGAAAGAAGAACTTTGGATCGGCGGGGTACAAGGCGTATCCGTGCGCATCGGCGAGCACTTCCATCGCCTGCTGGGGCGTGCAGGCGAAACCTTCGAACGCACTGCCGGCATTGTCATCCTCGCCGACGGCGAAGCCTGGTTCCTCGGCCGTCCGGGCGTGAGCCGGGTACCCGCCGGCGAGATGGCGCGCTGGCGCGCCGAGCCTTCCTATCGGGTGGCGTTCGAGCGATTCGGCGTGCTCGACGGTTTGCGCGGCGCGGCCGAACAGAGCGGCGCCTCGCCGGTGGCGGCGGTCGACGGCCAGGGCCGGGTATGGTTCGCGACCAGCCGCGGCATCCATTGGATCGATCCGCGGGAACTGGGACGGCGCAACGCCATGCCGGCGGTAGAACCGGTGGTGCTGGGGCTGCACGTCGATGATAAGGACCTGCCGCTGTCGTCCGACCTGACCCTGCCGCCGGGAAGTCGCGATCTGCGCATCGATTACACCGCGCCCTTCCTGCGCCGGCCCGACCATGGGCAATTCCGCTACCGCCTGGACGGCCTGGACGATGACTGGCAGGACGTCGGCTCGCGACGCCAGGCCCTGTACAGCCGCCTGGCCCCGGGCACTTATCGATTCCGTCTCATGGCCAACAATGGCCGGCAACCCTGGGTGGGTCGGGAAGCGGCGCTTACGTTGCGAGTGTTGCCGGCGTTCTGGCAAACGGGGTGGTTCGTACTGGGCTGTCTTGTGTTCGCCTCGTTGTTGGTCTGGTGGCTGGTGCGCTGGCGAGTGGCCAGCGCACGCGCCGGCTTGCAGCGCGTGTACCGCGCCCGTATCGGCGAGCGCGAACGCATCGCACGCGACCTGCACGACACGCTGCTGCAATCGATACAGGGATTGCTGTTCCTGGTGGACGCCGCGCGCGCCCGGCTTGAACGGGGTGACGGCGAATCAGCCAAGGCTGGGCTTTCGCGTGCGATAGACGAGGCCAATGCCGGGTTGGTGGAAGGCCGGGACCGCATCCGCGATCTGCGGCAGCAAGCGGCCGAGCCCCTGGACCTGGACGCCGCCTTGCGGGCGCTGCCTGAAAGGCTGGAAATGCCGCCGCAGCTTGTCTACGCCTTCGGTACTCGCGGCCGGCCAATCCCCTGGCAGGCCTCCGAACAGGACGAGGTCTACTTAATCGTGCGCGAAGCCGTCGCCAATGCGGTGCGCCACGCCGGCGCCACGCGCATCAGTGTTCGCGTGAACTATGGATGGTTCGGCGTGGTGGTGGAGATCCAGGACGATGGTTGCGGGATCGACAGGCAGCTGTTGGCGCGCGGTAATCGGCAGGGTCACTGGGGCTTGACCGGGATGCGCGAACGCGCGGCACTGCTGGGCGGCAGGCTTGCGGTGAAGTCACGGGTGGGGGAGGGCACGCGCGTGCGGCTGCGGGTGCTGCGCTGGCGCATCAACCGGGTAAGCCTGTAACGCCGTTTGGAAGCCGTCGGGGCACCTTACGGCAACAGCGCGTCGCACCGCCCTCTTCAGTCTCGCTGCTATCGCTTATCGAGGCGACTGAGGAACGCGTCGCAACTTGCTGATGTCGTACCCCATCGCCGCGATGCGTTGCATCGCGCTCTGGTAGTCGGCATCGGACACCTGCGGCGTCCGCGCCATGTACCAGACATAGTCGCGCTTGCTGCGCGCCACGATGGTCTGGCGATAGTCGTCGTCCACCCAGGCGATGATGTATTCGGCCTGGATCGGCCAGACGAACTGCATGCCCCAAACCGCGCCATTGCCTTCCTTCTCGACCCGGCCGATCGGATGCATCGACCGCTGCGGCGCGGCAAAGCTGCCCTTGCGATAGGTAAACGTGGCCTGGATGCGCCCATCCGGACGCAGCGCATAGCGCTCTACCGCGTCAAAGGCCTCCCGTTCCGGCCGCGAAGGAATGTGCGCTATGACGTACCAGTCGCCCATGAAACGCGGGACGTCGACCGCATCGGGTCGCGGCAGCGGTCGCGCATCCCTGGCGTTGCAGCCTGCAGCAAATAGCCCGGCAGCCAGGAGCGGAAGCAAGGAAAGGATGCGCATGGTGAGCCTCAGCGGGGACGGAACAGATAGTGGGCAACCAGCCATTGCTGGCCATCGTCGTAGCCGAACAGTTCGGCGCAGGCCATCCAGAACATCCGCCACCTTTGCCACCAGGCCGGTGCGGCTGCCGGACCATAGGTTGCGTCCAGCACCGGCATCAGCTGGGTGCGTGCGGCATCCTGGTTGGCCAGCCAATGGTTGGCCGTGCGCTGGTAGTGCGTGCCGTCCAGCAGCCAGCGCTGTTGCAGGCACATATCGCGCTGGAAGTGCAGCAAGGTGTCGGCCGCCGGCATCAGGCCACCGGTGAAGAAGTGTCGGCCCATCCAGTTGTCGTCGCCATCGGTGTCGAATGGATACATCAGGGTGCGATGGGCGAAGATGTGCACGAACAGCGCGCCGTCGGGCTTCAGCCAGCGTGCGATGTTGGAGAGCAGACGTTCGTAATTGCGCACATGCTCGAACATCTCCACCGACACGCAGCGGTCGAACTGGCGGGGCGACAACGCCAGCTGGTTGACGTCCTGGGTCAGTATCTCGACGTTGGCCAGGCCGCGCGCCTTGCACTGGGAAAGAATGTACTGGCGTTGGCTGTGGGAATTGGACACGCCGGTGATCCGTGCCTGCGGGAAGTGCTCGGCCATCCACAGCGTCAGCGAACCCCAGCCGCAGCCCAGTTCCAGGATCTGCTGGCCATCGGACAGCGCGGCGCGTTGTGCGTACAGCGCCAGCATGGCGTCTTCGGCCTGGTCCAGTGTTTCGGCCCCGGTCGGGTAGTAGCAACTGCTGTACTTGAGTCGCTTGCCCAGGCAGGCCTGGAAGAACGCGGCCGGTACCTCGTAGTGTTGGCGGTTGGCTGCGTCCACGTGCAAGGCCACCGGGCTTGCGGTCAACTCAGCCAGGTGCCCGGCGAAGCGTTCCGATTGTGCCTGGATACCGCCGGCGGTTTGTTCCCGTAGCCGCTGCGCGCACAGCCGTCGGATGCCGGCGCGCAACAGGACGTCGGGGATATAGCCGCGCTCGGCCCATGCGATCAGCCCGGTCTCGGTGTCCGCGGCCGGAATAAGTGGCGAGGTGGCGCTCATGGCGCAGGCTCCTGGGGCGGGTGCGGAAACCAGGGGAAGAACATCGGCGTGCTGCGCTGGTAACGGCGGTAATCATCGCCACGGCTACGCAGCGCCTGCTTTTCGGTAAAGGGAATGCCGCTCAGATAGCGCAGGAACAGGTACATCACCACCGGGCCGCTCCACGCCAGCCACCACAGCGGCGAGCCAACAGCGAGCAAGACGTAGGTGAACCAGTGCAGCCACTCGAAGAAATAGTTGGGGTGCCGGGAGTAGCGCCAAAGACCATCGCGACAGGTGCGACCGCGGTTGGCCGGGTTGGCGCGAAAGCGCGCCAATTGATGGTCGGCCAGTGCTTCCCCACCCACGCTCAGCAGCCAGATGCAGGCCGCTGCCGCGACCCAGCCGGGCATGTCGCCCCGTGGGTTGGCGGCGACAGCGACGAAGGGCAGGGCAAACAGCACCACCAACAAGGCTTGCGCCATGAAGAAGCCGAAGATCCTGCCCTGGTGGCCATGCCAGTGCTCACGCAGATGGCGGTAGCGGCCATCCTCCTCCTCGCTGCGTACCCGGCGCCACAGATGCAGTGCCAGCCTTCCGCCCCACAACCCACCGGACGCGGCCAGGGCGATGCGCGGCAGCAATGCGCCCTCACCCCGTGCTGCCAACAGTACCGCCGAGGCGCCGACCGCAAGCGCCCAGATCACGTCCACCACGCCGATGTTGCGATGCCGACGCTGCCAGCCCCAGCCCCAACTCATCAGCAGCGCGGCGTACAACAGCACCCACAGCAGATCGCGGTGGTCGTTCATAGCCGTTGCACTCCCGCATTGGCCGCGGGGCGATAGCCCGGCCTGGCCAGCAACAGGTGCGAGACGCCGATCGAACGTTCCAGGAAGCCGCCTTCGCAATAGGCAAGATAGAACTCCCATAGACGACAGAAGCGCGCGTCGAATCCTTGGGCCTGGACCGCAGGCAGCTGCGCGAGGAAGCGTTGGCGCCAGGCGCGCAGGGTCAGCGCATAGGAATGGCCAAAATCCTGTTGCGCTACCAGTTGCAGGTCGCTGGCGCGTGTCTTGGCCGCCAGGATGGCGCTGAGGGACGGAATGAAACTGCCGGGGAATACATAGCGCTTGATGTAGTCCACGCTGCGCCGGGCCTGCTCGTAGCGATGGTCTTCGATGGTGATCGATTGCAGCAGGGCAAGGCCGTCGGGTTTCAGCAGGCGCTGCAGCGTGGCCAGGTAGGTTTCGAGGAATTCGGCGCCAACTGCCTCGATCATTTCGATCGACACCAATTTGTCGAACTGGCCTTGAAGATCGCGGTAATCCTGCATCAATACCGTGACGCGATCCTGCAGGCCCGCCGCCTGCACGCGCGCAGTGGCCAGCGCATGCTGTTCGGCCGAAAGCGTGGTGGTGGTGACGTGGCAGCCATAGTGCTGCGCGGCATGCAGGGCGAAGCCACCCCAGCCGGTCCCGATCTCCATCACGCGGTCGTCCGGCTTCAATTGCAGCTGCTGGCAGATGTGTTCGAGCTTGCGCCGGGAGGCGGATTCCAGCGACTCGTCCTCACTGGCAAACAGCGCCGAGGAGTACATCAGGTCCGGCGACAGGAATAGGGCAAAGAAGGCGTTGCCGAGATCGTAATGCGCGGCAATATTGCGTCGGCTTCCTTCGCGGCTGTTGCGGTGCAGGCGATTCCAGCCGCGCAGCAGCCAGCCGCCGATACGCGCCGGGCCGTGCTCCATGCTGTCGAGCAAGTCGCGATTGCGCACCAGCAGCCGCACCAGTGTGACCAGATCGTCGCAGTGCCAGTCGCCCTGGATGTAGCTCTCGCCGGCACCCACGCTGCCATTCGCGGCGATCTTGCGATAGAACGCCGGATCCTCGACGGTGACGCTGGCGTGCAGCTTGCCGGTCGCTTCGCCCAGCACCACTTCGCCGAAGGCATCGCGCACGCGCAAGTGGCCATCGCGCAAGGGCGCCAGCTGCGCCAGCAAGCGCCGTCGCAAGAACGCCTCCAGCGCACCCACGCGTGGAAGCGCGACCGATGGGCTCATCTCGTTCATCCAGGTTTCTCGATAGGGGAAGGGTGGTCGTGCACGGGGTTGCGCTTGAGCCACAGCCGCAACGCCTGCCAATGGATAGCGCCCACCACCTGCACGGTCATCAGCGGGTAGCGGCCGAGTACCCGCGCCAGCCCGCGACCGTCCAGGGGGCGCCGCTGCATGACCTGGGTGGCATCGAACTGGCGCACCCCGTCCTGCAGGACCTGCATATGCACGCGCAAGTCATCGCCCGGGGCGTTAAAGCGCCAGTCGTACCGGCAATCCATGGCCATGAACGGCGACACGTGGAAGCCCTTGTCGAACTTCCATCGCAGCCAGCTACCCTCGCGCTCCGCGGTTGCGGCGGGCAACACATACGCGTGCCGCTCCTTCCACGGGGTGTTGGTGATCTCCGCCACGATGCAGTCCAAGCCGCTGCCATCGGCCTGGTAGCAGTAGTAGAAGCTGACCGGATTGAACACGTGGCCGCCGAAGCGCAGGTGGGTGAGCAGGCGCACCGGGCCCTGGGGGCGGTAGCCCAGCGTATGCGCCGCGTGGTCGCGGACGGCGTCGGCCAGGGGGCGCTTGGGGTCGCCGAGGTAATCGCTACGGCGGAACTCGGCCAGGTTGCGGCGGTTCACAGACCACAGCCAGCGACCCGCAAAGACCTCATCCAGCTCATCCAGATCGATCAGCAGCTGGGCAATCGGATAACTGAACGCATGCGCCTGCGGATGATGTCGCCGATGCAGCACTCGTCCAAAGTAGAGGGCACTGGCGCTCACGCGACTACCTCGCCATCGGCGATCGGTTGTGCGAGCGATGCGCCGGCGTGCAGCGCATCGACCACGCGGCGGGCGCTGCGGATGCCGTCTTCATGGAAACCCCAGCCCCAGTAGGCCCCTGCAAACCAGGTGTGGCGCCGGCCCTGAAGTTCGCTCCAGCGCCGTTGTGCCCGCACTGCGGCATGGTCGTGGATCGGGTGCGCGTAGCGCAGGCGGCGCAGCACCTTGTCCGGGTCGACCGCCTCGCTACGATTCAAGGTGACGACCAAGGGCGTGTTCCCGGGCAAGCCCTGCAACAGGTTCATGCAGTAGCTGACCGTGCACGGCGCGGCGCGGTCGCGCGGTACATGCGCGTTCCATGCGGCCCAAGCCTTGCGCTCTCGTGGCAACAGCGAGGCATCGGTATGCAGGACCACGTCATTGGACTGGTAGCGAATAGCGCCCAGGACCTCTTGCTCAAGCCGGTCGGAATCGATCAACAGGGCCAAGGCCTGATCGCTGTGGCAGGCCAGGATTACCTCGTCGAAGCCCTCGACCCCGGCCGCGCTGTGCACGCGTGCGCCCCACGGCAGGCGTTCGACGGCATGCACCGGGCACTCCAGCCGCTCGCGCACCTGCCAGCGCCGGCGCAGCGCTTCCACGTACCGCGCCGAGCCCCCCTTGACCACCCGCCAGGGCGCGCGACCGGTCATCTGCAGCATCTGGTGGTTGGCCATGAACTGGACCAGGTAGCGCGCTGGAAAGTCCATGACCGTGGCCGTAGGCGACGACCACAGGGCCGAGGCCATCGGCAGCAAATGCTCTTCGACGAACGCCTCGCCGTAGTGATGGATGCGCAGGTAGTCTCCGAGCGTTGGGCCTTCTTCCTCGCGCAGCAATAGAGGCGCATCGCGGTAGAAACGGCGCAGGTCGGCCAGCATGCCCCAGAAGCGCGGTGAGACCAGATTGCGGCGCTGGCAGAACAGACCGCCCAGCGAATGGGCGTTGTACACCACGCCGCTGCGTTCGCTGTGCAGGGAAAAGCCCATCGTGGTTGGCTGCGAGGCGACGCCCAACTCTTCGAACCATGCCGTCAACAGCGGATAGTGCAGGGGGTTGAAGACGATAAAGCCGGTGTCCACGGCCAGGCGCCTGCCCTCCACCTCGACCTCGTGAGTGTGGGTGTGGCCACCGAGGTAGTCGTTGGCCTCGAACAGGGTGACTTCGTGCTCGTGGCGCAGCCACCAGGCGCTGGCCAGCCCCGCGATGCCCGACCCGATGATCGCGATGCGCATGTCAGTCCCTGGCCTTGGCCAGGACCCAACCGGGGATGGGCTTGAGTTCCGTCACCAGTCCCAGCGCGGCCATGGCGCGCAGTCCATACCAGGCCAGGTCCACCTCCCACCAGCGAAAGCCCTGGCGCACGGTGCCGGGAAAGAAGTGGTGGTTGTTGTGCCAGCCTTCGCCGAAGGTCAGCAGCGCCAGCCAGAAGTTGTTGCGGCTGTCGTCGCGGGTATCGAAACGGCGGCTGCCGAAACGGTGGGCGAGCGAGTTGATGGTGACCGTCGCGTGGAACAGCACTACGGTGGAAACGAAGAAGCCCCACACCAGCAATTGCGGGCCGGAGGTGTGCAGGCTGGGAGCCAGGCGCTCCAACGCGGCCCCGAGGGCATACAAGGCAGCGGCCAGCAGTACCGGCACGGCGGTGTCGAACCGGTCCAGCCAGCGCAACTCGGGAAAGCGGACCAGGTCGGGGACCCGGTCGAAATCTGTCGCGAAGGCCTGGCGGGTCAGGAACCAACCCATGTGGCTGCGCCAGAAGCCGCCCTGGCGGGGCGAGTGCGGATCGAGCGGCTGGTCGGCATGGCGGTGGTGGTGGCGATGGTGCGCCGCCCACCACAGCGGCCCACGTTGCACGCTCGAGGCACCAATAACGGCGAAAACAAACTGCACCGTACGCGAGGCCTGGAAGGTGCGATGCGAAAAGTAGCGGTGATAGAAGGCGGTGATGGCGAACATGCGAACGGCATACAGCGCCGCCGCCAACAGCACGGCCGTCCACGAAACCCCGACCCAGATCACCGCCAGGCAGGCCACGTGCATCAGCGCGAACGGGACTGCGCGCAGCCAGTCGATGCGACCGGACTGAGGCCCGGGCCTGTCGGTTCCGGTGCCGGTATCGAACCAACGCTGCAGCGTGCGCAAGAGGCGCCAGTGTCTGCGGGGCAGGGCGGCTGCAGAGGCCATGGAGGGTCTCGGAGGGGTCTGTCTTCCTTTACGCAGCAGGGCGCTGACTGGATGCAGCCGGCTACGAAATCTCCTGCGTGGCGTAACGCGAGAGGGGCCAAGGGCAGGCCAGGGACGTTGCCCGACCCGGCGCTGCATCCAATGGCTGCCGCCGAACGTACAGAACGCATAGACCTTCACCCGCCGCCCCCTTACGGATGTACCCTGACCCCACCCCCCTCCCATCCAGCCTCGACGCCGCACGGATCGTGTCCAATTCCCATCAGCCGAGCAACGAGCCAATGGACTGGGCAGGGGACATGGACGCGGTGGCACGCCTGCGCGACCGCGCCTGCTTCTTGCGCATCTACGACCACTTCATGCCACGCCTGTGCGTCTACCTGCGCGGGCTCGGCGTGCCGGAAGCAGTGGCCGAAGAGCTTGCGCAGGAGTGCCTGCTACGCCTGTGGCTGCGCGCGGCAGACTTCGATCCGGCACAGGGCGCATTGAGCACCTGGCTGTACCGCATCGCCCGCAACCTGCATATCGACCGCGTGCGCCGCGAGCGGAGCTGGATGCAAGTGCAAGCGGCAGTCGAACAGGCCGCCGCTTCGGATGGCGACGAGCACAGCAGTGCCGAGCAGTACGCCGACCAGGCCCGCTTGCGCCAACGCATCAACGAGCTTCCCGCGGTGCAGGCACGGCTAGTGCGCATGTCCTACTTCGAGGCCAAGAGCCACGGCGAGATTGCGCACGCATTGGGGATGCCGCTGGGGACGGTCAAGTCGCACCTGCGGCGCGCGTTCCTGCAATTGCAGTCCAAGGTGGGGGGCGCGCCGTGAATCCGCACCACCATCTGCACGAATCCACGTTGATGAGCTACGCCGCCGGCGCGCTGCCGGCGCCGCTGAGCATCGTTGCCGGCGTCCACCTGGAACAGTGCCGGCATTGCCGCCAGCGCCTGCGCGATGCCGAAGCCATCGGTTCGGTACTGCTGGAAAAGACCCAGCCGCCGCCTCCCGACGCGCGACGCGAGGCGCTGCGCCAGGCCATGCTGGCCCAGCTGGACGTCAACGAGCCGGTTGCGCTGTCGGTAGCAACGGGCAGTCCGCCGCCGGCGCGGCAGGGCGCCGATCCGGACGCTCTACCCGCGGCGCTGCATCCTTACTTCGGCGACTCGCTGGCCCACCTGCGTTGGCGCTGGATGGCGCCGGGCGTGCACTGCATCCGTGCCGAACGGATGCCCTCGTTGATCATGCTGAAGATAGCGCCGGGCAAGTGCCTGCCGATGCACAGCCATGGCCGCAACGAGCTGACCCAGATCCTGCGCGGTGCCTATAACGATGCGCTGGGGCTGTTCGGGCCGGGGGACATGGCCGACCTGGATGGGGAGGTCGAACACCAGCCGGTCACCGTACCCGGCGTACCGTGCATCTGCGTTTCGGCACTGGACGCGCCCTTGGTGTTCAGCGGTTGGCTCGCGCGCAAGATCCAGCGCTTTGTAAAACTCTAGCGATCGCGGAGTCCACGTCGTGAACGGTAGCCTCGGATTGCGAATTCTGTTGACCGGCGCGACCGGCCTGGTGGGGCAGGGCGTGGCATTGGCCTGCCGGTCTTCTGCGCGCGTAGCCGCTACTGCCGCGCTGGTTCGGCGCAAAGGCGGCGTCGCCAGCGGTGTCCAGGAGATCGTGCTCGACGACTTTCGCCGCATCGCCGATGGCGGTGTCGCGCTGGGCGGCTTCGATGCCTGCTTCTACTGTGCCGGTGCGACCCCCCTGGGGACGAATGAAGCGCAGTATCGAGAGGTCACGTTTGATACCACGATAGCGGTCGCGCGTGCCTGGGCCGCGGCCAATCCGCAAGGATGCTTCCTGTATGTCTCCGGTGCCGGGGCCGACCCGGCCAGCCGGATCATGCCGTTGCGCGTAAAAGGAGAAACCGAGCAGGCGCTGGCCACCTTGCCGATGCGGGTGGTCCTGCTGCGTCCCGGTGCCGTGCGCCCAGTGGCCGGGACCGGTACTCGCCACGCACTGCTCAAGCCGCTTTACTGGGCGGGTACGCCACTGCTCAGGCTGGCAGGCGCCGCCGCTCCTTCGTTGGTAACGAGTAACCTGACGCTGGGCAAGGCGATGATTGCTCTGGCGAGGATGAGCAATCCGCCGCTGATCGTGGCATGCGGGGCTATCAACCGGATTGCCGCAGATGCGGACGCCGAGAGCGCGTAGTTGCCGCGCAACGCAGTCCTACGCTGATGCCGTCCGGCTTGGGTCCCACACTGGGTTGATCAGAGTGACCCCCCGCTGCGTTGCGGCAGTTGCCGACGACGCGATCCGTGCTGGGCAACGCAACACAGCAACGACAGTGCAACACTCCAACCGATGCCAAGCACCAAGAGACCTCGCCAGGCGGGCGAGGTAAATTGCACCGCGCCAAAACCGCGCGCCGCCGATAGGTAAGCAAGTGGCGCGAGCAGCAAGCCGAACAAAATCGGTAGCGCCAGGTGCCGATGCAGGAAGGCCATCGAACCCGTGAGGGTCATCGCGAACGCGGCCCATAGCGCCAGAATCCAAGGCGGGGGCACCCAGCCCAGCGGCGCAGCGGCGTAGCGCACCGTTCCGCTCGCAGCGGCACTGGCATCGACTAACCAGGCGCAGGCCAGCGCGAGCACCAGCAGCCGCAGCTCGCGCCTGGGCTGTGCCGAGCTTGCCAGTTGGCTGGCGACGTAGAGGGCGGCGGCGAGCAGCGCCGGCCACTGCAAGCCGCGTCCGGCACCGGCCACCGCGCATAGCCAGACCAGTTGATTGCCAATCAGATTGATCCAGAACCGGTTCATGTCAGCTCCCGTTACCGGCTCACTGAGTTAGCGCTGCGATGCATGACCGGGTAGTCCAGCTCACCGGGTAGCTACGGAACACTTGTCGACCAACGGCTGCGCCCGAGCTTGTTGCCATTCGTTTGCCGGGCGCTGGCTGGGCGCGTTGCTGAAGCTCACCACCACCTGCGGATAGGCGCCGCGGGCATCGCGCAAATTGCTGGTGCCACGGAATTCCAGCAGGCGCCGATCCGTGTCGGCATAGACCAGCGACAAGCGCGGCGCGATGCCGCCGTACCAGGTGTCGAGGCTGACCTCGATGGATTGGGCACGGATCCCGCGCCACTGCACCTGTCCGTTGCGCCGTACCTCGACCGGGTAGAAGCGCTGGCGGCCGGGCAGCAGAAACGGCAGCGAGATGCGCTCGCCCCGCATCAGCGCAGGCCATTGCTGGCGCACGGCCGCATCGAAGCCAGCGTCGATTACCGCCTCTGGCGGAAGCGCGAGGCGACGCTGGCGCAGCGAGGAACCGACGTCCTCCTTCCAGCCGACCGATACCGCCCCATCGGCGACCTGGACCTCTGCCATCTGGCCGCTGCGCCGGTCCTCCCACACGTAGCCGCGTGCCTGCGGCCGCGTGGTGGCAGGCAAGTGCTTGCGTGCAAAGGGGCGTCCGTCCGGGCACTGGTACAGCACCCAAAGCTCGGAACCCTCCGCAGCACTCCGTTGCCAGTGGACTTCGCGGTAGGCAACGTCGCCCTGTGAGTTGGTGGCCATGCCCTCGGTGCGCAGCCAAGGGTTCGCCATCACGACGTGGGGCAGGCATAACAGCAACCAGACGGTGCGCACGAGGGCCATCCGAAGGGGCGGTATTGGTGCTTACGGAGGAGGGGGGCGACTGGATGCGGGCAGGCAACGATGGAATTGCTGGTATCGAACCCGCCTGGAAGCTGGGGGAGGATGATTGGGGGCGCCAACTCCGGCGCTTGCAACTGTAGGCCGGTCCGAGTGGCCTTGGCCTAGTTACGGTTGCCGCCCTAGAAGCCGCTCTCCCGCAGGAAGGTCGCGGCCAGCCACGTCCCGAAACCGGTAGCCAGGCTGCGTCGATCACCGGAGATCTGGACCTCGCCCGGGGCTTCGCGCCAATTTCCCAATGTTTGCGAAGGTGTCTCGCCCAGTTCGATCACCACGTGGAAGACCGGCAGCCGCGGCGCCAGTCCGTCGGCGTTCTTCGCAGTTGCGATTGGCCCGCCATAGCGGTCGGCCAGCGCGGGCCAGTCCAGTTGCCGGGCGCGCGTGCTGGCAATGGCTGCGACCTGGCCGTCGACGCGACGGGCGCTGCCCTTCGGATAAAAGTGCACGCGGTCGCCGATGCGGATGCGCGGGATGTCTTCCTGCTTGACGTAGGCGTCCACGCGCCATCGCTGCGGGTTGTAAAGTACGCCGAGTGCTTCTCCGCTGCCGATCCATTGGCCGGCGCGACGATCCGGATCGAGATCGCTCCAGACCCCGGCGAAGGGCGCACTCAGGCGCAGGCGCGCGCTCTCCGCATTGGCGGCGCTTGCTTCGCCGACCTGCACGGCGGCACGCTGGCGCATCGCCGCCTGCTGGCCGATGCCTTGCGGATCGGCCAGCAACGCGGACAACTGTCCATCGAGCGCATGCAGGCTCGCCTCCGTGCCCTGCAGCCGGGCGGCTATGTCCGGTTGCTCCAACACGACCAGGCTGGCGCCCGCAGCGACGCGACCGGCTGGATGCACCTGCTGCAGCCGCGCCGGGAACGGTGAGTACACCCGGACCTGCTGGGCCGCGCGGGCCACGCCATAGCCATGCACGCGCGCACGCCACGGCACCAGTAGCACCGCAGCCAGCATCAGCAGTACCGCGACATGCACCAGCCGCCAGCGGCGCGGAACGGCATGCCGGCGCTGCCACCAGTGGCGCAGCTCGCGGGTGATGGGCATGACGATGAACCAGCCCACTTCCACGGCGAACAGCGCGATGCCAAGCGCCTTGAAGAAGAAGTGGTACACCGCCAGCGCGATGCCGAAGAACAGCACGAAGCGGTACAGCCACGTTGCGATCGCAAATACGATCAGGGCGCGGCGCCGCCGTGCCGGTAGCGGCTCGGGCCAGGGCTCGGGCAGGCCGAGCAGGCTCCGTCTCAGCGCGGTGCGGGCCAACGCGAAGGAGCGTTCGTGCAGGTTGGGGAAGTCGAGCAAGTCGGAAAGAATGAAGTAGCCGTCGAATCGCGTGAACGGACTGGCATTGAGCGCCAGGCTCAGCACCCAGCCGGTGGTGGCCAGGTACAGAAAGGCGTCGCGGGTCGCGCCCGGTTCGGACAGCGCCCAACCCAGCGTCGCCAGGCCAGCGAGCGCCAGCTCGGCGAGGATGCCGGCGCTGGCCACCGCCAAGCGCTGGCTGGCGCGGGGCAGTCGCCAGGCCTCGCCGGTATCGGTGTAGAGCATCGGCCACATCACCACGAAGGCAATCCCCATGTGCGCGACGCGTAGACCCAGCCGGGTCGCCACCAGTGCGTGGCTGAGTTCGTGCAGCAGTTTGGCCACGCACAGCGCGATGGCAAAGCTGAGCAGACCTTCGGTACTGAAGGAGTCGACCACCGCACTGGAAAACTGGTCCCACTGCCGGCCTACCAAGACGATTCCAATCAGGCTCAGGGCCAGGATCGCCACCACCGTCCAACGCGTAAACAACCAGCCGAGCCGACCGGCGACGCGCTGCAGCCAGTGTTGCGGATGCGCCAGCGGAATGCGGAAGAACAGATAGTGGTGGAGCAGCCAGCGCGCATTGAAGCGGCGCCGGTTCTCGCTGGCAACGCGCAGTTTGTCCAGCGCCTGCACCGGCAGGCGTAGCAGTTGGTGGCGCTCCAGGAATTGGGTGAACAGCAGGATCTGCTCGGTCGTCGGCCTCAAGGCGGTCTGTCGGGCGATCCGCGAAGCGAGCTCGCGTGCGGTGCCGCCCCAGCGGCTGAGCGCTTCGAACTCGAGCCAACCGATCCGATAGAAACGGTTGACCACGATGTCCTGGATCATCCACGCCGGATGCCCGTCGCGGTCCGCTGGCAGCGTCTGCAGGCGCAGGTCTTCGCGCAGGGCGGGAAGGGGCAGGTCGGCGATGTCGAGCGTGGTCACAATCCGCTCCAACCCCGCAAGGCGGAGATGGGCCGGCGCAGCAGGTAATAGCCGAGCACCACCCGATCGCCATAGACCTTGGCGGTGCCGTGCAGGCCCAACCGGGCGTGTTGGGGCACGCCTTCTATGCTGGCCAGCAATCGATAGGAAACGACGTTGTCGTCGTCGGCGCGCGCCTGGTAACTGGTTTCCAGGATGTGGCCGCGCAACGGGCGCAGTGGATACGCCGACAGGAACAGGGTCACCCGTGCACCGCGCTCGAGCGCGATGGCATCGGCCACGGGCAGCTGGATCAGCATGGCAGGCTGGCGGGGATCGGCCAGCAGCATGATGCGTTCGCCGGTGTTGACCGGGCGCCCGATCCAGTCGTTCGGATCGGAGAACACCGCCACGCCGTCGCGCGGCGCGGTCACCTCGGTGCGTTGCAACTGCGCCTCTACCGCCTCCAGCTCGGCGCGCTGCTGCTGCGAGCGGCCGGTGAGCAGCATCAACTCGGATTTACTCTGGGTATTGTCGAAGGCGCTCTGGCTCGCCGCCATCAGTTCGGCGTCGGCGACGGCCACTTGCCGGCGCAGCACTTCGGAGCGGTTGCGCAGCGTGGTTTCGTCCAGGCGCAACAGCAGCTGCCCCTTCCGCACCTGCTGGTTGGGGCGCACCTTCAGTTCTGCGACCACGCCGTCCAACGGCGCACTGATGACCTGGCCGTTGCGCGACACGATCTCCGCTGGCGCTAACGCGGTCTGCCTGACGGGCAGCAACAGCATGGCCAGCACGACACCGGCAGCGATCCAGCGCTGGCGGCGGTTCAAGGCCCAGCGATGGCGACCGCGGCTGCGGGCCAGCGCCTGCCAGCAATAGGCCCATGTCGATGTCACCGGCTTGAGCTGCGCGAGCAACGCCGCTTCGGGGACTTCCTCGAACAGAAAGACGGCCAGGCCAAGAGCGGTGCCGTCCCGGCCGCGCAGTGGAACGCACCACAGATGCTGCGGCCACCATTCGTCCCAGCCTTCGCTCAGTTCGGCGGGAACCGCCAAGTCGTTGCGCGAGGCCAGTACGGGCTCGTCGCCGTGTACCTGTGACTGCAGCCAGTGCGATGCACCCTCCAGCCAGACCAGATAAGGCGAGGCTTCATCGGGCAGGGCCAGGCCCGACACCGCCAGCAGGCGAGGCCGCGCGCCGGCCACATCGAAGACCAGCGCCTGGTGGTAGCGCAGCAGCGGATGGGGGTCGTTGGCGATAGAGAACGCCAGCGCGTTGAGGGACTCCGCGGCAAGCGCGCGGTCGCGCAGCGCCGACAGCGCCATCAGCCAGGGAGCCGAGGGCGAAGCCGTGGACACGTTCATTTCGCTGCGCCGAGCTTGGCGATGCCGCTCATGCCCGCGATCAGTTCCGGGTGTTCGGCATCGAGCCGGCCCTCCAGTTCTACGGTCTGCGCCACCGCGTCCACGCGCGCGTTCACCGCAGTGATATGGGCCTGGTAGGTCTTGCCGGTTTCCAGCACCTGCAACTGGAACGGCATGCCATCGCGCAAGTTGCGCATCTGCGCGGAAGGCACGTTGAGGCGCAGCTTGAGCGGGCCGTCGCCTACCAGGTCGAACACCGGCGTGCCCGCCGAAATGGTCTGGTAGGGGCGCACATAGACCTTGGCGATGCGGCCGCCGAACGGCGCGCGCACACGGCAGTAACTGGCCTGCGTGTTGGCCAGGGTGCGTGCGCCGGTGGCCTTTTGCACGTCGGTGCGTGCAGTGGCCACCTCGATGTCGCCGATGGCGTCGAGCTTGCGCATCGCCTGCTTGGCGGTGAGGTTCTGCCGTGCCATCGCCAACTCTGCCTCGGCGACCTGGGCGCGGGCGGCCGCCTCGCCGCATTCCAGTGCTACCAGCGTATCGCCCTTGGCGACCTTCTGGCCCAGCCGTGCCTTCAATGGACCGAGTGTGCCGCTCATCTGCACCGACAGCGTGGTTTCGTTCTCGGCGCTCAGCAGGACGCGGATCGCATTGGGATCGCTATAGGGGTCTGCCGCGCGCTTGGTCTGCGCGGCCGCGGGAAACAACACCAGCATCGACACGACTGCACCAGCGGCAAAACGGCGCAGACGAATCATTCGCGGCCTCCGGCCGGCGCAGCCAGCAGGCCGGCCTGTTCGTTGCGGCGCATCGTTGTCTCCAGCTCGGCGGCCAGGGTCTTGATGTCGTGCGACTGGATCTGCTCGGGGAACACGTCCAGGCCCACGGAGTTGTACAGCCGACCCCAGGCCGCCTGGGCGCTGGAATACGCCGCCTCGCGCTGGTAGCGGGAGAGCAGGGCACGGCTCTCAGTGCGGATCACTTCGAGCTCCGAGCCGAGCGCGGTGCCGCGTGCGGCGCGGGCATAGTCCAGCAGGCGCTCGTCCACCCGCAGGCTTTCGTCAGCAAAGCGCACTTCCTGGCGTGCCAGGTCGTAACGCATCGCGCCGACCCGGACCTGGGTCAGCACCGCCATCGACAGCGCGATCCGGCGGAAGTCGTCGGCCTCGGACTGCGACTGCTGGGCACGGTTGAGCGAGGGAATCTGGGTCAACCGCAGCAGGTTGATCGACACCTGCAGGCCGGTATCGCTCCAGTGATTGTTATAGAGGTATTTATTGGAGTCGTACTGGTAGCCGGCGCTGAGCGAGATGTTCGGCCACAGCTGCGCCTTGGCGATCTTGATGTCATTCATATCCACGCGCTTGCGATACCACTCTTCCATGATCTCCGGGCGCTGGCGCAGGGCCAGTTGTTCGAGCTGGTCGACCGAGGCCAGTTGCTCGGGCAGGGTAGGCTCAGGCATGTCCGCCAGTTGCAGCCGCGAGCCGGGCGGCAACGACATCAGCGCGGCCAGCTCGGCCTGCGCGAACTCCAGGTCCTGGCGGCGCACGGTGAGCATGTAGACGGCATCGAGCAACGAGCGCTGGTAGGCGAGGATCTCCTGGCGACCGGCCACCCCGCTGCTTTCGGCTTCGCGCGCGGAGGTCAGCGCCTGGTTGGTGCGCTGGAGCAGCCGATCAACGTCGGGCATCAGCCGCTGCGCGGCGAGCGCGCGCCAATAGGCGTTGCGTACATCCTGCAAAACGTTCTGTGCGACCTTGCGCCGGCGTTCCTCGGCCATCATTACCTGGTCGATCTTCTGCTGGTTGCGGTAATAAGCCACGCCGAAGTCGAGCAGGCTCCAACTCAGGCCCAGGCTGTTGAGATTGCGATAGCGTTCTTCGGAAGTGGACGGGCGCAGGCTTTGCTGGCGGTCCTCGATGCCGATGGAGGTGCCGCCCGAATCGTTGCTGCGGCCGACCCAACCGGCGGACGCCACCAGGCGCGGCAGCATCTCGTGGCTGGAGACGTCACGCAGGTCGGCCGCCAGCGCGCTTTCCATCAGCTTGAGGCGATAGTCCAGGTTGTACTTCAGCGCACGCGCGGCAGCCTCGTAGAAGGTGATCGGCACGCTCACCGGCTCCTGGTCGGCGTACATGCGCTGCTGGTCCAGGACGATGCGGTTGTTCAACTCGTCCTCGCTGTAGGGCCTGGGCTTCTGGGATGCGCACGCACCCAACAAAAGGGCCGCGGTGCACGACACGATCAAGGCCTTGGTTCGATTCACGGGCAGGCTCGTCTTCATGGCGGAGTCGTCATTGCACAGGCAACTGGCGGTGGCGCGCGGCGTCGCGCAGTTGGCGCGAGAAGCCGGGCGCATTGGTGTCGCGTGGGGTGAAGTCCCCGTGCAGCAGGCCGTGCGGCGTCAGCGCCTCGAGGCCGGGGGTAGGCAGCAATCCATCGGCATTGAGACTGGTGCGCCCTTCCCGCTGCACGAACTGAGACATCTCCAGTGCGTTGGCGCTGCGGCTCTCGGCCACCGCGCGGGCGACGAACTGGCCGGAGACTTCGCCAAGCGAGGCGGTGATGCTGCTGGCGACGCGGTAACGGTCGCCGTCGATGCGCCAGCCGTTATTCAGGCCACTGCCATGGGTGAGGTCGCGCTCCAGTGCCAGCCGCTCCACGGTCGGGCCGACGAAAACCGCCGGCTGCACCACCGGCAGCAGGTCGGGCGCGATACGGCTTTCGTCGTAGCGGGCGAAGTAGTCTTCGTTGCCGCCCGGCGGGATGTAAGGCGCCGCGATGTCCAGCTGGATCGACAGCTGGGCCTGGCTCGTCGCACCCTCAAGATCGGCGATGGTGTAGGTGAAAACATCGGTGAGTATCCGGCCCAGCCCCGCGGCGGCGAGCACTTCCGAATTCGTCATGTCGATGTCGTAGCGGTAACTGCCATCAGCCTGCAGGACGAGCGTGCCGTAGCGGCCGGCGATGGCGGTGCCGGGTGCGGCGTCGGCACCGCCCGCAGCAGCGTCGCCGGGACGGACTGCGACTACGCTGCGGCCATCGCCGGCATCGATGTCGCTGTCGTTGGGCAATACGTTGCCGGTCGCTTGCGGCGCGGGCAGCTCGTCGCTGGCAATGTCCTGGTCGTCACGGGCAACGGGGTTATCGTTGCTGCCCTGCACGGTGATCGTCAGTGTCGCTTCGCGTACCAGACCGCCGGCATCGCGTACGCGGTAGACGAACGTCTCGCTGAGGTGGTCACCGCGGGTGCGCAGCGCCTCCACCATCGGATTGCCGTTGTCGACGACATAGCGGTACGCGCCGTCCGCACCGATGACCAACTGACCGTAGCTGCCCGCCAACACGCCGCCCGCGCCGACCGAGCCGCTGGCATTGCCGTAGCCGATCACCTGCAGCTGTTCGCCATAGGCCGGTGCATCGATATCGCTGTCGTTGTCGAGCACGTTGCCGATGGGGTCCAGCCCGGGCGTGGCATTGGCGATGCCCCCGGCTTCGATCGCTACCGCGGCATCGTCCTGAGGCGCGGGCGCATCGTTGGCGCCACGGATGACGATGGTGATCGTGGCCTGGTCGCTGGCACCGGAAGTGTCGGTATGGGTATAGGTGAAGCGCTCTTCCAGCGTGTCGCCGGCGCTGCGCAGGGCCTGTACTTCTGCCATATCGTTGTCCAACCGATAGTGGGTGGTGCCATCGGCGGCGATCAGCAGCCAGCCATAGCGCCCGCGCAACTCGGCGCCCACCGTGCCCGCGGCGCCGGGCTCGAACTCGCCGCCGGTGCGGATCGCAGTCACGGTGGCGGTCTCGCCATAGGTCGCGCCGTCGACGTCGGTGTCGTTGGCAAATACCTGCAAGGTTGGGTCGACCCCGGGCGTGCCATTGCCGTCGCCGCCGGCCTCCACCGCCTCGGCGACATCATCGCGATCGAAGGGGGTGTCGTTGGCGCCGCGGATTGTCACCGTCAGCGTCGCCATGCGGACGATGCCGGCGGTGTCTCGCACTTCGTAGACGAAGCTCTCGCTGATCTGGTCGGCGCTGGTGCGCAGCGCCTGCACCAGGGGATTGGCGTTGTCCACCACGTAGCGATAGCTGCCATCGGCATTGATGACGAGCTGGCCGTACTGGCCGGCGAGCACATTGCCGGCGACGCTGCTGGTGGCACCGCTGCGGTAGGCCACGACCTGCAACTGCTCGCCGTACGCCGCGCTGTCCACGTCGCTGTCGTTGTCGAGCACATTGCCGGTTGGGTCCACGCCCACGGTGCCGTTCGCGACGCCGCCGGCCTCGACCGCGTCGGCGACATCGTCGCGCGCGATCGGCGCGTCGTTTGCGCCATGGATGGTGATGAAGATGGTGGCTTGGTCAGCGGCGCCGTCGCGGTCGGCGTGGGTGTAGGTGAAGCGCTCCTCCAGCGTATCGGTCGGGCCGCGCAGTGCCTGCACCTCGGCCAAGCCGTTGTCCAGGCGATAGCTGGCGGTGCCGTCGGCCCGGATCAGCAGCCAGCCGTACCGGCCGCGCAATTCGACGCCAACACTGCCGGCGGTGCCGCTCTCGGTTTCGCCACCGGTGCGGATCGCGGTGACCACGGCGGTCTCGCCATAGTCGGTGCCGTCGGCATCGTAGTCGTCCAGCAGCACATTGCCGCGCGGGTTCACGCCCGGCGTCCGATTGTCGTCGCCTCCCGCCTCGAAAGCATCGGAAAAGTCGTCACTGGCAACCGGTGTGTCGTTGGCGCCGCGGACGACGACGAGCAGTTCGGCGGTGGCGCTGGCGCCGTGCGGATCGGTGACGGTGTAGGAGAAGGCGTCGAACAGGATGTTGTTGCTGGTGCGGAGGGCCTCGACCTCGGGATTGTCGTTATCCAAGAAGTACTGGAACGTGCCGTCGGCGTTGAGCAGCAGTTCGCCGTAGCGTCCCTGCAGCCGCTGGCCGAGGGTCCCGGTCGCAATACCGTTGTTGAAGTCGCTGATCTGCAGGCCAGCGACGCCGTCATCGGCGTCACCGACGTTGTCGACCAGTGTGCCGGCAGGATCCACGCCCGCCGACTGGTTGTCCACGCCGCCGGCTTCGATCGCGGTCTCAAAGCGGTTGCTGGCGGTAGGTGCGTCGTCAGCGCCCACCACCAGGATGGTCAGCGTCGCCGCGTCCTGGGCGCCAGCCAGGTCGTGCATGCGATAGGTGAACTGCTCGGCCACGATCTGTCCCGGCAGCAAGGCCTGTACGTTGGCATCGCCGTCGCGCAGCGTGTACTGCCAGGCACCGTTCGGGCCGATGGAGAGGTCGCCGTAGGTGCCGCGAACCACCAGCGTTCCGCTTACCCCGTTGAAGGGGCCGCCCGCGGCCTCATTGCCGGTCCGAATGCCGTCCAGGGTGCGGGTCTCGTTGGCGTCGACGTCGCGATCGTTGGCCAGCAGATTGCCGCTGGGCGAGGAACCGGCGGTAGCGTTGCCGACGCCACCCTGTTCGACCGCGACGGCCGCTTCGTCCACGGCCACCGGATTATCGTTCGCACCCTGAAGGGTGATGGTCAGCGTGGTGCTGCGGGTAGCGCCGGCGATGTCGATGGCCAGGTAGGTGAAGGTTTCGGTCAGCGTGTCGGCACTGGTGCGCAAGGCCTGGACGACCGCGTTGTCGTTGTCCACGACATAGCTGTAGCTGCCGTCGCTGTTGAGAGTGAGCACGCCGTAGCGGCCGGCCAGAGCTTCCCCGGCCAGCGCCAGCTGGGTGCCAAACTGGAAGCTGCTGACCTGCAGCACATCGCCGGCATCAACGTCGCTGTCGTTGTCCAGCACGTTCAGAGAGGGGTCGGTGCCGGGCGTGCCGTTGGCGATGCCGCCGGCTTCCACCGCGGTGGCGGTATCAAGAGTGGCCGTGGGTGTGTCGTTCTGGCCGTGGATTGTGATCGTGAGGGTATTGGTGGCGCGGGCGCCAGCGCGATCGGCAATCTCGTAGGTGAACACTTCGGTCAAGGTATCGCCATACGTGCGCAGCGCCTGCACCGCGGCCAACGAGTTATCGATGCGGTAGACGTACTGGCCATTGGCCTCCAGCACCAGCTCGCCGTAGAGGCCGCGCAACGCCACGCCGAGCACCCCGGCCGTACCGCCGCTGTTGGTCACACCCACAGCGGAACGGGTATCCGCACCGTCGACGTCACTGTCGTTGAGCAGCACGTTTCCCGTTGGATCCTCACCGGCCTGGCTGTTGCCGATGCCGCCGGCCTCGGTCGCGTCGTCGGTGTCGAGCGAGGCAACCGGGTTGTCGTTCTGCCCGAGGATGACGATGCGGATCGTCGCCGAATCGAAGCGGTTCGTGCCATCGCCGAGGGTGAAAGTGAATACCTCCTGCAGGTTCTGCGCCGGGGTGCGCAGCGCCTGCACGGCCGCCAGGCTGTTGTCGATTGTGTACACGTAGCTGCCGTCGGCCTGGATGACCAAGTCGCCGTACAACCCGCGCAGCGCCTGGCCGATCGTGCCGACCGTGCCGCCGGCTGGGTCGCTGCCGGTGCGAATCTCGACGACCGAAATCGGCTCGCCATCCGGATCGGAGCTGTTGGCCAACGCGTCGCCGGTGGGGTTCAGGCCAGGGGCCTGGTTCTGGAAGCCGCCGGCTTCCTGGCCCACAGCGATCACATCCTGCGCGACTGGCGGATCTTCCGCGCCATGCACGGTGATCGTGATGTTGGCGCGATCGGTCAGTCCGGTGGTGTCGGTGATCTCGTAAGTGAACACCTCCTGCAGCGTCTGGCCGGCGGTCAAGCCAATCACCGTGGCGTTGTTGCTGTCGACGTTGTAGCGGGTCGAGCCGTCCGCACTGATGTAAAGCGTGCCGTACAGGCCCACCACCACGGTCTCCACGCCGGCACGTGGGTCCACCGCCGCCAGGGCGCCGGTGACGTTGCCGCCTTGCGACGCCCCGGTGACGCGCAATTCGCTACTGGGCTGGTCGCCCTGGTCCACGTCGTAATCGTGGCCGTCATCCAACGGATTGCCGGGACGGCTGACTGCCAAGATGACGTTGCCGATCGGATTGCTTTCCTGGGTGTCGTCGTCGGTGGAGCCAGCCTGCGCCTGCGCCACGTCATCGGTGGCGACGGGGTTGTCGTTGGCGCCGGCGATGTGGATGTTGAGCTGGGCGATGTCCTGCAAGCCGCCTGCGTCCGATACCAGGTAACTGAAGCTCTCGATCAACTCCTCGCCGACCATCAGCGCCTGCACGTCCTCGTTGTCGTCGTCGACGACGTACTCGTAGGTGCCGTCGGCACCGATGATCAGGCTCCCGTACAGGCCAACGATCGGGGTTCCGTTTCCGGCGCTGGTACCGGCTGCCACACCTTCGAAAGGCAGGTTGAGCGCTTCCTGCCCGACCCTGATGCCGCTGACCACGCGGGTCTCGCCGTTGGCGACACTGTCCACGTCGGTGTCGTTGATCAACACGTTGCCGGTGGCGTCGCCGCCGCCGGTGCCGTTGAATATGCCGCCAGCCTCGCTGGCATCACCGCGGTCGTTCTCGCCGACCGGTGTGTCGTTGGCGCCGTGCACGGTGATGGTCATCGTGGCGCTGGTAGCCAGCCCACCGGTGTCGACGGCGTCGTACGCGAAGGTTTCGAGCAGGGTCTGCGCGGTCGTACGCAGCGCCTGCACCGCAGCATTGGCGTTGTCCACGATGTATTCGAATGCGCCATCGGCGTAGAAGAACAAAGTGCCGTACTGGCCGACCAGTGCGACCGGCGTGTTCGGGTTGGCGTTGGGAAGGGCGACGTTGCCGGTCAGCAGCGCCCGTACTTCGGTGACACTGAGGGTGTCGCCATTGGTCGCGATGTCCACGTCGAGGTCGTTGGCCAGGAAGTCGCCACGCGGGTTGACGCCGGCGGTGCCGTTGGCCACGCCGCCGGCTTCGGTGGCGCTGTAGGCATCGTCCACGCCGGTGGGCGGGTCGTTCACAGGAGCGAGCACGATCCGCACCGTGTCCAGGTCGGTCAATGCATCGCTGGTTTGGCCCGGCGTGCCATTGCCGTCGGTGTCGCCGAAATTGCCGAGGTCGCTGGTGGTGACCGTCAACAGATCCTCGCCGTTGTAATCCTGGCTGCCCAGGTATTGCAGCAAGGCGAGCGCGGCGTTGAGGTCGGCGATGCTGCCGGTCAGGCGCAGGCTGGCGGTGCCGCTGCCGCTCACGCTGACCCCCGCCGGCGTGCCGGAAAGCGACAACGTGCCGTGGGCCACGGTCAGCAGGACATCGAGGTTGCGGGCTCCCGCATCGATGTCGCCAACCCCGAGTCCTGCAATCGCCAGCACGACATCTTCCAGGCCTTGCTGGTCGCCCGGCACCTGGTTCACGGGCGCGACGTTCTGATGTACATAGCCGGCGTTGGCTGCGCTGCCCTGGCCTTCGCCCATGCCGACCAAAATCTGACCGAGTGGACTGGCGGCATCGGAGTCGATGCGTATGCGCAAGTCGCCGAGCGGTTGCGGATAGCTCAGCGTCCCGGTGGGCGCGTCGATGCGGTAGGCGCCGGAGGGCAGGGTGCCGAAACTGTAGCGGCCGTTGGCATCGGTGACAGCGGTGAATGTGGCGTTGTCGGCAGTCGTGGCAAGGTCGCCGTCCACGCCGCCCCAGGTCAGCGTTACCGTCTGCCCGCTCAAGCCGGTGCCATCCGGCGTGGTGCTGCCATCGGCCGAGAAGGTGTCGTCCCACAGCGTGCCGGTGATGATGCCGAGGCCGGCACCCTCGCGCAGCACATAGGTATTTGGCGAGGCACCACTGCCGGTGCGCTCGCCGCTCGCGGTGCCGGCACCGCCCACCGTTGAGCCGCCCCAGCTGGTGAAATCTTCCGGCAAGCTTGTCCACGTCAGCGTGGCATCACTGCTGGCAATGGCCGCCTGGTTCGGCACGGTCACGTCATAGCGCAAGGCCACCCGCGTGCCTGGGTCCAATTGAGCGAAGCGCACGGTGACGCCGTTGCTGGTATCCACGCTAACGCCTGCGGGCAGGTTGCCCAGCGTGTACACGACATCGTTTATGGTCAGGCTGGTGAGCCCATAGGCGCTGCCGCCGGGGAAGGCGTCGCTGAGGACCACGTCAAACGCCGGCTCGGTGCCGCTTTGCTGGAAAGCCACTACCACCGAGGCTCGCCCGGTGGTGCCGGTCAGCGCTGGATCGAATGCATAGACGCGCTTGTCGAGGTTGCTGAAAGCTGGCTCCACGACCCGCTCATAGACCGTGCGGCTGGTGCTGAGCTGGGTCCCGCTGGAGAACTCCGTGGCCGCCACACCGAGCGTGGCGCCAGCGACATTGCTTGCCTGGTTGAGGACGCGTGCGCTGAACTCGATGGCGTAAAGCTCGAAGTCGGTATCGATATCGGCGTTGTTGATGTTGCCGAGGCTGAAGATCAGCACGGTGTTGCCGTTGGCGTCGGTGGTGATCTGCACGCGCGACATGTCCAGCACGCCGGTCAGCTGCGCGCCGCTCAGGTCCACGCGCAGCGGCTGGGCCTGGTCGCTGTTCTCGTCGCCATTGATGAACAGCGTGCCGCTGGTAATCAGTGCCTGGTCGGAGGTCAGGCCGCCGTCGGAGATCAAGCCGATGCGTAGCGTCCCGTCGTTGATGAAACCCAGCCCGGCAGGCAGGGTGATGCGCAATTGGAAGTCGCCGACTGCGCCCTGCGCGAACGCGCCAACCGCGCGATAGCGGACTACTTCGCCAATGGCCACGCTCTCGTAATCGTCGTAAGTGGGGTCGGCGGGCGCGGTGTCCGGCAGGCCGCCCACCCGCGAAATGTAGACCCCGCGCAACACCGGCACGTCGAGCGTGCTGGTGGCGCGGTAGTCGTTCAGCACGCCACTGTTGAGCAGCCCATCGGCGCCGGTGCGCTCGCCGTTCTGCGCGCCATCCAGGCTGGTCCAGGTGACCGTGGCGCTGTTCGGGAAAGACGGCAATCCAGCGGCGGTGTCGTTGACGGTGCCGTTGACGCGGATGATGATGCTGCCGCCGGCCGGGATGTCGAGCTTGACGCCATCGGCCAGGCGCAGCACGCCGTTCTCGATCACGAACGGCGTACCGCTGTTGACAGTGGCGCCGCCGTCGAGACTGTAGCCGAGGATCGAGTAGCCGCTCATCTGGCTGGGCAGCGGGTCCGTGAAGCCAAGGTCGAACGCGTTGTAGTCGCTGCTGCTGCCGGTGTTGCGGATGGTGATGTAGAACGTCACCGGCACCGCCTCGTCCACGCCGAGCGGTGGCAGCGTATCGGTGGTCTGGGTGATGACCAGGGTCGGTTCACGGATCACCACGCTCGGGGTGCCACTGGGGTTGGTAACCACGCGATCGATCGCCGCGGTGCCGTTGGGCGTGTCGCCATCCGGATCGCTATACGTGAGCTGCGTGGAATGGCTCATCGTGCGGCCATCCTGGTTGCTAGCCGTATTGGCCGCGATCAGGCGGATGCGGATCACGAAGCTGTTGTTGCCCAGCACGTTGTCCGCGCCATTGATGGCGCTGGTGAAAGTGATCTGTGCATCAACGCCGTTGTCACCCACGTTGCCGCCGATGCCGCCGACGTTGGCGACCAGCAGGGTGCCGGCGAAGTTGCCGGTCAAAGCGCCGCTGCCGCTGGCCAGCGTGATGAGTTCGTAGCCGGCGCCATTGCCAAAACTCGTGTCCAGTTGCATGCCGTCGGGGATCAGGTCCTGGATGCGCAATGCCCGTGTCTCGCCCTCCGGCAGGGTGACCACGATGTCGTAGGTCATGCCTTCGCCGATGGCCAGCGCGTTGCCCTGGGTGTGGGTGGCGGTGGAGTCGCCATTGTCCAGCGTGCCATCGGCGTACACGATCCGGATCGCGGGGGCAGCGACCTGCTGCTGCGCCAACTCGACATCGCCCTCGGTGAAGTTGTCGCCACCTTCGACGCTGGCATAGCGCGCCAGCGTGGCCGAACTCTGCAGGCTGCTGGACGCCGCAATTCCATCGACGACGACCACGTCATAGGTGATCACGACTACGTTGGTACCAGCCAGGTCGTTGGCCGAGCCGGCTCGCCCTGCCAGCAGCGCGCCATTGCCGCCGGTGTCGATGAACTCGATGCGGTTGCCGACGACATTGAAGTCGACGCCCAGGACCAGCTGCGTGCCGTCGCCGCGGTAGATCAGCAGGTTCGCAGCGGCGAGGCTGCCGTTCACGAACTGCACGCCGGCGGGCAGGGTAATGTCGGTGGTGACGTCATAGGCACTGCCGCCGCCGATGTTTTCCAGCGCGGTGGCCAGCCGCAGGCGATCGCCTGCGTCGATGCCAGTGATGTTGCCGTTGACCGCCAGCGGGTCGAGCAGGCTGCCGCTGAAAGGCACGCCACCGGTTCCCGGCGCACTCCAGGTGCCCAGCGTGCCGGTGATCGTGCCCTGGGTGGAAGACACCACGCCGTGGTACATCGTCAGCGACGGTTCGGCGATTGACTCGATCGTCGCCGCAGCCGCCGACTGCAGGTGGGTCTGGTCGATCGTGGTGGTTTGGTCGGACGTCGCCAGCACCGTAAGCTGGCGCAGGTCGGCGAATGGCTGGTTGCCCACGGTCAGGGTGAACACCAGCTCGATGCGGCTGCCGGTGGTCTGGGTGACCGCCCAACTGCCGAAGTCGAATATCACCGAGTTGCCCGGGCCGCTGCGCACGGTCACGGTGGGGTCGCCGTTGCTGTTGGCGGCTCCGAAATTCCACTGGTCGATGCCATTGCCCTGGGCCCAGCTGATGCCGGAAACATCGAACAAGGGCAACGGCAGATAGCCAGTCAGGACGAGGTTCTCGTAATCGCCGGTGACCAGGTCGTAACCCAGCCGGAACGTCACCGTATCGCCTGGCCGTAACTCGCCATTGGCGGGCACCGCTCCGCCGTTGACCGCAACCACCGCCATGTCGACGTTGCTGACCGGCACGGTCCCGGTGATCGAGTCGCTGTCGGTGGCCACCGCGCCGGTGGTGTTGATGCGGTCGGCCAGCACGCTGGCCTGCAGCACGGCGTTGTTG
>Ga0160435_1000062_pt1 | contig 72367 bp, 67 predicted proteins | sample HID1973K_E0MG_FD_108213 | JGI IMG/M metagenome (GOLD analysis project Ga0160435, IMG submission 108213) | Enriched mosquito-associated microbial communities from UW Madison campus, WI, USA - HID1973K_E0 MG | ecosystem: Host-associated > Arthropoda: Insects > Digestive system > Unclassified ...
CTGGTTTCGGATTTGGTAGACCCGGATTTGGCTTTGGCGGGCCTGGTTTCGGATTTGGTAGACCCGGATTTGGCTTTGGCGGGCCTGGTTTCGGATTCGGTAGACCCGGATTTGGATTTGGTAGACCTGGTTTCGGATTTGGTGGACCATTCATAGGTGGATTAGCAGGTGGATTATTAGCAGGTTCTTTATTTTCCGGTGGATATGGTGGTTATGGATATCCTTATGGAGGATATGGTGGTTACGGGTATGGCTACCCATATGGTTACAGTGGTTGTTGTTAATCATTCATAGTTTAAATAAGAAAAATATAGTTTTATCAATACTGCTCTTATTTTATGTAAAATAGTCATCGGAAGTCTGGATATATGTCCTAATTCCTTTTGTGAAAAATTTCAGCAAAGTAAAACTCCTCAAGGTTTTTAAATCTAAGGAGTTTTACTTTGCTGAATAAAGGATATATTTCTCATATTTACATACTTTTGTTTTTGAATTATCTTTCTTCAAATTTACCATAAAGTTCTTGAAGAGGCTTTGTAATAATTTTATTTAATTCCATAATCAATATATTCATCCGTTGTTCAGCTTCTATCAATCGTACAATCATTTCATTTTTCTGAACAACTTCCCCTATTTTTTGGACTTCCTCAATTTCATCTCGCATAATTTTCTGACCTGTCATTTGCTTATTTTGTAATTCTATTTGTAAATTGTGGAACTTATTAAAAAGTTTTTTTGTCTCTGGGTCAGCATTAACTTCCCTATATATACTTTTTAAACTTTTAAATTCATTGCTTCTACGTAATACCCTTTCAAAGTCATGAGTCATATTATATAGGTTTACATCCAAAGGAAATATCCTCCTAATATCAAATTTATAGTAGATGAAGCTAATTAAATTATTAATCCCATCGGCTTTATCTATAAACATGAAAAATCATTATGATGGTGTATTTAGATCAGGTTTTCATTTAAAAAAGAACGTTTAAAGAAATTACAATATTAAGATACAATTCATTCTAATTTCATTATATTCACTAACCCATTTTTACGTAAATTGTCTATACGAATAACATTTAACAATTTGAGCAAACTACCCAAGATGCTGTGAAGCATCCTCTCATAGAACCCAATTGCATAACATTCAAGTAACAGAAAAAACTACTGAAACACATGGCCAGTAGTTTTTTTCTGTTTTTAGGCTGTATACTCTATACAATCTTAGTTAACATAATGTCTCTTTCCGGTACACATCACCAAAAAGAACCCTTGTGGGATTTGGGTTCTAAGGAGGTTACGGTTTCTGTTTTATGCAGCTTTTTATACATCCTTGATATAACGCTGATTATCCAAGGCTTAAGTAGAAGAAAAATGTATAAAAAGCGCACCTTTTATACATATGCAACAACACATTAAAAATAGTCTTTAATTATAGAACGTGGTAATCTATGTATGTTTCATACTTCGAATACGTATGAACGAACCCTTACAAAAAAGCCACCTCGCTTGCCAATGCCGAGGTGGCTTTTTATTTTGTTAATGAGATTAATCATCTTTATTTTTTTAGCCTTTAGGCATATGCTTTTTCTAAACAAAAAAGGCATAAAAATATTAATAAACCTTAGCAAATGCACTTTCCATTATGTACAAGCTTCATACACTGTAATAAGACAAATATAGAAAGAAGTGTATGATATTATGTTAGGTAATTCTAAAACATTAAAAACTTATGTTTTAACAACCAGCTTTGACAAATATGAAGAACAATTGAATGACTTTCTTCAAAATAATAATTTTGAGATTATAGATATTAAAATTTGTAATGCTGGGCTGAATGTTTCAATTTTAATTATTTATAGAGATCTATTACACCATCCCCTTAAGCATCCCTTTAGATTAAAGAAAAGCCTTTGACATAAAAAGACCCTTTATTATTAAGAGTTGGATACTTGCTTCGTAATTATCCAATTTGATAATTACGAAATTAAATTAAGATGATGTTATACTAGTTATAATCTTAAATAAATTGGAGGTTATAACTGGTATGTACATGGAATTCTATGAAAAAGTAGAAGGATTAGCAAGAGCTATTGGAGTTACTACTTCAACTGCAAAAAAATACTATTTACTTTTTGAAGAACATGGTTATAACTTTAAACGTAATCAGCAAGGACAACTCTTGTTTTCACAAGATGATATAAATTTATTTAAAGAATTAATGCTTTTAAAAAATGAAAAAGGCATGACCGTTCCAAAGGCTGTAAAAGAAATTATAAAAGATAAAGTTATAACGGACACAACCGATATAACGGATATGACTGTTACAACAGAAGATATAACGGTTATATCGAAACACGTCACAACCGTTATGACTGAATTAGACGAGTTAAAACAGTTAGTAAAAAATCAAAATGAGATTATAGAAAAACAGCAAGAGGACTTTAAAAAACAATTTCTAAAACAAGAGGCATACATAAAAGATAGTTTAGAACAACGAGATAAGACATTAATTACAACATTGAGGGAAGTTCAAGAATCACAAAAAGAAATGGCTACTAGCTTGTCAAAAGATCAAGCTAAAAAGAAATGGTGGCAAATATGGCTAGGTTAAACTACTCAAATTGATTGAGTAGTTTTTTAAATTAAAAGATGACCGTCTTGAGACGGTTTTTTTAGCCTTTAGGCTACTATTTTTTAACGGAAAAAATTATAAAAAGACCCTTGCAATTCTATAAGCGAATTGCTATTTATATAGAGTGAGAAGGGACAAATACAAGAATACTGTTATATCAAGGTTTGTAAGATATGAGGTGTTAGAAAAAGCTAACACCTAAAAAATGTAAAAAAGATAAAAAAAAAGAAATGCAAGAGCATTTCTACAATAAATAAATTGGTAGTTTGTGTTTTTTCTTAGTATCTCCCACAGTAAAATTCTTCAAAGATCTTCGAAATATTTGTTGAGTAGCTCTATCAATTTTATCTTTAGGAGCACAACATAGAATATTCGGATTAACAAACCAAGTTCGAGAAGTACAATTACGTCCTTCTTCTGTGGTAATACCAGCTTCTGCTACTCCTAAAATACCTTTTTTCAAAAGATCATTCATAATGACTGATAATGGTGCTCTAGATTTACCTAAAGCTTTCGCTAAATATGTGGGCGTTGCAGCGTTAACTGTTATCTCTTCATGTTCTACTTCTGCTTTTTCAATATAAAGTATAATAATTTAGACAGGAATTCGTCCCACATATCATAGTGAGCTTAATTTCATTTTTAAGTACCTAATGTGTATCATAAGAGGATTTCAACTCAAGTTACCATAATGGCCTTTCTAGGTAGTCATAAAAACCATATATGATTAGTAATGTAAACCCTACGTAAGACTCACCGCCCTATAGATTCTTAAATCTAAGGGGTTTCACCTTATAACCACATGTTCTTTTTAATTTCTTTGAAAATAAAAGAGTACAACTAAAGAATAAGCCAGTAGACCTAGTATAGAAGGAAAAGGTGTATTTCAATATGTATTGTGTCTAAGAGGATTTGAAGGTAAACAAAAATTAAAACCAGCTCCTCCCTATATTCATAGCACTCCACCTTAGGACTTGGTAGGAAATCATGCATTGACAAGTACAACAGCTGCCTAAATGAAGTACCTAACTTTTTGGTTTCAGTTCATTTTGATATGCCGATGTATTTTTTTGCAGCTCTTTTATAATCTTTAACAAAAAAAGAACCCTTGTTCACCAAGACAAGGATTCTCAGGAAGAATAGATTTTTTGACTAAACAATTTTTTATACATCCCTGATATAACGGATTTTCCCCAGGATCCAGGTGGAAGGAAGATGTATAAAAAGTCTGTCCTTTATATATATGCTGCGTTTTAGCTAAAGCAATCTCCTTTACAAAAACTTATTAATGTTTACATTATGTAAATATTCCCATTCGTTAAAGGACAAGCATACAAGCAAAAAAAAATAATCAACATTAAATATAGTATATTGAGAAAAGGAGGTTATGATATGTCTTCATCTAAAAAAAGAAAGCATGACTCTTGTTGTACTCAGCCTTGTTCTTGTTCATCCTCATATCCAAATTCCCCACCTAAGTCTTGCCCTGCTTACGGTAACTTTTTCAATAATACTAGTCTTGTAACAGTACTAACTGGAACTGCATTTCCTTTTAATATGCAAGGACCGATTGCTGGAGGAGTCTCCCTGTTAAATCCCACCACTATCTTTATTGAAAATGGAGGAGATTATAGAGTGAATTTTGTAATAACCGATAACACAGTTGTTTTTGGTCCAAACCCAGCTGCATTTCCTCACCTTCCTACTGTTGCATTATTTTTAAATAATGTCCAAGTTCCACTCGAACAAGCTAACTTTGGACTTGAAATTACTCAAGCAGAAGGCCGAGGTTGCAAACCAATTGTTGGAGACACTATTCTATCTATTCCAGATAACTCAATACTTGAATTAAGAAATATAACTACACAGGGGCCTATTACAACTATAATTACTTGTGACAGTGTGGGAAACAACGTTCAGTTAAGCCTTTTTAAACTAAGTTAAGCAGAAAGCACTCTCTAATTCCCTCTCTTGGAAAGCAATCTCGCCTAGGCGAGGTTGCTTTTTTACATACTTAAATCATGCTAAGTAAAAAGAGATAAGAGGGGTATCTCCCGGAATTATTGAAGTAAAATTGTGTCGTAGGGAGATACAAGATGCACACATTAGGAACGGAGACCAACTATGGATATCAAGCAGAATACAGCAAATGCTCAAGAAATGACCAAGCGATTAAACACAATTTCCATCAATATTAGAAAATGGGGTATCGAATTAGAAACGCATATTTAAGAAGAAAAACTCCCTTTAGAAATAGCTACACTGACTGTTACAAAGAGATTTAATAGAAACTGTTCCGCATTAGTCACACATTAGGAACGCCTAAAAGTTGATCCGCCTTCGGGCGGCCATGTAATCTCAGGACTTAATGTTCTCTAATAAAAAAACTAACATATTTTCCATAGAAAAAAGAGCTTAGCTACAATTAAGCTCTTTTTTATTTCCTCACTCTACAAGCTACTGGACTCTTATTGGCGTAGTCTGTAGAGTGGCTATATTATTTTGAATAGTTAAGTTTAAATCATAATAACCTCTATCAACAGACTTACATGCATAATCGCCTGAACATCCTGTCACATAAAATGGCGTATTAGGAAAGCTAGGATTAATAGGAACTGAGTTTAAAAAAAGTTTATGTGCATGATGAGTGAAGATAGCCAAAATTCTATTTCTCACATTGGCAGGTATTGCATTGAAAAACATATCTGTTTCTCCTTGTGTCATAAGGTGGTCGTCATGTATTTCATTAGTTATCCCAGGAACTCTCAAAGGCCAATGAAAATCGATAATATAATAATAATTAGGATCCAAACTTCTTAATAGGTTTAAACTATCCTGGCTCCATCTTCGATTAGCGTTATCTAGCCAGAGATGCCGTACCAATCCTTGCGTTCCTGGAATACCCACATATCCAGTTAGATAACGGTTGACATACCTTCTAAATAAATTTGTAGTGGAATCTTCCCAGTTTCCTATAGATGATCTATAGGGGATATTTGTCCCTAAAACATTATTTATAATACTTGCGAATTGTTGGTAACGTCTTGTAGCTTCTGCTGTTGAAACTCCGCCAGCGTGTACATCATCTCCCCCGAAAATAACATACCTTTTGTTACCACTATTCACCACATTCTGTAAAAGATTATTAAACATACTTTGGCTATTTCCAAACCCCACATGGCTATCACCCACAACAGCCAAATTGACAGTAATAGCCGATGGAAGTCCCGGTTGGTTTGGGGGATTAAAGCAATAATTGTCCACATTACTTTTATTTTTCTTAACTATTTTTATCACCCTTTCTTTATAACTTACTTCATATCTTATTCAATAAATGAAAGGCAGCTTGTACCCTTAAAAAAATGTTCTTTTATCATTTTCTTTCCCCTTTATTTTTGAACCAATGTATCTTAAAAGGGACCCGCACAGTTACGCAGGGTAAGGTAGGGGCATTACTGCCCCGGCCTTACCCTGCGTAACTAAGATTGTATACAACTAAATAACAGAAAAACCCCTTGTGCAGTCGGGATTTTTTCTGCGCTAAATCCAACTAAGAAAAGGGATAGATACCTGAGGGTACCTTGTCCAGTTTGCTCAAGATCAAAAGTTTATTTTCTTCTTTTAGTATCCATTTGTAATAACCTAATAAGACTAAAAATAATATTAACTCTGTAATTGATGCTTATTGTAATTTCAGCACCCATAAGCAAAGTATCTCCTCAGCTTAGGAAGACCTATAATTATTTCATATTATCTTCGAAATTAATTTTTTTCACTTTATTATCTTTGTTTTTTTTGCCACATTTTCTAATAACCACACCATCTTGATTGGCATTTTGTCCACCTGTTTGGGCAATCTGACCACCTTGATTAGCGTTTTGTCCTCCATTACCACTAATTTGTCCTCCAGTTTCGGCATGGTTGTAAATGTTGATATTAATACAAATTTTCCCTTTTTTGCTTTTTTTGTTTTTTTGTTGATTATTTAACTGTTTACTATATTCACCATCGTATTTTTTTATTGTAATCACCTTCTTTTTTATTTATCTTTATAATTTATTCATTGATAGCAAAGGTGATTGTATGCTTGTCTTATTGAATTAGACTATTTTTTAACAGTACTTAAAGAAAATTAATTTTAAAATATTGATATCTAGAATAATAATTATGTTAACTCTTTACCTACTTACAAACTCCTAGGATTCTATACTAAGCAAGAAGATAAGAAGCAAAATTATGCTTCTAAAAAATTAAAAAATAAAGGATTAACGAAATTTTGCCGAACCTCTCGTCTACGTTCAGCACTAAATAAACCTCTTAATGTCCCAAAAAAGTAGGCTTCAAAGACAGTTTTTATTCGTTTTCTTTTGTAAGCGAAAAGAGTTTCCCTAAAACCTTGCACAGCAATAGAAACTAAGTCTTCTATAGGCTTTTCTAAGCCACTAATTTTATAAGCTAGCAGGACTTTTCCCCATAAGCTATAAATATCATCTGCATTCCTAAAGAATGGAGCTACTGCTTGTTTGAACGGTTTCGGAATAAAAGATGGTACATAATCCTGTGAAAGTTTAATACTTGTATCTTCTTTACGTATGTATTTATTTAAATCTTTTAAAGATAAATTATAGGTAGAAGAATTTTTAGAGAGCTCTTTCTTACTCTCACAAGGGATTACGTCTTTTTCTGCTTTAACATCTGTTTCAACATTTTTAGCCAAATTGAGTTGTAAATAGTTCACCCAATATTTGAAATAAGGATGATTTACAAACAGATGTACAGGACTGCCTTTTCCATTATTACGAGGACAACGTCGATAAACTGTAACAATTTGTCCTTGCTTTCGAAGCTCACTTAGGTGACGATCAATTGTTCCTTTTGACTTTTCGTATGTTTTACCTAAATATGTACTACCAGGAAAGCAAAATCCTTTCTCCGCTGCAAACCAACAAAGCCGGTCTAAAGCTTTTCTAGTTCCTTCGTGGAGACGATAAAATTTTTCTCCATAAAGGTTAATAATTTCCTTAAGTAATTTTCGTTTCAATGATTGATGTTGAGAACGGTTTTCTATGAAACTCTGATAACTTTTCATATAATCAAATTCTTTTGCCGTAAGCATCCGCGTAGTAGACATCAGTCTATCCTCTCCTTTTCAGGAACAAAAAAAGACATCGCATCCCATAAAATAGGAAAACGATGTCGGATTTTTTGACAGACTACGCCCTTGAAATAAATCTAATTATCCTATAAAATAAAGGCGTAATTAAATTTATGTATTAGGACTTCGACAGGTGTTTTCCCTAGGCCTTTTAGGGTTAACGGTGTAAGGGTGTTGGCGCACCACTTGCACACGTTGGAGTCTTTTTATATTCCGCACTGTTTTGTTGACTCTATTATAACGTCTATTAATCTTGTAATTCAATAAAAATTCACCAAGTCCTCAGTAAAATAATATAACCTCCCTTCACTTATGATTAAAAATCACTTCAATTGGATATGCTGTTAAAGTAAATACTCTGGGATTAGGATTTTCTCTCTAAACAAATAATAATATTAAAATATAATGTATACTACTGTTGTTTTCCTGTTTTACATATTGTTTTATATATTGTTTTCCTGTTTTATTGTTTTAGACCCTCCGCAGACCCTTATATTACAGCATTTATAAGCATAAACTATCACTAATTTTGCGCGAACTATCACTAATTTTGCGTAAACTATCACTAATTTTGCGCGAAACTATCACTAATTTTGCGCGAAACTATCACTAATTTTGCGCGAACTATCACTAATTTTGCGTATTTATCCCTATACGTTTATAAGTATCACTAATTTTGCGTGGAAAATGCAGATTCGGCTTAAGTATCACCAATTTTGCGTGATAAATGTAGACATGCTTTAAGTATCACCAATTTTGCGCGCCAAAATTAAGATTTAAGGTAACAAATTAAGGTTGAGTTATGTTTTTAGGGTTAAAATCCCTCCTTAAGTATCACTAATTTTGCGTGATATTTAAATTGCAAGGACAGGCTGCTCTTAAACTTGCAATTTACACAGTATCACTTTTATGATATTTTAGTGATAGTTTAGAAAAATATGGGGGATTTTATGAAGAAATCAAATGTAGTTCAACCATATGATCTGGAAAGCATAAACATAAAAAACTGGGTAACTAAGTCAAACATTTTAATTGAGAGTACATATAAATTATCCTTGCAGGAACAAAGGATTTTGTTGATTATGGCATCTAAAGTTCAACCTAATGACGAAACGTTAAAGACATATAGATTCCGAGCTAAAGATTTTATAGAAATAGTGGGAAATAAGAAAGGAACAGGGTTCTACTCATACTTAAAAGAAATTGTGAATGGTCTTCAAACAAAAATTCTTACCATAAAGGAAAAAGGCCGACAAAGAAACTATAACTGGGTTATTACCTCGATCTACGAAGAAAATGAAGGGTATATAACATTACAATTTCATCCTAGTCTAAAATATTTATTTTTAGAGCTTAAGGAAAAATTTACTTCGTACCAGTTAGAAAATGTTGTGAGGCTTAATTCGGTTTATTCAATTCGTATTTATGAACTTCTTAAGCAATACGAGCGTTTGAGAAAAAGAGAACTAACTCTTGAAGAATTACGTCATTTTTTAGCTATTGAGCCTACTAAATACAAACAATATGGCCATTTTAAGAGCAAAGTATTAGCAGTAGCTCAAAAAGAAATAAATAATAAAACAGATATTCACTTTGAATTTGTTGAAATAAAAACAGGCAGAAAAGTAACCTCTATAGAGTTTATCATTACTAGTTCTTCTGCTTTGAATGGTACTAGTTCTTCCAAAGAGACGAAACTTAAATCAACCCAATCTTCATTAGATTTATTAGATAACGAAAAAGAAAATGGATTATACCATGACCTAGTGAGCTTAGGAGTTAAGCCTGAAAAAATCGAGTGGGTTTTATCAGAATTTGCAAAAGAACAAGTTGAAAGAAATGTAAAATACACGCAGGGTCGTTTAGTTATTGGGGATATTACTCATCCGCATTCGTATGTAATAAAAGCCATTCAAAAAGACTACGCGAAAGTATCACAAGAATCAAAGGTTGCTACACCTAAAAAGTCTACTAGAAAAGAGTTAGTTCCAGATTTTATGATAGAAGCTGAAGATAAAGGAAAGGCTCTTGAAAACCTTACATTAAAGGAAAAACAAGAATTATTTTATGAAGAAAATGGAAATCAAATAGAATTTGAAAAAAGGCTTTTACAATTTCAAGAATTAAGAAAAATGTTAGTTTTAAATTCCGAGGAGCCCAACCAGGAAGAATTAAAAAAAGCCCAAGAAGCAGCAGTACAAGAAGTACTACGAAATATGAACGAGGACTTAAGAAAACGTGAAGAAATAGGCCTTAAGCCAAGGCTGATAAATGACTTCGAAAATAAAGAACTAAGGGAAATATATCGAACCTTCTTGCATAAACAAGTTTAATAAAAAATAGTGTTATTAGCACGCCTTTTATGGGCGTGTTTTAATGTTTTTAAACGGAATTTTTTTGTGCGAAAGGTAAATTTAATATACAATATACATTACTTAATCTAGTTGGCGTTTTTTGATTTTTATATTCATAAATAGTATATTAAATTTACCAATAATGGAGGTGTTTTATATGGATATTCCTCTTCTTGTTCAACATTTCCTTATTCATTTACATGAAACAGGGAAAAAACATTCTACAGTTTCCATGTATAAACATGATTTGATGGCGTTCTTCAAATGGTTAAATCAACACTCCCCTGATATAACGCCAGGAATCTTGCCAGAAGAGAAAAGTTGTTACGAAGAATACCTTGCCTACCTGAAAGAAAAAAACTTATCAGAGGCCAATTTAAGGCGTGTGGCTTCCCATCTGAACAGATTGTTAGAATATCATAATTTAACGGATCAATTTGGAGCGCTTAAAGCTACAACAAAAAAGCAGAGGGATTTAGTTGACAGTGACTTTATAACTGAAAAGGATACCTTTTCGCTTTTAAACTCTGTTGTCAGTAAAAAAAATCTGACAGAAACTCAATTGCAAATACATAAATATATAGCTCCTCGTAATTATTCAATTTTGATTCTAATGCTTCATTACGGCCTTACACTTAATGAAGTGGTATCTTTAAATATAAACGATATTAACTTTAGCCAAAATGAATTAACTATTATAACTAACAAAGGAAAACGTATCTTAAACCTTTCTAAAGACGATAAAAAAATAATATACAATTACTTTTCAAACATACCTGCCTTATTTAAACCTAAAGATTATACAGACGATCCTTTGTTTCTTTCTTTTCATCCTCAGAAGATGGTTTATTGGTACGATTATAATTTAAACAAGCCTAAAAGAATTAGTCTAATTGGTGTAAAGCGGATGATTGAGAAAGAAGTCGAACGCTCAGGTATAAAAGCTAAGGCAAGATCAACACAGTTTCGAAACAGTTGTATACTAAATAAAATCTGTGAAGGATATTCAAATGAATACCTTATCACCTACTTTGGTTTGTCTAGTCGCCATGCTTTGTATCGATATAAGAAATACCTAAAAACAAAATAAGAAAAGTTCCTATTTTGCTTCAAAATGCATTTTTTATTAAGTTAAACTTATTTTCTATTAAAATCGCTAAATTAAAGTACTTTTATATGATGAGTTCAACTTATATTCTCTTTTTATTGTACCTAACTCTAAAAAAACCAAGAAGTTAAACTTAAGTTTAACTTCTTGGTTTAAAATAAACGCAGCCACTTTCATTAAATCGAAATTTGTTGGTTAGATAGATTAATAATAAAGCATTAATCTAAGATATTTTAAAAATATCATATATAAGCGTCTATATTTAAATGGTTATCATTCTGGAATTTAAATTAAATTTCTATTCTTGATTTAAAGCTAGATAAAGTACATTCTAGAATCATTATCACGCCTTAATTACCAAGGCTTTAATCAATTCAAGATTTAGTTATTTACAAACAAGAATACTTGAAAAATATCTAATAACATAAATAGAGCAATCTATGAAGAAGTTGAGCTTATCTATACATCTGGGGAATGGAGTCCATATAAAAAAACTAGTTGTTTCATTAATTTACAATAAGGAATAATATCACTTTATTCTCCACTAAAATATATGGTTTTGAAAGTAACTTTCAATCTGGAATAAAAACTAGTGTAAGTACATTCTAGAATCACCAAAAAGCCTTTTGTAGATTGGTTTGCAAATACTCTAGTATTCTAGATATCAGAGATAATTTAAAAATAATTCTCATGTATATAAAGTATGTAAAGATCTCCAAGTAATTCTATCTCGTACATTTATAAGAATTATATATAAGAGATTTCGAGGAGAATAATAGGCATTTCATTAATATATAAAATAAATATTCCCCCCTTGAAAATTTCCTATTTTTATCTAGAATTAAAAGAAAGAGGGTATAAACGTTATTCCAGCGAATTAGAATATCAATAAATAAAAAAGATTTTTTTGCTTTTATCTAGAATTAAACCAGAAATATAAATCTTGATTAATATCTTGTACATCTAGGTTCTAGATTCACGAATAATCCTTTTGTAACAATGTTATATACCATCTAGATTTTTTATTTAGAAAGGAGAAGTCTAGAAAAATGTTCAATAACTTAGATGAAGAAGTTGTTTACACTCTGAAAGATACGGTGAAATTAACTGGATTAAGTATTGATTTAGTTAGATTGTATGAAAAAGAATTTAATCTCCAGATTCAAAGAACAGAGGGAGGCCACCGAAGATATACTAAACAGAATATTGATTTGCTAATTGAAATCAAGAAAAGAATACAAGAGCAAAATTGGAGTTATAAAATGATTAACCAATGGCTTCAGGGAGAAATCATACCAGAATCTATCGAGGTTCAATCAAAGCTCGAAAAAAAGGTGGAATCTCTCGAAGATAAAGTTCAAGAATTACTTAATCGTTCTGAAAAAGATGAGCAGTTTCAATTTGCACTTATTCAACGTTTAGATGAACAAAGCAAGCTTATAAGACAGCTTACAGAAAAGTTATCCTCTCAAGATAAATATATTGAAAATAATCTAGAAAAAAGGGACGAGAAGTTAACTAATGCTATTCGAGAAATTAGTGATACAAAGAAACTAATTGCAGCTGCTCAGGAAAACCTAGAATCAAAACCTAAAAGCTTTTGGCATAGGATTTTTCGTGGTTGAAAACTCTATGGGTATAGTATCTAACCATGTTCCTCTAGGCGGCCAAGTTGCACGAAAGAACGTAATACTGTGTAATGAAATACAAAAATGTTCTAGGATGTTAAATAATAGTATGTAAGTGAAGGTAACTGAAAAGACCCTTATCTCCTGAGAGGTGAGGGTCTTTTTTATGTTTACTCTGTTTACCTTTAGTTTATATAAACTTGCGGAAACTAAAAAAAGAAAATAACTACTTTTTCTATAAAGAAGTGATCTTTTCAAATACAATTTGGTTATGTATTCTATAATATCCCTAAGCCTCCTCACAAAGGAGAGCTGTAAGAAATTCTTTGTTCTCAGAGGTTAATGCTCTTCGTACTGAGCAAAATTTTCTTGAATTAAAAGCTAAAATTTTGCACAGGCCCCTTAATTAGTTGTGCATAAAATAATGCAGACATACAAAATTCTAATTACACTAACCAGGCAGTAGACTGCTATATCCCAAGATCCTTTTCATAGTAAAAGAAAAAAACTACTGGCTTAACACAGTAGTTTTTTTAGTTTTCTAATTTATTAAAACTTTGCAAATAGCCCGTCCAAATTACATTGTTCCAGATACTCTACGTTCCAGATACTCTACTGATACTAATAGTATCTAAGCTAGTTGAAGTAATATTACCATCTTCATTCACCCAGACTAAAAATCCATCGCGTATACGGATAAATGTACCAACTCCGTTAAGTTGATTTCCAGCAGAAAAAACTTCAATTCTATCACCTTGTCTTAAACCATCCAAACGAAAACCATTCGAAGATGTCCCACGGTTACTTGAAGAAGTACGGCGCTCGTCAGAAGTACGTCGTGAGCTACGGCGCTCATCAGAAGTACGATGTTTTGGCATGCAATCACCCCCTAAAAGAGATACTACATGATATGAAAAAAATTGAAATCTGTATAAGCAAAAAGCTCAATTATTATTTGTTTTACTAAAAATGGTTAAATAATCTAGTTCTACTCTACTTATTTAGTCTTATTAAATCATTCTAATTACATAATATTTTTTTAGAGTATTAAAACTTGTTCAAAAACTTGTATTTATCTTACATATTATAAAGTGTATAATCCCAAAAGACTAAAAATCCTTATTATGGAACAAAAGAGTTGGAAATACGTATATATTATACTGAATACACACCTTAAGATAAGAAGTACTATCTAAGAATATTATCTAATTATGAAAAAGTAAGAACCATAATTAAGGTAATTTTTAGTGACATTATAATAAACCAGGTAATTGGAATAAGTTTTCTTCCTAAACCGAAATCTTTTTTTATCAACATAATGTAATTTATATATCTTTCCTCACAAATTATAAAAACGCACTTTTCCTATATGCTTTTATTATAAAATGTAATTTATATACATTAATTTAAAAGAGGGCACAATCCTAATTTACTAAAAATAGCCCAGGCAAACTTGATGATTTTTTCTATAATAGTCAATGTAGCATCATTATAAATATAAAGAGGGGGATTAGCCATGAAAAAAGCAAGAAAATCTGTGGGTAATAAAACGAAAATTTTCTTAACATTAACATCAAATAATTCAGGCAAAATTGCCAAGAAGCGTTGAGACATTCAACTGAATTTTATAAGAAAAAAACAGCTGTCTTCGTTTGAGGATAGTTGTTTTTGTTTTATTGATTTATCCAATCCTTGAGGATCAGTATTTTCACAAACCGAGGTCTACAGAACTGTAATTAAAGAATTCAGTAATACATTGCTTACGAATATATCTTTATACATATTTTAACCTGAATTTATAAATTCAATTAATGTTTTCATAAGTAATACGTTTGTCCAATCCTTTCTAACGGAACATGAATATTCTATAAGTACTCAGTTCTTTAGGAGGGAAATAGATGCTTAGTTGGCTTGTTACTGTCTCATCTCTATTCGTTATTATACTGTTATTTTATACTGTGAAATATATAGTGATACTCTTACAGTTAGATTCTTCAGAATTTACTAAGAACAATCAAATAATCGTTAAGTTTAAAGAAGATGTGTGTGAAGAAACACAGCTAAAAATTCATCATAAGCATAAATGTACAATTTTAGACCACAACAAGGAACTTGACTTTCAAGTTTTACATTCTAAAAGGGATATTAATACACTTATTAAAATTTATAATAAATTAGAAGAGGTAGAATACGCAGAACCAAATCATATGTTGAAAGCCTTCTATACACCCAATGATCCTTTTTTCGCCTATCAGTATGGCCCTCAAAAAGTACAAGCTCCTGATGCTTGGGATGTTACTACCAGTAATGGAAATATAAAAATTGCTATTATAGATACAGGAGTTCAATTAAACCATCCTGAGTTAGCTATTAAGCTTTGGCCTGGTTATAATTTTGTAGAGGGGAATTTAAATCCTAACGATGGTAATGGTCATGGAACTCATGTAGCTGGTATTGCTGGAGCTCTTACAGAAAATAGTTTAGGTATTGCAGGGATAGCTCCTTCAGCATCTATAATACCTGTTCGTGCTCTTGATAACAGCGGAAATGGAACCTTGAGTAATATTGCAAATGCAATTACTTACTCAACAAATGCAGGAGCTAAAGTAATTAATTTGAGTTTAGGCTCTTCTCAAGGATCAATTACTTTAGAGAATGCCATTAATTACGCCTGGAATCAAGGGGTGGTTATTGTAGCTGCGGCTGGAAATGAAGCTTCTAATACACTAACATATCCAGCTGCTTATCAGAACGTAATTGCTGTCGCTTCTACAGATATAAACGATCAAAAATCTGATTTTTCTAATTATGGTACTTGGGTAGAAGTATCAGCTCCTGGTTCAACTATCTTATCCACTTACACAGGAAGTTATTATGCGTATTTAAGTGGTACATCGATGGCCTGCCCCCACGTAGCTGGATTAGCAGCATTATTAGCAGCTCAAGGGAAAAATAATGTACAAATTAAAAATACTATTTTATCTACCTGTGATCCAGTACCAGGCACAGGCTTATATTGGACTTACGGAAGAATCAATGCAAATCGAGCAGTTCATTAACTCTTCTAAATTAATGAAAAAACTATTGGTATATTAAATACCACTACCAATGTGAAAAATATAACATACACTTTTAAAAGCACTGACCTTGCAGGAATATTCAGTGTTTTTATATTTTAGTGTAAATTGAATACTTTATATGAACATGAATCTAGAAATAACTAAACAAATTGCCATATGAACGTATTTAGCTATGTACCCTAAATTTTAAAATAAGTGGGGGGATAATTTTTAGGTATTTATCCACTTTTCTTAGTTACTTAAGACCTATTAGGATTAAGTTTCTCTAAGTCTGTAGTTACTTTGTCCAAGCAAAAATAAATGATTTAGCATTTACTATAATAGAACTGTTAAAAGTAAAGGGATGATTATATTGAATTTACAAGATATTAGAGGATCTTATGATTTAATGTTAGGCTTAGGCAGCTGGTGTGGTCCCTCTCTTAATTTAAGAAGACATAATTGGAGAAGATTTTCGTTCCCTTTAGACTGGATGATATCTAATTCAATTTCTGATGTGAGTAGATTGCTAAAAAATAGATTTACTGGATTTATGGAGTTTCAAAACTTACAGCGAACTGACGGTTATGCTCATTTTCTCGATGATGGTGTAGCAATCTTTCCTGAAGAAGGAGGAACTGAACCAGTTAATGCTCACTTCATTCATGATACTTACTACAATATCATTTCTGTCCATGATTTCCCTATCATTCCAAACGTGGATTGGACTGTAATGTACCCTTCCTATAAAGAGAAACTCCATCAGCGAATAGCTAGATTTTTGGAGAAAGTCGAAAATAGTTCCTCCATTTTATTTATTAGATGGGGAGCAGCTAGTCCAGAAGAAGCTATAGAATTAAAATCTGTAATATCAGGGTTGACAAAAGGGTCGTTTAATATATTACTCCTTCAGCCGGCAGAGGGACTTAAAAACGTTATTGATATGCATTGGACGATTGATGGGGTCTGTTCTGTTCAAGTACCTATGGATGACCCAAATAATGAACTAGTATGGGATTATGTATTAAACGGAGTAAGTTTGAGTAATTATTGGGATTAGCATTTAAGATAGAGCATACCTTTTTTATCGCCATGATAATGAAGATAAAAAGAAAGAGTCATTATAAAGAAAGACAGCAGAACTTCCTAAAAAGCTTCTGCTGTTTTTATTTATAATGATTGAATAAATAAATATCCCTTTTAAATTTATTTATAAGCCCAATACGCAACTCTTTTTAACGCTATTTTTAAAGTTTTACAAAAGAATAATAAGCTCTAAAGAAATCTTTATGTTTATACCGCCTTTCTCCCACTTCACTTAAAAAGTTTTATAAATTGGGTAGCTAAGTTTTTATTGGGAAGATTAATAGATTAGCCTATAGCAAGAAACAAGGGTGAGCATATTTTAATAAATAAGGGGGCGAATACGAAATAGAGCAGGTACTTATGCTCAAATAACATGAATAGGGTGTGTATACAATGAAAGTTATGACTATTTTGGGTACAAGACCCGAAATTATACGTTTAAGCCTCATTATCAGAAAACTGGATGATTATGCTACAGAACACATTTTGGTGCATACAGGACAAAATTTTACCGCTTCATTAAGCGAGGTATTTTTCCAAGAATTAAATGTTCGCCAACCAGATTATATATTGGCTAACCAACAACTTACCCTAGGGGAACAGTTATCAAAAATGTACAAAGAGCTAGAAGGTATATTTTTGAAAGAAAAACCGGACAAAATTTTAGTATTAGGTGATACTAATAGTGGTCTAAGTGCGATTTTAGCTGAAAGAATGGGTATACCAGTTATTCATATGGAAGCTGGAAATCGTTGCTTTGACTTAGAAGTGCCTGAAGAAAAGAATCGACGAATTATTGATTCTATTTCAAGTTTCAATCTTCCTTATACTCCCCAAAGTAAAGAAAACTTACTTAGAGAGGGTATCCCCTCTAATCGAATTATTGTTTCTGGAAACCCAATTAATGAAGTTTTAACGTATTACAAATCTAGAATAGAAGATAGTAAGATTCTTAACAAATTGTCCTTAAAAGAAGGAGACTACTTTTTAGTTACAGCTCATCGTGCGGAAAATGTTGATCATGAAGATCGATTACTGGAAATTATTAAAGGGATCAATATGGTGGCCGAATATTACCAAAAAAGAGTCATATGTAGCATACATCCTCGTACAAAGTCTCGAATAGAACATAGTTCACTCGTTAACATTCACCCACTAGTAGAACTTCATAAGCCATTTGGCTTTTTTGATTTTGTAAAACTTGAAAAAAACGCTTACTGTGTCTTGACAGATAGCGGTACAGTACAAGAAGAATGCTGTTTATTTCACGTTCCTACTGTAACCATTCGTAAAACAACTGAAAGACCAGAAACAATTGAATGTGGAAGTAATATGCTTTCAGGAATAAGTGCTGATCAAATTTTAAGCTGTGTCCATGTAATGGTTAATCAATTAAAAAATTGGTACTATCCCGAAGGGTACGGTCATCTAAACGTTTCAGATAAAGTGATTAAAGTAGTATTAGGAGGAATAAAAGGTGTTTGAAAATAAAACTATTTTAGTGACAGGCGGTACAGGTTCATGGGGATACGAATTAGTTAAACAACTATTAACACATAACCCTAAAGAAATCCGCGTTTTTTCAAGAAATGAGTCCAACCAATTCACAATGAAGCAAGAGTTTGACAACCATCCTAAATTAAGCTTCATAATTGGTGATATTAAAGACAGAGAAGCAATAATGGAATCCTGTCAAGATGTGAATTATGTTTTTCACTTAGCTGCTTTAAAGCATGTTCCAGTATGCGAAGATCAGCCAATTGAGGCATTGAAAACAAATGTACATGGAACACAAAATGTAATAGATGCAGCTATAAGTTGCAATGTAGATAGAGTTGTCTATATTTCTACTGATAAAGCATCAAACCCCGCTAACTTCTATGGCTTATCAAAGGCGATGGGAGAAAGGCTAATTATTCACGCTAACACATTAAATACTAAAACTAAATTTGTTTGTATACGTGGCGGTAATGTACTAGGAACAAACGGGAGTGTTATTCATGTATTTAAAAAGCAAATTCAGGAGAAAGGGAAAATCGGCATTACGGACCCGAATATGACCCGCTTCTTTCTAACTTTAGAAGATGCAATAAAACTTGTTTTTAAGGCGACATTTGAAAGTCTGGGCGGAGAAATTTTTGTTATGAAAATGCCTACTTGCAAGATTATTGACCTAGCTAGTGTATTGATAGAGGCTTCTGGTAAAGAAACGATTGAAATTGAAACATTAGGTATACGACCTGGAGAGAAAATACACGAATTACTTTTATCTGAATATGAGAGTACGACCACTGTCACATATGATGATGAATATTTCGTTATTTTACCTCCAATCCATATTGAAGGCTTAAAAGAATATTACGCACCATACACCCTTGTAAACCTAGAAAAATATGATTCAAGTAAAGAAACAATTAGCAAAGAGGCAATTAGAGAAATGTTGCTGAAAGGCGGTTTTATTTAAATGAAATTATTGATTCTTGGTGGAAAAGGAATGGCAGGGCATGTAATCACAAGGTATTTCATGCTAAATTCAAATTATGATGTATCCTATACATCAAGAGATCCTAAGGATAAAAATGGAATTTACTTGGATATAACAAATTTTAAAAGGCTCGAGGAAACTATCGACGCTATAAAACCAGATATTATTATCAATTGCATTGGAGTCTTAAATGAACACGCAAGTAATAATCCTATGCGTGCTTTTCAAATAAATAGCTTACTACCGCATCAATTAGCTAAATTAATTGAACGTTATCAAGGTAAGTTAATTCATATTAGCACAGATTGCGTATTTTTAGGATTAAAAGGGGATTATACAGAAAACGATTCTCCAGATGGTACATCGGTATATGCTCAATCTAAACAACTTGGTGAAATTGTTGATAATAAGCACCTAACAATCCGTACTTCAATAATAGGTCCTGAACTGAAGGAAGGTGGAATTGGTCTATTTCTTTGGTTCATGAACCAACGGGGAATAATAAAAGGGTATAAAAAAGTTTTTTGGAACGGAGTAACAACCTTAGAGTTAGCGAAGGCAATTGAATTTTTTATAGAAAATAATGTTACGGGATTATATCATCTACATTCGAAGCAAAAGTTATCAAAATTAACATTATTAGAATTGTTTAAAGAAGTTTTTGAGAAGGATGATATTGAAATAAGTCCCGACGAGGAAGTAGTATTAGACCGAACAATCATTAGTACCCGCACAGACTTTTGTTACACCCCTCCAGGTTACAGAGAGATGTTAAATGAATTAAAAGAATGGATGTCTAAATAATTCCCTCTAAATAATAGAAATGATAAAGAAAGCCACACTAAAAATGATGTCCTTTTTTATCTCGACCTATTGTTTGAAGTTTTGTGATTTATTTAAACATTCATTTTTAAATAATTAAATTAAAGGGGTAATAGACAGCCAATTATTTCAAAATGAAGCTAATTAGCTGTCTCTTTTTATAATACCTTATTTGTTGTGTAACTCTTATAATTATAAAAGCTAACTTAGCATAACCCATTCAGGAAGAGCTAGATCTTTTAACTTGTTCAGGAATTACATACACTGTTAAACCATAACGCTCTTTTATTTCAGTTGCAATTTGATCTGCTGTTACTTTATCGTTAAATGCTCCTGTTATCACGCGGTAACGTTGTTTTTGAGTGGAGTTATTATCATTACTATTATGAGTCTCTTGAAAGTGATTATTATCCATAATACACCCCTCCTTATTTGCTTACTATGTTATAACTAAGGATAAGTTAATTTAAATACTTAGTTACAAACAGATTTATCAGTTGCTCTTTACCACATAGTAAGGGCACCCTTAAAAAGCACCCTAACATCCTTAGAAGAGATGCCTTAAATGAAATTGAATAAAAATTCGTTTCAACTTGTCCAATAATCTTCATGTTAATTATATTTAGAGAAAACAATTTATACGGTATAACTGACTTAGAACAAAATAAAGAATAAATTCTATGTATTTACACTAATACCTCAGCACATATCCTCCCTTTAAGTTTAATAATTGCTCTTACTAACAGCAAAAGTTCATAATTATATAAAAATTACCCCCTTTATAATTAGGTAAGAGAAGACTCCTTCATGTAATTATAAAAGGGTAATATCAGCTAGTATCATTTTCCAATAATGATTATTTGCATTCCATTTATCATGATTGGGCAGTTCAATAGCACAGACTCTTTGCAGAGACCAACTCTTTTCAACTAAATGGTCCACATCCGTATGATTAACAATAAGAATTCTAAAATCATTGGCAATCATTCCAGATAAGATAGCTTCAAGCTCAGCAACTTCCTCAAAACTTGCTTCAGTTCTTATAAACAGGATTCTTTGACTTGTGGACAACTTCTCTAAAAAGCGCTGAATTCTTCTATCATATTTTTCTTTGACTTCAGCATAGCCACCTAAATGGGTAAGTGTATTTTTATCTGTTTTAAAATCATGATTAAACCCTATATTATAAACTTCATCCCATACTAATAAGTCCCATTCTGATATATATTTTATAATTCTAAGGTTCTTTAGATTCAAAAAATCAGCAAATCGGTTCTGTAAGAGAACATTAACATTCTTTAAAGAAGGAGATGAGACCCAATCTAAGATTCCGGAAAATGTTCTTAAGTTGTTATCTTTAAGCTGAAGTGAAGTCAAACACAAATCCCCTAAACTGAAAATAGCGTCGTAGTGCCCTTTTATACCTTCTAAATTCATACTATTTTCCCCTTAAAATAAAATTTGTACGAGTTTATATATTATATTAAATGCACAAATCTAAAAAAAGGAAGGGCTAGTAACTATTAATCTAATAAAATAAGCATTCACACAAAGGATTATGGGTGAGTCATAGAGAAGCTTTAAGTCAAGTGAGTAAATCGACTAACTATTAAACAATCATATTTATAAATGTTATTTATTATTTTTTAAAAATGTGTATGTTTCTTTTAAGCCATTAAAGATAGAAACTTGAGACTGCCACTCTAATAGCTTATACGCTTTTTTACTATCGAGACAGCTATGTTTAATATCTCCAGGGCGTCCTTCCGTATGGCTTATATTAATTTTAGAGCCATGAATCTTCTCAAGCTCCTTTAATAGACGATTCACAGAGGTTCTCTGCGTAGTACTAGCATGAATAACCTCCTGGTCGCCTTTGTCAATAGCAGCTATATTTGCCTGAACAATATCTTTTACGTAAACAAAATCACGGGTTTGTTCGCCGTCACCATGAATATTTAGCATAGTTCCTTTATTTAGTCTATCTAAAAATACTGCAACTACTCCTCCTTCACCCTTTGGGGTCTGCCTAGGTCCGTATACATTTCCATAACGAAGAATTGTATAAGATAGTCCATATAAACGCGAAAATAGGCGTATATATGACTCGGCTGCTAGCTTAGATAACCCATAATAAGAAATGGGTACTGTAGGATCCATCTCGGTAATTAAATCTTTTTGTAACTCTCCATAAACAGCTGAAGTGGATGCAAATATAATTTTATCAACAGAAGCATCTCGACAAGCCTCAAGTATATTGATAGTCCCCTTTATATTTACATCAGCATCGTACTGGGGATCATTGATAGATCTTGAAACATCCGCCTGAGCAGCCAGATGAAACACTATATTTGGCTTTTCTTTGAGAATAATTTGTTTAGTCTGCTTACTACATATATCTTCAACATGAAGAGTAGCAAGAGGATGTATATTCTCTTGCTTTCCTGAGATCATGCTATCAATTATATGAACTTCAAATCCTTTTATAATAAGTTCTTCCACAAGATGGGAACCAATAAAACCCGCCCCTCCAGTTACTATAGCCTTCATATACTATTCTCTCCTCTTTAAGTTTCAATAGTATATGTCATCAAAAAGGTCACTGTGTAAGCTCCATACCCAATACTTCGTTAAAAAGATGAATTAATTTACCTTTGCCACACTACTAAAAGTTATAAGTTTACTTCCGGTGTGAGAGAACCTTTTCGTAAACGTTCAATACCTTATCAACTGCTTTTTTTTGTGACCAATGATTTAAGGCCCATTCCTGAGCTTTAGCCCCTAAGCTATCCCTGTATTCTGGGTTTATTAATAAATTATAAATATTTTTACATAGTGAGTTTGGGTCTCCAGCAGGGTAGATTACTCCTGTTGAACCATGTTGAACCATTTCTGGCAATCCCCCTGCATCACTTACTATTACGGGTTTGCCAGCAAGTTGTGCTTCAATTACGGATAGGGGCTGATTTTCTATAAGGCTAGGAAGTACAAAGATATTAGCAAGAGATAGTAAAGAAGGGACATCATTTCTGTTGCCTAAAAAAACAACTCTTTTTCCTAGCCCTAGTGCTCTGCTTTGAGCTTTTAATTCAGCTTTTTTATCCCCATCCCCAACTATCCAACATACCCATCCTTTTTTTAACTTTTTTAATTCACTGAGGGCAGATAATAAATGATGAATTCCCTTAATCTCAACTAATCTTCCCGTATAAATAATTACTTGTTGACCAACGCGTGAACGAAGAGTTGAGGGATTCTGCATCCGCTGAAGAAAAGAATCAATATCATATCCATAATGAAATACTGTAAGCTTTTGCTCTTGAACCTGAAATTCCTTTATTAAAATATTCTTAAGCCAGTTATTTGCGACCACTGTACAGTCAGCAGACATAGCACCTGTATGCTCAAGCTCATTAAAATACTTACATGCTATATCGGCGGTAGAGGATTTCAAAGTATTTTTAACGTAGTGATTTAATTCGTGAGCCACACAACCGTGTATAGTTGCTACTAATGCTGTTTTTTCAGGTTTTAGCGGGCTAATACAGGCAGTTGACACTACATCTTGTGTATGAATTATATCGTATTGATCTATGCCTAGATTCGTAATTCCTTCCATATAACCCAGACGCTGCTTCTCATAAAATTTAACTACTTCATCTTTATATAGGAGAGGTTGATTTTTCTCTTTTTGAGCTAACTTTGTGACTAATGAAAGCTCATCTTTAATAAATTCTTGATTTTTATTAACAATATGAACTGATTCATTCCCTGCTCCATGACCAAGCAAGTCTACTTCATGTCCCAATGCTTCAAGTTCTTTTTTTAACTGTTGCATATAATTCCAAACGCCACCTACATGAGGGACTTCCCAAAATGTAGCAAGTAATATTTTCATAAATTTCTCTCCTCTTTTTATAACATCAGCGCTCCCAAATCCCCTTATATATAGGTATTCATGCAGCCGATTAATGTTATAAACTACCATTTTTATTTTAAAAACAATATTTTAATACAGTAGCATAAAGGCTCTAAATGAAAGATTTGTTTTTTTTAGCATACATCTAATATTAAGCTTAATTTAGTGGGAAGTTTAAATACATTGGGTGGGATGTGAAACTGATGAACGCAAAACATAAATTATTAATTACCGGAGCAAGCGGCTTTACTGGACAACATGCGTGTGAATATTTTTCAAAATTAGACTTGGATATTATAGCCATAACTAACAAGAGAAACTTTTGTTATAAAAAAGTTAAAACAAAACAATGCGATTTATTTAATAAAAAGGGAATAAAAGACCTTATTAAACAAATAAAGCCTGATTATGTTCTCCATTTAGCAGGACAGAATGCGGTAGGTCGTTCATGGGAAGATCCTCTTAATTCCCTAGAAGTGAATGCAATGGGGACAGCATATCTTGTTGAGGCTCTCCGACAAGAAGCACCAGCTTGCAAGACAGTCATTGTGAGTTCAGCTCTCCAATTTAATCCAACATCTATCTCCACCTTTAATCATCCCTATGGCCTAAGTAAAACGATACAATCCATTTTTTCTCAATTTTGGGCTACCTTATATAATATGCATATTGTCATTGCTAGGCCATCAAATTTAGTAGGGCCGGGATTCTCTACAGGAGTCTGTTCAATTTTTGCTCAGAGGATTGTAAATATGGAAAGAGAGAAAGAAGAAAAATTCTTAAATGTTAGTAATTTAAATAATCGTTTAGATTTTTTAGATGTACGAGATGCAGTGAAAGCTTATGATTGTCTTCTCAAGAAAGGGAAGTCTGGTGACATATATGATGTCTCTTCTGGTAAGAGCCATTCCTTAGGTGAAATTATAAACATGTTTAGGAAAACAACGAATATTCCATTTCAAACAAAATTAGATGATCAAAGCCCTATAGTCAATCATGTTGATCTGCACCCTGTATCTTTAATTAAATTGGGGTGGCAACCAAGAATCCCTCTGGAAACTACTATAAAGAATATTGTTGATTTTTATCGTCAACAAGTAGATGGTCTTAATAACTAGAGAAAGAAAAATGGCTACTTTATTAATTAGTCCTTTGCTAATTCTTATAAAATCTCTTGTTTGAAATTAATTAAGATTTACTTTAATCGAACCTTTTTCCTTATTCCCATTAGAGGCTGGCATATGAAAAGTGTTTTTTAGAGAGTTTTCATATCATTTAACAAGTTCTTTGCATATTCTAATTAGGGAATTAAATAAGGTAATTTCAGACTAATGGATTCCTTAATATTCCGCAAAGTATATAACTTATAATTTCCATTGCTTAAATTAAAGCTATCATTTTATAAAATTCTGGATTAAGTATGGATAATAAGCAAGTCATATACCCTGAACACAATTTATTTTTTGGAGGGTAAATAATGGGTCCAAAAGTATCAATAATCATTCCTTTTTATAACTGTCCTTACGTAGATCAGGCAATTAAAAGTGCCTTAGATCAGACATATGAAAATATAGAGATAGTGGTAATAGACGATGGTTCTACAAGCTATACGGAAAAAATTATGCCATTTAAAGACAAGATTATTTATATAAGGAAAGAAAACGGGGGAACTGCTACTGCTCTTAACACTGGCTTATTTGTTGCTACAGGCGAGTATATTGCTTGGTTAAGTTCAGATGATTATTTTGTTCCTGCAAAAGTTTCTAAACAGATAGACTTCATGACTAAAAAGAAAATAGACGCCAGTTTTACAAATTTTGATTATATTAACAAAGATAATCAAGTTTTAGTTCCTTGGTGTACTAAACGCTTTACCAATCTTGAAGATGTATATAATGCTTTTCTAACTTATAATGCTATTAATGGCTGTACGATCCTTATAAAAAAGGAAATTTTCGATAAAATAGGGATTTTTTCTCCAGACTTTCGTTATACGCACGATTATGAAATGTGGTTCCGCATGCTTGTGAATGGCTATGAAATTCATTACTTTGATGAATCCCTTACAAAATTTCGCTCACATGAGAATTCAGGAACACGTAAATATCAATCCGAAATGCAAAAAGAGATGAAAATTATTGAATATCATTACCGTCCTCTTTTAAAAAAATATATAAAATCACTTCAGTCAGACCAGTTATAAAGTGTGTATAAGTTTATAATTCTCCATGCCCACAAATACCTATCTCAACCTTATTTAATAAGCTACTTCACTACTTGTTCGAATTATGAATCCCATCTAAATGATTAAAATTCTCCCTTACAAGTAGTGCTACCCCTTATTCTTAGTCTCTTTACACCTATACACATTTAAATTTTGTTACATACATCCCTAATTGAAATATTAAAAGAATAAGCCCCTCCATATCAATTAAAAATTTCTCACATATTATACATTAATGGAAGTCTATATAACTAAGGTAAATTTATTTAATCTTATATAAATGTACTAAATCGGATACTATTTTTGGCCTAGTTTTTTAAGAAAGAAGGGAATTAATAATAAATGAAAGACAAAACTACTTCGTCATTTGATAAAAATCTTACTGATTTCTTAGATGAGATAAAAACCAAATTGCATCCAGACTATAAAATTCCTGATCCTCAGGTTATAAATATAATTTTTAAATATACTCAGTAAGCTAGTCTAGCTTTCTACAATATTGTTATAGGTTTGCACACCCAACACCAAAATATATGCAAAACAATTAAGGGATGATTATAAATGAAGATTTTATTGGTTTCCTATTATCCACTCCCCTATACAGGGGGAGTTTGGACGTTTGTATCACTACTCAAAAAATCTCTTGAAGACTTGGGACATTCTGTCGATATACTCAGCCATACTCCTGATACAACCAAATATCGAATTATAGGGCAAGAATCAGAAATAGAAATTGATGATATTTCTCCTTATATTAAAGAAAAGATCGTAACAGAGATGCCTTCATTACCTATAAACAGCTGGATATATAATGTTGAAATATTTCGTTATAGCTTGGAACTATCAGCAGCATATTATAATCTCCAACAGTATGACATTATTCATGCACTAGATGTAACAGCAGCAAGGGCTATAAGTAGAGTAAAACCTTCACATATCCCCCTTGTTACGAGTGCACTAGGTAACCTATCAAGGGATATTTTCTTTACCCTTAAGACCATGCATCGTAAAAAAACAGATCAACAACTGCAAGATACATTTGAATATCAATACCATAAAACCCTTGAACGTCTAGGATATCAATCTAGTACTTTGATTCATAGTCCTACGCTTTGGATGCGTAATAATATTATAGATAACTTTTCTATTTCCCCGGATAAAATAATGACTTTTTCATACGGATTAGATATTAAAAATTTTCAAGGAGATTCTATGAAATGCCCTATTATTGGACCAAAAAAGGGAAAGAGAATTATCCTGTTTATGGGGAGGCTCGTTTATTTAAAGGGTATTCATCATCTACTTGATGCACTTGCGCTTTTAAAAGAGGATAGAGATGATTGGGAATGCTGGATACTGGGAGAAGGAGAATTAAAAGCGGAGTTGCAAGAACAATGCCAAAGTTTAGAGCTTAGTAACCACGTTAGATTTTTAGGAATCTCTAATGATATTGCTCATTTTCTCAGAGAGGCAGATATCTTTGTTCATCCTAGTATACATGATACCCAGCCTTATTCTGTCATGGAAGCTCAACTCGCAGGTTTACCGGTTCTTGTAAGCAATACGGCAGGTTTACCTGAAATGGTTGAGATCGGCAGAAGCGGATTAGTTTCCTCTGTTGGAAACATCCATGAACTATATGATCAGTTAAGATATTTACTTGAAAATGATATTCTTCGCAAACAACTGGCTGTCTGTACTAAGGAATGGGCGAAAGAGCGATGGTCTCTTGATACCATGATTAATAATGTTCTGTCATTGTACAAACAGGCTAAAGGTTTGGAAACAGAAAATGAAAATCCAACTTAAATAAAATACCAGAGCATGTAAAGGCTCTGGTATTTTATTTATTATCATATTCCAAGGGACCTAATCATAGCAATAAAATTTGTACAGTATAATTCCGGACTAAAGTTTATCTTTACATGCTGGAGAGCATTTTTACGTATGTACTCTCTTAATTGAGAATCCATTATCAACTCTTTTGCTTCTTTAACAGCTTCATCAACATTACCTAACGTATAATATTTTCCTGTTTGATTATGAATAATTGAACTTTTTACACCATCAGAGTCTGTTGTCAATACGGGACACTTACAGCTCATTGCTTCAAGAAGCGAATAAGGTGCTCCCTCTACTTTAGAGGTAGAGCATAAAAAGCCACCAGATTCACCGATCATTGAAAAATAATTTGCCATTTCATTGTTAGGAACATTTGCGTGAAGCAGAAGGTTTGCCTCTAAATTTAATTCTTTAATTAAATTTTTAAATTCAGCTCTTTCTTTTGGTTCACTTATAGTAGGATCTTCAAACATATGTAATTGTATGCCTGAATTATAATTATGAACTAATTCACTGCCTATTTTTAAAAATTCTCTCCAATTCTTATTATCTTCAATTCGTCCAATCCATGCAATATGTGGAGTATGACTTTCAGGTACGGATCGGTATGAAAACTCATTAGTATCAAAACAGTTGTTAAAACTAAAAACAGGGAATGAGGGATAAAGTTCATCTAACAGCTGCATAATGTGAGGGGTTTTAGGGTTAAGGAAACCAGAAGCGTATTTAGTTACAAGAGGCACAGCATTTGTAAGGGCAGCTCTTGCAGTGCTTTTTGGACCATATCCTTGTATTTCTATAATCATCTTTCCCCGATAACCTAGTGATTTAAATCTAGGTAAAGCTTGGAAATCTGAAACGATCACAATGAGACTGTAATTTCCATCATCCAATATTTTTTTTATCTCCCTGTCTTCATTTGTTACAAAAGTTTGAGTAGCATGATCATTTATTGTCTTTTTTCTATTTTCATAATAGAGACAGTGGGCATTAATATTATGTTTCTTAAGAGCCTTACACCTTTGACGATTTAAAGTCTCTACACCACCACTTGGGACATAGAATACAAACAATATATTCATTTCTTACCCCCATTTAGTAAATTAATTTAAAAACAAAAATTATAGATCGTATATTAAACCTTAAGATAATAAAGGTCACTCTAATAAATAATATGCATAAATTGAACTGCTCTTTTAATCAACTTACTAATATTATTAAATTAAAATCTTTATCCACTTTAAATGGTTAGTATAATTAATTTAACGAATATCTATTTCATATTTAAAATATGTTTCATATCTTAATAAATGTAATGTTATTTAATAAGGTATTAGAAATAAAATAATAATCAAATAGGATATTAATAAGTTTAATGTTATCTGAAAGGAGAATTAAATATGTTAAAAGTATCTGTTATTGTACCTTTCTTCAACTGTCCATTTATTAGTCATGCATTGGATAGTTTACTAAATCAAACCTATAATGATATTGAAATTATCGTGATAAATGACGGATCCACTCAATATAAAGAAAAAATCATTCCTTATTTAGACAAAATTATATATACAGAAAAAGAAAATGGAGGAACAGCAAGTGCTTTAAATGTGGGTATTAAGTTAGCTACCGGAGATTATATATGCTGGCTTAGTTCAGATGATATTTATTATCCCCAAAAGATTGCCCTCCAGGTAGAATTCATGATTATAAACAATGCTCTTTTTAGCCATACAAATTACTACGCTATTAATGCAAAAGGTAATATTATAACTCCTCCTATAGGATTTCACCCCTCAAGTAAGCTTGAAGTACTAAAACAAATGAGTAAGGGAAACATTATTAATGGCTGTTCTACAATGATAAATAAAAATGTGTTTACTTCTGTAGGCTTTTTTGATGAAACACTCCTTTATACTCATGACTATGATTTATGGGCGCGAATCATTCAAAAATTTGATCTTCATTATCTTTCCGAACCGCTTTTATTATCTAGAATTCATGAAAATATGGGTACTAAAAAATATGCTTCCTTTATTAAGGAAGAAAATAAAATCGTCATTAACCGCCATAAAAATACTCTGACACAATTAATCACAGAATATATGGCAAAAGAAAATCTCTAAACAACAACACCTTAGAGCTGTCAATGTCTGAAATATTAAAGGCCTATAATTTACTTTAGCTACTATGCCAAAGCAAATTGTTAAATCTATTCTTGATACTACAAAAATTTAAATACAAACACGGAACATCTGTGATACGCCTCTCTTTTGTATATACTCCTCAACTATCTATAAAAGATTATTTAACCCTAGCTAAAATAATTAAAATGCTGAGCACCGAAAAAATCGGATAAGCATATTATAAAACATAGACAATAATGTAAAAAAATGCAATCAAGAAAGGATGATTATATTGGCACTATCAAGTGAAGCTAAAGCAAAGTTACTCAATCTACTTGGGACATTACAAAGCTTACCCACCACAGCGGATTCTACAACCACGACTACCACTAATAATCTATTAAACACTGCTAATTCATCAACTAATGTAACTGATCTCCTTAGCACTTTAAATACTAATGGCCTCGTAGATACTTCTTTAATCACTAATCTGTTAAACTCTACTACCACTAATGTAACTGACCTGTTAAACACTACTACCGCCAGTGCTACTGACCTGTTAAACACTACTACTGCTACTGCTACTGGCCTAATAAACACTACAACTACAGCGACTACTAACCTTTTGATTGATCTTCTAAGACTAAGACTTCTACCTAGTTTAAACGCTCTACGTAATGATTTAACAAATCGCCTTAACCAAACAGTACAATTGTCAACAGAGTATGAGACACTTACAGGAGTTTTACTTGCTGTTCAATCTGATTATGTTGTTTTAGTGGAAAGTGATGGAACGATGCACTTTGTAAACCTAAGCAAAATTGAAACAGTAGCATCACTTTAAGAAGGAGGTTTATTATATGTTTGAAAGCTTTTTAGCGGCAGAACTAACAAAACATATTGGGACACCAGTGGAAGTTGCTATGTCTGATGGTCTTGTGGAGGGAATTATCACTTCAGTTACAGGTAATCTTCTTACTATCCTTCAGACGGTTGGATATGGTTATGGTACTACTACTACTCCACTAACTATATCTATCCCTGCAATTAACTTTGTTACTTTTTCCCCAGTTGCTTAATTAAGCAATTTTAAAAAATCGCTCCAACTGGAGGGATTTTTTTTTGTGATGCTAAATGCATGCTCTCTCACATTATAAATCGTAAAATCTTTATATAGTAAACGATTTTCTCTTAATAAATAATTTAATATACTAACGTCTTCATACATACGCCCATCCTCAAAGTCTATAATTGGAAATCCCTTATTCTCCTTTAAAGACAATGTCCGATAGATGCGAGGACCTAAAGGAAACGTATATGAAAGCAATTCCATTTTATTGAGGACTTGGCTTCCTTTTCTAATACCTTTGTATTTTACTTTCCCGGGACTCACCTGTTTCCAAGCTCTTAAATTACCATAGAGAACAGCAACATCGTCTGCTAAGTTCCTTAAATAATCTCTGATAACAAAAATCGCATCAGGATCTAGCCAATCATCAGCGTCTAGTTCAACTATAAAATCCGTCTCAATGTATGGGAGTAATTCATTCAAGGCCCTGGCCTTTCCACCATTCTTTTTAGTTAAAAGTTTAAATCGAGGATGGGAAATCCATTTTTCTAAAATCTTATAAGACTCATCAGTCGAGCCATCATCAACTACTAATACCTGTTCTGGTGGACTATTTTGTAGGAAACATGAATTAATAGCAGTTCCTACATAGTTGGCCATATTATAATTTGATACCATTACTGCTACGGAGGGTTGAGCTATTTGGTTAGGTATTTTCAACTGATACTTTTCTATAAATTTTATTTTTTCAACATTACTTGTAGAAGCATCTTTAGAGTACTGACTAATAATACCCCTATTCTCTAGTATAAGGTGATAATGATTAACCAGAGATAGCCATGAAGGTACTATGGCTTCTTTAAAAGGAACTTCGTTATCCTGAAAAAATATATTTTGTTTTAAAAAATACGTCTTTACAAAAAAAGGCCGTTGAATTGTTATATTTTTAATTGTACTTTGATACGTCATCACTTGTTTTTCATTGTTTAACTCTAATTGTATCTCTGTTATGTTTGAATTTAAATAATCCTGGTCGTAAAGAAATAAAACATATTCACAAGATAGCTCTTTAATATAATTATTTAATACCTTTCCCAAATCATTGTTGTTTAGTTTCACATATTCGATTTTCACTTGCGTAGTAAAAGAATCAGCTACCTTTAACAAAAGGTCAGGTATATCTATAACTACGACCTCTTTTACTCGATTGATAATAAGATTTAAAGACGTTAAGGCCTGCTGTAATGCACTTGAGTTAGAATAACTCAGTAAAATGACTTGAATATCCTTCATGATATAAATTAACCTCCATTATACAAGGTACTGATTATAAATATTCTAATAATGGGGTTATTGATACTTTTATAAGTTTATTGTCACTAATACGGCGACACCCTAATTTAATTTTTGTATAAAAAATATCTTACCTTATGAAATTTTATTATAGTATTTGCAACTCAAATAAAAAATAATTATTTATAAGGTAACTCATACGTACTTTAACTTCTTAATGATATTAAATAATGTATGTAAATTTTATCTAGGGAAGTATAACTGATTAAATTCTATTCCTTTGATTAAGGTTTGAACTTGTACCTAAACTAATTAGTTTGTCCAAGCATAAAGACTTACTTGTCATATAATAATAAATAATATAGAAAGGAGGTCATTACATGACTAAATTATTAGATGCTAGAACATCTCAAAATGCTAGCATTGCTAACTCTATTTCTATTCCTATTACTATTCTCTCGCAACCGGGATTATTTGGACAAATTGGGCTTAATGTTTCAGGAGCCACAGGTCCTATTCGTACTCAATTAAGCGGGACAGTTGCTTGCCAATTACCTCTTCTACCTGCAGCAACAACTATTACTCTTACAATAGTCAGAGGAACTGCCCTCACTGACCCTGTCGTTTATTCCTCTTCAGAATCCTTAAATATAAATCTATTAGGTCCCCAACTTTTCACCTTCACGGCTTCTGATTTTAACATCCCTGTACCGGCTTCTGGCCTTTTAGTCTATACGGCATTTATCGGCTCAAATCTCCTAGGAACCGTGAGAGTGGGACCAGAGAGTTTTAATGGTATTGCTTACTCAGACTAATACTAAATAAAAATCTTGTCACTTTTACCCTCAGATGGTGAATCTAAATACTAGAATTGTTTAATTCTCCCATTTAATAATTTTATCTATAAAATATAAAAAGCACTTTCCACAAGAAAAGTGCTTTTTTCCATTTTGAGGAAAGTAAATAACGAATAAATTTAGCTAAATATATCCATGAGTTTAAATATGACGTAATAATCTTTAGAACTCTATATAATTCTGGTGTACTCTAAAACTATTAACTGAGGGAACCGTTTTTTAGACTATCCCTCTCCTTTTCTGCTAGTAACCTCTTAATAGATAAAAAAATCCAAGATTATTACGATTATCTCTTTATTTTAATTTGTAGCGTTAAAAAAATAACTCATAATTATGAGCTAAGTAGAGAAACAAATATTGCGATTAACACTTGAATTGCTACTTGAATATTTAAAGCAACATCTGCATCAGTTGTATTAACTTTTACATTTATTGATCCTTCAATAACTGTTTTTTGACTATTCCGTTGTTTAGTCCCTAATAGTGCTGTCATTTCTTCAGCTACAATTTCACCCTGATTGACATTACTTGTGAGAATGGCTACAACGGCTGCAATAGCTACCTGAATAGCAACTTGTAATTGTATCGCTACTTGTGCATCTGTTGTGTTTACTTCAACACATTCAGAATCCTTAACAATAATCCATTCAAAGGATTGTTGTTCAATTGAACTTGCTGCTTCTGCATCCTGATCGATAACTGCTCCATTATGTGTTCCAGTTTTACAATGGTCTAGTGCTCTCCATTTTTGTTCACCCATACTATTTCACCTCTTTAAATTTTTAATTAAATAAGAATTAAGAACTAAGGACAGAAACAAATACTGCAATTAGTGCTTGAACTGCTACCTGAATGTTTACAGCGGCATCTACATCAGTTGTTGTAATTTTGACATCTTTTGAATTTACAATGACAATTTTTTGTTTGTTAGTTTGCTCAAGGTTAGCATGTGCTAGTAAGTCTTGAGCTATAACTTCAGAATTTGCAACATTAGCGGAAAGAATGGAAATTACTACTCCAAGAGCTACTTGGATAGCAACTTGAAGCTGCACAGCTACCTGAGTATCTGTTGTAGTAACTTCAATGTCACATGAATCCTTAATCCAAATTAATTCAGTAGATTCTTGATCTACAAATGAAAATGCATCTGCTTCTTGTTCAATAACTGCATCCTCTTTACTCTCGTCCTCAAAATGATTATCGCTTTCAAATAAATGGGAAAAATGATCATCCTCTTCTAATTCGAAACGACTTTTGTGGTCATGATCAGAATGTTTCTTTTTACTTCTTTTCTTTACTTCACGAGACTCATAGCGTTTATGAGTTGGCATGATTAACACTCCTTTCCTTATATGAAATAATATATGATTTTTTGAATGAATAAGATTGGGCTAAACCCTATGAGCCTATGTCCAATTTTAAAATAGAAAAAACGCCTAAAAAAGGCGCTTTTAAGAAGAAACGGAATTACTTTGGTTTCGTTTTTGGAGAAGTGGACTTGGCCCTATCAACAAGTGAACTGGATTGCTGTTTTAATTCTTCTAATAAATCGAAGATTAGTTGTTTTTGTTCATCAGTTACTTTCCCTTTAACATTCTCTTTTGTAATACCGTGTTTTTGAAGAATGTTTAGCATCATTAATTCCATAAGTTTGTTAGGGGTTTCCCCGGGCTTTTGGTTTGAATTATTCAAGTTACCTGCTCCTTTCATGATATTTGCCATAATACTATATGTATTTACTGCACAAAAGGAAACTCCTGAGTTTGACCTTTATTTCCAAATATTATAAGTTTTAAAATGATGCCAAGGGTATATCATATCCAATATAGGGGTAAAAGTATATGTGGAGAAATTTATCTTATAATAAGGTCAAGTTATTTTTTTGAATAATAAAAAAATAATAATATCATATATTTATACATAAGATATTCCCCTTATGTTTTCAACAATTTTCTTACAGTAATTATGAAAAGAGTTGGTGAAAATGGCGAAGAAAGCAAAAAAAATAAATGTTAATTTTAGCGATAGTGGAGCTTCTAACGATCAGCTATATGTAATAGATGAGAATAATAACGTAATTTCTGTCGTTAATGCAACAACAAATAATGTAGTTTCTACTATTCCTGTAGGGCATCAGCCAGTTAGCCTAAATGGGAATCCAAATAACAATCGGATTTATGTAACAAATGGGGGGAGCCAAACGGTTTCTGTAATTGACGGGGCAACTAATACTGTAATTGCTATCATTCCAGTAGGAGTTCAACCGGCCGGTGTAGGGATCAATCCATATATCAATCGAATTTATATCTCAAACAGGGGAAGTAATACCGTTTCTGTAATTGATGGGTTAACTAATACTGTAATTTCCACGATTTCAGTAGAAACTTACCCAACTGATATAGATGTCCATCCATATATCAATCGAATTTACGTAACAAATGAATTTAAGAATACCGTTTCTGTAATTGATGGGTTAACTAATACTGTAATTTCCACGATCTTAGTAGAATCTCAACCGTCTGGTATAGGTATAAATTCGGCCACTAATCGAATTTATATCTCAAATAGGGGAAGTAATACTGTTTCTGTAATTGATGCAATAACAAACACTGTAATGGCTATTATTCCTGTAGGAAATCAACCTACAGGTATAGAGGTTAATTCATCCAATAATCAGATCTATGTGACACATGAAGTAGAAAATACAATTTCTGTAATTGATGGACTAACTAATATTGTAGTTGCTACTGTTCCAGTAACATCTCCTATGGCTAACATCGATGAGGACCTTTCTTTAGAATAATCTAACCTTATAAAATTTATAAGGAGTAACAATTTAATGATTAGACAAAAATATATAAAATTGGGCATGTTATTATAAGTATATTGATAATATTTGTATTAAAATACCATTTAATTAGGTATCACAAAATTCCTTTTTAAGCAGCGTATCTCTGGATATAGTAAGTAAATAAGAGTTAACTACTATACTATAAGATTCGCGCCAAAATTAAATTTAATTTTTATGTAAGTGGATTAAAAAGCCATAGGTTTGGAGAGCCCTGGCTTTTTTTGTGTGCTCCTAGACTAATTAAGGGATAACCAAGAAAAATTACATATTTCTCGTGTTAATTTAGTGCTTATAAAAAAGCACCTATATATATCACTTAAACCATTGTTTAAAAACGAACGTTTTTCAATTTCCTCCTTTTTTCCACTCATAATTATTTGTTATGTAAAAATTTAAAAATATACAATCGTTCTAGGTTACTGTCATCGAGGAAATTTCTAAATTTATAACTATTAGTTCTCCGCCAATGACAGTTTCTAAAGGTACAAGTACTTCATATATTAAATATAATACGGAACCAGGAGGAAAGAAAATGAGAGATTGTATATTAGTAATTGGAGCTCATCCTGATGATGAACTATTAGGAACAGCAGGAACTTTAAAAAGATTTGTAGATGAAGGCCACCAGGTAATTTCAATCGTTGTGGCTTTAGGAAGAAAAGAAGAAGCACACCACATTCAAGAATTAGGAAAGCTCGCAAACAAGCAGCTTGGTATTGATGAAGTAATATTCCTTGGGCATCCCAATTTAGAGTTAGAATCAATTCCTCTTCATTTGTTAACGAAGGAAATTGAAAAATTGATCGAAAAATATAAACCTAGTAAAATATTTACCCATCATTATGGTGATCTAAATCTTGATCATCAAATTACATTTAAGGCAGTATTAACAGCAACTAGACCACTCCCTAATAAGGAACCAATAGAGTTAATTACATTTGAAACTGTATCCTCTAGTGAATGGAATGCCTCAACTTCTGATAACCTATTTAAACCAAATTATTTTGTTGATATCACAAGTAATATTGATGCTAAGATTAATGCACTTAAATATTATGACGTTGAAATGCGAAATTTCCCTCATCCCCGTTCTTACGAAGGCGTTAAACATCTAGGCAGAGTTCGAGGTATGACTATTGGTGTGCCATATGCAGAAGCTTTTGAAGTGATAAGAAGGGTTTGGAAATGATAAGAGATCTTATTTTCCCTTACCCTTATATCATTGAAAAAATGGATGAATACTATAAACCTAATCTCCCGCCAGTAAAAATTAGAGAAGAATATAGAACAAAGATAAGCCCTCAAAAACGGCCCTCAAAAAAGAAACTCACTATATTAATCGCTACATTTTGGGACTACCCTCATATAGGAGGATTGTCCAATTATATTACGGAGCTTAGTAAAGGTTTAAAAAAACAAGGCCATAAAGTTGATGTTATCTCCCCTAATCTATTCCCCAGTGCGACAGTAAAAAATTTACGAGAAGATATTACCCCTAAATTAAAGGAATTCTTCCTTAGACGATATGGAAGTTATGATAAAAAAATCTTATCTAATAGTCGTCTTTTATATGTATATGAACAGATGCTTCAAAAAATAGATTTAGAGAAATACGATATCTTTCATGCACAGGATATATTTACAGCAAATATTCTAGGAAGATTTAATGCAAATTACAACAAGCCTTTATTTTTCACTCCTCATGGAATGTTCACTTTCAAGAGATTAAAATTCAACTTAATGGAAAAGGGTTCTATTGAAGAAACCTATTATAAAGAGCTAGAGAGAAAAGCAATAGAGTTTGCTAGTCAGCTCATTATTCTTAGTGACTCATTTCGTGATTCATTAACAGAATTAGGAGCAAAACATGAAAAAATGACAACAGTAATAACAGGTATTAATTATCGAGAAAAATATTATAAAAAAAATCTGGGGCCCCAAGAAAAACTTGTAATTACATGTGTCGCTAGATTAGGACCAAGAAAAGGGCACAACTATTTACTTAGTGCATTATCGCATATTAGGCAATATACAAATAATGTTGAAGTATTAATAGTTGGTGATGGTGAAATGCGAGAAACTTTAGAGAAACAAGTGCATTCCTTAGATTTACCTATGGTGAATTTTTTAGGTTCAAGAGACGATGTACCTTATATTTTAAGCAAAACAGACATTTTTGTACTTCCAACAATTAACGATAGTTTACCGATTGCGATTATTGAAGCCATGCATAGTGGGACAGCAATAATTTCAACAAATTGCGGTGGCATTCCAGAACTTGTTAAACATGGTAAAACAGGAATTATTGTTGAACCTGGAGATACAGAAGAACTAGCACAAGCATTAAGATTTTTCATTGTTAATAAACAAGCTCGAGATAAAGCTAGTATTAATGCATTTAATTTTGCTAAGACACACTTAACCACAGATGGAATGATAAGAAAAATAGAAAGTATATATAATAAATTTTAAAGGTGGCTAAACCTTATGAAACATGAACATTGTGCAGTTGTGCTTGATTTGAGCGCAAATGGGGTTGGAATAATTCGAAGTTTATCTAAAAAAGGGATAAAAATATATGCTTTTGATACAGAGAGAGCTTATAAGATAGGAAAATCCCGTTTAGCGACTTGTAATATATGTCCCAATCCTTTAACTGAAGAAAATGAATTGCTTATGTTTTTAATCAATCTTTCCCAAAGCATAGGAAAAAAACCTATATTATATGCAGGTTCTGATGATTATATTGTTTTTATTTCAAGAAATCGCAAAGTACTGTCTAGATACTTTTTGTTCTTACTTCCAGATCACTCTTTAATTGAAGAAGTTTTAGACAAAGAGAAGGCATATGAATTGGCTTTAAAGCATAATATCGCATGTCCTAAAACATATATTGTAGAAAATGAAGACCACTTTGAAGAAGCGATTGCTAATCTTGATTTTCCTTGTATCCTCAAGCCAGTTCTTGGCCATGAATTCAGAAAAAACATTAACAAAAAAGCTATCTTAATAAATGATTTAGCCCAATTAAAAGCTGATTACCAGACCTACAGGGAATATGGAAAGCTAATTATTCAAGAAATTATTCCTGGAGATGATAATTGTTTTTATAAAGTCGCTACTTTCTATGATGACGATATGAAATTAATGGCATTATTCTCCTTACAAAAAAATCACCAATTTCCTGCAGAGTTTGGAACGGGTGCACATATTATAAGTAAGCGAGTTCCAGAGCTTTTCGATATATGTTTACCCTTCTTTGAAGAAATTGAACTTAAAGGCATTGGTATGGCTGAATTCAAAAAGGATCCTCGAGATGGTATTTACAAATTCATTGAAATAAACCCACGTTTCTGGCTAACACATAGCTTAACAGAACCTTCTGGTATTAATTTTGTCTATATGTATTATTTATATTTAACTAAACAAAATCCCGAGCCCATCTTCTATCAAATAGATGGGGTTAAATGGATATATCTAGTAAGATATTATCTGACTTTTCTTCAAAAAAGAAAAAGAAAAGAAATGAGTTTTATTGATTTTTATAAAGGTTTTCAAGGAAAAAAAGAGTTCGCCCTATTTGCATGGAATGACCCAATGCCATTTATTAGAAGTACATGTTCTCACTTGGTTAACGCTTGGAAACAACATTGGAAATAACAAAGGAAGGAATGAAAATTGTGTATGAACCTAAATTATTATACAAACTATTTACGAAATTAAAGATTTCCGAAAAGCTTTCTTATTCCATGGGCGAAAAAGTTATCATTGATCCAACTAAAATAGAGTGTCTGAAATCAACCAAAAGAAGCAGCATATATAAATTATTACTTCGAAAAAAAAGTGGTTACTATCCAATTATTTTTAAGGTCTATAGTTCAACAACTCAAAAAAATGAAGTTGAAATTAATATATATAAGAAACTCCACCCACTGCTGAAAGAATTTTTACCTCAAATTTACCTCATAGAAAGGAATTCAAATGAAGATTGGGTTTTCATGGAATTTGTTAATCAAATACGCGGTCAATTAAAATTTACCCCAAAACATTTAGACTACATTATTCCCACGGTTGCTAAACTTCATGCTCGCACATTCGAAGACAGATTCAAAAAATATAATGATGCTTGGAGTTCTTGGCTTCCAACTTATGATTCCGCATCAGCAAGAAAGGAACGAGAAAAATACATTGAAAAAACGGTCGTTTTTCTCGATGAGGCAGTTAGCGATGACAGAACAAAAGATTTAATAAAACCTTATTATAAGCCCTTAATAAAACTATATAGTAAAGGTCCGGATTTTTTCCCTGAAATACTGGAAAGTGGTTCTTCTCTTACACATGGAGATCTTCACATGCAAAATATATGTAGTAAAGATGTTACCAAAGATGATCCCTGGAATATTCAGTTCATTGATTGGGAGTCAGCAAGATATGCTCCAACATGGTTTGATATGGTAGTTTTAGTAGAAATATTATTAGGATTCAGAGCAGATTGGCAAAAATACGCCGAAGAAATTCGAAATCATTGTATAGTAACTTACGTTAACGAAATGAAAAAGCATGGAATTAAATTTAAAACTGATCCAAGAGATCTTTACAAAATGGCTTATTTACAAAGAACATTAGAAAAAGGATTGCACACCCAATTACGAAGAATATTTGATAACCGTGGAGGCGAGTTACTAGGTTATCATCTGGAAAAAGTAGCAATTTGGGGTAGGGAATTAGGAATAGATTGATATATAAAAAGTAAGTTATCAATCTCTATAAATAACAATCTTTCCGGAGAGGCATTTTTAAATGCTTCTCCGGAAAGATTAAAAAATAGGCTGTAATGTTGAATATTTTTCCGTATAGTACAAGCAATTTTACTGTAGAAAAATAGAATATAATATGAAAGGAGGAAAGCAATATGAGTAAATCTTATAAAAACAAAAAAGAAGGCCAGCATTACGATTTAAAAGTCATCCATGACGCTAGCAAAGACAAACATGATTGTAAGTGCAAAAAAGATAAATATGAAGAAAAAGACGAGTACAAGTACAAAAAAGACAAATATGAGTCTAAAGACAAAAAAGATAAATATAAAGACAAAGACGAGTACAAGCACAAAAAAGACAAATACGAGTCTAAAGACAAAAAAGATAAATATAAAGACAAAGACGAGTACAAGCACAAAAAGGATAAATGTAAATATAAAAGCACAGATTACGATACAATGTATCCGTAAATAATCCTTTTTTAATTATCAAATAAAATTCAATTAAATTTCTAAATAAATATCCCTTTTTAATCACAATTCACGATTAATAAAGGGATATTTTCCACCTAAGTATTATACATATTCATTGATGTTTGACTCACCTAATTTGTCTCAAAAATGTAAAGAAGCAATCTTTTTATAGCTTCAATAAGTTAGCAGCAATACCATATAACGTTTCCTAAAAATAGTCTTATGAAACTTTACTAGTTCCTCTAGTAACATAGCAGTTTGTAAAATAGACCCTAAGTATGTATGTCTTTAATTACAGTAATGTTTTGTGCTTTGGTAAGTTATGTAGGGATTTTTATTAGAAAATCAGTTTGTGTATAGTTAGTATAATAGGATTACGCCTAACTTTTTTATTTAAGTCGATTAAAAGAGTGATTAGTTACTCATAATATGTCTCTTGGTTTCTAAGCTTTTCTTTAGTATTCGTGAGAATCCAAACCTTAAGGATTTAATATTTTAACAATCAGTAGTATCTTTAAGTTTTAAAGTAATCCCTACTGTTTTATTCCCTTTTTGTAAATAACACCTTTTATTATCAAATATATTCCATATAAAATTACATAACCATTCCTTCATTAGGCTTGAAAGAATGGTTATGTAGCTTCTATTATTAGTTACATAAAAAAAGATAGATGAATATAAATATTATCCTTTTTTCCACAGACTAATAATTCTTACCGTTGCACCAGAACCTTTGTGCTCACTTTTCTTTTTTTTCTTTTTAGAAGAAACTTCCTCTGAATTCTTTTCCTCGTCCCAGTATTCTTTGTAACCCATAATAATAGCACCTCTCTTCCAATTTTAATAATATTATATGTAAAAACAAGCAATTGGAAAGGGTACTTGTACCATATTTTCAAAAAAATTTCTGATTTAAAATAACATTTGAAAAATAAATATTTAGGAATTTCTTTAATAAAACCAAATAACAAATTATAAGTCAACAGATTATTAAGACAATTAACATCAGCTAGAATTATTAATTTACACTACAAAATATATTTTCTAATTAACGGACAAGAATCCAAGCACCTTATTAATCCAAGAATAAGATATAAAATATGAGAAAATAACAAAATTCACTTCTCACTCGGAGAATATATCCTGAAGTTCAATAGAAAAAGAGTAATAAGATACTCGTCTAAATGCTAACTTAAGTAAATTAATGAATCTTTTATACATTTATAAGTAGAAGGTTCAAGTAATTAACATTTAAGTTACCTAATAGTAATAACAATGAAGAAATCACCAGCTCAGATTTTGAAAACATGATTCTTCATTTTTAGGAGGAATAGATTTGAAAGATTTTTCACCAACAATCAATCATAAACACAATAAGGTTATTCGAAAGGAAGACTTAAAAGAATATGAAATAATCGGGGACGGAGCAGATGGTATAGTTTATCAACTAACATCTGATCGGTGTATTAAATTTTTTTTTAAAGAAGAAACACAACAAAGAGAATTGGAAGCACTGCGAAGAGGCCAATCATCTCCAGTAATGCCACGTCTTTATCAATATGGTGCAAACTTTATAGTTATGGAATATATAAAAGGATTCTCACTCGCACGATACCTAAAAAAGCATGGACAGTTAACGAAGCCTCTAGTTGAGAAGATTTTAAACATGTTGGATGAACTAAAAAAATTAGGGTTCACTAGATATGATGCAGAAATACGCCATGTGTTAATCAACGAGTTAGGGGATTTAAAAGTTATCGATCATAAAAGGGCTTTTACTTCTGACCAACCTGTACCTGTTAAATTATTGAAAGGATTTAAAAAACTAGGATTAACAGATGAGTTTTTGAAATTTGTAAGAGAAATTCGTCCATCCGTCTATGATGAATGGAAAAAATATAAGTAAAGATATTATTATTTCATTATGCAGGTAGTAGTGAAAGGATAATCCATAAAAACAAAAGCTAATATTAATCTTTTAATTTTATAGGATATCCTTTTCACTTTAATGTAAAGTCCCCATAATCAATAAAGACAATTTTCCCTTTCTTTGTTAAGGCTAAATTAGGTCTTACTAAATCTTTAGGTCTTACTCCATATTGTCTAAACCTCTTTTTTAAATACTTTAATTGGTTATCGTAATCTTCAGTTCTAGGTACTGGTATTGTCATTTTTTTCATTATAATCCAGCCATATCCAACTTCCTTAATTGGACACAGATGTTCTTTTAACTTAGCATGACAGTACTTATATATTATAAATTCATTTTTATTACTTTTAAGTCCTAACTCTGACGTGGCAACTTTTAATACATATCCATTTTGAAGATCATAAGTGACCCGTTCGTATCCATATCCAATTACTTTATAATCTAATTTTAGGGTTCTCACAGCTGCTTTAGTCATCCACCCTGTATTTTTTGTTTTATACTGCTTCATCTTCGTTATCCACAAATTAATGGACTTTATATCTTTATCACGCAAAATAGCACTTACCACTTTTCCTCCTCTTTTCTCTAAAGGTTCGATTATAATAATATATTTAAAAGAAATTTTCCTATTAATTCAATAAAAATATTAATACATCTGTGTTGAGTTCTAAATAGGTTTTGAAATTGAACTTTCTCGTTTATTATGAGTTATTAAGAAAGGGTTTAATAACTTACAAGGCAATCGTATAAGGGGGTAAAGGTAAAATTAACAAGCTGAAGAAGTTCAAAGGAATGTGTAAGTAATATAGAAACTGTTCTATTCATCAATTTAAAGACATTTTTATATAGGGGAAAGAAGGCTTACTTAGAGATAATAATAGTTTAGATGAAATTAAGCTTAAACTAACATTCATATTGTTTAGGGAAATACTTTTACTGCTGAAAAGCTGGTACTCCCGTCCGCTTGTATCATGCCAGCAATACTACTTCTCACCCCTACTACAACCTGATCTCCCGCATTTAACCAAAAGGTTTCACTTGCTGTTATAATTCCTGGTCTTTTTGCTGCAAAAGCTTCATTATCTCTTCCTTCAGTTTCTCCCTTGTTGGTTATGAGAAAAACTATATCTAAGTTATATGGGCTACTATTAAAAGGTTTAAATTTAACTGAGGATGAAAGGGAATATACTCCACTTTCTCTCGGGACAAAAGTAGAGGTATTTAGATCATATTCATTTGCCAAATCATATTGTTCAGTTTGAAAACGAACCTTGTTAGCACTGTTAGCCTGGAGAGGAATATCTACATTATTAATAGCTCTAAAAGCAGAAGCTCCTGCTCTTACATCGTTAACATACGGTCTATATACCCCCTCATAATTATGAGGAATATAATAATTTTTCATTTCATCAACCCCGTTTCCTGTATTTTTATATAGTTTATTCCTTTATAGAAAAAGGGTTAGTATTCTTAGCCTACTATAGGCAAAAATACTAATTTGATACTCTTTTCTTAGCATTCTCTGCAATAGCAAACCCATCAAGCTATGATAAAAGTTGTTACCGGTATCAATTGTTAAATGTAAAAGATAAATTTCAATTGGATTCCTTCTAATTTATTATATATACAAAATTCCTTTCTTTTTGTGCTTGTCCAGTTACGCCAAATTTGTGTGAATTCAATAAATAACTTATTTTTTAATTCACTAAGTAAGAAAAAAAGTATGTTCTGCTTTCGAAATTCTTCTATATCTTCATAAAAACTTATCTTATAAGGAATAAATCTGTTCCTCCACTTTACTCGAGCAAGAGGGTCTGCATATGCAAAAACCCTCTTACATTATTGTTATACATTATGTTTACGTTCTTTTATCATCTGAAAAATAAACTCTTTGTTATTTTCTAAGAGCTCTTTGGTAGTTGTATTATGATTCTTGGCATGACGAGCGAAGTTAGTTTTACTGTACCATTGGTGGCATAAAGGACAGGGTAGTTCATTTTCAACTTCATAATGAGCTGACGTCCAGCGACTAGAAAAAGAAGAAGAGCTATTTGTAATTTTTTTTATATACGGTGTATTCTCATCTTGTATAGATTTTTGTATTCGTCCTGTAGTTGCAGCAACTTCGTTTGTAGTCGGTGTGTATAGATTCTCTTCTAACTCTTCTCTGATGAGTAAATATCCAGCTTCCGACATTGATAGCCCTAACTCATCACAACGCTCCCGGAATTGCTCATATATACTTTCTGGCAAGCGAATCGGTAACACTTTACTTGCTTCTTTTGATCTTGATTGACGAGCGTATTTATCTAGCTTTCCCACCTTATCACCTCGTGTATACAATTTGTATACATATTCAGCACTTAGTCCTCATGTTCCTGCCATTCATTCAAATACATTTTGTATACGTTCTGTATTCGTAGATGATTTCCTAATAAATATAAATATGTTAATAGAAATCAATAGAACATTTTTCAAGAAATCATATTAATCATTATTTTATTACTAAATATAAAGTAATAATTTACTTTTACTAAGATATATTTATAATCTCTTTATTTTTATATAGATATTATAAAAATTACTTTGTATAAATTTATTTTAGTTATTACTTTATTTGTAGAAAAATGATCTATTTGTCGTCACTTAGAGTAAATGATAAAACCATTAATTTTTTATAGATATTTTACCATTTACTTATTACAAATTAATGTTTTTTAATTTTTTTTTGATGACATATATCAAGTGAAAAACATTTATATATAAATATAAATTTAAAAAAATTTAGAATTGATAAGTTTTTTATCATTTTATTGATGCGTTTCATAAGTAGTTATAAAGTAATCCAAGAAAAATAAAATATAACCTAGAAACAAAATTCTGTGTTTTACTGGAACCCCCAATTACCTAGGAATCGTTTTTTAACGACTAAGTAATTATAAAATGCTTTTAAGGAAATAATGTATAACTACAGATAATATCCTATTTTTTTATTAGTACTATTTTCTTGGGCTAACATGTTTATAAAAGATGCACTTTTTTATACATCCTTCATTCAAACGCCCTTAGAATATTATCGAATCTACGATAGATAAAAAGCTGCGTATTTGAGAGGAAACACCTTTTCAAAAACCAGAAATTTAATGGCGACAAATCAGAAAGATGTGCATTGTTGGGTTGAACGTTTTGAATACCAAATCTAGAAGAACGCTTAACAGATAACAAACTCTTTATGAGAATGATGGTATTGAGTCCCTAAAACCCAAGCAAGCGCCCATCCATAAACAAAAGAAAAAAGTCACTGAACCTAGTCAGTGGCTTTTTTCTTTTAATGAAACATAATTGTCTGATGATGCTCAAAAACGCCTTTAGAAGTTTTTCTAACTTCAAAATGAACACTTTCATCCCTTGTACATATTTTAAAGGTATAAACATATAGGAGTGAAAACAAATGATTTTTCGTAGATGGTGGCGCTGGCAATGGTTACGGTGGTGGAGATCATGGTCGCGAAGATGATGAAAGTAATGTTAATAAACGAAAGAAACAAATCCTTTGTAAACAAAGACCTATTCGTATATGGAAAAAGCTATTAAAAATAATTTCAACAGCTTCTCTCTTGAGAACAAAAAATTATGTAGAGTATTCTAGACAGGCATACAAGCAAAATTAATATATTTTTAATATAGCTATAGTATGAGTTAAATAAAGGGGGGAGTTTTTTGTCTTCATGTCGAAAAAAACACTGTTATTGTTGCTCCAATTGCACTTCGGACTCCTGTTATTGCACAACATCCAGGCCTTCAGGGTCAAGTGTATTACCCGCTTTTGGTTCTTTACGTAAAGAATCTGGACAAGTTATAGATGTTGATGAAACAAAAGTTGATTATGACTTCGTAGGTCCTTCTGCTAATGTAACATTAAGTATAGTTAATGATACAATAACCATTAATGAATCGGGGGTTTACGAAATATCTATGAGTTTAACTCTTGGAATTAATCCAACAGACCTTGCTAGGGGGTTTCTTTTTGTTAATAATGTTCCATTAAATTTTTCTGCGGTAAGTTTAACTGTAACGAGTAATACACTAGCTTTAGCCACTGTAAGTAAAACTATTCAATTAGATCTTTTAGCTAATGATGTAATTGATGTTCGAATTCATAAAGTTGGTGATTCAGTTATTGTGGGCAGTTCTTCTCTTACTATAAATCGGATTGGTTAATGAAAATTTCAAATATTTAAATTGCATTTACAATAATGTATTTTGAAATTAGCAATTAAATTGGCATATCAAGAGCTAGTTTAATAACTAGTTCTTTTTTAGATAGACTACTCCTAATGGATTTTAAGTTATATTAAAAGACATATAATAAATCGTTAGATAGTTGCCTATTTTTTATAAAATTTTATTAGTTGGCTGATACTAAGAGCCTCCTTTTTTACTCTATGCTTTTAGTATTAGCTAATTTTATTGTAACTTATACAATGCCCTTACTGGTTAAAGAGCGATATATTTTACGAGTGGAATAATTCTGTGTTTTGTAGACACAAGGGGATTGATAATCATAGCTGTGGTTGTAGACACTATATAGATAATGAGCATGGTTCCGGTTGTAGAAAATAATCCAAAATATTTCTTGTTAACTAAATTTATATATAATAACTAAGAAAGCTACTGAACCCATTCAGTGGCTCATTTTTATTTTTGAACGGGAATCCTGAAGAGGTTTCCAATCCAGTGGGAAAGCCAATGGGTTTTAAATCCTTCTTTTAGGGAGGAGGGGATTATGTACAGCTTAACCAAGCCAGTGTCGAATACAGGAATCCTCGCTGGGGAATAGTTCTTAGTTAACCTTTTACCCCTTTTATTAACAACGATTACGTAACTTGGAAAAGACTAGGGGCTACATTACTGTACAAGGAAAACGACCAGTTCTAAATTAGCTTTTTCTTTCTTCACTTATTTTCACCTCCACGATTGAAGCCTTGCACAGTTATTATTATTCTAAATAGAGAATTCATATTTGTTTAGTCCTTTTATACGGATACATGAGAGACACCGATACTGTATCAGTCAATGCATTTTTAAAATAAATGTTTCTTCGTCAATATAGTACGCTTAATATTGTTTTCTAATTATTTCTAATAAAGCTCAGTATGTTAATTAATTCTCGTGGCTAATAAATTTCATTACATACCATTTTTAATTAATATTCTAATGGGAAAAGAGTTACTTTTGATATCAGTAGTAGAGGTCACTGTGTTCGTAGCTGTATTAATAACCGATACATTGTCACTAAACTCATTTGTAACATAAACATGGGTTCCATCCGGTGTAATAGCTATTCCAGATGGGGCATCCCCAACGAAAACAGTAGCTGTTACCGTATTTTTAGCTGTATTAATAACTGATATATTATTACTACCCGCATTTGTAACATAAGCATACATCCCGTCTGGTGTAATGGCTATTCCAGATGGTTTATAACCAACGAAAATCGTAGAAATTACTGTATTTATAGCTGTATCAATAACCGATACATTGTCACTGAACTTATTTGTAACATAAGCATGGTTCCCATCTGGTGTAATAGCTACTCCAGATGGTTTATAGCCAACGGAAATAGTAGAAATTACTGTATTTGTATTTGTATTAATGACCGATACATTATCGCTACCCGCATTTGTAACGTAAGCGTATTTTCCATCTCGTGTAATAGCCACCTCATTAGGGGTGGTGCCAACATAAACTGTGGCGATTACTGTATTTGTAGCAATATCAATTACCAAAATCGTATTATTATCCTCATTTGTAACATAAATACGTGTTCCATCTGGTGTAATAGCTAGTCCGGATGGATTGCCTTCAGTGAAAATAGTAGCAGTCACTGCATTAGCGATCGTATCAATTACTGAGATTGTAAGATCTCCATAATTTGCAACATAAATTCGCATTCCATCTGGTGTAATAGCCAGTCTGTATGGGATACTTCTAACTAAAATGTTATAAGTCATTAAATTAGTTTCTATATCGATTATTGAAACTGTGTTATTTCCAGGATTTGCAACATAAGCGAGAACACTATAAATAATCGAAGGTGTTGTTATCAATTGAATTCTCCCTTTCTTCATTAATAAGAAAACTTACATAGCTTTATGTCCAAATTGTCGTGAAAACCTTTTATATTATAAATTAAAGTTAATTATGAAATAGTCCATATATTATTACTTTCTTTGATATTTCAAGATTGACTTTTACTGTTTTAAGTTCATATACCCTTTCAAAATCTTTTTGTTTTTCGAAATCATCTATCGCTTTGTTAATGTTAATAAGGGCCTTGTTAACATAACCTAATACTTCAAGTAAATTTTCGTTATCGGGATGTATGATGGTTATTCCCTCCCTTTTTTGCATCCTTATTATATAAAATGATCAATTAATTAAAAGTGATTGGACAACTTAGAAAGATAATTATTTTTCATGTAATAAATTTACTAAATTAGGTCTAGAGGAATATTATTGCTTTCATGAAGCGAGCAGTGGGTTTCCTTTTTTATGCCTCCCATAAAACCCAGATAACTAAAAATGAATAAACTATACAGCCTAGCATAAAAAACTACTGCTCCTGAACAGTGTTTATTTCTGTTTAGACGGAGGTTTATACAGAGTAATAATGTGAACCATCTCGAGTACTTTTCTCCAATAATAGAAAATATTCAGCTTAGGCAAGTTACCTGATTGAGAATGAAAACATATAGTGTATTAAGAATAGTTTTTTTGGTGATGGAATAATTAACTTTTAATGCTCATATTTTTGCATCATTCTAATCTTTATAAATCAAAAAGTCCCTAGAACAAACATTTCTAAGGGCTTTTTTTGATAAATGTGATTATACGAAAAGGAAAACTATCTTATGGGAGAATTAAGGTAGTTTTTTCTTGAACAGACAGACATTCAAACCTTCTGTTAGAAAATTAGGAGAATACTGAAATAGAATTGCTTAATTTATAATATGTAAAGTAGTAAGAAGGGTGTGGACGAGTGCTGATTCCATATAAGATGCCTATTTCCTGAAGAAGCCATTACGGAGTGTTACAATAAAAGATTTTGATTTTATTAATTTTAAATGACATTCTATTAAACTGAGACTAACTCCTGTTGTAACTTCCACAAGAGAAACATTTATAAAGAAAAATAGACAATTCTTAAGAAGGTATTGACTCAAAAAAGGAGGAAATATTAATGAAGGAAAAACTTCATCTGGGTTGTGGGAAAACTATTCTAAAAGAGTGGATAAATCTAGATATCATGAAAGGACAAGGAGTGGACATTGTAGCTGACCTAGAAATGTGTTCAGAAATCCCTCTTCCTTTTGAAGACAATAGCATAGATGAATTTTATGCAAGTCATCTAATTGAACATATCCACTTTACACTCCCTCTAATGCAGGAACTTCACAGAATAGCAAAAAATGATTCAAAAGCGGTTTTTCGCCTTCAATATGGATTAAGTGATGATAAATATGTGGTGAAACCATACTTTATAGATTCTTTTGCTTGTTTTTCACAACCTTATTATTGGAGAGCAGATTATGGATACAAGGGTGATTGGAAAACGGAAAAAATCTCTTTATTTGTTAGTCAAGCAGTATATAAGAAAAAATCATTTCACGAAATATACGAGGACGTGATGAGAAAGCGAAATGTTGTAAGTGAAATGGTTGTAGAATTACGGGCCATTAAACCTACAAGAGTAACGAAAAAAGAATTACAAACACGTCCTTTTATTGAATTTCTAATGGTGTAAAAGTAATAGTTTTCTATCTATTCATTAAAAAGTAACTTTAAGTTGATTCTAATTGGGGTCACTCTAGACTGGGGTAGCTTTTTATCAGGTTTCATACGTATAACAAGCAATGAAAAGATAACTTCGAATTAATGAAACCGTATTTTTACCACCAAGACTACATTTTACCTTAGCTGCATATGTATAAAATGTGCGCTTTTTATACACCTTATTTTCATTCACTTGTAGAGAAATCATTGTTATATCAAGGCTGTGTAGAAAGCTGCATATTGGAAAAAAGTTACACAAAGAGAACCTTTGGTATATCAAGGTTCTCTTTTTCGTAGACTTCCGTGTTAACTTAGTTTGTATATCATATACAGTCTAAAACAGAAAAAACTATGTGTATATTGATAACCCTAATTGCCTTGAGTAGTTTACTCAAAACATTAGCTTTTATTAATATATTTTCCATTATCATCAAGTTAAATTGCATATTTTATTATTTATATTACATAAAATTTATAATTACACTTTTATTATTAAAATTAGGAGTTGAGTAGATGGGATCAATACAGTTAACAGGACTAGTAATCTTCAAAGGAGACCCTGGCTATGAAGAAGCCATTAAGAATTGGAACCCTTATGTTGATGTCTCTCCCCTTGTCTTTGTTTTCGCACAGAATTCTCAAGATGTAAGCAACGCTATTAAATGGGCTCGTGAGAATGAAGTGCCCATGCGTGTCAGAAGTGGGCGCCATGCTCTAGATAAGAACCTTTCAGTAGTAAAAGGTGGTGTTGTTATTGATGTGAGTGAAATGCAAAAAGTTTCCTTAGATAGGAAAAATGCGATTGCAACGGTTCAAACAGGAATTCACGTCGGCCCACTTGTAAAAGGATTAGCTCGAGAAGGTTTTATGGCTCCGTTTGGAGATAGCCCAACCGTTGGAATTGGAGGAATAACAATGGGTGGTGGGTTTGGAGTACTGTCACGATCGATTGGTCTTGTAAGCGATAACCTTATCGGATTGAAAATGGTAGATGCAAAAGGTAAAATTATTCAAGCAAATCAATCTAGTAATGAGGATTTACTATGGGCCTCTAAAGGTGGCGGCGGTGGTAATTTTGGATATAATACAGAATACACCTTTAAAGTTCATCAGGCCCCTAAGACAGCAACAGTCTTTAATATTATCTGGCCATGGGAACAACTAGAAACTGTATTTAGGGCTTGGCAACAATGGGCACCGTTTGTAGACGAACGATTAGGATGTTTACTTGAGATTTATAGCAAAGTAAATGGACTGTGCCATGCAGAGGGAATCTTCTTAGGTTCAGAAAGTGAGCTAACGAGATTATTAAAGCCTTTACTAAATGCTGGAACCCCAAAAGAAACAACTATAGAGACATTAGCTTATCCAGATGCTATAGATTTCTTAGACCCTGACGAACCGATCCCGGGTAGATCTGATCAAAGTGTTAAATTCTCTTCGGCATGGGTATTGGATCTTTGGTCGAAAGAACCTATTTCAATAATGAAACAATTTTTGGAAGAGGCCACTGGGACAGAAGCTAATTTCTTTTTTATAAATTGGGGCGGTGCTCTAAGCAGAGTACCAAGCAACGAAACAGCCTTCTTTTGGCGCGATCCATTGTTTTATACGGAATGGACTGCTAGTTGGGAAAATAAATCACAAAAAGATGCGAATCTTGCATCAGTTGAAAAAGTACGCCAACAGTTGAAACCATATGTAACAGGCTCATATGTGAATGTTCCAGATCAAAACATCAAAAAATATGGAAAAGCATATTATGGCTCAAACTATGAAAGGCTACGAAAAATAAAGGCGAAATATGATCCTGAAAATGTATTTCGTTTTCCACAAAGTATACGTCCTAAATTTTAAGTCTATCTTTTTCATTTACTATTTTATAACTATTTAGATTAAATTTAGAAGTTGGTAAGAATTAGTAATATCTATTAACGGAACATGTTATATATACAGTAACTTCCTATGATGTTGATTATGGTGCGAAAAGAAGTCACCTTTATATGGTGTGGCTCATGCTACTAGTTTAGAAGTAAAAACTCCCCCATGTAGCAGTAAGGCAATTTTTCTTATAAACACCATAAACAGTTGTACTTAACATCTTACGGCGCCTTGAGTAGTTTGCTCAAGGTGTTAGAATTTATTCTTTAAGTTTTCAAGTTCCAAAAAGGAAAAAAGGGGAATACACTAAAATTAAGAAAATCATATGGAAATGGTATGTGTTACTTTCAACACTTAATTAAAAAATCTTGAAATCATTGCTTGCAAGGACTTTTGATTCTATTAATTTATGACTATGCTTGTTACATAATTTCTAAAAGGGAATTTTTCTCTTTGCATTTGGAAAATAAGAATTAAAGGATTTTTAAGAGAGGAGGTAAATTTTCCAATGGGGAAAAAGCTTATTATCTTTATACACATTCCTAAAACTGGAGGAACCACATTAAATGAAATTTTCAAAAGATCTTATGCTGAGAATGAGATATATGATCATGTCCCTGTGGAAGCAATGAACGAGCATTTTAGTCAGTTAAAAGAAGAAAATAAAAAAGTAATCAAAGCAATATCTGGTCACCATTTTTATGGAATACATGACCTTTTTTCTAAACCCTATACTTACTTTACTATGATGCGTAATCCTATTGAACGTGTGATATCGTTATATTATTTTTTAAAAACACATCCGGGTTATTATGAGGAGAATATGAAAAATATGTCCTTTGAAGAATACATTGATTGGGATCCACAAGCTAAGAATGGACAAATTCATCAAATTTGTGGGTTAAACTCTCAACTAAGTTTAGAAAAAGCAAAAGAAAATCTAGGAGTATTTGAATTAGTTGGAATAACAGAGTTGTTTAATGAATCACTTCTATTGCTAAAGAATAAATTTAATTGGACTAATATTGAATACGTGAAGAAGAATGTTACAAAATCCCGCCCTCGACTCAGTGGAGTACCAACTGAAATAACAAAGAAAATAGAAAAAAATAATGAGTTAGATATAGAACTATTTAAATATATAAAATCTAATTTTATTAGGCAATTGAAAGATCTTTAAAAATAAATTCACATATATTTATTTCGATATGCAGGAATAAAAAACAGGGAAATTCTCTATTTCTACAGGGAGCTTTTCTGCTACAAGAATTATCCCATAGGTTGATGCGTTGCTGCACCTTGAATAGTTTGCTCTAGAAATCTAATTTCATTTGTTATAGTTAGATTATTGTCTAATACGATATTATTTAAAAAGCCTATATGATGTATTACCACCTTTGCATTTTCTTTAGCCATGTTCTTTTTTTAGAACATGGCTTTTTTACTTTCTAGAATGGAAATCATACCTTTTGAGACAAAATTATAAGTAGCGTTGCAAATTAAATACGTTGTCTGGAAGAAAGAGTATATGATTAAAATTGGAGAAGGAAATCGTCATCTTACTTCTGACATTTCAAAAGAGCTACATAAGGAATTACGTTTTTTGGCTCTTGAAAACCGCACAAACATTATGAAATAAATGAAAACGATTTTAGAAAAACATGTAAAGAAAGTAAGAATAGTAAACAAAGAAAGGGTACTTCCTCTGGATAGGAAGCACCCCATGTAGAAATTAAAGTAGTGGTAGACTTTATAATAACATGGGGTGCACTCAAAAAATAGAAGGGTCTTATCGTGGATCAAAATGAAAAACTTTAAGGGAAATTGAATACATTGGGAGGGTTGCTTGATTAAAAAATGCAAAAGAGGAATGCAAAATTCTTAAAGAAAGAGTGCTTCCAAATCAATTTACAATCGCCAAACCGCAAGTTTTTGAGCTTGCTTTGGATAGATATTCAAGACGAGACATGTAGTTGATACTGCCTAAAGAAGACACCACAATTAGATCACAAAGACCACATATCATACGCAAATTAGATGTATCCTCTCTGAAGTAAGCTGTTGGAAAATTTCAGAATTTAGCATATGAATCACCAAGAAAATTTCTTCAATCTTAATAAACTCATGTGATCTTTGAAGGGTCTCAACATCAACAGATTATATACACTAAGTCACCTGTGAGGGGGACGCAAAAGGGACATTGCTTCAAAACAAGGGGACATAAAGGAGACATTGAGATTTTAAAGGGGGACTTGAAAGGGACGTATGCCAAAAAAAGGGGACGTAAAGGGGACATTTAACGATTTTCTTTGTACCCACGGTTTTGCTAGGCTTTGCCTAGCCCCACGCCTATGGTGGGGGCAAAAACCCCTTATGCTCTTCAAGATGTTTTTTACTTTTTTTATATTGAAGTAGAAAAACACTGAAAAAGAGAATAAAGATAGAGATTAAAGTGAGAAATGTTTGTCCGGTTGCTGTGAAGAATTTAGATGATTTAGCAAAAGGGAAAGATCTTTCTAGACAAGCTTTTTTGAAAGAAAAACCTGAAACACTATCAATTGTTGAAGAGGAAACAGAGAGAGGGCAAGCTATTGATAACTTATATAATTGAACTATAAAGGCAATGGAAAAGTGTTCAGGTCCAATAACAAATCTGAATTGTATTTCTCATAAAATCACAGGCGAGGATGAAGAATATTGACACCAGGCAAACACAGAGGAATGATTTCCTTAATTGAAGAAGCTGATGAATATCTTCAAGAACATATGCGAAAAAGAAGCTATCTCTTTCCTAGAAATGCCATTGTAGATATCGTTCGGAGATATAAAAAATTAAAATAGCTATAAAGACTAAGTGGCCGCCTTAAGGCAGCCAAAATCTTACTATTAGGGATAGCTCCTCTTGTGTGCTTAACGAGGAACACTTAATTTTTACAATTAAAATGTTACTTGCCAAATAAGCGGGCAAAAAAGCTTTTTTGCTGTTTTTTTTCTTTTATAGCTACAATGTCTAATAATTGTTGTTGATTTTGTCTTTGTGACTGGCGTATGTAGTCCATCATTTCTTTATCCCTATTATTAATCTGTTGACTTATTCTTTCGACCAAGCGTTCTTCTAATTCTTTTAACTGTTTGCTTGTCTGTTCCTGTTCTGTTTGTCTTCTCCTTTCTGATATTTTTAAAGCATTTTTATAATGATCTAGCATTTCTAGTAGCTTATTATTAACAGATTGTTGTTGTTTTAATGTATCTAATACAACATCTTTTGTGTAATTTTCATGTTCTTGGGGAATATTTAGCTCACGGTTATTCTCCTCATTAAACAAGTGTTCTTCTTGTGTGCTTGACGAGGAATGGTTTCTATCGAACCCTTTTATAACAGTCATCGCAGCTATTTCTAAAGGAAGTTTTTTTTCTTGAATAGCATACTTTAAGTTTGACAGTAAAGTTTGATCAGTAACAGAATAGTAACGCTTCTTTCTGTTATCTTTTACAAACTTATAACCATGCTTTTCTAATTCGATACACCATTTTCTAATATTGCTGGAAGTTGTATTTAAGCGCTTAGCCATTTCTTCAGCATTTATTGCATCCTGCTTGATATCCATGGTTGGCCTCCGATTCTAATATGTTATCTTTGTGCTTTCCATATAATAAAATTTTATCTACACAAATTCGATAGAACTTGTGTATTTCCTTTATTTAGTATGATTTGAGAGCATAAGAATCTGGTTTTTATACAAAAAATCCAGGCTTAATCGTCGCTAAAATGTGGTGAATCAATAATATATAAACAATAAATCTGAAAATGATTATTTGCACTTTAGCGATGTCTAAAGTTTATAATTTCCCCATGTTATTTCTGATAATTGTTGTTGTGTAAACCAACTTTGTATTAATTAAGGAATGAACTTTTAATTTTTAAGAAACTAAAAAGCCATTTCAGAATCTAATAGTTAAGGTTTTTATCTGAATGTTTTATGAATAAAAAGATGAAGTAATCATATAAAGTAAAAGTAGAAGTAAATCAAATTATTATCGTTTTACCCCTGGGAATATAGAGAGGAAGTTGAAGAATTGATTAATGTAACCATTAATTTAATGAAAGTTATTTTGCATAGTACTATGAGAAACAACTTGGTTTTTATGAATTGTTACTTTAATTCAAGAGCCATTTTGTTATCCAATTCTAAGAAGCTATAAATTATTTTGTTTATCTTGATGGTTTTAATTACTATCAATACAGATCATGGCACGAACTAACTATACAGCCGGCCTGCAGCTAAAAAATAGAAAAAACTACTGGTGCCGCCTAATCAGTAGTTTTTTCTATTATATAAAATCACCTAATAGGAGCGAGCCTTTAGGGTGTCTGAAGTAACTTGCTCAAACTCTTGGATAATATATATGATGAAGAATTCATTTGAAGACGAGCTATTAAATCCACTATCTATTGCTTTTCCTGTTCTCTCTTAAGATTAGAAGCTATCCTATTAATAGCATTCTGGGATTTTGTGAATCATTTTAGTATCCCCATTGGCTTTAATACCATTATCCAATGGAATTTTCAAATGAATGATAATCTATTTATCATTTTATTATTGCATTTTGAAATATCTTACTCATTCTAGCTTTTTGCAGTTGTAAGGGATCAATAGTTGGGATAATGTTAGGAAGTACAGGGGCCATGAGATTACCTACAAGATTACTGTGAGCTATATCACTCTTCCCCGTTACAGGGTTAATAAAAGGACCCGTAGGGTCTATAGCATTAAATCTAAATATATTATTAAAAGGTTGTTTATCAAGTTCAGTCAATAGAACATGTCCTGCTTCATGTGCAAATGTAAAAGGTGCATTTAAAGCTCTGTTGCTCAATGCAATAGAGCCAAAGAGCTTAAATTTAGGTATACCATCTCTAATTCTAAAATCCTCAATTATGACTCCTCCTGCACCTATAGGGCAAGTACTATCCGAAGAAAATGCAAAATCATTCCCACTCGTATAAACAACGTATATCCCAATTGGATTGCCAATCTTATGTTTAATTTTCTTAATTAAACCTTTAACAGGACCTTCCATTGCTGCTTGAAAACCTAAATTGGTCGCGTCTATTATTGTTTTCATTTCAAATACAGGTTGTGGAATAAAATTTATATTACACATTCCTCCGCCATTCCATATCTGATTTGCCAAATTGATGTCTCGATTAAATCTTTTTTGCCTTCCATTGAAATCACTAGGCTTAGAGCCTGCGGTAAAGATACCATAAACATTAACTTGAAGGTTATTTTGGTACTGTTGATCGGGTCTAATTTTTAATATTTGATTAGTCCAAGAAACCATATTTGTTTTTTTTTAGACTTTCTATTATTCAATTGATGCACTTCCTTTTATATCGTTAATATAAGCTATGAAACTACGGCTAATTTGCCTGTATGCTTATCCACTAACAGTGATAAAATAAAAATTTTCAAAGCTAAAATCCAGTGATATGACTTATACAATAAAAAAACTACTGAGCTCCAATCAGTAATTTTTTCAATCATGATAGATAGAAGTTTAATTTACTATGTTTTTCGAAACCTCATATATATATATTCAACAAAGGGCCCCATTACAAGATGGTCTTAAATACGTTTACAATAAGGATACCTATATTAACTAAAAGAGATTAGTTAAAAATGCAATAGCCAAAATTGCTGTCACACACTCTAAATAAATGTAGTTATTCCGATCACCTTTTTTCAAAGTTTGGGCTATAGCCTTGCTTTACGATGAATAGTAAAATTGTTAAACACTTAAATAGTTCATTAGTAAAAATAGGTTTTTATGCCCCATCTTACCGTTAATTAGGATTAATGATTATAAAATATGATGTTCTCTAGGTTAAAGGGGAGATAAAAAAATGGGAGACAAAACAAAAGATGTACTTTCCATTGAAATTAAAATAATAGACGGGAGAAATTACACAATTAAAGATAAACAATCTATATATGACATAGAGGAGCAATTAATCGGTAACAAGAAGTTACATTTAGGTAGATTCCTTTCAGTTGTACCTGACAATCCATCCTTAGATAAACAGAGGAAATTTGAGCACATGTATTTTAATATCGACCAGGTTTTAAGTATTAAATACTTAAAAAAGTTTGATTGAAAGAGGTGAAGACTTTTTTGAAGTTATATCTTTCATATCATTTTTCATAGGTCATAACACATGTATAAAATGTACGCGTTTTATTGATCAATTCCAATTTCACCTACCGAAGGAACATTAAATTTTCATCGATAACGATGTATCAAAATGTACATATTCTGAAAAAATAATCCTCGGTAGACGTCTACCTCCCGAAGAGTTCTTTAGAATGGCATTCTAAAACTAACTTTATATATCGTATACACTCTAAATTGAAAAAACTCCCTTAGACGGTAGGGAGTTTTTCTTTTAACTAACGAGACTTTAGATGTATTTCACTTTATTGATTGGACAATTCACTTGAAGTGAGTTAATGAATAGAGTTTATTTACTAGTTAATACAATCTTACCTTAATTCCTTTGGAAATACATTTTCCCCACATCAAAAGCCTCTTCAGTTAAGCAGCGAATAAGCCTTCCATGTCTGTAAAATTCATTATGGTAACTAAAGTTTTATGTTCTACAAACCTACTGTTTGAAAGTAGTTTCTTTCTGTCATATCATTTGTTTTTAATTTTAATCCTGGCTTTATAAAGACTACAAGTGATATATTTGTTCGAAGGAACTTGCAAGATAATCAAATCCCCGAGGACGTAATGTTTCAAATTGTTGATGAATTTTTATTCTTTCCTCTGATCCGCCAGGAAGTTTGTAAAGTTCTGTAACAGGCTGCTCGTTATTTAAACATTCAATAATTCTAAAAAGCATTGTTCGAAAAGCTTTTTTTAGTTCATTATATTCATTTGGAAAACGCTCATCTAGTGCATTATATTCAACTAATGTCTGATGCATATGCATAAATGATAGTTCTTTCCATTCAAGAGATAAGATAAGAACGTCTATATTTGGATGTTTTTTAACGAAACGATAATGATTACCCCATTGTTCTTTAAGTTTTTTCTTAGATATTGGATGCTCTTGATGATAAGCAACTGTAGAGGGATCTAAAACAAATTGCGCTCCGTTTTTATATAAACGATATCCAATTTCCCAATCTTCTGCCCCATAACCAACAAAGGTTTCATCGAAATATCCAGATTTGTTTAATTCTTCTTTCCTTACTGATACATTTCCACTTAAAAATGCGATATAAGGAAGTGTAAACCCCTTAAGCCTCTCCCCAAAATGTTTTAACCCACTATTAAGGAAATATCGGTTAGAAAATGATAAACTTTGAAAGCGTTCTGTATCAATATCTTCTATTGTTACAAGCGGATAAGGTTTCTTTGATTTATGTCTAGTACGTTCGTAACTTTCGTATATTTCCATATACTTAGGATCTTTTCTCACTAGATCTTTTAGGTGTGCAAATTGATCTTCATTATAATCCGGCATAATAAAAGTATAGACTCCTTCATAATGCATGGCTCCCGTGACTACAAGGTTTGTTTCTTGCAAGTGATGTTTATAGTGGTTTTGAATAAAATGAGGAGTCACTAACATTTCTCCATCCAAAAAGATTAAAACATCTCCTTCAGAATGCTTAATTCCTATATTGCGGACAAAGGAACGTCCTTTATTTTTTTTCATACGTATATATTTAAATTTGAATGGGACGTCAATTTCTTTTAAAATATCACGAGTTTTATCAGAAGAAGCATCATCTACTAAGATAACCTCATAATCAGAGTTGGGAAACGTTTGTTTTGAGAGGCCGTAAAGGGAAAGGGAGATTTGATTATATTTATTATAGGTAGGCATAATTATACTAACTTTAATTGGATGGTTATGATTATTTTTTATACTCATCTTATATAAGCTGTTGTCCAAATTATGGACTTGATTAATTTCACTTTTGGTTTCTCTTAATTTGTTTTGATTATTTTCTCCCTTTTTTCTATAATATTTTCCCTTTTTATAATATTTTCCATTGTGAGGGTTGTAATAATGACCATAAGAATCTATTTTAATCATCCTTTCCTTTTTTTTTATAATATTCAATTGGTGGAAAAATGCCTGTACAATACAAAAAATGAGTTATAAATGCTGGGGAATTGATTAAAGAATAAAGTATTTTGAAGTAATAATACTTCCATGAACCTCATCTAAAAAATTATTGTTCCAGATTAAAATGTTAAGAAATTCAAATTCACCTTTTTTATTTAACAATTTCTATGTGATTTGGGAAAAGATAATCAGAAATAAGAATTAACAATCTCTATTATCCGAAAGAGCCACCGCTGTAAGTAAGCCTTCAATTCAATACTTAAGTACTTGCCTATAGTGTTATATATCTGTGATTACCGATAAGCTTTATTATGGTGCAAGAAAAAGTCGCTTTTATATAGTGTGGCTTACGCCACTAGTTTAGACGCAAAAACTATCTCCGTCCCAAACTGCGTTTCTAACAACAGATTCATGGTTTGTATGCGGAAATACGGAAACAGAGAGTCAGTACGTGACTCAAAACATTGCTAGGAAAAGAAGATTCATAATCTTAATAATGCTGGGATGTGCCCCAAATCTTGCCCGAAGTAAAGAACCCATCTAACCTCGTCGTATCTATAAGATGCGGAACTTGGTAAGCTCCTTGTCACTTGTGTAAACGGGAAGGGGCTCATAAGATTCAACGATGTGACAGAGGGTAAAGGATAGGAGAGAAAACGAATGTCGTTATCTCGAAAGAGAACAGGAAGGTAGGAAACTATATAACTCGATGGATACTATTGTTTTCTGGGGGGCAATGTTATACCTTCTAAAACATAATTCCAAGTCCCAGGGTCATTTGGGATTCTAGGTACTTTAACTGCACATATTTTATCAAGTCCCCAATCAATTTCACTTACACCCTTGAAGCCTTCTTCTGGGCAAAGAATAAGAATATTGAACTGACCTTTAACAATTCCCTCCAAAGTCGATTGTAATTCTACAGCTTGTTCATAGGTAGCCGCCCATCTAATAAATAAAATAGATTGAGAACTTGTAATTTTTTCGAAAAATCGATCGATTCGATGGGTAAGTTTCTCTTTATAGGAAACATATGTTGCACTCCAATGTTGATTTGGAATTATTGGGAAATCATGTACTGAAATAATATTGTAATGGGTATCTTCTATTAAATAAGATTTGACACCTTCAATCAAGACTCCGTCATTACTAAATGCAAATGCTCCATCTATCAATTGCATATTTTCAAGTTCCATAAAGCCATTGAATTTATTTTTAAGTAGTCTATTAACATCTGAAAGTGATAGAGCTACACTCCAATCTAATGGTCCAGCGAATGTCCTTAAATTTAACCGTTTTAATTCCATTGCCGGATTACAAGCGCTACCTAAACTAACAATTACATCATATAAGCCCTTAATTTCTTTTAGCTTCAACAGAATTCTCCTTTTTTTATGACTCACCATATAAGATGATTAATTGGATAAATTTGATTGGACAAGTTGTAAAAAAGGTGAATTATAAAAATAAGCTCAAGAGGAAAAAATACCCATTTAAAAGATTCTTTAGATATCGATAAACTCCATTATGTTGAGTAGATCTGTATATGATATACATTAAAAAAACAAGGAAAAGCACTGAACAGGTCTCAGTAGCTTTTCATGATACATGTTGTCAACTCAAAACAATGTGGATTTCCAAATGGACGCTTTAGAGCATCCTGGGTAGTTTGCTCAAGATATTAGATTCGATTAGTTCTTTTAAAAACTAACTTTGTATATCCCTTACACTTTTAACTTCTTCATCATTGGCTAAAAAATTTATAGAAAGCACTATCAGGTAGAAAGAGGTTTTTAAGTTCATAATCCCGCATAATACACATTGAACACTCCGTAATAAAATAACTAGTTGTATTAGGATTATAAAATCCTGCCCGATGTAACCAAGCATGCATAATGGATCCTGCATCTATGCCAATATTGCCTACCTTCGATAGATCAACAATAAATGATAAAGGTACTTTGGTTCGGTTTAAAGCTGTTAAAGCCAAAGTAAGGGAATCATTATCAAGGGAGCCAGCAAAGATCTTCGCTTTGGGAGCGAGACGCAAACCGTTGTCACGTATAAGTCGGGTGAATTGATCCATAGCTATGTTCGTAGCTACTAACCCATTGGGAATACGTGGTCCAGTATACCAAGCAGGTTGTAAATTCCGTATTGCATACACATTATTGCAAGCAGCTAAATTAGAAATACCATTATTAGCTCCACCATTCCATTTTTGCCTCAGATGATGGAACCAATTAAATAGTACAAGTGAAATGGCATCTTTAATACCTTGTTCTTGTGTTAAGGTAAATTGATTATCAAGGTCAAAATAAATAAAGGAGGGTAAATTGGTAACTCCCGGAGGTGTAGGGACAGGTATTGCTATTTCTCTGAATGCAGCGGGGTACTGTGGCGTAACGAAATTTGGTTTTAAAACATCCTGTAGAATAAGTTCCATACTGATGAGGATCGGTTGAATATTGATTGGCAAAGAGATGTTCTCCTTTCATAAAAGATATTTGTACTAGTAGAATATTCACTTGAATGAAAAAAGTTTGGACATGTGAAGATAGATAGAAAGCCATTAAAATTGAGAGTTCCAATTTCTTAATAATAATGATTATTTTAACTGGATAATCTTTACTTACTGTATACGTTTAGAATAGAAAAGAACGGTGAACCTCGAGGCTGCACCCTTAGAGCGGATGTTGAAAAAATCACAGTTAGTCGACCTTGGATGGAAAGGAGGGTCAAGCTTTTTTTAGATAATAGAGGAGTGCAATAAAAGGATATACTGATTAAGAGTGTTACATCAAAAGATGGGAAATGGGGAATGTTGTTTTAAGAATTTCCATGGAATCTTAATGAGGGAGGGAAAAGGCAAGGAATTACGTACCAGAAGTATTAAAAAATCAATATATTTATATAAAGAGACAAAAATAATTAAATCGACAATCTCCAGTAAATTATCGTAACGAGCAACTTGTTGCATAAGGAAATGGGGATCTTAAACATGTACAACTAGATCAAAAAACAGGGAGCTATTCCCCTTAGGAAATAGCTCCCTGTTTTTTGATTTTCGCTTTTTGGATCCTTAACCACTTCATCGTTGTTAAGTAGCTTGCTAAAGTAGTTGGCTCCTATCCATTTTACCCTTAACCCACAGCCTTTGAGCCCGAATTAGATCCCAAGCTCCATAAACTAAATATAATCGTGATTAAACCAAGAATTACACTTGACCAAACTTCTCCATTTGTTAATGAATAGATGAATGGGAAAATTACAAACCAGACACCAGTAATTGTTGAAACCCAATTTTGCCAAGAATTCCAACCAGGCTTGTCATAGCCCCACAATGATACAATAACTTGAATAATTCCAAAAATAATACTTGACCATAAAGCTCCTGATTGATCTGAAAAACCAATAGCCCAAGGTGCGATAATAAACCAGATCCCAATTAATGCATTTAAATTACCCCTTATTTTCACGGTTACACCTCCCAAAGGTCTATGAAATCCCTAAAGATTTCATTACTGAATTATATGCTTAAAAATTATTAACATTAACTAAAATGAGGATACATAGTGATTTATAAAACAACACAAACAATCTGTAGAGGGCAGATTATTTGTACTCAAATAGGGATTAGGGCTGCAGGTCTTAACTGTATTTTATATTTCTCATTTCACTTTATAATTACCTGTAAAATTACTATCTTTGTATATTAATATTTTTTAAATAGGAGAAAAATTGTCAAAATAATCATATATTTTTACTTTCTTTTATATTATTTCCTTATGTTCCATATAGAAGGGAAGGCTAAAAATGGAGGCAGAGATAAACTCTTTATGTACCCCAATCCCTGGTCAAAAAAGCAGATCGAGTCGTAACTTTTCACTTTTTCATTTACCTACGAATAAAAAAGTTAGGGTTGTAGTTGAAAGGAAGTATCAGGGTATATCATTTACTTTTGATATTATGAGTGATGATCTAAACAGTACAGATCATGTCATTTGGCATAATGTAGGAAATGGTTCAATTCTTAAAATGCCAGATCTGATTAGACAAAGTAAGGGATGGTACATCGCAAACCCTTCTATAAGTTCTACGGTAGGGTTCACAGATTTGGTTCGGGAAACATTTAAAGTAAAGTTTTATACATTAGAATAAGCATATAAGCTAACCAAAAGTTGGTTTGTGAAATTCATGAAATAAGAGGAACAAAAAGGTAGAACACTGTGTCAGTTTTTTTCTTTTTTGTTTTCAAGCCAGTGAAGCAATATATGTATAGTAAATACCATGCTGTTAGATGTTTTCCATATAGATAACCCACCTAAAACAGGCCTATGACCATAAAGTAATTTGTATTCTTAAAGTCATCTGTCTTTGTAAAAACTAACTGAAGGAAAACTTAACTATAGGGGGAAAATTCTGAAACGAGTATTTACACTAATAAAAAATATACATGTTCAGATACAAATAAAAATGATTATAATCATTAGTTCTAATCTACTCTATCCCTAATAGTGATAATTATGTAAAAGAACATGCTCCTTAGTTGTATTAGTATGAGGTTCGGTAAGAGGTTTGATTGCATAATCCTATATTAATCATTGATTAATGAATTGTTTTTCCTCTTGTCCTAGGACACAGAAAATTTATAAATATTTTTATATAGGGAGAGTCACTGGCATCATTAGTTCCAACGGCTATGCTTCAGCTAACTTCATTATTAATTCCTCTCTCCATAAATTGGCTAATCTCAAGGGTTTATAAGAAGGAAAAATAAAATATAAAAAATTCTTTTATATTCATTTAAAACCTTATATTTTCCTTTTCACTACAAACCAGTACTAAAAGAAATAACTTCTCTACCCTTTTTCTATTATTAAAAATACAATAGAGACATACCTATGGTCGCACAATGGGTCGCTTGCATAGTTAACATAATCGCAGGTAAAAAAACTTAATGATATTAATGAATACGTTAAAATAACTTAGCCTACTCAAATTTTAAGAGTAGGCTTTTTATAATTGTTATAACTTTTTCGGCTTATAAGGAGACGGGGTTCCCTCGGGCACAAATGTAAAATAGCTAAGTTTCAAGTATAATTTTTGAAGATAATAGCTAGTTAAATCAAGAGTAGGAAGTAATAAAGGATAAAACCGACAACAAGTAAGCTAGCCCATGTTTTGAAAATTTCATTATATATATTCTATAGGACGTAAAGTGAAGTTTTATTCCCTAATATCTGTTATCTTAATTAGTAAAGGAAACAGCCATAGTATATACAATTTATATTTATGAATTGATAATTATAAATTGTAGAGTAATTGGTACATCTTTTGAAGGAGATTCTTCTAAAGTTAATTTTCCTTCTTCAACTGTGTAAGTACTTTGAGGCTGCAGAATACCATTTATAAATAAGTTAATATAGGAAACTTTATTCGGTGACAATATTTTGGCATCTCCGTATTGTGGTACACCATCACTGTTTAAATATTCAAGTTTCTGTCCATCTGAAAAAGTAAAGTATAATAAGCTAGTTGTTGGTATTACTCCCTGAAGTGGGGGTCCTTGAGGTCCTGTAGCTCCTTGAGGTCCTGTAGCTCCTTGAGGTCCTGTGGCTCCTCGAGGTCCTGTGGCTCCTCGAGGTCCTGTGGCTCCTCGAGGTCCTGTAGCTCCTCGAGGTCCTGTGGCTCCTTGAGGTCCTGTGGCTCCTTGAGGTCCTGGTGGCCCTGGTTTTAGAGAACAGCAAGGATGAGATTTACAGTAAGAACAAAATTTATTAATACATGAAGGACCCCTTCTAGGAAGGGAGTCCGGAAGTTTGTACTCACTGTAAATTTTTTTAGAGTAACGTTTTTTGCACTTCTTTTTTTGATAACATAATTTTTTATAATTTTTATAATAATGATCTTTGTGATTTATATTCATCTTACCTTTACCTCCTCTTTTCAGTTAATTTTGTTTTAATGTATTCTCATACCGAATAAAAAGGGATAAATTATATAATCAGTTAATGTAATTTCGGGAATGCATAAATAAAAAGAGAAGATCACATTTGTGATCTTCTTCTTAACCAATATAGCTCTTTACCTTAATAGATAAAAATTTCTAGATTTATACAAATAATAGTTAATACAATCATGAAATTAATGGTATTACGTACTAATAACAGTAGTAACTGCTAAAGTACTCGTTGGTGTTGAAGTGGAGGTTGCTGTGTGAGTCACTATTTCTAAAGTAACAGGTGCTCCAACCGTGACATCATCATCAAGCGCTAGATCAGTTGGTGACAAAATGTACGCACTAGTTGGTTGAACTACACCATTAACATAAACAGTAGCATAAGAATTAGAGGTAAGCGTAGGTAAGACTGTAAGAGCAGTTCCATTTTCATCAATAAAGCTTCCAGCAGGTACGGTTGTTGTTAAGCCAACAACCATTGGAGCTGTAACGATTGCAGTAAATCTAGCAGGTGTAGGAGCAACGCTGGTTGCAGTGGCAACTGTAACATCTCCGGTAATAGTGCTAGTAGCTGTAAAAACCGGTTTAATAATAGGCATATAAATTCACTCCTTCATAATTAATTAGTGAAGGAATTATTAGATAGTCCTTCTTTCTATTAATAATCCAAATTTCTAAATTCGCAACTGTCAAATGTCTATAGTTCGTCCACATATTTCTTGTTTCTTAATAATTAATACTTTTAGACATAAGACTTTGAATATATATTTATATATTTAGTTATTCGCCGTTTCTAAATCGGGGGTGAAGAATAATACAATAGGGATAAGACTTTTTCAAGTACCTTGCTAACAAGTTAAAATCAAAATTACAGGTAATGTATATTATAAATTTGTTTCGTGCCTCTTTTTTATTAATAAATTCACATGAGAATGCTAAACTTAATATTTTTAGAAAGGGGTGTATATGAATGCCTATTGTAAAACCTTTTATGAGTTCCCTGAAATTCAGTTCTATAGCAGGAAATGGAACAGGCACAGGTCCTGGATACACTATTCTTGCTACAGCTTTTACGACTGATACAGGTATAGCTGCTACAGCTTTTCCATCATCACCCGCATATTATAACCTTTATATTAATGGTCAAATTCAAACAGCTGATACATCGGCTATTACCACTGCTGCCATTACTATTCCAGATGGTGACACACTCTCTCCAGCAACTCCAATTGTAATAGAATTTGTTGTAAACTAGTCGTATCCTATTTCTGGACTAGTTCTTCTGTAAGCAAATCAGACATTTTTCAGAAATATGTATTTCTTATTTTCAAATAAAGCAGTGATTAGACAATAGCAAGGATAGAAATTATATCACAAACAAAATACTAAAAGAGATGGAGTCTCAAGCATAACATGATCATATGATTGCTTATAATAGTTAGGTTTACATCTCTTTTTTCAACAGCATATCTTCTTTTAAATAAGCAAAATCTACCTGTCACCTTTACCCCCTTACGTTTTCTTTATTCAGGTATCAAATAAAGAGGGAGAAATTATGTAATGTGACCATCTGGAATTTACATAAGAAGCTTCTAATTGCTTTATGACAAGCTACTGACTAAACTCAGTAGTTTTTTTATTTATTGTATTAAGATGAGGGTTCGGATATTAACCTCACTTAATTCCCACCTAATGATTGGGCTTTTTGGCGCATATATATAAACATATTCATTTATAAAGGAGGGGAGATATACACATTTTCTTACTTCTCTTATATACTGAAACGATTTATTTTATTCTAAGAGGTGAATTAATTGCCATATGTAAATCGGTTTTTAACCAATGCCAATGGAGCTATTACATTTACAGGTAACACATTTGGGTTAAATAAACAAGCTAATGCTAATGCTCCTGGAACAGCAGGGTCTATTGGAACGTTCTTTAGTGTCAACCCAAGTTCTGTAGACGGCTCCTTTCCTACAGGAACTACTGCGAATTACTTACAAAATTCCTCCAGTGCTATTTTAAGACTTCCATCTACTACTACTCAAATTCTATACGCAGAATTAATATGGGGAGGAAGCTACCTTTATGGTGGAGAGGATGTTAGTTCTGCTTTAAATAATGCTGTCACTTTTATTACTCCTAGCAGAACGGTTAGTGTGCAATCAGATACGGCTACACGCTTTACCTTAACAAGTTCAAGTTTTTATTATGTGCGTAGTGCAAATGTAACAAATTTGATTTCTCAAGCAGGTACGTATTCAGTTCTAGGAGTTCCTGGAACACAAAGTACAACAGAGAACAACGCTAATGCAGCAGGATGGACACTGGCTGTAGTGTATGCTGATCCTTTACAAAAGTCTCGAAACTTATCTATTTTTGTTGGAGCAGAATTAACGAGTTCAGCTACAGGAAGTTCTACAGCAGCTGTGTCTGGATTTGGCACGCCTATTACAGGAACAGTCAACGGAAGATTATTAGTAAGTGCTATTGAAGGAGATTCGGCTATAGTAGGTGACCAGCTTCAATTTGGGCCTACAACTGCGTCTTTGCAGCCTGTCTCTGGTCCTAATAATCCAATAAATAACTTTTTCGCTTCTCAGATTAATAACGACAGTGGTACATTAGATACAAGTGGACAGTTTGGCAGTTTAAATAGTACACCAGGAGGTAGCTTATCTGGTGCGAGACAGGGGTGGGATATTACCAATATTGACGTCTCAGCTCGTTTATCAAATAATCAAACTAGCGCCGTCGTACGTGGGACGACAAATGGAGATACTTATGTTATTAGTGCTTTAGCTCTTCAAGTAGATATTAATGCACCTGTTTTAAATGTATCAAAATCTGCTAATGTTACATCTGCTCGAACAGGGGATATCATTACTTATACAGTTCAAGTAAGTAATACTGGAACTGCTGCAGCCAATGTCCTAATAGCTACAGATCCATTGTCTTCAGCAACAACATTTATTCCTAATAGTTTACAAGTAGATGGTGTTACTCAGACAAACGTGGATATTCGAAATGGTCTGCCCCTTGGAACACTGAATATCAATCAAACTCGAGTTTTGACATATCAGGTTAGAGTGGTTGGCCCTCTTACATCAATCTCTTCTCTTGGTAATCAAGTTTTTATTAATTACCAATTTGAAAGTACACCAGGAAATGTATTAACTGGATCAGGTGCGTCTCCTGTTAATAGCGTAACAGCTATTAATACCCCTCCTACAGTTCCAAACTATACTATTACAAATCCCGAGGATACTGTAGCAATTGGAACAGTTATTGGCAATGATATTGATGGAAATCCATTAACATATCGTATTGGTACGAGGCCAACAAATGGAATAGTAACAGTTAATCCTAATGGACAATTTGTCTATACCCCTAATTTAAACTTTAACGGAACCGATCAATTTACGGTTATTGTAGACGATGGGCAAGGAGGAACAGCTACCTCCATAGTTACAATTATAAATACGCCTGTAAACGATAATCCTGTTACTCAAAACTATGCAGTTATCACTAATGAGGATACCCCTCTAGTTGGTCAGATACAAGCTACAGATGTGGATGGTAACTCACTTACCTTTCAATTACAGTCTCCACCAACAAATGGAACAGTTACTGTAACTAACAGTGGTTCCTATATATATACCCCTAATTTAAATTTTAACGGAACCGATCAATTTACGGTGCTGGTATCAGATGGCCAGGGAGGAACGGCCGTTTCCACGGTGACAGTCACTGTTACACCGGTGAATGATGCACCAACGGTGCCAAACTACACGTTCAGTACGCAGGAAGACAGTCCTGTAGTAGGAGCGATAGTAGGGACAGATGTAGACGGAAATCCTCTTATTTATCAGTTGCAAAACAGGCCAACAAATGGAATAACTGTAGTGAATACCAATGGAACCTTTAGCTATCAGCCAAATCTAAATTTTAATGGAACCGATCAATTTACAGTGCTGGTATCAGATGGTCAGGGAGGAACGGCCGTTTCCGCGGTAACCATTAATGTCATACCCGTAAATGATCCTCCAATTACGTCCAATGTCAGTTTTACCATTGCGGAAGATAGCACGTTAATCAATCGAGTTGTAGCGGTAGACCCAGATGGAGATCCATTAACCTTTAGCCTGCAAACGGCACCTGGCAACGGAGTAGCCGTAGTGAATGCCAATGGAACCTTTAGCTATCAACCGAATTTAAATTTTAACGGCACTGATCAGTTTACGGTGTTGGTATCAGATGGCCAGGGAGGAACGGCTGTTTCCACGGTGACAGTCACTGTTACGCCAGTGAATGATGCACCAACGGTGCCAAACTATACGTTCAGCACGCAGGAAGATAGCCCAGTAATAGGTGCCATAGTAGGGACAGATGTAGATGGAAATCCTCTTAGTTATCAGCTACAAGTCGCGCCAATCAACGGAGTGGCGGCAGTAAATGCCAATGGAACCTTTAGCTATCAACCAAATCCGAATTTTAATGGGACTGATCAATTTACCGTATTGGTATTGGATGGTCAGGGAGGAACGGCCGTTTCCACGGTAACCATCAATGTCATACCCGTAAATGATCCTCCAATTACGTCCAATGTCAGCTTTACCATTGCGGAAGACAGCACGTTAATCAATCAAATCGTGGCAGTAGATCCAGATGGAAATCCGTTAACGTTCAGCCTGCAAACGGCACCTGGCAACGGAGTAGCCGTGGTGAATGCAGATGGAACCTTTAACTATCAACCGAATTTAAATTTTAACGGCACTGATCAGTTTACGGTGTTGGTATCAGATGGCCAGGGAGGAACGGCTGTTTCCACGGTGACAGTCACTGTTACGCCGGTGAATGATGCACCAA